>Ga0210388_10001189_pt1 | contig 20531 bp, 15 predicted proteins | sample IncBWC19OmetaG_FD_155485 | JGI IMG/M metagenome (GOLD analysis project Ga0210388, IMG submission 155485) | Forest soil microbial communities from Barre Woods Harvard Forest LTER site, Petersham, Massachusetts, United States - Inc-BW-C-19-O ... | reverse complement strand
CACAGGTGCTGCACTACCGAGTGTTGCACGACCAAGTGAAGCACTGCAATGGTGGGCACTGTCCGATTTGAACGGACGACCTTTCGGGTGTAAACCGAACGCTCTAACCGCTGAGCTAAGCGCCCTGACTTAAGTAATCGTACAGGAAGCTGCAGGCAGCGTCAACGCGCTCCGCAATCTGCTTTTTGGCGGGCGGCTCGCGCTGCGTTTTGATGATTTATTTTTCGGCAGTGGAGCAAAGATTTGCATCGAAGTTCGTAGCTCCCCTGATGCTATAATTGTGCCAATCGTTTGCTTTGGGCTGGAAGGCTCCTATCGTGTGGGAGCTGTTCAGCTCTTTGTAAACGGGCTCCTTTTTAACGGGGCGCGGTCGCCAAGTGGTAAGGCAAAGGTCTGCAAAACCTTTATCGGCGGTTCGATTCCGCCCCGCGCCTCCAATTTTTTCTGGAACACCTGAAACTGAACCCCGGTTTAAAGTCCCTCCACCGTCCCCTTGTTTTGATCGTTTTCAAACTTACAGCTCTTAAAGCCGTATGTGGAACAGCCAGTCTTGGCTGTTCCGTGTTTCCGCGGGGTTCAAAAGCTGCACAGGCAAGAGTGCCTGTGCTACCTCCTAGGGCTCTTCCTTGCACTTTGATGTTACAGCCAGTAAACTCTTTCTCTTGCTTACGCGCAAAGGACTCTCTCTGGGATGCTGATCGCACGAGATTACGTCGGATACATGGCAACGGAAGTGGTGAAGCGGCTGGTGGAAGGGAAGTTGATCGAGACAAAGGTCGCGGACGCAGTCGCGCAGCGGTTGCGGCAGCGCATGATGGAAGAGATCACCATCGAAGACCGGCTGAACGAAGAAGTGCGCCAAATTCTCACGGACCATCAGGAAGAAATGCGGCGAACGAACGTCTCGTATCAGGAGATGTACAAGAAAGTGAAAGCGCAGCTCGCGCGCGACCGCAAGCTGGTGCTGAGGTAGAGCAGCCACTCTTGGTTGTGAGGGTTTCAGCTTAAGGTAGGACAGCCATTCGTGGCTGTCTCAGGCTTGTGTAGTACTGGCGGGCACCCATCAAGCGTGCCGCCATAAAACGAAATACTAGAGGGCAAGCAACCGGAATGCGACTAAGCCGCGAAAAAATCGTCCGAATCTCGCATCAGATCACGGACGTGCTGGTTTCCAGCGAAGACGTGGAATTCGTTGAAGACCGCGACACCATCCGCCAGCAGGTCGTGCAGATCCTGACTGCGACGCTCCATGAAGAAGAGAAAGCCGACCTCGAAGTTCGCAAGAAAATCACATCTCAGAAAAAGGAAATTCTTGAAGACAGCGAAGAGTGGAACGTTCTCTATCGAAAGTATTACGCTGATGAACTTCGCCGTCTTGGTATTGCCGCAGTTCCCGACGACCGCGACCGCCGCCGGTCGTAGATTGAGTCAGCTAGTCCTTCCTGACTGATCGTCGTTCCTTTTAAATTCCGCGAAAAATCTTAAGCAAAAACAATCTTCATTTACCACGTACCGATCCGAACCACAGCTTCCGTGGCGATCAAAACGCCATTCTGTGGATGGATACCGCCGATATTGTTAATCCAGGTGTGAGAATATTCGACGTTGAGAACACGCCAGGCAAAGGGGCGGGTGATGACTACGTCGAGGCCGCCACCAACCGAGAGCATGGGGCCGTTCACTGCCGCCTCCGCGGACCAGTCGCTGCGCACTGGATAATGGGCGAGAGTGCCACTCCCATTGTTCCATTCGTCTAACAACTGTTTTTTGAGTTCAAGGTCATCGGTTTCGGTTGTGACTTTTCTTCCGCCGAATTTCATCTGAAGGAACGGGGAAATGCGGTGGCTGGCGAGAGGCGTCCAACGAAGTCCGCCTGAATAGGACAGGGAATCAGCGCTCATATTGTAAGTCGGCTGGTGCATGATCAAGCAGCCGTTTACCTCGGCCACGACTTGTAGCTTAGGGTTCACGCGAGCCGCCCCCGTGCCTCCGCCGCCGATGCAACTGCCACCACCCAAAAACGACTCATATTCCGGGAAAGCGGTAAGTTCAATGGGGGCCTCGCGTGGATAATCGTGTTTGAATTCCACGCCAGCGGGTTTGTATGCATCGCGGACGAACTCGAAGGGCTTTTCCCCGCCCTCCTCCTTGTATTCTTGTACGAGCTCCTTGCGAAGTTCGTAGTTTGCGCCAAACAGGCCTATGCGAGTGGGGCGTTGCCATGGAACTTGGAAGGCCATCAAGTTTGAAAAAGTACGGCCGGGATTAAGAAAACTACGCGCCAGAATGATTATGGCGCGATTGGTGGTCCGATTCTCCAAGCCAATGATCAAGAAACGATCAGCCGCGTCTTCGGCCAACATGGTGCAGAAGCCTAGCGTGGGAGTGTCCACAAGTGTGATAAATCCTGGTGAGGCATGCAACATGACGTTGCCGATAGAGGCCTCGCTGGCAGGGCCAATCTTCCACTGAGTGTGCCATACCGCTGAAAAGGCCATGGACCGCAGCATACTGACCCAGTAGTCGCGACCATCGCCCAATTGCACGAGACGGTACTTCGGGTCATTCCGCCGCTCGATAAAGCCGAACACGGAACCTTCAATGGGATGGCCCACGTAAGGCGCCATAAACCTGTCGCTGTCGCTCCAACCACGAAGCTCGGAGACCGATCTTGTATAGTTCCGGAACCAGTGGCCGTCCAGTGCATCCCTCGTGCCAGCTTCCGTCGTGAGGTTAAAGCCGTGCATGATTCCGGTGTACAAAAGGGACTCTTTGACAGCAGTCCACCAGTGAAAGCGGTCCGACTCGGGCCTCCCGTTTTCTTTCTTTCCATTCGGTGGATACGACGTTTTGGGCTCGATCACAATGGGGTCGATACTAGGAATGGGAGTATCAGATGATCCATTCAAAGCGTCCGCAGGATTTTGTTCAGTCGCGCCCTTTGCACGATCCCCTACGGAAGAAAGCAGTTTTGAGGGAATATCCGGGTAGTCGCCGTCCGTTGTGAAGCTTTCGGGCAGCGGTAAATCATTGGGCTGATTGCCCTTTATACCTGGTGCTGCGTTGGGAGCTTGCCAAAAAATTCCAGGGATGCAAATGTGAGCTTCAGCAGTACCCGCACCGGCAAACAGAGTCAGAAGAATACCAATACAACCCCAGGAAAGAAGAACTCTCATGTGTTTCCTCTCACCGGTACCCTTCACGAGCATACGTTCGCCCTTCGATCGTTTGAATTTGGCTAACTTTGTTTATCTCGTTAGCCAGAAGCTCGATCAATACAGGAGAGATAGCACCTCGGTTATTGGACAGGTACTGTCAATTTATGTAGGTGGGTTGTGTCTGCCCCCCACAAACGAGATGATTCGATGGCATTTTTTACAGGGTGGCCTTGGCGTTGATTGACCGGAGCTGGATCCCCCTGCCATGGAAGAGGACGATCGTGTATCACACTCGCGAGTTGAATGCAGGGGTGAACGCGTCTATGAAAGTTTTCTCTCCGGAATATCAAAAGTTTTGCATTTACGAATAATCGTTACCCAGGACGTGCGCTTGCCACACTGAGCCGCTTCTAGCGGCTGTTTGCGGAGAGAACGTCCTACCCGAGACAGACACGCCGAGAGATCCTCGAAGAGTCTGGCGATGCTAGATAGGGAGGGAAAACTCACCGGCTTATTTTTCACGGGTGTTGGACTTTTGCGCCCGCCGGGCCAACCTCGCAGCCATTTGAAGCAAGAGCTTGCGGTTTGCCTCATTGAGCTTGCGGAGCAAGCGGCGGAGTTGCTTGAGATATTCAGCGTCCTGGCCGGAGGAGCCCCAGGGAGCTTCCTCGCTGGATTTCCACGAATGGAGTTCGCTCGCCTTGGGGGGCTCTGCTTCATCATAAAAAAGCTGGTAGAGAGGGACTTCGAGAGCTCTCGCCCATTTTTCAAGGGTCTCGATGTTGGGAACTGTGTGCCCATTCTCGACGCGAGAGAGATAGGCTCGCTGTAGTCCAGAGCGATTTTCGATTTCGCCTTGGGACAACTTTTTTTGTTTGCGAAGCTCGTGGAGCCGATCGCCGATGATCATTTCAAGAGTATTTCACTGAAGCGATAATATGGCAAGCAAGAGCACGGAGCGCTAAGAACACACTTAGGGCTGGTGAACGTCAGGGCGGCGCCGGCTAGGCCACGGGTTGAGCCAAATTGATGAGGTTTCCGCAGGTGTCTTCGAAAAGAACCGCAATGATGGGGCCGATGTTCTTTGGTTCGCCACGGAACGTGACGCCGAGAGCTTTGAGGCGATTGTATTCGGACTGGATGTCGTGGGTGATGAAGGACGTGGCAGGAATGCCGGCGGCGAAGAGAGCTTTTTGAAAGGTCTGGGCTGGCGGGAAGGCCATAGGCTCGAGGACGAGCTCAACCCCTTCGGCGCCTTCAGGAGAGGTAACGGTCAGCCAGCGAAAGGTGGGACCCATGGGAATGTCCTTGTCTTTCACGAAGCCCAGGATGGTGGTGTAGAAGCGAAGAGCGTTGTCTTGGTTTTCAACCATTATGCTGGCGAGTCTTATTTGCATGAGATCCCCGTCGATGACTTGGAATGGTGAGCTGGCGTTGGGAGATAGCGTACATCTGGAACATAGAGGATGCAATTATTCGCGAAGCGAAGCAGGGAGCAAAATAACAAATGCCGCGCCCTTCGAGTGCATCGAAGGATGCGGCACTTGTCGAATATGGCCGAGAAACCTTCCCTTGAATTAGGAAGGCTTCCCTTTCGGTCTATTGCTTAGGAGGAGCAGCGTGTGAAGCGGGTTGCTGGTGCTGCTGCAACTGTTGCTGCTGCTGCGTGTGCTTTTGCTGGAGCTGTTGTGTTTGCTGTTGATGCTTCTGCTCCAGAGCTTGTTGCTTCGGTTCATCGGCCGGCTTTGCCGGTAGGCGTTGATGATCTTGGTCCTGCTTCGTCTGGAGCGTCTGGCGCTCCTTTGCCTGCTGTGTTTCTAGCTTTTGCTGTTGCTGCTGGAGTCTCATATCGTTCTTAGAGTTTCCCGTGTTTGGAGGAGCAGCGTGTTGCGCGGGCGGAATATCCTTGGCATGGACGGCGGGTGCTGGGCGAGTGTTCTCAACCGGCGGGCGATTAGACCCGTTTTCCGGACGTGCAGCCTCCGTAGTTGGACGAGCAGTTTCATTTGCTGGACGGGCATTGTTGTTTTCGTTGGCGGTGTGGACTGTGCCACCTTCTTTGGCGGCTACAGCTCCACTTTCTTTGAATGCACCTGGCTTCTCGGTGGCCGCGATCGGAGGCTTGCCGTGATTTGACGAAGCGCGCAGCTCAGGGTCGGTGCGAGCAGACTGAACATGCTCGGTCTGTGCAGCGACTGGTGCTATGTGATGCTCACGTCCGGCGGCTTCTTCTTGGGAAGTGGCACGCACTTGCACGCCACCGCTTCCTCCGTTGAAGCTGACGCGATTCACTGTGGTCTCGTTGACTCTGGTGTTGTAAACATTTCGATTGATATTGACGTTTACGCGGCTAACGGATTGGTTGTAGAAGAAGTGCCCGTTGTCCCAACGGCCGCCGTCATAGCCATGGCCAAAGTAGCCGTAACCGTAGCTAATTCCGCCGTAGAAACCTACTTGCGTTCCCCAGTAACCATCATGGAAGAGATACCCGCTGTTGTCCCAACCCCAGTAGCCGGGAGTCCAGAGATAGCCGACTTCGGGAGCCATGACCCATGTTCCGGGGACCCAATAATAATCGTCATCTCCATAAGCCCAATAACCAGGGGTCCAGATATAGCCATCTCCTGGGGCGATGGGCTGTTCGTAAACGGGCAGCTCTGGTGGGGCGATCCTAATCGATATTCCTACGCCAATTTGGGCAGACGAAGCCGCCGAGATGGCTAGCAATACCAGTGCGAACATAAGTGAGCGAATAGACAGAATAAAACGCATTGTGTTTCCCTCCGCCTGATGATCCTTTGCGTGCTGGAACTCGATCAGGCCAATTAAACTCGGCCTCTACGATCTGCAATCTCTAGAATTTTCTTGCAGGCGCATGTGGAAAATTGAACACTCACGCCGCCGATGTCATTGCGGCGTGTTGGCACAAGTATAGAAATATCCAATCCTCAGCGCTGTGCGATATTGGACACGTTCTTGAACGCGATTACTGTGGTTAGACAACGGTGTATAGACCTTAAAAAAGTCCTACCAAAATAAAACAGGCGGCTGCGAGCCGCCTGTTTAGGTTTCAGAAGTTTTGCGAAAGTCTGAGTTAGTTATTCGGTTGGCAGGGGCGACGCTTCAGCGTTGGCCGATCGTCGTCGGTGCCGTCGGTGGTGGGTGCGTTCGGTGCGTTCGGGTCACTCGTCGTGGAAGTGGGCTGCTTGGTGGACTGCGCGGTCTTTGTGCGAAGTGTCGGCTTACCCGGCGCGTTGTTGGTAACTTTGCGAGCGAACATGATGTTGCGGAGGCGGGACTTTACGGAATCAAACTCCGAAGTGGTGACGATATATTCCGGGCGGTTCGGAAGAATGCGCGCGATTTCTTTCTGCGTGGCTTCGATGCGATCGGGTGTGGGAGGATGCGTCGAGAAAACTTTGGGTATTGTGCCGGGACGGCGCTTTTCGTCGGCCTGGATGCGCTCGAAGAACGTTACGTAGGAGTTGGGATCGTAGCCGGCCTTGTACATGTACTCGACGCCGAGGTAATCGGCTTCGCGTTCGGAGTCACGGCTGAATTTCAGGTACGTCACGGGTATTACCAAGCTCGCGGCTTCGTAAATGCCGTAACCAGCCCAACCGCCGGGACCAAGAAGCATTAGCGGAATCATGGCGAGCTGCATGGCCTCGCCTTTAGTGGCGTTCTTCGTGCCGTGGCGCGCGCATACGTGTGAAATTTCGTGGGCCATGACGCCGGCCAGTTCGGATTCTTCCTCAGCGCGGAGGATTAGGCCGCTATTGACGTAGAAGAAGCCGCCCGGCAATGCGAAGGCGTTGACTTCGTCGGAGTCGATGACCTTAATTGTGAAGGGAACTTTTGCGTCAGAGTTGCGGACAAGATTCTGACCGACGCGGTTTACGTATTCAGTGACGACGGGATCATCGATGAGCTTGGACGTCCGCTCGACTTCCTGGGCGAGCTGCTTACCGAGGGCGATTTCGCGTTCGAGCGAATAGAAATTGGGACCCTTGCCGACGTTACGGTTGCCGATGGCGTCTACGTCGTCCTTGGAATTCTTCGGATGTACGGTATCTTGCTGCTGCACCGGCTGGTCTTGAGGAGCCTGGGTCTGCGTAGATGCGGGAGCCGCAGGCTGAGGAGGAGCGGGTTGCGGAGGCGTTTGCGTTTTACTTGGATCTTGTCCAGCGGGCGCGGTCGGAGCGGGCTGCGTTGGAGCAGGCTGCTGCGCGGTAGGCGGCTGCGTTTGCTGGGTTGAGGGGCTTTGGCCAGATTGCTGAGGCCGGGGAATTGCCAGAGCCGCACTTGCAGCGAGGAGGCCTGCCACCGTAAGGCCTAAAGTCACTCTTTGAAACTGTGTCATGGCATTTACCTCCAGCTTCGGCAGTATACACCCATTTCGCAATAATAGGATGTAATGGCAGTCGCGCCCTTAGTCACTACGATGTAAGACCTTTAAGGAAGGTTTCCTATTCCCCATACGATAGGCGGGATTTCCTGGGACGAAGCGAACCGGAGTGTCGAAAGCAGGTGAGCTGGCCGCCGAGCAAGCTGAAAAGGCTACTCCGAACTGAAAAGTGCGGTGAATGGTGTGCGAAAATGCTCGATTACAAGGGTTGACACCTTTCGCGAGGGCCTCTACAGTCAAGGTCAGACATAATGAGCGTTAAAAAGATTCAAATCGGGCAGCTTTGGAGAAAGAATGACACCGGGGACGTTTACCTGGTGACCCGCGTTTACAGCGAAGCGCTTAGCACGATCGTAGTGCTGCGAAAGTCCGGGGCGGAAGGCGAGGCGCTGACCCGGTTGCGGGCGGAGAGTACACCCAAAGGACCCGGGATACCGGGATACTCGCCGGCCCAGGATGAAGAGAATTTTTGATTGAGGAAGTGAGTGGTAAGTAGTCAGCAGGGAATATTGATTAGTCGCTACTGAGTGCAGCCTTCGGCGTAAACCTAACGAATCCATTGAAAAAATAGACAAGATTCAGATGGAGCGGACGTCCATGTCGACAACGTCGTGCACCTGCATTAGCTCTTTGACCAAATAGGGTTCGCCGTACTTAACCCCGATCATTTCGCCATAGTGACGGGCGAGTAGGTTCATTTCGTCCTCGAGACGATCGATAGCCAGGAAGACGTTCGTTTTCTTGAACTTCTTGGGGGATTCGCCCTTTTTGGGATGGAATTGGGAGGCGAAAGCCAGGATGGCACGTCGCCGCTGCTCATAATGAGGCGTGATGTCGACGACGAAAGTGGGGCGCACGGGGGCGAAGGCGGTGGAATACAGGATTTTGAACGGACGGTGCGGCTCACCGTCGATGGGCAACTGCCTAAGGCCGGCAAGAAAGCAGGCTTCGTAGCCGAGTGTCGAGGCATGGTAATGGTCGGGGTGGCGTGCTTCCCAATACGGAAGGATGACAGTCTTGGGGCGGAGCTCTCGGATAACGGCGGCCAGACGGAGCTTGTGCTGTCGGCTGGGCTGCACGTCCGAGTCAGGGACGCCAATCGTGCCGCGCCAGCTTACGCGAAGTATCTTGGCGGATTTGGCCGCTTCTTTGGCACGGGTCTCGGGAGTGCCGCGGGTGCCCATTTCGCCGGCGGTAAGGTCGAGGATGCCGGTCTTGTAACCGGCGTGCGCCATCTTTATAAGTGTGCCGCCGCACGTGAGCTCCACGTCGTCGGGATGAGCGGCGATGGCCAGCAGGTCAAGTTTCATTTACGGACTCCTTCAATGCGTTCCTTCATTGCGTTGCTTTATTTCGACCTACGAGTTCTAGCCGATCGATGATAGCACTGGCGAGGGAAGCGCTCTCCGCGACCTTGTCGCTGCAGGGTGTGGTAACGTTTCCAACGGCGGAAAACTAATGACGGAAGACACAGCAGGACAGAGGGCGTCGCTCGCGGGAAAAGTGGCGCTGGTCACAGGCTCAGCGAAGCGCCTTGGCCGAGCGGTGGCATTGCGTCTGGCCGCGGAAGGCGCTGACCTAGTGATCCACCACGGCAATTCGCACGTGGAGGCGCAGGAAACTGTTGGGGAGATCGAGAAGTTGGGGCGGCGCGCGGTGGCGCTTTCTGCTGATTTGCGGAAGGTGGACGAGATTCGCAAGCTGTTCGTAGAGGTTGCGAAAGAATTTGGGCGCCTGGATATTCTGGTCAACAGCGCGGCGAACTTTTTGCCCGCGAGCATTGTATCGACGACGGAAGAAATTTGGGATGCGTCGCTGGATACCAATTTGAAGGCGGGATTTTTCTGCGCGCAGGCGGCTGCGCCACTACTGCGCCGGGCCAAAGGCGCAATCGTGAATTTTGCTGACGTTGGCGGGCTGCAGGGATGGCCGGGGTACATTCCGCACTCCATCTCAAAGGCGGGCGTGGTCATGTTGACGAAGGTGCTCGCGAAGGCTCTTGCGCCTGACGTGCGCGTAAATGCTATCGCTCCGGGAACGATCACCATGCCGGGCGATCCGCCGGAGTGGGAAGCAGACTTCGATAAATTGGCTCCGCTTGGGCGAACTGGGACGCCAAGCGACATTGCGGATGCCGTCTCCTATCTTGTACACGCAGAGTTTATGACTGGCCACACACTAGTCTTGGACGGCGGGAGAATCCTGGGTACAAGCGGCGCTGAATTTCGCGGAGGCTAACGAATGCTGCAGTGCCACAGATAAAGACATTTTATTGAACGAACTCTTACGGTGGTCATCGCTGGATCGCAAGTGCACATGGGGCGCGTGAACACCGTTATGTGATTCTCCGATCGACTTGGTTCTGGCAAACTGTCGAGATTGGTGCTACAGCAGTGTTCAATATCAACAAACAGAAACGTGTACACTAGCCGGTAGGGGGTCAGTCCCTGGCCGCAGCGAATGCAATCAAACCGCGAGGAAGCGACTCACAAATGTGCGAAAGCCAGTGTGCAGAGAATCGCGCGGCAGTGTATTCTATTCTCCTTATAGTGTGAATAAGTTTGGGAGGCGCGCGGACGAGCGCGCCCGAATCCGACTAAAGAGGGGCCAGCCTAAGTTATGGACAATGAGACTTACACGCACGTTGACATCCCGAGCGAGGCCATCAGCGTTCCGCACGGACTAGAAGACACGCAGATTCAAGAATGGCTGGAGTCGCTGGACTCCGTCCTGGAATCCAGCGGGCCGGAAGTAGCAGCGGAGATCCTCGAGAGGCTTCGCGCGCACGCAACTGTTTCGGGCATCGATCTTCCGTTTTCCGCGAACACGCCTTACGCCAACACGATTCCCGCCCGGCTTGAGCCGCTTTTCCCAGGCGATCAGGAGTTGGAGCGGCGCATCAAAAGTTTGATTCGCTGGAATGCGCTGGCGATGGTGGTGCGCGCGAACCGCGTGGAACATAACATTGGGGGGCACATTTCCACGTACGCTTCCGCAGCGACGCTCTATGAAGTTGGCTTCAACCATTTTTTCCGCGCACGTTCTGACGAATTCGAAGGCGACACGGTTTATTTCCAGGGTCACGCCGCACCAGGCATGTACGCGCGTGCGTTTCTCGAAGGGCGGATTTCCCCGCAGCAACTCGAAAACTTTCGGCGCGAATTGAAACCAGGCGGAGGACTCTCCTCCTATCCACACCCGTGGCTGATGCCGGATTTCTGGGAGTTTCCGACTGTGTCGATGGGCCTGAGCCCGTTGATGGCGATCTATCAGGCGCGCTTCAACCGTTATCTCGAAGATCGCGGGCTGAAGCCAGTGACGGACGCGAAAGTCTGGGCATTCCTTGGCGACGGCGAAACGGACGAGCCGGAATCGCTGGGCGCGATCACACTTGCCTCGCGTGAAAAACTGGACAACCTGATTTTTGTCGTGAATTGCAACCTGCAGCGGCTGGACGGACCGGTCCGCGGCAACGGACAAATTATTCAAGAGCTGGAATCGGCGTTCCGCGGCGCGCGATGGAACGTTATTAAGGTTCTCTGGGGCAGCGAGTGGGACCCCATTTTGGAACGCGACACGGAAGGTCTCCTCGTCAAGCGCATGGGCGAGTTGGTGGACGGCGAATACCAGAAGCTCGTGGTTTCGTCAGGCGCCTACGTCCGCGAACATTTTTTTGGCAGCGATCCGCGGCTTCTCGCTCTGGTCGAGCCGCTGCCGGACGAGGCATTGCGTCGCTTGCGTCTCGGCGGTCACGATCCTCGCAAAGTCTATGCGGCCTACAAAGCTGCCGTCGAGCACAAGGGCGGCCCGACGGTAATTCTTGCGCGCACTATTAAAGGATACGGGCTTGGCGAGGCGGGCGAAGGCAAGAACGTCACGCACCAGCAGAAAAAATTGAATGAAGAGGAATTGCGCGAGTTTCGCTCGCGTTTTGGCGTCCCGCTGAATGATGACGATTGCGTCGAAGTGCCTTTTTACAGGCCAGCAGAGGACAGCATTGAAATTCAATATTTGCGTGCGCGCAGGGAAGCGCTGGGCGGCTACACACCGAAGCGCAGCGTGCGCTCCAAGCCATTGACGGCCGACAACGACGAGCTGTTCAAGGAATTCTTCGAAGGCAGCGAGGGCAGGGAAGTCTCGACGACGATGGCCTTCGTCGGTATGCTGCGCAAAATGCTGAAGGATCCGGAAATCGGCAAGCTCGTTGTGCCGATTGTCCCCGACGAAGCGCGCACCTTCGGTATGGAATCGCTGTTTCGAACAGTCGGAATTTATTCGAGCGTCGGGCAGAAGTACGAGCCGGTCGACGTCAACACACTGCTCTATTACAAAGAAGCGAAAGACGGGCAGATTCTCGAGGAAGGCATCACCGAAGCCGGGTCGATGGGTTCTTTCATCGCCGCCGGATCGGCGTATGCGACGCACGGCATCAATACGATTCCGTTCTTCATTTATTATTCGATGTTTGGATTCCAGCGCATCGCGGACTTTATTTGGGCCGCGGCCGACATGCGGACACGCGGTTTCTTGCTGGGCGGAACTTCCGGCCGGACGACTTTGGCAGGCGAAGGATTGCAGCACCAGGATGGCAACAGCCACATACTGGCGCTGTCCGTGCCGAATTTGCGCGCTTACGATCCGGCGTTTGCCTACGAGATGGCAGTGATTCTGCAAGATGGTATCCGCCGCATGTACAAAGACGGCGAAAGCATTTTTTATTACATCACGGTAATGAACGAACCCTACGCGATGCCCGCGATGCCGGGCGACGTGAAAGACGGAATTTTGAAGGGTATGTACCGCTTCCGTCCGGCCGCCAATCCGAAATCCAAACTTCGCGCACAACTCTTCGGGAGCGGCGCGATCCTGAACGAAGTGCTTCGCGCGCAGGAAATTTTGGACACGAAATATGGCGTCGCGGCGGATGTTTGGAGCGTAACGAGCTACAAGGAACTCTACGTCGATGGAAATGAGACCGAGCGCTGGAACCGTCTGCACCCCGGCGACAAGCCCCGCGTTCCCTACGTGACCAAGTTGCTTGCCGATGCTCCCGGAGTATTGGTTGCCGCTTCCGATTATCTGAAGACGCTGCCAAACATGATCAGCAAGTGGATGCCACGGCGACTGGCTTCGCTCGGTACGGACGGATTTGGCCGCAGCGAAGGACGTGCGTCCTTGCGCGAATTCTTCGAAGTCGATTCGCGTTTCATCACGCTGGCGACTCTGCATGAACTCCACAGCGATGGAAAGATCGAGCGGTCGGTGGTCGACAAGGCGATCAAAGATCTGGGAATCAATCCGGAGAAGCTGAACCCGGTCATTTCTTGATCTATTCGACCAGCATTTGAGCTGTTTGGTTATTCGATTCGGGAAGGGCGAACTTCGGTTCGCCTTTCTTATTTTGTGGGAGAATTGCCGCCGCGCTCCAGAATTTCGCTCGGTTTCACACGGCCGGTGGCGATTTGCGCGATGAGCTGGGAATTGGCAGCCAGGAAGTCGTAGTTGCCCAATTCTCTAGGCAGCGCCCATACAATTTGCTCGAACTCGTTCGGCGCGATTTCGGCTTCCTTAATGCTTGCAGCGTAAAACCGAATTTCCAATTCTTCCGACATCCCGGGGTATTTGTGACGCACTCGGCCCAGTTCGGCGCATTTCTCCAACGTGGCGCCCAATTCTTCTTGAAGCTCACGTGCTAACGCCGCTTCCGGTGTTTCGCCTTCTTCAATCTTTCCGCCGGGGAATTCCCATTTGAGCGGAGAGGTATCGTTGCGCCGTCGCTGACCTATGAGTATGCGGCGGTCGTTGCGCTCAATCACTGCGGCCACGATTACTTTCATAGTTTACTGTCTCGCGTCACGGCGTTTTGCAAAATGCGGAAGAGTTGTTTTGCCCCAGCGACGAGCGGCGGACCGGGAGTATTGAGCAATTCGTCGCGGATAACGTAGACCTGCTTGTTGCGGATGGCAGGGACGTCTTTCCAAGCAGCGACTTGGTAAGATTGTTGCGGTTTGGCTTTGTCGCCAGTGGCGGCCCACGCGAGCACAATCACATCCGGGTGTGCGCTAGCGACTTGTTGATCGCTTACCTTTTGGCCCGGCGGCAAGACTATTTCTCCGCCGCATATTTTCACGATTTCCGCGACCCACGGCGGGGAGCTGATACGGGGGTTCGGCCAAGCCTCGCAGTAAACGGGTGTCTTGTTTTTCGAATCGCGGCTTTTCTTTGCGATCGCGTTAAATTCTTGACGCATTTTCTTGATGAGGAGTTCAGCTTGCGGCGCGCGGTCAGCGATCCGGCCCAACATGCGAATGTCATTGTCAATATCCGCAAGCGTCCGCGGATTAGTGGCCAGGAAGCTAAGCGGGTGCTCCAAAAGTTTCGCGAGAGTTTCCTGTTTGTAAGGCACCGAGCCGATGACGAGGGATGGCTTCAGCTTTAAGATTTCGTCCACGGAATCCATATGCCAGCAATCGCCAAGTTTCGGCAGTCCGTTCACTGACGCCACGTCGACACACCATTTTGTAACACCTACGAGAGATTTTTTTGCCCCGACGGCGCAAAGAATCGAAGTAACGCTCGGCGCGAGTGACACGATGCGCAGGGCGGCGTTAGACGAAGGCGACTTCATAAGAAAATTGTAACAAACGTATTGGTCGCGTGGCTGTAGTGGCGCAGCATGCTGCGCCCCTACCGGGCACAGCGTTCCACAATCGCCTACGGAGTGTTATTTCTAGTCGAAGATGTCGACCGGTTTTGTGTCATTGCGCAGTTGATCGAGGTTCACCCAGTAATACGCGCCAAACGTTTTTTTCTCAGGCCAGATTTCGTCGAGGGTGTCGGCGTCATACAGCGCACCGGCCTTCATAACCATCGCAATGTTAGCTGTGTTGTGAATGTCGTCGAGCGGATTGGCATTGAGCACCATAAGATCGGCGAGCTTACCCACTTCCAGCGAACCGAGATCCTTATCAGCTCCGAGAAAATGCGCGCCATGCAGGCTGGCCACTTCCAGCGCCCCCATTGGGCCGGTAGCACTAGAAATCATCCAAACTTCCCAATGCGAACCAATGCCGTGAGCCTGCCCGTGCGAACCGATAGCGCCATAGCCACCGTTGGCGATGATGTCCGCCAATCCCTGCGCCTGCACACCGAAATGATAATCGGTGAGCGGACGCATCCAACGCGCCCGAAGGTGCGGCATCAGTTCGCGCCAGGGAGTCCATCGCTGAAGCTTGGCGTCTTTCCAGACGTCGCTGATCTGCTGGAAATATTCTTCGTTCCACGGAGCAGTGCCGCCAACCGTGAAGGTTGGAGAATAGACGGTGTGAGTCATACCGAAAAATCTAGTAGCGTCGCTGTAGAGCGGCGCATAAGGCGTCGGATGTTCGAAACCGGTCTGGCCATCCATGGCCATGCTGACCTTGTGGAGAAGATCACTGGAACCTTCGGCAGTCACTCGCAGACCTTGCTTTCGTGCCACCTCGACGATCCATTGACGCTGCTCGCGGTCCGGCTCGAGGTATTGTTTGAGAGAGACGACGCCGTAAGAAGCAAGCCGCGTGAGTTCGTGCTCGGTCACTTCGTAGCTCGTAAGTTCGTTCCCGTGCGGGCCGCTGCCGTTATGAAGTGGATCGGCGGTCGAATAAGTTCGAGGGCCGATAGCCTTGCCGGCTTCAATCATCTCCGCAATCGGAAAGACTTCCTCAGACCACGTCGCAGGATCGAGGGTGGTTGTCACGCCATACGCAAGATAAATCGCGGATTCAAAGTTGCGCGTGGGAGTAATTCCGCCTGATTCGCGGTGATGATGGGCGTGCATGTCCACAAATCCCGGAATAATCGTTTTGCCTTTGGCATCGATTACACGATCGACACCCGCAGTCGAACAAGTGCCTACACACGTCATGCGTCCTGCCTTGGCGACGATTGTGCCGCTCTCAATGACTTTGCGGTTCTGCAGTGTGATGATCCGTGCATTTGTCAGCGCGATGGAGCCTTGCGGCATCGCACGCGGCACGATGAGATGAATTTCCGTGATGTCGGTTTTTACCGTCTCAACGTGATAGAGGAAGTATTTGCTGGCGCAGCCGTATTCGATGGTCACCGCGTCACGCCAGCGAGGGTACATGCCGCCGTCGAGGCTGGCGGCTTTAATGGTGAAAGTCGGCGTGCTGCGATCCAATTGGATCCCCGATTGCCCGGTCACATTCAGCGGCAGCGGAGCGACGTAAACATTGTCTCCTTCCTGATACGCGAGTTGCTGCCCGCTCGGCGAGATTTGCACGATAGTAGCGTGCGGAAACGAAGCGTGAACGCGGCGGTCCGAACCATCGATTTGCACGGAGACAAAGTCCGTGATGCTTTTACCGTCGAAAGGTCCTTGACCGCGCTCGAAGCGATGCTCCGTATAGTAGATTCTGCCATTGGGACCAAATTGCGGACGCGCGCCGGGAGCTTCCTGACTGCCAACGCGCACGATCGTTTGCGCTGCGCCGCCGTTTGCAGGTTGAAGGACAATGTCGTACCACTCATTGCGAGCCCAGTCGCGGCCGCGTAACGTCGCGCCCGAGCCGCGCGAGTAGGCGAGCGTCGCGCCATCCGCGCTCCATGTAGGATTCAAATATTCGCCGGGCTCTTTGGTTACGGCATACGGCTCGCCGCCCGCAGCCGAGACGGTCCAAAGCAATCCATGCTTTTCATCATCCCAGCTTGTGAAAGCTATGGCCTTTCCATCCGGCGACCACGCAGGGGAAAATTCGCCGGAAGTGAACGAATCCGGCGTCAGCCGCTTTGGTTTGCCATTGGGCAAATCCATGAGCCAAAGCTTGTCTATCGCCTGGAACACAATTCGCTTGCCGTCGGGCGAAGCTGTTTGCCAGCGAATAAACTTCGCTTCGAATGAGGCATCATGAAAGGGAATCGGCGAATAAGCCATTTCGGAAATGGTGCGATGGACGTGCACCGTGAAGGGAATGTTTTCGACCTTGCCGTTTTCAACCCACAGCCGCCGAATTTTTCCCCCTTGCGAGATCACCATCGACTTTCCGTCCGCGCTCCAGACCATTCCTGGCAGGATAGTCATCTGGCGGGAAATCTCGTCGGATCCATCCAATTCGATGGGATCCATGAGCAGTCGTTCTTCACCCGTTTGCAGATCACGCAGCCAGAGAGCGGTGCGCGGTCCGAACACATGTCCTTTGTAGGATTCTGTCCCATCGGGAATGCGTCGCGCGAAAGCGACGAATCTGCCGTCAGGAGACACCTCAGGAGCGATCGCACCACCACTTGTCCCCCGGTCCTGCTGCTCATCTTGGCCGCCGGTAATTTCTTCGACTTTGCGCGTTTGCAGATTCATCCGGTTAATCTGGGCGCATCCAAGCATCGGGTCGGTATGGCCAAAGGGAAGTGGGGAGCAGATTTGCACGTCGAAGTAGAGATATTTTCCGTCGCGAGAAATGGAATGCCACGATGGTCCTTTGTCGTCCGGAACGAGCGTAATCCCGGAGCCGCCATCCTTGTGGTACATAACTAGCGACCACGCGAAAGGCGAACCGCCGCGCCGCGTGCCCTGGCGCTGGACGATGATGTAATTGCCATCGGGCGTCCAAACGGGGCTTAGTGCGCGTAGCGTCTTGTCGTTGAACACAGAGCGCGGATTTTTGCCGTCAGCGTCCATGAGCCAGAGATTGTTCTGGCCTTTGCGATCGCTAATAAACGCGATGGTCTTGCCGTCGGGAGAAAAACGCGGGGTCATGTTCAAGGCCACGCCCGAATCCTGTGTCAGGGATTCTGCTTTGCCGCCCGTTGATGGCATGCGGTAAACGTGTCCGAGTAGATCGAAAACGATCCATTTGCCGTCGGGCGAAACGTCGAGCGACATCCATGTTCCTTCGCTGGTATCAAAGTCGATGTCCCGCGTCGCACCCCGGGCCTTCGTAGTGTCCCACTGCGCTGGAGGTTTCTCCTGAGCAGATGCCCACACAGGAGCTAAAAAGGCGGCAGCGAAGAACCACGCGAGGATACGCAGAAGACTACGATCGTGCGCCACATTTTGCATCTTTATTCTCCGGGATAAAATGTTGGAACGGGCAGCCGCTCGCTGCGTTGGGCTAACTACATCGAATGTAGAGATGATTTTCAGCATTCCTGTGGGCGCGTTGTATCACGCAAGCGCAACAAACGCAACACTCTCCGACGAATGTGCAACATTTGTTTCTTGATGCCGTGCGGTTGATGATTGACTTCGTCTTTGGCGTGTGTTGCACTCACGGAATTCTTTTTGAGGTGACGATCTATGAGACTTATTTTGGTTGCGAGTTTGCTTGTACTAACCGCTGCCGCGAATTGCCGCGCCATGCCCCAGGCAAACAGGGACGCCGACAAAGAAGCCGACAAACAAGTTGTGCATTACAAAGGATCCATCGACAACGTGAAGTATGTTTTCGGCGTTGCTCCGCCCGTAGCGCGTCTCCGGCCCGGAAATATCCTCGATGCAAATTCGCTCGATTGTTTTGGCAACGGCATTCAGAAGCCCGGCGATACGACAGCGATGGCCAAAGGCGACAATCCGCTCACGGGACCATTTTTCATCGAAGGAGCGGAGCCCGGCGACACGCTTGTCGTGCGAATTCTGGATTTGCAGGTCGACGGCAATCAAGGAGTCGGCGCTTTCTCTCCCGGGTTCGGAGCGATCAATTCCACGCATTACACTCCGATGCTTGAAAAAGAACCGCTGCCGGAAAAGATTTGGTTCTATCCGGTCGATCACGCGGATAACACGGCCACCTTTCAGGCACTCGACTCTGGCTTTAAAGTCAAAATTCCGATGCATCCATTTCTCGGCTGTATCGGTGTAGCGCCGGCCAACGGCGAAGCGCGCAGCTCGATCGTTCCAGCGGAATTCGGCGGAAATATGGATGCCCCAGAAGTTAGCGTGGGCAACACGCTCTATCTGCCCGTAAACGTAGCGGGTGCGCTGTTTTACTTCGGCGACGGCCACGCAGCGATGGGCGATGGCGAAATTGCTGGCAGCGCGATCGAGGTGCCCATGCGCGTCCGTCTGCAGTTTGACGTCGTAAAAAAGAAAAGCACCGGCTGGCCCAGGTTCGAGAACGAGAAGGAAATCATGACCACGGGCATCTACCGTCCAGTAGACGACGCTGTGCGCATCGCGTTCACCGAGCTAGTGGCGTGGATTCACGCCGACTACGGACTTTCCGAACTGGACGCCTACGAGCTGCTCTCAAAAGTCGGCAAGATTCACTTAACGGAAATGGTCGACCCAAATTACGTCGTGGTTGCTTCGGTGGAAAAGAAATATCTACCCGCGAGAGTTGCGAACACGCGGAGTGCCACTCCCACTCATTGAATTGAGAAATGTAAATTAACCGCGTCAATCCAGGAGGATCGCTTCAGGCTTGGTTTCTTGAGTGCCACGATCCTGCGGCATCGGATCGCGCCAAAGAACTTCATGAACATCAATCGGCTCGGCGCGTCCTTTCAGTTTCATTGCCGAGAGAGGACAGCACGAAAGTTCGCGCCCTATTTGGGCGTGTGTCGCGTTCGAAATGACGATCTGACCAGGCCCCGCTTGAGACGTCAGCCGCGAAGCTACATTGACCGTGTCTCCGATCGCCGTGTAGTCCATGCGCCGTTCCGTCCCCAGGAAGCCTACAACTGCCTCTCCAGTATGAATGCCGATTCCAATATTAAGCGGCGGTCTGCCCGAGATTTTGTTTAGCTCCGCCAGACTCTTTTGCATGTCCACTGCAGCGCGAACGGCCGCCTCAGCATCATTTTGCAAAGCAAATGGTGCGCCAAAGAGGGCCATCAATCCATCGCCAAGATATTTGTCGAGCGTTCCATCGTGCGCAAAAATGACGTTGGTCATTCGTGCGAAGAATTCATTTAGCACTTCCACAGCCTCACGAGGTTTCATGGTTTCGGCCATGGTGGTAAAGCCGCGCACGTCGGCGAAAAGCAAAGTAATGCGCTGACTCTCTCCCCCGAGGCGGATATCAGCAGCTTCCGCGGTAATTTTTCTGGAAATAGCCGGCGACAGAAAACGTTCAAGCGCGCTGAGCTGCACTCCCTGGCGCTTCACTTCACTTTTCGCCATGACCTGGTCGATCACCAGCCCCGCTTGTGCCGCAATGACCGCGAAAACTTCCAGATCCTCCTGGAGAAAAGTCCCACGCTTGGAAAGGTTGTCGACGTACAGCAATCCGAACAGCCGATCGCGGCTGGCCAGGGGCGCGCACATCGCCGATTGCATGCCGGAAATGGCCATGCTCTGGCTGCCGGAGAATCGCGCGTCTTCCTTTGCGTCCATCACGAGGAGCGGCCCCTTGCTCTCCATAACCTGCTGAATAATCGCTCGCGAGAGCGCCATTTGCGGCGTGGCCGTTTTTGGAGCTCGGCGATAGCGGAGGATTGCGGGCAGAAAGGTGTAGCCCGCCGCGGCGTGCGGCGCAGCGCGAAGTGATTCTTCGGTGAGCAGCATCGCGTAACCGCGTTCCGCCCCATCAATCTGAAGAACAAGGTCGAGTACGCACTCCGTCACATCTTCGACGGTAGTTTTGTCGCCCAAAGCCCGGCTGACCTGATAGAGCAGAGTGAGTAAACGATTCTCACGTTTGAGATATTCGATGCGCCCGTCCGTGTCGACACGCGAGCCGGTCAAGTCCGAAGGTGGCTGGTTCTTCGAGCGCTCCAAAAGTTTTGCGACACTCTCCTGGTCCAGGATTTGCGTCAGATGCGAGGCCAGCTCCGGAGAAGTTTTCGCCACAACCGTGCCACTCATCATGTTTTCGAAACGCAGCTTGATATCGCCAAGCCCGATGACGTCGCCGCTCTTCAGTTCCGCATGCTCGATGCGCACGCCGTTTACCAGAACGCCGTTGGCGCTGCGCTGGTCCCTGACAACCCAAACGTCGTGATTGCCTTCGAGCAGCGCGTGACTGCGG
>Ga0210388_10001188_pt1 | contig 20537 bp, 9 predicted proteins | sample IncBWC19OmetaG_FD_155485 | JGI IMG/M metagenome (GOLD analysis project Ga0210388, IMG submission 155485) | Forest soil microbial communities from Barre Woods Harvard Forest LTER site, Petersham, Massachusetts, United States - Inc-BW-C-19-O ... | reverse complement strand
GGAATAGCGCGGGCCGGGTTTCAGAATGCCAGCCTTTGCGGAGACATCGGTGAACGTGCCATCGCCGTTGTTGTGATAGAGAACGTTGGTATCACCGGGAAGGCCGCGCGGGCCGCACATGGTGGGAATGCCTTTCCACTGGCAGACGGGAGGCTCTGTTGGCGATGGAGTGTTTTTCGGATCGAGCTTGATGTAATTGCAGACGAACAGATCGAGGTAACCGTCGCGGTCGTAATCGAGCCACGTGCAACCGGCGCCCCAGCGAATTTCCTCGTTGTAGACACCCGCTTTTCGCGCGACGTCGGTAAATGTCCCGTCGCCATTGTTGTGAAACAGAATGTTGTGTCCCCAAAAGCAGCAGAAGAGATCGTCCCAGCCGTCGTTGTCGTAATCGCCTACGCAAACCCCGGTTTGCCAGCCTGTGCGGCCGATGCCGGATTTTTCCGTGACGTCAGTGAAAGTTCCGTCTCGATTGTTTTTGTACAAGTGAGAGGTGGGAGCTTTGCCCGGCGCCCAGTCGGTGTTGAAGCGCGTTCCATTCGTCAAATAAATGTCGAGCCAGCCGTCGTTGTCGTAATCGAAAAAGGCGAGGCCACTGCCTTTGGCTTCGATGATGTACTTTTTTTGATCGACGCCGCCCCAAACGTTTGGCGAATTCAGGCCGGCTTCCTTGGCCACATCGACGAACTGGACGGGCGCCGCCGCTGGCGGCGGAGCCGAAGTGCCCGGCTTCGCCCCTTGAGGAACAGAAGCCTCGGAAGTTTCGAGGAGCAGCGAGCGTTTCCATTTCCAGAGCGGACTTGTAAGCGCATCCAGAAGCGCGGTGCCGAGAAGAACCGAGGAGGAACCGAGGAAGCGGCGGCGCAAGAGATTCATGGCCGGTGATTTGTCCAGTCCAGGGATAGCCGCGGCGAAAAATGGTCCAAGGGGCAAGCTATTCTTGCGCGACAGATCGAGTTCCGCGGTTTCATTGGCCTGCCGCCTTTTGCGTTATTTTGGGAAAGGAACGCGGCACGATGCCAGCGCCTTCCTTTACGGCGATGATTCGGTCGGCGGTGAGATTCGTCAGCTTATCGATTTGGCCGCTTGGCCAAGTAATTTCCAGCGATTCAATTTTTGTGCGTTTGCCAAGGCCGAAAAAAATTCTTGGATCGCTTGCCGACATGTAGCTCATGCCACCCTTCGATTGTTCGACGTGAACGAATCCTTCCGAAGTGAGTTTGAGTGAAGCGCCGATGCCGTCGCGATTCGACTTCGTGCCAATCAGCAGAACTTCGAGCCAGTGATTCTGGTTGCCGCCGTCGTTGCGAAGCAGTTCAGGATAATCGCCGCGATTATTGATGGCGATATCGATGTCGCCGTCGTTGTCATAGTCGGCGGTAGCGATGCCGCGTCCGGCGATGGGGCGCGAGAAGTCAGGGCCGAGCGCATCGGAAACTTTTTCAAACTGGCCCTTTCCTAAATTGTGGAACATAAGCAAGGGTTCCTTGTAGCTGACTTCGCTGTGATAGAGCTGCACGTTGTCCAGCATGGCGCCATTTAATTGCACGATATCTTCCCAACCGTCGTTATCGTAATCGAGAAACTTCATGGAGACGCCGCTCAGGAGGATAGCTTTGTTGCCGATGCCCGAGCGATAGGTGTAGTCGTCGAACGTTCCATCGTGATTGTTGTGGTAGAGACGGTTCAACTCGAAATCCAAGTGCGTTATGTAAACATCGAGCCAGCCGTCACCGTCCACGTCCGCGGCATCGATCCCCATTCCCGCTTCGTAGCGGCCGTCTTCGCTGGCGGCCAAACCGGATACGAGCGAAACGTCCTGAAAAGTTCCGTCATGTTTGTTGAGGAAGAGAAAGTTGGGCCAGGTGTCGTTGGCGATGGCAATATCGGGCCAGCCGTCGTTGTTGAAGTCGGCGAGCACGACGCCCATGCCCTTCGATTCAGGTTTGCCGACGCCGGAGGATTCGCTCACGTCGGTGAAAGTGCCGTCGTGATTGTTGTGATAGAGCTTGGTTTTCTGGCCCTTGTAGTTGCCCGGATTGCAGTATGAGCGGTAGCCGGGACGACGTTCTCCGCACCAGAGATTCGTTTGAGGAGTCCACACGATGTAATTCGTGACAACGAGATCGAGCCAGCCATCTTTGTCGTAGTCAAACCATCCGGCACTGGTGGACCATCCGCCTTCGTCGGCGACACCGGCCTTTGCAGTGACGTCCGTGAACGTGCCGTCGCCGTTGTTGTGATAGAGAATGGCGCGGCCGTAGCCGGTGACGTAGAGATCGGGGAATCCGTCATTGTCGTAATCGCCGACGGCGACGCCCTGGCCGTAATGCCCGACGCCAGCCAGGCCGGCTTTTTCGGTGACGTCGGTAAACGTACCGTCGCCATTGTTTCGGTAAAGAGCGGAGCGCAAGGGATGCGCGGGCTTGTAGGCGTCGGTTTCGCCCGATTGCACGAAGAAAAGATCCATCAAGCCGTCCTGGTTGTAGTCCAGCCAGGCGACGCCGGTACCCATTGTTTCGAGATAATATTTTTCTTCGGTTTGCGTGGAGTCTTGAAGAAAAGTGATTCCCGCTTCTTTTCCGACGTCGGTGTAGCGGACGGTGATACGAGATTCCTGCGGCTTAGGAGCTTGCGAGGCAAGGGCCTTTTGAAGGAAAGCTACGCCGATCGCGGCGGCCAGCGCCAGGATTGCGCCGCACACGCTGACGAGAAACCGTTGCCTGCCTGCCTCCGGTTTGTTTCCCATTTCAAGCTTGTCTCGAAAGTTTCGTAAGCAGCGGGGCAATCACGCTCGCAAAACAGCGCAAGGATGAAGCGCTTAACGCATTCTAGCCCCGGCTATGCACGCGTTCAACCGCAAGTTTCCGCCGGCAATTTCAAAGAGTGCGGTCAGCGAGCGAAAACGCCAGTTGAAGCAGTTGCATTCTTGCCGCCATCGGCATGGGCTCACGAATTGTGGAAGGCACGTCGGGCGCGCGGGACAAGGCTTCTTCGATGCGATTTAGATCGAAGCCGCCGGTGACGGAGCTACCCTTAAAGCGATTCAGCACTTCACGCGCTTTGGCGATCTCTCCCGTTTGATAATAAAAAACGCCCAATGTCGAATAACTGCCCGGCCATTCCGGCAACAAATCCACGGCGCGTTCGAGATTTTGTTCGGCCTGCGGCGTCTTGCCTTGCAGGACGGAGACAAGTCCCAAGCCCCAAAAGATTTTTCCCGAGCCGGGAATCCGCGAGAGGCCTTTCCGCAATGTTTCTTCCGCACCGGCGGAATTGTTTTCGCGCAGCTGCACCATGGCGAGCGAAAGGTAATACTGATCGTTATCGGGATTGCGCTCGATCGCATCCTGGAAAATTTTGGAAGACCGGGCGCTCTCTCCGAGATGCGCGTAGATATCTCCAAGCAATGCGAGGAACGCGCCGTCTTGTTGGCCCTGGTGTGAGACTTGGTTGGCGGTTTCCAGCGCCAGCGGATAGGCGCCCTTGCGGAAATACGCGTCGGCCAGATCGAATTTCACGTCGTCGGAATCGGGATTCGCGGCGAGGGCGGATTGAAAATGCTGAATGGCGTCGTCATACAAACGATAGCGCGCGAGAAGCACACCCACTCCGGTGTTCGTCCGGTAGTCGCCGGTGCTCAGTTGATCGAGTTGCGCGATTGTCTTTCGGGCTTCCTCGGGTTTTCCAAGTTTCAGATACGTTTCCGCCAGCAAATAAAGATTTTGCGGCTGGTCGGGATGTTTGCTGACCTCCTCGGTCAGCTGAGTCAAGTCCAGTTGAGCGCGGTTCTGGCTGGAAAGGCTGGAGCGATTGTCCAGGTAGTCGAAAAGATGCTGATAAGGGTAGGGACCCGGGGGAGCATTTTTCGAGAGCGTTTGAAACACGCTCAGATCTCGCTGGGCCGCGTCCATCTGATGGAGGCTGCGCTCCACCATGGCAAGTTTGTAGTATCCCGCGGCAGGCTCGCGGCTCAGTTTGACGTAGCGCCGCAAAAGCTCCGCAGCTTCCGTGAATTGTTTGTTTTCGATGCGGAGATTTGCCAATTCGAGCATGGCTTCTGGAAGATCAGGGTTCGAGCGCAGAGCTGCCTGCAAGAGTTCTTCGGCCCGCGCATGATTTCCCTGGTGTTCCTCGATATAGCCCATGTTGAACAAGCAGGAAGCGTTGTGGGGGTCCTGCTTCAGGCCTGATTCAAAATACTTTCTGGCTTCATCGAATTGTCCAAGATGCCGGTAGGAGAGGCCCATGAACGTGTAGGAGCGCGGCGAGGGATCCAGTTCGATCAAAGACTTGAACTCTTCGATGGCCTTTTCTGCTTTTCCCGCCATGAAATAACTTTCGCCCAGCGCTGCGCGCAGATCGGCACGTTGCGGAGCGATCTTCAAACCGGATTCAAGGAGAGGAATGGCGTCTTCGAAATAATTCTGTGTCATGCTGACGCGCGCCAAACGAAAAATGATGTCGGTATTTTGAGGAGCCAGCTTGTGGGCAGCCACGAGCAAATCCAGAGCATCCAGCGGCCTGTTTTGCTCCTGGTAGGCCTGGGCCAGAAGGGAAAGTGTTTCGGTGGAATCAGGTTTCAGTTTCAATGCGCGATTCAATACCAGCTCCGCTTTGGCGGTGTCGCCGCTTCGGAGATAGACCAAGCCGAGATTGTGGAGGATTTCCGGAGTCTCTGGTTTGAGCGCGTTGGCCTTTTCCAGTTCGAGTTGAGCCGCGCGGTACTGTTTCTCTGAAGCGAGCAACACGCCCAGCGTGAACTGCAATTGCACGTCGTCCTTGTTTTCGGTGGAAAGATCGTTAGCCAGCTTCAACCCTTCGGCGGTTCTGCCTGCTCGCAGGTAAGCGCGAATCAAGTTGGAGCGTGTGGCGACGTCTGCGGGGTGAATGCGCTGGAAGTGCAAAATGGCCGCTGCCGGCGAACCCTTGGCCATCAAGAGAAGCCCCAAATTATAGTTGGCATCGCGATTGCCCGGTTCGAGAAGCAGGACTTTCTTGAATTCCTTCTCTGCCAAATCGAGTTTATTCTGCGCGACGTAAAGGCTCCCGAGATTATTTAGCGTCCTGGTGGAGTTGGGGCTGAGCTTCAGCGCCATTTCATAAGCAGCAAAGGCGTTTGCAAAGTCTTTTTCGTCTGTATAAATAATCCCCAAGAGGTTGTAGCCTTCGAGGCTGGACGGATTGTTCTCAAGCTCCTCCTGCACTTTCTTTTTGGCTTCCTCGGAGGAACCTTGGCGAAGCAGTTCTTCGGCTTCCTGAAGAACCGGTGAAATCTGTGAAGTTTGCGATGCGTTGCTGCGGCTGGGCTTGGTTTGCTGTGCAAAACCATTCGCGGGAATAATCACCAGAAGAAGAACGAGAATGCGGCACAGTTGTGGCGAGACGGCAGCGCAAACAAAGGGACGCAGAAGTGACGCGCCGCTAAACATTTTCGAACCTTCCTCCAAGTGCGTTCCAGCTCAGCCGATGAAAAGTCAATTTAGCATCTCCAGCGCTTGCTGGGCCAACTTGTGCTCCGGTTGTCGACGAAGCAGCTCCAGCAACACCTGCCTGGCCTTTTCTTTATCCTTCAGCAGGACGTAGAGGCGCGCGAGATTGAGATAGGCTTGGTCATAGTTCGGCGCCAGGCGAATGCATGTCTCGAATTTTTGTTTTGCCTCGGGATAATTTTCTCGCCGTACAAAAAGGACGCCCAGGTTGTTGAGAGCATCGGGATAATCCGGACGCAAGCTCACTGCCTTTTCCAAGAAACTCGATGCGCGTTCGAGTTGGTTTTGCCGCACATAGAGCATTCCCAGACTGTAGCTCGTCTCCGGATTGTCAGGTTCGATTTCAAGCGCGCGGCTCAGAAGGCTCTCCGCCTCCGGAACCGATCCTTGACGCCGGTAAAGATTTCCGAGGTTCAGCAGCGCCGTAACGTATCCGGGCCTCAAAGACAAGGATTGCTGGAAGTTGCGGATGGCTTCTTCCGCGTGGCCTTCCTGGCCGGCTACCATCCCAAGATTGTTCCAGGCTTCCGGATAGTCGGGACGCAGCTTGACGGTCTGCTCCAGAAAGCGCCGCGCATCCGGCAACGCGTTTTTCCGCAGGTAGAGCGTCCCCAGGTTGTAATACGCTTCCGGCTCTTCTGGCTTGGCTGCGATCACTTGTTTGAAGGAAGCCGCAGCCTGGTCGAGATAGCCGCGCTGAAACATCGCTACTCCATACGAAAAATCGTTGCGCTGAAAGACGTCTTGATAGAGCGTTCCTTCGAAGGGCAGCGCTTTGCGCAAACGTGCTTCCGCAGTTCCCGGCACGGATCTCACGTCATCCGCAAGCCGTTCAGGATTCACCGGACCCTGGAACGCCTTGACGATGAACCCATCCGCATTGAGGAGGAGAGACAAGGGGAGAGGGAGATCTCTTCGCCGATCAAACAGGTAGCGATAAATAATATTGTAAATTCCAGCCACGTCTTGCGTACCGAGCAGGACCGGGAAAGAAATTCCTTCCTTATCAACGAACGATCGCACGTTTGAGGCGTCGCCGGGGTCATCGAGGTTGACACCCAACACGCGCACACCTGCGGTCGCGAGAATGGACTGGCGCTTCTGGAAAACGCGCAACTGCTCGACACAAACCGGCGAAGTCGACGTCCAGAAATGAAGCAACACAAATCCGCCGTGGAGCGACCGAAGGTCCCGCACATTTCCCGCAGTGTCGGGCAGCGAAAAATCAGGTGCGCCCAGAGGTTCGATCAGCCACGTCTCCACCGCGGAAGGCAAGCTCTCCCGTTTCTGAATGTCGCTTGCCGCTGCGTAAGGCGAAGGCGCAGCCGCAAACGCTTTCGCCGCAAAATCCGCAGAGCCTTCCTCAATCTCTATCCGGCGGTTTACGGGCACGTGCTCGAACGCCTGTTCCAGCCCGCTGGGCCAGCGAATGGTCGCTCGAACGGTTTTCTCGGCATTTCCGACGCCAAAGAAAAGTTCCTTGGTGTGCTGGGATAAGAACCCGGAACCCGCTTGCAGATATTTCGTCTGTCGGCGACCTTCGGCTTCCACCGTCACAGCGGTTCCAATGCCGTCTCGGTTGCTCTTTGTTCCACGCAATCGGAAGGCGATGGAGTTGCCAATTTCCTTCATCACGTTGCGCATTATCCGAAGCTGCGGCCCATTCCGGTTTTTGAGAATTACTTCCAACCGCCCGTCATGGTCGAGGTCGGCCAGCGCGAACGACCGGCTATCGTCGGGAACATCCAATCCAGAAATGCCAGACACGTCGGAAAACGTTCCATCGTGATTGTTGACGCAAAAAACATTTCGTTCGTAACCGTTCCAGGAGGCATCTGAACGGATCAGCTCATTGATGGCATTCCAACCGAGTTCGTAATTCGCAGCCGGCGTTGGACTGCGCGGTGAATTCGCCACGACCTGCCGCCAGAAAAAACTCGAAACCTCGCCGGCGTCCCGGCCGGAGGCGCTTGGCCCTGAAATATAACCGTTCGCAACATACAAATCCGGGTAGCCGTCATGATCGAAATCCCAAGCATCCGAGGACCACGCCCAGCGCCCCACATCCACCCCCGCCGCTTGGCCTACGTTTTGAAACTTTCCATTTCCCAAATTCCGATAGAGCGAATTGCCGCGCGCATGCTGGCGGTATAGCGCGCGAACAGTTTCCGGTTCCTTTTCATGAAAACGTTTTTGTTCGGAAACGCGGATGCCGGCGGAAGACCACATGTTCGAAACGTACACGTCCTGCTTCCCATCGTTATCGAAATCGAACCAGCTTGCGCTCATCCCCGCACCGACGTCCTCGACGCCTGCTTCCGCCGAAACCACAGTGAATCTCCCGTCGCCGTCGTTGCGGTAAAGATTGTTTCGACCGAAATCGTTGGCTACGTACAAATCCGGGGCGCCATCGGCGTTATAGTCGCCCCAGGCGCACGCGAAGCTGTAGCGGTCGTTATCCACGCTCAATCCCGCGGCGTCGGTGCGATCCTCAAACGTTCCATTGCCTTCGTTGTGAAGCAGAAAGTTCGGAGGCCCATTTCGTGCGTCGAAATACGGCGCCGGATAGTGGTATTGGTCAAGCCCCAGGTAGTAGCTGTAGAGGCAGAAATAAATATCAAGGCGGCCATCGCGGTCATAGTCGGCGGCAGCCGCGTGCGTAAACGTCCCTTGCGGCGGCTGCGCGAAACGAAATGCGTCGCGTTTCAGCAAAAACTTTCCGTTCCCTTGATTCAAGAAGAGCAGAGGCCCTCTTCCGCTAACCACAAGAAGATCCTGCAGCCCTTTGTTCTCAAAATCCGCGAACAGCGCGCAAGCCGTGCTGTCCAACACGCCCACTCCAGCCTTTTCCGTCACGTCTTCGAACGTTCCATCGCCGCGATTGCGATACAGCCGGTTCGGTAGTCCCGGCGGCTGGCAGACGTACAAGTCATCCAGTCCATCGTTGTCGAAATCTCCCGCTGCCACTCCATTGTTGCCGTAGACGTCCAGGCCGCACGCTCCATCCAAAACGGTGCGCCAGTAATCAACTCCATGGAACATCTGCTTTTTGTACGATTCCGTTTCGCCAAACGCCTGAGAGGTTACGTCGATGAATATCGGCGCGCGCGCCCGGCTGAAGGTCTCCTGGGTTGCCTCCCAGCGGCGAACTTGCCATCCATTTGCTTGATCCAGCGACCATTGCGTCTGCCATTGTCCGATATGCTCTTCGCGCTTCTTGTCGGCAGCCGTGCCGGCGAAGTCATACCGAATCTCTACGCGAAGCAGCGGCGATGCCCCGGCAAGTTCTTCGATCCCCGTAATTTCAAATTCCGCCGTGTCCACGCGTACCATCGATGCCAGGTATATCTTCATCTCCTGAAGAAAGTGGTCCCGGCTCACTGCGATCGTGTTGCCAAAACTTTTTTGAAACACTTCGATTCCATACTCCGAACGCAGGCTCTTCTGCTGAAGCGGAACCAGCGAGCACGCTTGAAGAGATGCGTTCAGAAACTTCGACAAAACCCCGAGAGCGGGTGCGCCCGCTTTGAGAGCTCGGCTCCATTCGTCGAGCAGCCGCATGATTTCAAACGCGTACTTCTCCGTGACGTATTCGTCCGCGCCCGGAGCAACTCTTCTCAGCACATCATCGATGGGAGAGTTCGCAGGATAGTGAGGCGTGATTCGAAAATCGGCAAATTCGGGAGGAAGGCGAGGTTCGCCCCGAGTTTCCCGGAGAAACGATTCGAACGCCCGCACGTGAATAGGCGCGGCAGAGAAAAGCACTGGCGCCCAGCGCATTTTGTTCAGAAAAGCGCGCCGCGAGAACTGCTGCTCATCATTTTTCCGGCGCGCCATTCTCGATTGTCCCCGCCGCGATCGCTCGGCCTTCGCATGCTAGCATCGCGGCGAAGATGTTCCAAAGGCTAACCCGCGGCTTTGCATCCGCGGAAGTTGCTGCAAGTTGCAAATTGAATCGTGCAAAGCAGAGCGCCAGAAACTCGATCAGGGTTTTTCCACGGGCGCTGGCCCTGAAGACTCACGCAAAATCAGCTCCGCGGGAATCTGATATTCCCTGCCCTGCGGATTTGCCGAACACGAGAGTTCATGTAAAGCGTCCGCGGCCATTTCGCCCAGCATGTCCCGGTGGATATCCACGGTCGTTAAGGAAGGATTGCTGTACTCGGCCAGGCGCGTGTTGTCGAAACCCGTGACGGAAATATCCTGCGGCACGCGGCAGCCGCCTTTTAGCAGTCCCTTGATCACGCCCACGGCGGTCAGGTCATTCACGGACATCACCGCGGTAGGCCGGGGCGATAGCTTCGCGATGTGCAAGCCCGCCGCCAACCCGCCCTCGAAACGCAAGTCTCCATGAACGATCGGTCCGGGTTCCAGTCCCACATCGCGCATGCATTTTTCGTAAGCTTCCAGCCGCGCCAGGTTGGACTTCAGTTTTGGCCGGCCCGCAATGAACGCAATGCGCTGATGGCCGGATTTATGCAAGTAGTCGACGATTTGCTTGATTCCCGAAAAGTAGTCGATGCGCAGCTTGCTGACATAGCCGCGAACGGGAGCGAGATCAAGAAAGGTGACGGCAATCCTTCTGCGCTCGAATTCCAGAATAAGCCGCGAACTGATTTCCGAGGTCATGATCGCCACGCCGCGCACGTTATGCTCCATCATGCGCTCCGCCGCCTCGCGCGTTCTCCGCGGATCGTAATTCGTATCGCTGAGAATGGCGTCGTAACCCAGTTGGCGCGCGCGCGTTTCGAAACTCTTGATCACTTCGGGGAAGAAGGGGTTCACGATGTCGGACACAATGATGCCGAGAGTGCGGCTGTCCCGCGATGCCAGGTGGCGCGCGTGAGCGTTCGGAAAATACCCCAGGCGCTTAACGGTTAACAGCACCAGCCGATTTGTTTGCGGGCCCACTTTTCCGGTCTTGTTCAAAACGTTGGAGACCGTCGCGGTGGACACTCCTGCGGCCTTGGCCACATCGCGAATGGTTAACCCCATAGTGCCAGCATGAGCTGTCCTCGACCCATTTCCAAGCTACAGAATAATCTCGGCAACGAGAAATCCCTGCACGTGCGCCGAGTATAAATCAAAAATAGTGCTTGACAACATGCAAATTACCGTGATATTTGCCAGGTTAAGCGGTTAAGTGCTTTGGGGTCGCTTAATTGGGGTTGTGTGCTTTTCGTCCATTCCGTGCAATGGCTTTCTCCAATTGACTGACCTCTGTTGTGGCGCGTGGCAACGGTTTGGATAGCCCGATTCGTTCGATATTTGCGTCGAACCTCCGGCTAACCGTTGCAACCATTAGGGTTATCGTCCGGGGCATGCCCCGGGATGTGGCCTGCGCCTGGGGTGACTCTGTGTTTTACGGCATTGTGCTCGTTCTTAGGAGGAAGTTCATGAAGCGATTGACAGGTTCTGAGTTGCTCGGGCGAGCATTCTTGGGAATTATCGCCGTTTGTGTGCTCACGCTCTTATGCGTGTCGCCGCTCCGGGCGCAAGTGGACGCCGGCTCCATCTTGGGGACCGTCACGGATGCCTCCGGTTCGGCGGTCCATGGTGCCACGGTCACGCTCGTCAACGAAGGCACGAGCGCTACCATCTCCGCCCCCACCGGACCGGACGGAGGGTACAAATTTACTCCGGTCAGGATCGGCAGCTACAAGATTACTGTCACTTACCAGGGATTCGAGACTGTCGTTAGGCCGCATATCGCGGTGAATGTGGGTGAAAACGTAGTCGCCGACTTCAGCTTGAAGCCCGGCAATGTGACGACGACGGTCGAAGTCACTGCGGCTGCTCCAGTGCTCCAATCGCAAGACGCTTCGGTAGGCCAGGTGGTCGACTCGCGTAGCGTCAATGATCTTCCCCTCAATGGCCGGAATTTCACGTTCCTGGCTCAGCTCGCCGCCGGCGTCAACACACCCCAGGCCGACACCCGCGGGAACGCGGCTAGCGGGGCTTTCTCGGCCAACGGACTTCGCCCGGCCCAGAATAACTACCTTCTCGACGGAATCGACAACAACTCGGACACCGTGGACTTCCTCAACGGGACCAACTTCGTCGTTCTGCCCCCCGTCGATGCCATTTCGGAGTTCAAGGTGCAAACCTCCGACTTTAGCGCCGAGTTTGGCCGCAGCGGCGCTGCAGTTCTCAACGCCACTATCAAGTCCGGAACCAACGAGTTCCATGGCGATGTTTGGGAGTTCTTTCGCAACGACAAGTTGGACGCTGCCGACTTTTTTGAAAACTCGGGCGGCATCAAGAAGGGCGAGCTCCGTCAGAACCAGTTTGGTTTTACTGCTGGCGGTCCCGTGTATATCCCTCACCTATTCAACGGCAAAAACAAAGTCTTCATCTTCGGCGACTACGAAGCACTTCGCCGGGTTCAAGGGACAATTTTGACTGGCTCGGTTCCCAGCCTTGCAGAGCGCGGCAGCGGCGCCACCGCTTTCACTAATTTCCAAGATCTAATCATGGCCCAATCGGGGTCCAACACGGACGCCTTGGGCCGTTCGATCGCTAATGGAGCAATTCTCGACCCTGCCACGACGCGGGCCGTAGTGACCGGTGGGACGGATCCCGTCACGGGACTGCCGGTGCCTATACCGGTGGGCGGGACGGCAGGTGTCACAGAATATGTGCGTGATCCCTTTGGCTGCGCTCCCACCACGATGAGCGTCTCACTTACCAGCTGCCCCGGTTTGAATATCATTCCAGCCAACCGTTTGGATCAGAATGCTATTAAACTTTTGGACCTGTATCCTCTGCCGACTAGCAATTTGACGGGCAAGCTCTTCTCCAACTTCGCCAACTCACCAAAGTTGTTTGAGCACTCCAACGCATTCGACACGCGGATGGATATCAACTTCAACGAGAAGAACCAGTTGTTCTACCGATTCACGTTGAAAGATGACCCACAATTCATTCCTGGTATCTTTGGAGGGGTCGCGGATGGCGGCGGTTTCCAGCAGGGTACTCAGACAGCGATCGCCGAACAGAGCGCCTTGGGCTACACTCACACCTTCTCTCCCAGTCTGATTAATGAAGTTCGCGCAGGTTTGAACTACCTCCACACATCGCGCTACTCGCCCGATGCCAGCGATCTCACAAATATTCCTAGTCAATTCGGCATCCAAGGGATCCCTCAGGAAAGCCTGAATGGGGGTCTTCCTGCTTTCGGCATCAACGGGCTGTCGACTTTGGGCAGCAATGCTTTCCTGCCTTCGGACGAAGTTACCTCGACGTTTCAACTAACCGACACCGTAACTAAAATTTACGGCAAGCATACTTTTAAAATGGGATTCGAATGGCAACATGTCAAATTCTCCACTCTACAGCCGCCATGGTCTCGCGGCGAGTTTGACTATAACGGCGATTACACAGAAATCCCCAACGTGGATCAAGGCAACACTGGTCGCGCAGACTTTTTGCTGTCACCGACCACGTCTACCGTCGCCGGGCCCAACTACGTTGGCGGCAGCAGCCAAGTTTATGTCTCCAACATCTCCCTTACCGATAACGGAAAGAACTACTACGGTGGGTTCGTCAACGACGATTGGAAGATAACACCCAAGCTCACCGTTAACTTGGGCGTCCGGTATGACTTTTTCGGTCTAGTGTTTGAGCACCATCACAACCAGGCCAATTTCGTTCCCGCTGGCCCGCCAACCAATGGACCCCTCTACATTATCCCGGAGGGACCTAATGCTAACAATTTGTCTAGTGGCTGTCCTTTGTGTTTCACAGATTTGTTGGCTAAGGATGGCATCGGACTCAGCATCACGAACCAATACGGCAAGGGGCTCGGGAACTCTCAAAATAACAATATCGCTCCACGCATAGGTATCGCTTACCAAGTCACACCCAAGCTTGTGGTTCGCTCAGGCTTTGGCATCTTCTACAACGGCTTTGAAAACCGCGGGTTCTCACCGAACTTGGGTGAAAACTATCCCTTCCAGTTCAATTTCTCCTACAGTTCACCAAACGACGTGACACCGATTAGCGCAAACACCCCCTTCAACGGATGTTCCACTGCGGGTCCAGGCGGAACCGCAGTCTTCGAAGCCGGCTTTTCCTGCACGCCGCTGAGTCCGCTCTTGGTAACCAACGCTCAGGGCCTCGGTTTGAGAGGCATCCAGTTTAACTACAAGACCCCCTACACGATGGGCGCCAATCTGACGGTCCAATACCAATTGACACCGTCTATGTCGCTACAAGCTGGATACGTAACTTCGCTAGCTCGGCACTTGGAGTCGTTCCCAGGCTCGAACAACCCAACATCCATTGCTCCTCCCGGCACGCCTGAGAGCACTCTCGTTCCCTATCCAGACTTCGGTTTTGGCTCCAGCTATGCAGCCACCGCCGGCATGAGCGCTTACCACTCGCTGCAAACCAAAGTCGAAAAGCAATTCTCAAACGGTCTAAACTTCCTGTTTACCTATACTTATGCCAAGACCATGACAGACGCAGGCGATTTGCTCAACGGCGGGAGCGTGGCTGGCTTCCGTGCCCCAAGCGTTCCTGGTCTCGGTATGGCGTTTGACTACGGCCTGGCGGATTTCGACGTCAGGAATGTCTTCCACTTCAGCGGTACATACGAATTGCCTTTCGGCAAGGGCAAGCACTTCATGTCGGACGCTTCCGGCGTCTCGGACAAGCTTGTGGGAGGATGGAGTGTAAACTGGAGCACTACTCTGCAGGGCGGCCAGCCCATTTCTCTCAGTTGCCCCACGGCCACGGCGTCCAGTCTCGGCTGCGGTGCGCTGTATACGGGACAACCGCTTGACCTTGGGCTGCACACCCTAGCCAATGGCGAACTGAGCTGGTTTGGCAATCCGGCGGCGTTTACGCAACCAGCGGCGTGCACCGCGACCTCAGGTCCTGCTTGCTTGGGGGGCATCACGCAGGTACCAGGCCCTGGTTTCCACCGCCTGGACTTCTCGGCCTTTAAGACGATTCCGATCAATGAGCGTTTCCAACTCCAGTTCCGTACCGAGATCTTCAACATTCTCAACCACCCGAACTTCAACGCTCCCGGATTTGGCGGCAATGGCGTTGTCTCGATCTCCGGATCCACCAATTTCACCAACACTTCGAACTTCGGTGCAATCGGCTCTACGCGCGACGATCCCTATGATCCACGGCAGATCCAGTTTGCCTTGAAGCTGGTTTTCTAATCCAGCTTCACATCCCCTCCCCGTAGAGCGCGCGTCGAGGGCGCTCTACGGGGAACCCCTTTTTTGCGTAAACTTTGTCCTCTAATCGTCCAGTGATAACCTAAGACCGCCGTGGTCATCGGAAGCCATTCGATCAAAACTATTCTTTTCATTCTCTTGGCATGCGCGTCCGCTAGCGCGTCACGCCCCGGCCAGGACCAGAGCCTCGATAGTGAATTCCAGGCAGCCGTGGCTCAGTATGACTCTGGGCACTACGCGGAAGCCGCAGCAAAGCTGGAGGTCCTGCTGAAGCAGGTCCCGGAGAGCTTCGAAGTGCACGAACTCCTGGGCTTGGTTTATTCGGCGCAATCCCAGGACGCCAGCGCCAATACCCATTTGGAGAAGGCCGTCCGGCTGAACCCCAATTCTGCCCCTGCGCGAACCAATCTTGCCGCAAACCTTGTTCGCCTGGGAAAACTCGATCGTGCGGGCGAGCAATTCAAGAAAGCTGCCGAGCTTGCGCCACAAATCTTTGACACGAATCACAATCTGGCTGAGTTCTACGTGCAATCTAAAAAGATTGCCGACGCCGTGCCTTACCTCGAGCGCGCTCAGCGCATCGATCCGACTTCCTATGACAATGGATACGATTTATCTCTCGCCTACCTTCTCTCCGAGCGACTTCCTGAGGCTCGTCAGCAAATCCAGCTGCTACTGAAACTTAAGGACACCGCCGAACTGCACAACCTGCTCGGGGAAGTGGAAGAAAAAGATGGGAAGTTCGTACAAGCCGCAAACGAGTATGAGCTTGCCGCTCACGCCGATCCCAGCGAAAGCAACCTGTTTGATTGGGGCAGCGAGCTCCTGATTCACCGGACGCTCGGACCGGCGATTGAAGTCTTCCAGGACGCTGTTCAGCGCTATCCGGCGTCGCCCCGGCTGGCGATCGGGCTTGGGATGGCTCTTTATGCGCACGGAAACTACGATGACGCCGTCAAATCGTTGCTTCGGGCCGCGGACCTAAACCCTGCCGACCCAAGCTGTTACCTGTTTCTATCCAGAGCCTCCGACAGTTCACCGAGCCAGGCCGACGATGTCATCCAGCGGCTCCGTCGCTTCTCGGAACTCCAGCCGCGCAATGCACGGGCCTTTTACTATTACGCGATGAGCTTGTGGAAAGGAAAACGGGCGCAAGATTCGAGCCTGGATCTCCACCAGATTGAGTCCCTTCTGAAGAAGTCTCTGGACCTCGATCCAAAGCTCGCCGAAGCGCATCTGCAACTGGGCAATCTCTACTCCGACCAGAGTGAGTATGCCGCGGCCATCCCGGAGTACGTGCGAGCCCTGGAGCTGAGCCCCGATCTTGGCGACGCCCACTACCGCCTGGGTCAGGCTTATGTCCGCACCGGAAAGAAAGACGCTGCGCAGGAGCAGTTTCAGGTTTCTCGGAAGATCAACGAAGAGAAACTGGCCGAATTGGAAAAACAAAGGGCGGAGATTCGTCAGTTCGTCTATGCCGCGAAAGACTCCCCGTCGGCCAAGCCGTGATCAGCGCCCGACCCGGGGGTACGGAGCTAGGGTAACGGAGCTAGAAAAGAGCCTTGTATTTAACCAACAGGTTAAATACAAAGCCTCTCCTCGACGATCCAGATCCATCGCAATACCGCGTGTCTCACGTCGATTTGCCATTTGTGGCTATGCTTGACATCCAATGAGGCGCAGCGTACTTTACGCTAAGCATTGCGTTTACAATGACCTGCCAATCATCACCGCGATGGCAAGTGGCGCAGAATTCGGCCCGTGTGTCGCCAAACAGGTTAAACGATTCAGCTCTTAGCCCCCTGGAAATGGCCCGGCGGCTGGCCTTCACGCGCCGGGAGTTTCTGCGCAGCGCGGCCGGAGTCACCTTGGGCGGCACGCTTCTGGGCTCTGGAATGCTGGCCAGAGGGGGCGTTCCCCAAAAGAAAAGGAAAGTGGTCGTCATCACCTTCGGCGGAGGTGCGCGCGACCAGGAAACGTTTGCGCCGGAAGGTCAGGAGAATATTCCTCGCCTGATGAAGGAACTGATTCCGCGGTCCACGTTCTTCACGCAGGTCATAAACCGCGGGATACTTGGCCACTATGTGGCTACCGCCAGCCTCGCCACGGGAGTCTATGAAACCATCAACAATTTTGCGTCCCTGCCACCGGAGCATCCGACGGCGTTCGAATACTTTCGCAAGGATCAAAAGCGTCCGTCGTCCGATGCATGGGTCGTCGCGCCGAGCAACGGCTTCAATCGTATCGGCGAGAGCAATCACCGCTCATACGGCGCGGGTTTAGGCGCGCGGGTGATTTTGCCGAAACATCTTTTGACGGCGGCAACTTCAGGCGGGGCGGATTACGAACATCTTTTACGCGACAACTATGAAACACCCTTTTACGCCCCGGAGCTTGGTGGCGGCGAGTTTGAATTGCAGCAGTTGGAGATGCTGTTGAAGCTCTCGGTGGACGACTTCAAGAAGCATGCGCTCACTCTTTCGAGTCCCGATGAGCTCTCCGTGTACATCACGCGCCAGTTGATGCGGCAACTCGCGCCAAGTCTATTGTGGATAACGCTGCATGACATAGATATCGCGCATGCGGGCGCCTATTCGCTTTACATCGACGGCATTCGACGCACCGACCGGCTTTGCGCCGAGCTTTGGAAAACGATTCAGAGCGAGCCGGAATACGCGGGCAACACGACACTTTTTATTTTGCCGGATTTTGGCCGCGACTCGGACGAAGATTCCGGGGGCAACGGGTTCCAGCATCACCGAACCGGCGATGCGCTATCGCGCACCACTTGGATGATGGCGATGGGCGCAGGCGTGCGAGAAGGCATCGTCATTGACCGGCCGCTGGATTCCACCGATCTTGTGCCATCTCTTGGCTCGATTCTCGGATTCTCCGCGGCGCTGGCGCAAGGCAAGCCCATCGCTGAACTTTCATAATTTATGCCCCTCACTGAGCTCAAGCCCGAGCAATTCAACGGCTACCCGCCGGAAGCAAGAAAACTGGCGACGAACAATCTCGCCGCTCTCCAGCGGCTGCCGCTGAGTTTCCTGCCCAGCCTGTTGCGTGAGGTGATCGACTACGATTTCAAGTTCCCGGCGGAGCGTAAAGCTCTTGAGAAGGAATTGTCCAATCTAAGCGCGCTTTCCACCGAACAGATAAAGGAATGGTTTCAAGGATTCGCGCAAATACGGCTTTCCACGCAACTGGAACAATTCGATTGGATAAACGCGCCGGCGCAATTTGTGGAGCAGCTTTCGTCTTATCTTTGGACGACGCACCAACTGGATGCTTTTCGCGGCGCGGCGCTCGCTTACGCGGATCGTTTGCGAGCGGCTGTGCCTCCAGAATTTCCTGCGATGCCCAGGCTGGGGATTGCCGTCATCGGCCAGGGTGTGACAACGCCGGACGAACCGCTTTTTCGCAAGCTCAGGCCGCACGGCGTGTACTTCAGCCGAGTGCAGCCGGCAAATGGATTGAAGCAGCTTCTGGATGCGGTGGCTCTCCGAGCGAAATCTCATCCCATGCTGCACGCTCACTGGTATATAGATGGCGGACAAGAAGCGGCTTACGATGTTGCATTGACGTGCGTTTCCTATCATGCGTTGGAGCCAGCGCGGTCGGCCTTGTCGAACAAAATACGCGTGGAGATCGAACGGCCCGGCATGGGACCGGAGACACTGCGAACCCTGCTGGCGCAGATACGGCCAGTGGATCTTGGCGTGGGGCAGGGCGCGGCTCAAGACTCGAACGGCAACGCGAGCAAGCCGGGGCGCGAGGTTTTGGAGCGCTTTCAGGTAAAGCTGCTCACGGAGGGTTCCGGCACGCAAGTTTTCAGCACCACGTTTGCGCAGTGGGCGGCACGAGAGGCGCTGCGGCGTGCCCAGCCGCTTACGTTGCTGGTGCGTTTCGCGCCGCGGCAGCGTCAGAAGCCCATGAACGAGATGCTGGTTGGAACAGATAAGAGTGTGGAGCTCGATCCAATGGGATCGTTAGTCGATGCGGATATGGGAGCGTATTACAACTGGCTGAATCAGCAGCGGCTGCCGGGAGCAGAGCAAAGTTTGTTCCTGGCATGGTTTGAGAATCACAACGAGGCTGTGGCCATCGGGCCCTCCATGCCGCGCGGAACCGAATCAACGGCAGCAACCGATCTTCAGACTCTGCTTTCCAGGTTGGCCTGAAGACTCTCAAGACACAATTCGGAGGGGAGAAGAATTTTCCATGACAAAACTATCGCGGCGCGCGGTGCTGAAGACTGCAATTACAGGAGCGACTATGGCCACTATGCCTTCGATGTCCTGGCCGCAACAGAACACTCCGATCAAGCGCAAAGGGCAAATCAAGCAATCGGTTTCCCGCTGGTGTTATCAGAAAATCCCTCTCGACGACCTTTGTGTTTACGCCGCGCAGATTGGATTGAAGGGTGTCGACCTTTTGGGCCCGGAAGAGTATGAAGTGCCTGGCCGGCATGGCCTGGTTTGCAGCATGGGCTATGCAGGCGGGGGTGAAATTCCCACGGCGTTGAACCGCGTGGAAAACCATCAAAGAATTGAAGATGGCTTTCGCAAAAATATCCCGCTGGCCGCCAAAGCCGGAGTGCCGAACGTAATTACTTTCTCCGGGAATCGTGCGGGTATGTCTGACGAAGAAGGCGCAAAAAACACGATCGCCGGCCTCAATCGCTTGAAGAAAATTGCGGAAGACAACGGCGTCACAATCTGTCTCGAGCTGCTCAACAGCAAGGTGGACCACAAGGATTACATGTGCGACCACACGGCGTGGGGAGTCCATGTGGTGCAGGCTGTGAATTCGCCGCGCGTCAAACTGCTCTATGACATTTATCACATGCAGATTATGGAGGGCGACCTGGTTCGCACCATCCAGCAAAACATCCAGTGGCTCGGCCATTTCCACACCGGCGGAGTTCCTGGGCGGCATGAGCTGGACGGTACGCAGGAAGTGCAGTGGGACGGCGTGATGCGCGGAATCGTAGCGGCCAACTTTCAAGGATATGTGGCGCACGAATTCGTGCCCGCGCGCGACCCGCTCACTTCGCTACGGCAAGCCGCGGATTTGTGCGATGTGTGATGTCTAAGACGGATGCATGGGAATTCGGCGGCTAAGAAGCGGTTCTTTCTGCCAACTGCCACGTGGAGCCAGGTCTCACTTGAACAACACGGGGAGGATTTTGTTACAATCATAAAAGTAGTCCAAACCGTTCCCCGGTAGCTCAATGGTAGAGCATTCGGCTGTTAACCGAAGGGTTGCTAGTTCGAATCTAGCCCGGGGAGCCAATTCTTTCTTTCTCAATCAGTTGGGTTACCTGGAGACGCGAATTTCGGGCCGATTAACATTCGGTTGTAAGCCGAAGAGTGTCTGCACTGACCCTGATGCCAGCGTTAGAGGTTCGGTAACATCAGCGCCGGCCGATTTTCTCGTAGAAATGCAACTCCGCACTATTGAGTATTCTAAAGTTGTACCTTATATAGCGCACTTCGTTTCAGGGTGCCGTCGCGACCCTTAATCAGTACCGCCGCGCCTGGCTAACGACTCTGCCAAAAAGGAAGGGGCCGGATGGTCAGCCACCCGGCCCCCCGTCGCGTTGCGTTGGAGTCGCCCTAGTGGTCGCCACCGTGATCGCCATCGTGGTTGCGATCAAAGTTGAACAAGTCAAACAGGTCGCCGATGGCCGGCATGTTGCGCGGCACGTAGGAGTCGTCGTCCTGCCGAGGATTAGCCAGGTTATCGCGGCTGCGGTCGCTCAGCTTCGTGTCGAGCATCCAGTTGCGTTCGACGAATTTAACGAACGAGGAGTGCTCGGCATAGACGTGGCTGATATGGCCGCCCTTAG
>Ga0210388_10001187_pt1 | contig 20563 bp, 21 predicted proteins | sample IncBWC19OmetaG_FD_155485 | JGI IMG/M metagenome (GOLD analysis project Ga0210388, IMG submission 155485) | Forest soil microbial communities from Barre Woods Harvard Forest LTER site, Petersham, Massachusetts, United States - Inc-BW-C-19-O ... | reverse complement strand
GCACTTTGGACGCAGTTTGTGAGTTTCAGAAAGAGAGACGCCTCTGCTTTGAGTATTGGTGGCCCTCCGACCAGAGTTGGTGTGTGTGCTCCGACTACGACCTGCCCTTCACAATCATTGGCGGTCGTCCGAATCTGGTATCCGCCCTTCTGCTGAACAAGGTTCTTGAGTGCGTTCAAGTGACACCGCAGACTCGCATCGACGTCTTCGCGCCTATGCCGTAAAACAGCCAACCGTACGCAACTGTCGTAACATCGCCATTACACTCATGGGCCTGCGTGCCAGGAGTTGGACCGATTCCGTCATGTCCACTCGTTACCAAAGGGGGTTACGGATCATGCTGTATTCCGGCTATAATGACTTAGTGATGTTGATCGATCCTGATGCTGCAGAACAATCCCAATTCGCACCTGCCCGAGTGCTGGCTGCACTGCTTAGTGTGTCCGCGGCGCTACCGGGCGAACTTGCCTTCGCGTTTGCGTCCTAGTCTTTTCGGCAGCGACTAATCCCTAAAAATCCTTTTGTCTGATTCGTCTTGGCCTACGTTCGCCTGAACCAGGGCAGCGTGTTTCAAGATTGCAGTGACTGACAACTGGCAACCGGCAACTGACGGCTGCCCCGGAGGATTCCATGACACCCACAACCGCGACCGCCACCATCGGACCAAAGATCAAGACCGCCCTGCCCGGGCCTAACGCCAAGCGCGTGCTCGAGGGCGATGAGAAATACATTTCGCCGTCCTATACCCGCTCCTACCCGCTGGTCGCCAAGAGTGGACGCGGCATCGTCGTGACCGACGTCGACGGCAACGAGTTCTTCGATTTCTCCGCAGGCATCGCTGTGACTTCAACCGGCCATTGCCATCCTGACGTGGTTGCCGCCATTCAGAAGCAGGCGGGCGAACTCATCCACATGTCGGGCACGGATTTCTATTACGAAAGCATGGTGGAACTCGCCTCGCGGCTGTCGAAGATCGCGCCGATGCCGGGGCCGCATCGCATTTACTACGGCAACTCCGGCGCCGAGGCCGTCGAGTGCGCGCTGAAGCTGGCGCGCTACCATACGAAGCGCCAGAATGTGATTGCCTTCTTTGGAGCGTTCCACGGGCGCACCATGGGCGCGCTTTCTCTGACGGCGTCAAAGCCGCAGCAGAAGCGGCGTTTCGCGCCTCTGGTTCCGGGCGTGACCCATGTCCGCTATCCCGATGTGTACCGCAGCGGCAGCACGCTGAGTCCGGAAGATTTCTCTCTGAGCTGCGCCCGCTTCATCGAAGAGAAACTGTTCAAGACCATCCTGGCGCCAGAAGAAGTGGCGGCCATCTTCGTCGAGCCAGTGCAGGGCGAGGGCGGATACGTCGTCGCTCCGACCATCTTCATGCAGGAGTTGCGGCGCATCTGCGATCGTCACGGCATCATGCTGGTAGTCGACGAAGTGCAGAGCGGGATCGGTCGTACCGGCAAGTGGTTCGCGGTCGAGCACACCGGAGTGCAGCCCGACATGGTCTGCATGGCGAAGGGAATCGCCTCCGGCATGCCGCTCGGCGTCACCATGACTCGCGCTGAAATCATGGACTGGGTTCCGGGCTCACACGCCTCAACCTTTGGCGGTAATCCGATCTGCATCGCCGCCGCTCTGGCCACGCTCGACGTGATCGAGAAAGAACATCTGCTCGATAACTCAGCCACTGTCGGCAATCACATGATGAAGCGCATGGCCGACTGGCCCACGAAACTGAAACTGGTAGGCGATGTGCGTGGGCGCGGCTTGATGATCGGCGTCGATATCGTCAAGGACAAGACGACCAAGGAATACGCTGCAGCCGAACGCGACCGCATTGTCGAGTTGGCTTTCGAGCGCGGCGTGCTGTTCCTGGGCTGCGGGCCGAGCACCGTCCGCATATGTCCGGCGCTGGTGGTCACCAAGGAAGAGGCGGATGTTGCTGTCGATGTACTCGAAGAGTGCATCTCCACGGTCGGCAAGGGCTAGTCTGGATTCGCGGATAGACAAAGCCGGGTCGGACCTAAAGGTCCCGCCCGGCTTCATTTTGGAAACTACTTCTTCACCGGAATCCCGATCCGGGCTGCCAGATTCTGGTAGGCAGGGTCCGCGTGCAGGTTGTTGAAGTCGGGGTCGGTGGCCATCTGAATGGTGGCATCATCGCGCTTGTCGTAGGCGATCTGCAAATATCGAATGGCGTCCCGTTTGTGTCCGCCGAGTGACTCGGTCTGGGCCAGAAGATAGGGCGACTGCTCTCCGCGCTCGTAGAGTTTGGTTTGCGTCTCGCGCATATTCTGCAGCATGCCGTCCACGCCACCGGCGGCGAAGCCTTTTTCGGCGGCGTCAACCAGCTTCAGGCTGGAGTTGTCGCGCATCAGACTCGCTTCCTTCTTCCACTCGTCCAGGAACAGCCCATACTCTCCATTGACGAAATAGAAGCCTTTCAAATACCGGTGCGGGGAAACAAAGTCCGGCTCGGTAGTTTCCAGCTGCTTCAATAATGCCAAGGCTTCCTCATGCCGGCCGGCAGCCCAAAGCAGGTCACCCTTGTCAGCAACAATCGATTTCGAAGCCGGATCGAGCGCCTGCGCGCGCTCAATCTCCTGCACTGATTCGGCGGGGCGGCCGACCGTGGCCAGGTAGGTGGCGTACCAGTGGTGGGCCACCGCATTGTTGGGGTTCAGTTCGATGGCGCGGCGGAACTCACGCTCCGCATCCGCCACGTTCCAGGTGCCCCAGAACAAGGCAAAGGCCAGGGACGCATGCGCTTCGGAGGACTGGTCGTCGAGTTCGACCGCCTTCTGCGCCGCCGCCAGGGCTCGCGGATAAGCTTCGCTCGCGGGCATCAGCGTGTATTCGCGCAGCAGGTTGTAGGAGTCGGCCAACCCGACATATGCCGGAGCGTAGTTGGCATCGTGCACGATGGCCTGGGTGAAAAAGTCCACAGCCTTGTTCAGCGCATCGGGAGTGCGCTTCTCCCAATAAAAGCGACCCTTCAGATAGAACTGCTCGGCCTCTGAGTTGGCAGAGTGCGACCCAAGGTCCGATTTCCGGGCGGAAACCGCAGGCGGCTTGGCCGCGTTCGCCCTTGCCGGCCGGAATTTAGGCCAGAGGCTCCAAACCACCAGAAGTAGGACCAGGGCCGGGAAGATCGCCAATCTCCAGCGCAGGGCTGCCGCGCGGGGCGTTTCTGCCACTCGTTCGGCCTCGACTTTAACCAAAACTGGGCCCGGCAGAGCCACGGCGGGTGCCGGGACGTGGGTAGGAGCGATCCAGCGGTAGCCACGCCGGTCCACCGTCTCGATGAATATCGGGTTGTCGGCGGAATCCCCCAGAGCGTCCCGCAGCCGGTTGATCGCGCTGCTGATGCCGTGATCGAAGTCGACGAACACCCCCTCCGGCCATAGCGCCTGGCGGAACTGGTCGCGGCTCAGGACCTCGTTGGGGTGATCCAGGAGCAGCCTGAGGGCTCGAAACGGCAGGTCCTGAATCTTGACTTTGACCCCATTCTTGCGCAGCTCGCCCGCCCACACATCGGCCTCGAAGACGCCGAAGCGGACCACCGCACGAGATTGAGCTGCTGGTTGCATACAGTTTGAGCCTTGGAGGGCAGTCTAGCATCGGCGGAAGCGTCCGAAAATCGCCGCTTGGTGCCATCCCACCACCACCTTTGTCCGAGTGAGAACCATGTGCATCACCCTTGCAAAAAAAGACTTAGCGCGTGAACTACGTTTGCAGGAGGCGTGAATTGACCTGCGGCCCAAGGTCGGCGAGAGTGAGCCCGGTGCTCAAGGGTCGTCCCCGAAATCTACCGGCCGGGACCGCGGATGTGTTTACCCCATCTGTGTACGAACGATCGAGGCACAAAGGATTGGGCGTAAGGCCGGAAAGCGGTCTGAGCGCGATGAATTTCACGGTCAATGCGTACCGTGGGACACTTGCGGGGCGTGCGAGAGGGTGCGCTCCGCAAGTCTAAGAAAACAAATAGTTTGTTGCTAACTCCTTGGGGGAGGATGGCGACCGGGCCTGCGGCGAGTTCGCAGGCTTTTTTCGTTTCTCAAACCAGGCCATCCCGATTCGGGACCACTAACTTCCCCGGTCGGCTAAGTTGTGAGGTTCGTCACAATCTCCGGAAGGCTTGTTGCCGTAAATTAGAGGCTTCGTCATGCTTCCGGCACGCCTTACGCGAGCGACAATTCACGGCCTGGATTGGCTGTCCCGGCAGGTGCTCCCCGCCGACCCGAGGCCGCAGCATCAGCAGGTCGGTACGCGAGGCGAGGAAGATGCCTATTTCCACCTGCGGGCGCTGGGATATGTGATCGTGGCCCGTAACTTCCGTTCGCCGCGCTGCCGGGGAGAGATCGACCTGATCGGCTGGGATGGCGATGTTCTTTGTTTCATTGAGGTTAAGACGCGGAGCTCGCGCGACGTGAAGGCCGCCGAGGCGGCAGTGGATCGCCACAAGCGGCGCGAATTGGCGGAAGTGGCGCGCGATTATCGCCGTCCCCTGCCACCATCGTGCCAGTGGAGAATCGATATTGTCAGCGTATACTATGACCGGTCGGGTTCCCGCCCGCAGATCGAAGTATTTCGTAATGCTTCCTTGTCGGCGTAAAATGACACGTTTGCGCGACCCCGCTGAAAGGATTCTGTAGTGCCTGAACTTAGAAAAGATCCGATCGTCGGCCGCTGGGTGATTATTTCCACAGACCGGGCGAAGCGTCCGACCGACTTCATCCGCGAGAATTTGAAGATCAAGGGCGGATTCTGTCCCTTCGACTACGGTAACGAGAGCAAGACTCCGCCGGAGATTCAGGCCTACCGCCCCAACTCGAATGGCGGATCGCCGCCGCCACGCGACACTCCCGGATGGACCGTCCGCGTCGTCGCCAACAAGTTTCCTGCCCTGGGCATTGAGGGCAACCTGAACCGGCAGGCCGAGGGCATGTTCGACCGCATGAACGGGATCGGCGCGCACGAGGTGATCATCGAGACGCCCGACCATTCTGCCAGCCTCGCGAGCTTGCCCCCGAAGCGGATCGAGGACGTCCTCTGGACCTTCCGTGACCGTATCCTTGACCTGAAGAAGGATCGTCGCTTCAAGTACATCCTGATATTCAAGAATCACGGGGAAGCGGCGGGAGCGTCGCTCGAGCACTCGCACTCGCAGCTCATCGCGCTGCCGATTCTTCCCATCAACGTGACTCAGGAACTCGAAGGCGCCAAGCAATATTTCCTCTACAAAGAGCGCTGTGTGTTCTGCGACATCATCCGGCAGGAAATGGATGGTGGGACGCGGGTCGTGTCGGAGAACGAGGACTTTGTTACGTTGGCGCCGTATGCGCCGCGATTTCCCTTCGAGACCTGGATCCTGCCCAAGCAGCACGAGTCGGCGTACGAGAACTCGTCGTCGCATATGTTTGAGAACCTGGCGCGGGCATTGAAAGATCTGTTGGGGCGCGCCGACCGCGTGCTCGACAACCCGCCCTACAATCTCGTGATCCATACGTCGCCGGCGCAGGATCCGACCAACGACCACTATCACTGGCACATTGAATTCATGCCTAAGCTGACCAAGACGGCTGGATTTGAGTGGGGCACCGGCTTCTACATTAATCCGACTCCGCCGGAAGAGGCCGCGAAGTTTCTGCGCGAAGCCAATGTGGAAGAGAACGCAGCGGTTCCGGTCGGCTAGGCGGGAAAGTTTCGCTGGAAAAATGGGGCACGGCCTGCTGGCCGTGCCCTTGTCAGTTTTGCCGGAGAGAGAAAGGGTCTATGAAATTTCACGGGCCCTCGTGACCGACAGGATAGGCAGGCCACCCCTGGCATTTGTCACGAAATTGTAAAATCCATGTCCGGGGTCCTTCAGATTGCTGCATACGAGGTGCAGATGAGCACGACGAAACGGTTTTTGGCCATGTTACTGCTGGGCGCTTCGGCTTACGGTGTTCCTTCTCCGTCCACGCTGATCGCGAACATACCGGGCCGGACGACGTTGAGCCTCAACGGCGCATGGCGCGTCATCGTGGACCCGTTCGACAACGGCAAGGGCGGATTCTTTCGCGACCAGAAAGCACGCAGCAAGAGCGATCTGGTGGAATACAGCTTTGATGCGTCGCCGGTGTTGAATGTTCCGGGAGACTGGAACACGCAGCGGGAAGAGTTGATGTTCTACGAGGGGCCGGTCTGGTACCGGAGAGAGTTCAGTCATCGGAAGCAACCGGGCAAGCGGGAGTTTGTCTACTTTGGCGCCGTCAATTACCAGGCGGTGGTTTACCTGAACGGCGAGAAGCTGGGCGAACATGAAGGCGGATTCACCGCGTTCAATTTCGAGGCGACCTCGGCTCTTAAGGACGGTGAGAATGTTCTGATCGTGGAGGTCAACAACCTGCGCCGCGCCGACGGCGTGCCTGCATTGAAATTCGACTGGTGGAACTACGGCGGAATTACCAGCGACGTGTCGTTGGTCGAACTGCCGGGGACGTTTGTTCAGGATTATTTGGTGCAATTGGAGCGGGGTTCGACCCATCAGGTTTCAGGATGGGTGAGGTTCAACGGGCCGGTCCCGCATCATGAAGTCACCATCCAGATTCCTGAAGCGAAAATTGAATACAAAACGCTGACGGACGCGGACGGTTACGCTAAGTTTGGTTTCGACGCCAGCGTGCTGGCTTGCGGGAAACGGCCGGCGTCGCAGTGCACCGCGCCGTTAAAGCTGTGGTCGCCGGAGAATCCCAAGCTGTACCGGGTCATCGTCTCGGGCGAGGGCGACAGCGTTGCGGACAAGATCGGCTTCCGTACCATCGAAGTGCAGGGAATGAATATCCTGCTGAATGGCAAGCCGATTTTCCTGCGCGGAATTTCCATGCACGAGGAAGCCCCGTTCCGCGGCGGCCGCGCCTTCAGCCAGGAAGACGCGCAGACTCTGCTGGGCTGGGTGAAAGAGCTGGGATGCAACTTCGTCCGCTTCGCGCACTATCCACACAACGAGAATGAGATTCGTCTGGCGGACCGCATGGGCCTGCTGGTGTGGTCGGAGATCCCTGTTTATTGGGAAGTGGATTGGTTGAATCCGGCGACGCTGGCGAATGCCGACGCCCAATTGCGCGACATGATCGCGCGTGACCACAACCGTGCAGCTGTGATTCTGTGGTCGGTCGCGAACGAAACTCCAGTGAAGCCGGAGCGGCTGACGTTTCTGACACAGCTGGCGCAGGATGCGCGGGAACTCGATTCCACGCGGCTGATCACTTCCGCGATGAATCACGTGGACAACACTGCGCCTGATGTGCGCACGTTGAATGATCCACTCGGCGACGTGCTGGATGTTCTCGGGCTCAACGAATATCTGGGCTGGTACGGCGGGCGCCCTGAAGATGCCGACAGGATGCAGTGGAAGTCGGCGCTGAGCAAGCCGCTCATCGTCAGCGAATTTGGCGGCGGCGCTCCGTTCGGCCGCCACGGCGAGGCAGACGAACGCTGGACTGAGGAATATCAGGAGAATATTTATGCGCACCAGTTGCCCATGCTGGAGCGCATTCCGAATCTGGCGGGAATGAGTCCGTGGGTGCTGATGGATTTCCGCTCGCCGCTGCGGATGCTTCCTGGAGTGCAGGACTATCACAACCGCAAGGGCGTGATTTCGGATCAGGGGCAGCGAAAAATGGCGTTCTACACGCTGCAGAAGTTCTATAAGAAGATGGCGGACGCGGGGAAGTAGTTTGGGCATCTGAGGACGATGCCGCTCGAAACGATTGGTCAAGGAGCGATATGGCGATCTTGGTCAACCGGGCACCCCCCTTAGTGCCGAGAGCCGAAGTGATAGCTGGCTTGCGTGGTCGCAACAGACGGTTTCCCGTCAACCAACAGGGGCTCATACACAAATTGCTTAACAGCGTCCGTGATGGGACCTATGAACTCCTTATCGCCGCCGAGGACCTTGATATCCTTTACCTTGCCGTCCTCACCAATAACAACGGTCAGATAAACAGAGCCTGACTCTCCTGTTAGCTCGGTTGGCAACTGTGGTTCAATACCCGATACCTTGCGGGGCCACAGAACCAAGACGCCTTTGTCGTTCATCACACCAGTCCGAAACTCAGGCCGATAGGGAATTTCTGATATGTACTCTACGTGTCCTTTGGCCTTATCCCCTTCTCCCTTTAACGAAAAGCGAAACCCCAGCTGGCTTTCGACTTTAAGCGGCGTCCCGTTGAGCAGGTAAGGGCGGAAGCGGAAATCCCGGAGCGCGTCGACGCTGGCAGCCACCAACAGCGAGTCGCCTTCGACAGGCTCACTCAGCACGATCTTTCCGGTTTCATCCACAAGAACCTTGAAAATCACAAAACCGTGGACAGCTGACCTCAACGCCGCGTCAGGATAATCGGGCACCGCTTCGTGGTCGACCAGTCCCCCGATTACACCTGCGGAAACACGGACCATCCGAGGGCGAGTGGGTTGAGCTCCTGGTTGAGCGTCAGTGTTGCTTTGCGCAAATCCAAACACAGTGCATAACGCCAGTGAAGCAAAGACCGCTTTGATTCGTGGCATGTGGCCTCTTGCGAATTACGATGCCATCAGTCATCCGGCGGAGCTAATCCGAGCGGATCAGACCGGCTTTTCGGTCCAACGTTCGATGATTGTAGTCAAGCCATTGACGTTTTATTGAGGTTGGCCGGCTACCAGTTCTCTCAGAACGTTGCTAGGGCGGAAACTAATCACCCCTGCGTGCGGTCCTGCACTTCCTCGTGCCAGGCCATCTGAATCGCTTCCAGCTTGCCTTCGTTCGAGGCCTTGGGGTCGCCCTTGAAATCGGGGAGTTCGGTGACGTAGCGGTGCAGATCGGTGAAGCGCACGGCGAGCGGATCGAGCGTGGGATGAACTTCGGACAGCAGAATGCCGATGTCTTCGGCGTCGTCCCAGGTCAGTTGCTTTGCCATCCTCTGTGCTCCTCGAGTGGGAAAGTTTCAAAGTTTGAACGTTGCGAGGTTTCAAAGTAAACGGCCGACCCTATGCGCTTTAACCTTTGAAACTCTGAAACCTTGCAACTTGGAACCCTGCAACTTGAAACCTTTGAAACCTTGAGTTCTAGTGCTCTTCCGATACGTAATTGCGATTCCACGCGGGAATCTCGACGACCACTTTGCCGGGCTTGGTGATCTGCGCCTGGCAGCCGAGACGCGAGTTTAACTGGAGATCGGCGGCGGTGTCCAACCGGTCGGCCTCGTCGTCGTCCATTGGCGAAAGATTCTCTGCGCCTTCCTTAACCCAGATGTGGCAGGTGGTGCAGGCATTGTTGCCGCCGCAGGCGTGGTCGAGCTTGATGTGATTATTCAACGCGACATCGAGGATCGACTGCTCTTTGCCGTGATATTCGTAGGGCAGCTTGCCGTTTTCAAACTGCACGGTCTTGCCTTCGGGCAGGAACGTAACCTGCACGGTGTTTTGATCAAGCGTGTTCTCACCGGGTGCGTCTTCGGTCATTGTTCCCGCCGCGTGTGTCTTTTCTTCAGCCATTGTTACTCTCCTGCCTTAATCCTTCATCATTGTCATCCCTGCTCTCGACGCCGGTGGCGCCGCCCGGGATCCTTCGACTCCGTGCGACTTCGCATTCGCGAAGTCGTACTCGGCTCAGGATGACAAACCTACTCAAACTCCGCTTTCGCCATGGGATGCGGCGCGGTCGGGCCTTCGCCCAGATCCGTGTCGTCCATGTTCTTGCCCTTCAGCGCCGTCGAGACGGCGGTGTCCATCATTAGTTCGGCGAGGCGCATGGTGCCCTGGTTCAGCGCGTCGATGGCTTTGCGTATCGCCTGATAATCTTGTTCGGCGTTCACCGCGGCCAGCGATTTTTCCAGCCTCGCGATCTGTTTCTTTTCGTCGGTGGTGAGCGCGCCCCAGGCCGGACTCTTCTTGCCTTTTTCCAGCGCGGCAAGAATCGTTTCGGTTTCGCTGCGGGCTTCGATCAGTTGGCGCTTTCGAAAATCTTCTTCCGCGTTGTCGAACGAGTCGAGGATCATGCCTTCGACCTGCTCGTCGGTGAGTCCGTAGCTAGGCTGCACCTGAATCTCGGCCTCTTTGCCGCTGCGCTGCTCGCGCGCGGAAACATGCAGGATGCCGTTGGCGTCGATCAGAAACTTTACTTCGACCCGCGGAATGCCTGCGGCCATGGGCGGAATGCCCTTGAGATCGAAGCGCGCCAGCGAGCGGCAGTCGGTGGCGAGTTCGCGCTCTCCCTGCAGAACGTGGATGGCCACGTTGGTCTGTCCATCGATCTGCGTGGTGTAGTGCTGCGTGGCGGATGCGGGAATCGTCGAGTTGCGCAAAATAATTTTGTCAGTGACTCCGCCCGCGACTTCGATGCCAAGCGACAGAGGAGTCACGTCGAGCAGCAGCATGTTCTCGGTGGCCTCGGAGCCGCCGGCGAGAATGTTGGCCTGCACCGCCGCGCCCAGCGCGACGACTTCATCGGGATTCAAGCCGGTGTGCGGCTCGCGGTGGAATAATTCTTTGACCAATGCGCGAACCTTCGGGATGCGTGTAGAGCCGCCGACCAGTACGACTTCGTCAATCTGCTCCGGCTTCAGGCCGGCATCTTTCATCGCCTGCTTGCAGGGGCCGACGGTGCGGTCGATGACGGGTTGAATGAGCGTCTCGTATTGCTCGCGGGTAATCTCGCGCCGGTAGCGCTGGCCGCCGGGGAGTTCGATGTCGAGCTTGATCGAGGATTCCGACGATAACAAAATCTTTGCTTCGATCACAGCCTTGCGGATCGCCTGCACCGCTTCGGCATTTCGGCGAAGGTCGAGATTCATATCGCCGCGAATGTCATCCAAGGCGATAGTGATCAGAAGGTTGTCGATGTCGTCGCCGCCGAGATGCGTGTCGCCGTTGGTGGCGATGACTTCGAAAATTCCGTCGTGCAGCTTGAGAATCGAAATGTCGAAGGTGCCGCCGCCGAGATCGTAAACCGCGACGATACCGTTTTGCTTCTGATCGAGGCCATAGGCGAGCGAGGCGGCGGTCGGTTCGTTGACCAGGCGCAGGACTTCGAGTCCGGCGATGCGCCCGGCGTCTTTGGTGGCCTGGCGTTGCGCATCGTTGAAGTAAGCGGGCACGGTGATTACCGCCTTCGTGACCGGGCCACCGAAAAATCGCTCCGCGCTGCGCTTGAGCTGGCGAAGAATGAACGCCGAAATCTCAGGGGGCGTGAAGGTCTTGTCGCCCAGCCTGATGCGCAACACTTCTCCAGCCAGCATATCGTCGGCGAGGCGGAAAGGGAACAGCTTCAATTCTTCCTGGATGTCTTCCGTGCCGCGTCCCATCAGGCGCTTGATCGAGTAGACGGCGCGTTCGGGTGTCTCGATCAGCGCGCTGCGCGCGGCATTGCCGACGACTGGATGGTTGTTGCTGTCGAGTGCGACGACCGAAGGCAGCAAATTCAAGCCGTCGTCGCCGGGAATTACGACAGGCGTATCCCCTTGCATGAATGCCACGAGAGAGTTCGTGGTGCCGAGGTCGATGCCGACGATGCGATCAGTAGCCATTGTGTTAAGAAAATAAGCCCTAGATTCCTGCATTTAGCAATTAGCGGTTGGCATTTAGCCATCATCGGTTCTTGCAGAGAACCGGAACCTATCCCTAATGGCTAAATGCTAACTGCCAAATGCTAACTGCGTTCCACCGCCTCATTCACATCCCTCAGCAGGTTCCGGATGTAGTTGCGGCGGTTGAGTATGTCCACCATTTTGTTTCTTACCGCGACTCGTTCTTCCGTGGCTCCGCTGTCGATCAACCCGTCCCAGGATGCCCAGTAAGTCCGCAGTTCGTGAAGAAGCGCTTCATGCTTGGCTTCGAGCGACAGTTTGGCCTTGCCGATTTCTTCGAACAGCGCTGGATCGTCGTCGCCTATTTTTTTATTCATGCGCAACTCTTCCAGATGCATGTTCAATTCAAAAACTTCTTCGAGCAAATCCGGCGGAACGATCTGCTTCTTCAGTTCACCGGTGGCACGGGCCTGTTCGGTGGCGTTCTTCGATTGCTCTTCCAGTTCCACGCCTTCCAGGTGCAACAGGTATTGCGTGCGCTTGATCGGATCTTTCAGCGTGCGGTAGGCGTCGTTGAGCATGGAACTTTGCTCAAGACTCCATTCCTGCTCGTTACTGCCCGTACCGGCGTTGAGGTCGGGATGCAACTTGCGGCTCAGAACGTAGAAATCTTTCTCCAGAGCGGCGACGTCAACATTCAACCTGGGCGGCAGGCCGAAGAACGAGAAGTAATCTACTGGAACCGGAGGCTGCACCTTGCCGCAGGAATGGCAGAAGTGCGCGGCGCGCATGTCTCCGCAGGACCAGCACGAATGCGTTTCCTGGGGCAGGGGCTTGGCGCCGATTTCGGTAAGAATAGGTTTCGTCGTCACGTTCCAATTCCTTTACGGGCTCCAGCACCCGTTGGTGAACCATTTTGTCCGGTGGCGCAGACAGACGCGGGCAGGAGTGCCCGCGCCACACAGGCATCAGGCGGAGAACGAGGTGCCGCAGCCGCACGACTTCGTTGCCTGAGGATTCACGAACACGAAGCCCTGTTGCATCAGCGTCTCCTGATAGTCGAGGACCATGCCGTTCAGGTAGATGAACGACTTGGGGTCCACAAACACTCGCACGTCGCTGAACTGGAAGATGCGGTCGCGCTCGCGGGGCTGCGTGTCGAAACGGACGTTGTAGCTCAGGCCCGAACATCCGCCGCCCTGCACGCCGAGGCGCAGGCCGCCCTGTTCGGGCGACACGCCTTCCTTGGCCATGGCGGTGCGGACCTTGGCCAGGGCTTTGTCGGTGACTTGAATGCCCTTGGCGGGCGCCTTTGTCGCTTCTTCGGTTGCGGTCGTCATAGTTTCGATTGTTGCGGGCTCTCAGCGGCTAAAGCCGCGATCGAGACCGTGTCTGATCGCACGGCCGAAGTCGTGCCTGTCTCGTTCGTGCGCTTCCGGTCTTCCAGTCGCCCAGCTTGGCGTTCGCAGTCGTTCAGCCCCTAAAGCCGCGTCCCGTGTGCGATCTTCTGCGGCGCGGCCAAAGCCGCGCCCTTTCAAAGCCGCCTATCAGAGCTGCCGCCAACACGGCTGCGCGTTCGGCTTCCATCAACTGGCCGATGCGGCTGAAGGCGCCAGCTACTTCGTTGCGGCAGCGACCGGTTGAGCGGCTTCCTGCTTCTTCTTCCAGTCGCCGATGGCGGCGCGGATCGCGTCCTCAGCCAGCACCGAACAGTGGATCTTCACCGGAGGAAGCGCGAGCTCCTTCACGATGTCCATGTTCTTGATGGCCAGGGCTTCGTCCACGGTCTTGCCCTTGACCCACTCGGTGGCGAGCGAAGACGAGGCAATGGCCGAGCCGCAGCCGAACGTCTTGAACTTGGCGTCTTCAATGACGTTGGTTTCGCGGTTGACCTTGATCTGCAGCTTCATGACGTCGCCGCATTCCGGCGCGCCAACCAATCCGGTACCCACATCCGAACTCGACTTGTCCATCGAGCCGACGTTGCGGGGATTCGAGTAATGATCGAGAACTTTATCGCTGTATGACATTTGTGTACGCTCCCAAAAATCAAAGTTTCAATGTTTTCCAGGTTTCAAGGTTTCAACGACTGCATAGACTTCCGTTGAACTCTCAGAGTTTCGTTGAAGCCTTGAAACTCTGAAACCTTGAAACGTTACTTAGTGCGCTTCTCCTGCCCACTTCACATCTTTCAGGTTGATGCCTTCCTTCGCCATCTCGTACAGCGGAGAAAGTTCGCGCAGACGTTCGACCGTTTCGATGACGCGGTCCGCAACGTAATCAACTTCGGCTTCGGTGTTGAAGCGGCCGATGCCAAAACGAATCGAGCTGTGCGCCAGATCGTCGCCCGTTCCGAGCGCCTTTAGTACGTATGACGGTTCCAGGGTCGCCGAGGTGCAGGCGGATCCGCTCGAAACTGCGATGTCGTTGATGCCCATCAGCAGCGACTCACCTTCAACGTACGCGAAGCTGATGTTCAAGTTGCCGGGAAGACGATGTTCCCACGAGCCATTGATGTAGCTCTCATCCAGACGGTTCATGATGCGGTCGCGCAAGCGGTTGCGCAGGCCAGCCAGCGTGCAGGATTCCTTGGCCATTTCTTCCTGAGCGATGGCGCAAGCCTTGCCCAGGCCAACGATTCCCGGGACGTTCAGCGTGCCGGAGCGCATGCCGCGCTCGTGGCCGCCGCCGTCAATGCTGGGCGAAAGCTGCACACGCGGATTCTTGCGCCGCACATACAACGCGCCGACACCCTTGGGCCCGTACATCTTGTGGCCGGAAATCGACATGAGGTCGATGTTCTGCTTGATCACATCCACCGGAACTTTGCCGATGGCCTGGGTTGCGTCGGTATGGAAGATCACGCCGCGCTCATGACAGAGTTTGCCGATCTCGGTCACCGGCTGGATCACGCCGATCTCGTTGTTCGCGTACATGATCGTGACCAGGATGGTCTTGTCGTCCATGGCGCGCTTCAGGTCGTCGAGATCGATCAGGCCGTCCTTCTGAACCGGCAGGTAGGTCACACGGTAGCCATTCTTCTCGAGGCGCTTGCAGGTGTCGAGCACAGCCTTGTGCTCGGTGACCGCGGTGATGATGTGGTTGCCCTTCTCGCGGTACATCTCGGCCACGCCCTTAATGGCGAGGTTGTCGCTCTCGGTGGCGCCGGAGGTGAAGACGATCTCTTTGGTGGTGGCGCCGATCAGCTTGGCGATACGCTCGCGGGCGGTCTCGACGCCCTCTTCCGCGGCCCAGCCGAAGGAGTGATTACGGCTGGCCGAGTTGCCGAACTTCTCGCCGAAATAAGGCAGCATTTCTTCCAGCACCCGCGGATCCATCTGGGTGGTGGCGTGGTTATCCATGTAGATGGGCAACTTCACGCCCTTGGCGTCGGGGTGGTTTGACTGCGTCAATGCCTGGGGGATTTTCACTTCGGTGCTCATTCGATTGCCTCTCCTACCTTGCAACTAATTTGATGAATCTGGGGTCTTGCACGGCTCAGCCGATTGTTACCAGCTCTGCCGCCTTCGGAGCATCGCTCCCGATCTCTTCCGGTTCTTCCCGCATATGCGAAATCTTGATGCGTTTCAGCACCGCTTCGATGCTGTCGTTGACCTTGCGCAGCGGCTCGCGAATGTTGCAGCGGTCGCTCTGGTCGCACTCTCCGCGGACGGTCACGCAGGATGTGATGAACAACGGGCCGTCGATGGCCTGAATTACTTCAAAAGCCGAAATCGTATGCGAAGCCCGCGCCAGGGTATAACCGCCGTTGATGCCATGCTGCGAATGCAGCAACCCGGCTTTCGCCAGACGCTGCAGAATCTTGGCCAGCGCCTCGGGCGGAATGCCGTAGGCATCGGCCACATCCTTGGCGCTGCGCGAGCCCTCGGTCGAATGCTCGGCGAGATGCTTCATCGCCATCAGCGCGTAATCGGCCTTCTTGGTGAGCTTCAGCAACTTTGTTCCTTGTGCAAAACCCGACTAACCGCCTGGGCTCGAACTCCGACCATTTCCGTCGTAGTTCATTCTACGTCAGTTCTGAGGATGGGAGCAAGCCCAGGCAGGGATTCGCCGAAAAGCTGACTCCAACGGTAAATACAAAGGACTGAGTGGCTTAGCCAGTGCGACGAAATTAGTCGGATTTTGACGATCTTGAGACCTGCGGGGCCGCCAGGTTGGTGCAGCGGGGCTGTCACAAATTCAGTACATAATCATGAGGGAGGGCTTGACAACCTGCCAAGCCGGTCTAAAATACCGGAAATTCCGGCGAAATTCGTCCCTCCGCGTTTTTTGTCGCGGAATCTTCCGGATTTATGACCTCTAAGTCGCCCTCTCCCCCACAAAGCGCAGACAAGCGGCAGCCGTGCAAGCATCCACGTGTGCAGATCGTGAGCCGCGATCAGGACTCGGAATTCGTCGAGTGCCTCGAGTGCCGCGAAATCTTCGAATCCAGTGAATTCCGCGATATGAGCATCGAAGAGCGCACTCCCGAACCTGAGGCCTGATCGCGGTCGCCGCATCGCGGCGGTAACGGCGGTAACCTCCCGGTGGCGCTTTCACCTTGTTGTGTAGGGTGTGGCTTGTTATGGTGCAGACCGGGGCCGTGTGCGGGTCGGTCTCCGTGCGGAAATATGCCGATGGTGGCCTTAGTCGTAGACGACTCGATGCTGATTCGCTATACCGTTTGCCGCTTCCTTGAAGAGCGCGGCTTCGCGGTAGAGTCCGCCACGAACGGCGCAGAAGCTTTAGAAGTTCTGGCGCGGGTGCGGCCGGACCTGATCTTCACCGACATGCAGATGCCGAAGATGTCGGGCGGGGAGTTGATCACAGCGCTCAAAAGCAAACCAGAGACCGCCAATGTCCCGGTCATTATCGTGGCCAGCCGGGCCAGCGGCTTCGACGAGTCCGAGAAGCGCGCCAACTTCTCCATCTACAAAGACATCAACATTGAAGAACAGCTGGCCAAGGCTCTCGACGCATTGCTGGGCAAATCCAGTGGGGCGCAAGCGGCGGGGAAAGCTTAGGGAATTTGGTAATTTGTAATTGAGTAATTGGAACGGCGACTTCAATTACGAAATTTCGCAATTACCAGTTTTCTAACCGCGTTTTCGTATTTCTACTTCAGGGCGAGTCCCGGCTCCGCAGAAAAATCCATCGCGGCAAATTCTTTCGCCATGAACTTGGGATATGCCGCGGCGGCGATCATGGCGGCGTTGTCCGTCGAAAGCGGCCGGGACGGAAAATATACCGGCATCCCTTCTTTCGCGCCCTCGCGTTCGAATGTCTGGCGCAATTCCTGGTTGGCGGCGACTCCGCCGGTCACGAAGAGCGTGGCCACGTTGTAGGCGCGGGCCGCGGTCAGCGTTTTCCCCACCAGATCATCCACAATCGCCCGCTGGAATGACGCGACCAGATCGAGCGTCAGCTTATCGCAATTGGCGAGGTAATCCTCCAGCTTCGGTTTGACAATGTTGGCCAGGGCCTGGCGCCGGGCGTCAACTGTGGCGCGCAGGTCATGGGTTTCGACGTAGCGCAGAATAGCTGTCTTGATACCGCTGTAAGAAAAATCGAAGCGCGGACGGTCGTCATCTGCGTCGGCGTCGGGCTCGACTGCTCTGCCATCCTTACGACCTCGGCGGTCGCGATGTTTGATCTGCGCTGGCGGAAAGTTAACGGCTTTTGGATTGCCGTGCGGCGCCAGGCGGTCAATAATCGGGCCTCCGGGATATCCCAGCCCCAGAAGTTTCGCGACCTTATCGAAGGCTTCTCCAGCCGCGTCGTCGCGAGTGTGTCCGATGTTCTCGTAGGTCCACAGATTTTCCTGCCGCGTGGCGAGGTAAAGGTGCGTGTGTCCACCCGAGACGACCAGCGCGAGCACCGGAAATTGGAGTGCGTGATTGCCCTTCTGCCGCTCCTCCAGTAACACAGCGTGAATGTGGCCTTCGAGATGGTTGACCGCGATCAGCGGTTTGTCGAGGGCAAAGGCCAGCGCCTTGGCATAGCTGATGCCCACCAGCAACGCCCCCGCTAGTCCCGGCCCGCGCGTGACCGCGATGGCATCGACCGACTCGTAGGTGCGCCCGGCTTCCGCCAGCGCCTGCCGCACCACGGGCACAATGGCCCGCAGGTGCTCCCGCGAAGCCAGCTCGGGCACAACTCCACCATAGGGTTGGTGGGTGGCGATCTGCGAAGCGACAACGTTTGAGATCAGTTGCTCGCCGGATCGCACCACGGCCGCCGCGGTCTCATCGCAGGAACTTTCAATGCCGAGAATGTAGGCGTCAGCCATGCACTCTAATATTATGGGAATTCATGGCTGATTTGCTCCAACAGCCAAAAGAGTCGCGCATCTCTGCAGCGTAGCGGACGTTCATGCTCAAGGATTTCTCCACTTCGATCGTGCGGACCCTGCGCCAGCGCGGCTTTCAAGCCTACCTGGTCGGAGGATGCGTCCGCGATCTTCTGCTGAAGCGCGAACCGAAAGACTATGACGTCGCCACTGACGCGACCCCGGCGCAAGTGATGGATATCTTTCCAGAGACCTATGCGGTAGGAGCGCAGTTCGGCGTAGTGCTCGTGCCCGCACCGGAGTCAGTCGAGGATAATTCTGCAGCTTCGCAATCGCATGCCGTCGAAGTGGCCACCTTTCGCAGCGATATCGGTTACTCCGACGGCCGGCATCCCGACGAAGTGCGGTTCAGCCGCGACCCGCGCGAGGATATTGCCCGCCGCGACTTCACCATCAACGGCATGCTGCTCGATCCCCTCGGTGCTCAGACGCCTGGCGAGGTGCTCGACTTTGTCGGCGGACGCGCCGACCTGGACGCCGGAATCATCCGCACGATCGGCGATCCTGAGCAACGGTTCGGCGAAGACAAACTACGCATGCTGCGTGCGGTGCGCTTCGCGGCACGGTTCGAATATCAGATCGAGCAGGGTACGTTGGCGGCGATAGAGAAGCTTGCGCCCGAGATCCAGGTCGTGTCGCGCGAACGGGTGCGTGACGAATTGACTCGCATGCTCACCGAAGGCCATGCGAGGCGTGCGTTTTTGCTGCTTGATGAAAGCGGCCTGCTCCAGCATGTTCTCCCGGAGATTTCCGCCATGAAGGGAGTTGAGCAACCGCCGGAGTTTCATCCTGAGGGTGACGTATTTGTGCATACGCTGCTGCTTCTCGATTACTTGCCGACTCCTTGTCCGATGACGCTGGCCTGGGGCGCGCTGCTGCATGATGTCGGCAAGCCTGCGACTTTTCGCATAGCCCCGGATCGGATTCGTTTCGACAACCATGTAGAAGTGGGAGTGAAGATCGCGGAAGAAATCTGCCGGCGCCTGCGTTTTTCGAATGACGAGGCCGACCAGATTCTGGCGCTGGTCGACAACCATATGCGCTTCGGCCACGTGAGCCGCATGAAGGAATCCACGCTGAAAAAATTTATGCGCATGCCAGCGTTCGATGAACACCTGGCGTTGCATCGCGCCGACAGCCTCTCCAGCCATCGCAATCTGAGCACGTATGAGTTTCTGCAGCAGAAGCGCGCCGAGATTCCGCCGGAGAACATGCGGCCGTCGCCCCTCGTCACCGGGGACGATCTGATCGCCGCCGGGCATGCCCCTGGCCCGAAGTTCCGCGAAATCCTGAATGCGGTGGAAGATGCGCAACTCGAGGGCCGTTTGCTTTCGCGCGCCGAGGCACTGGAATTTGTGCATCGCGAGTTTCCCGCCTGATCCGTTTGCGCCGCCGCTGCCTCGTCGCAAAGAGAATGCTAAAATCGGAGTCTCTTTCGGCTTCAGTACGATCGCACTCAGGTGAGGTTTCGCGTGGAGCAGGCAGGCAGCGGGCTGGAAAAAATCGTCGCGCAGTCGTTGCGGCAGGCGCCCGCGACCGATGCGCCGCTCACGGCATGGCCGGTCGTCTGTGGTTCTGCCGTGGCCGATCGCACCCGCGCGCTGAGCTTCGACGGCGGAGTGCTGCGCGTGGAAGTCGCCGACGCGGGATGGCGATCCGAATTGCAGTCTCTGGCGGCGCGCTACGTGGCGACGATCAACAAGTACACGCCGGAGAAAGTCAACCGAATTGAATTTGTGATTGCGCTCCCGGATACCGCGGGCAAGAATCTCCGCTGATCAAACAGCTTCCTGTATGAAAGCCGCCCCATGAAAGTCACCGAAAAAGACGTTGCCTACGTCGCCGATCTGGCGAATCTCGAACTGACCGGGGAAGAGCGCGCCGGAATGCTGCGCGATCTGAATTCGATCCTTGACTATATCGACCGCCTCAACGAACTGGATACGTCCGATGTGCCGCCGATGGCGCAGGTTTCAGACCGCTACGGAGTGGATGAGTCGAAGCAGGGCAGCGAGCGCTTCGCCTACGCCAATCGCGAAGACATTCTCGAAGGTCTGCGCAAGTCGCTGCCGCACCAAGAAGCCCTGGCCAACGCGCCCGACGCGGACGAACAATTTTTCCGGGTGCCGAAAGTGATCGAGCGATGAAGCTTCCGCACATAAAGAATAATTTGTCATCCTGAGCGAAGCGAGGCACCTCTGCAATCGCAGTCAGCATCGGCGCTGCCTGAGAGTACATAGGTCCTTCGCTTCGCTCAGGATGACAAGGGCTATCGCGATATGGACCTGACTTCACTCACCATCGACGCCGCCCGCTCCGCAGTGCAGGAGCGCAAGACGACTGCGTTCGCGCTGGCCGAAGCGCACTATGCCCGAATTCAGCAAGAAGACGGACAGATCGGCGCGTTTCTCACGCTGTCGAAGGAACGCGCGCTGGAGCAGGCGGATCGAATTGATCGCATGGCGGCGGAAGGCAAGACGCTGCCGCCTCTGGGCGGCGTGCCCGTTGGAATCAAGGACGTGATGAGCACGCGCGGACTGCGGACGACCGCGGGATCGAAGATTCTGGAAAATTATATTCCGCCTTACGACAGCACGGTTGTTGCGCGCGTGGAAGCTGCGGGTGCAGTCGTGCTCGGCAAAATGAACTGCGACGAGTTTGCCATGGGCTC
>Ga0210388_10001186_pt1 | contig 20589 bp, 22 predicted proteins | sample IncBWC19OmetaG_FD_155485 | JGI IMG/M metagenome (GOLD analysis project Ga0210388, IMG submission 155485) | Forest soil microbial communities from Barre Woods Harvard Forest LTER site, Petersham, Massachusetts, United States - Inc-BW-C-19-O ... | reverse complement strand
TTGTCGATGGACCCGAGCTTCTCGCCGGCTCGCTTGAGCCTGATTGACCGCGGCGTGGTGTACGCGATTGCCCACGTGCGCGGCGGCCAGGAAATGGGCCGCGCCTGGTACGACGACGGCCGGCTGCTGCACAAGAAAAATTCATTCAGCGATTTTCTGGATGTCACGCGGATGCTGGTCGCACGCGGCTATGCCGCGAAAGACAAGGTGTTCGCGATGGGCGGGAGCGCCGGCGGTTTGCTGATGGCGGCCGTCGCCAACATGAGTCCGCAAGATTACTGCGGCATCGTGGCGCAGGTTCCCTTCGTCGATGTGGTCACGACCATGCTCGACGACAGCATCCCGCTGACCACCAACGAATACGACGAATGGGGCGACCCTCGCGAACGCCAGTACTACGACTACATGCTGTCGTATTCGCCCTACGACAATGTCGCTGCGAAGGCGTATCCGGCGATGCTGGTCACCACCGGGCTTTGGGATAGTCAGGTGCAGTACTACGAGCCGGCAAAATGGGTGGCGAAGTTACGAGCCCTCAAGACCGATCAGAATCGGCTGTTGCTGCATGTCGAGATGGAGGCCGGTCACGGCGGCAAGGCCGGGCGCTTCCAGCGCTATCGGGAGATTGCGATGGAGTACGCATTCATACTGGACGAGTTGGGTGTGCGCAGATAAAAAAAAGGCGCCGCATGCGGGGGAAGCTAGATCGCGGCGCCAGGGGTTATCCCCATGCTTGGAAAACTAGCCCTTCGCCGCCAGCGCCTCCGGCGTCGATGAGGCATTCACCGAGTTGGCATACATGGCGGCAAGCCGAGCGGCCGCGCCTAAGCGGGCATCGATTCTTGCGAGCGCGAATTGGCCGTCGGCGCGCCGCACCAGCAGGGCGGCTTCGCGGCTACCCTCGGGCGCCAGCAACGCAACAATTTTCGATTGCATATCAAGATATGCAGCAAGCGGCGTGCCAGTCGGCGCTCTAATAAAATCAAAGGTTTATGTTATGCGCCGAGGTGCTCAAGTGACAGGAATTGTCGGCTGCTGACAAAGCGGCGCCTTTACGAATGGGCGGGACGGAGCACGGTGCACGCCTGCGAGTGCTCCTTCAATGACTTGCAGATCGACGCGGCGTGCTTCTCGCTCAAGTTCGCGACCTGCAGGCGATACAGCGTGCCCGAGGCCGACTTCTTCGGCGCCACTTTCGGCGTCAGTCCTGTCAAAAGCTTGGGATATTTCTTTTCCAGCTGCGCCCAGCGCGCGTTCGCCGCATCCGCGCCGGACTTGAACGCGCCGAGCTGAATACCGTAGGTCCCGGCCGCTGCTTTGGCGGTGGCCGCGGTAGGTGCGACCGCCTTGGGCGCCGCCGCCTTGGGTGCCGCGGCGTTTACCGCTGGATTGGGCGCCGTGGCCGCCGGCGGCGCCGGGGTTGCCTGCGCCGGCGGAATGGCGTTCGATGGTGCCGAGGCCAGTGTGAAGTTCTCCACACGAATTCGCGCTTCCTCGGTCCACTTGCCTTCCGGATATTGCTTCAAGAAAGCCTGATAGCCCTCGAGAGTGTCGGTGTCGCGCGCTTTCTGCCAATCCCGCTCCTCGTAGAGTTCCTTTAGCCGGGCCTGGGCCTGAGCGGTGAAGTCGCCGCTCGGGTATTTCTTCAGGAATTGTTCGTAAGTCTCAGGCGTGTTCGCGCCCACTGCTTTTTCCCAGTCGCTCTGCTGCCGGCTGCAGCCCGAAACCCCCAGCAAGGCGGTCAAACACAGCGCCAGGACAAGTTTGTTGAAGACCATTTTCACGCTCGGGCTTAAGACTCCAAAGAATACCGGCATTCTACGTCGATTCGCGACGTGGCGGCGACGCCAAGCTCGTCACATCACGAGGTACCCGGGGATAGGATAATAAGTGAACATGAACCAACCAAAGCGGCGATTTCTGGACCTGGGCGAGGCCACGCCGACCTTTATCGGTGCCACGTCGGTGTTCATCGGCAACATTCGCGGCGCCGGTCAATTCGTCGTTTCCGGCGAAGTGCACGGCGACGGCGAGCTGGATGGCGCGCTGAATCTGTCGGCCAGCGGATGTTGGCACGGGAACATCCAGGCGCAGCAGGCGATCGTCGCGGGCAAGATCATGGGTGGCCTGAGCGTCAAGGACAAGCTGGAAATCGGCTATACCGCGGTGATACGCGGCAAGGTCAGCGCGCGTACGGTTGCCATAGCCAAAGGGGCGATCGTCGACGGCGAAATCGAAGTAACGTCGGATTCCCCGGTGGTGCAATTCGAGGAAAAGCGCGAAGCCAAAGCGTAGCGCCGACCTGCTTCGAGTGCTGTTCTCAAATGGCGACAGGACCGCAAAGTTGGTGTGTTCGCTTGGATTCCCGCATCCTAGCAAGATCAACGCCCCAAATTTGAAATGAAAGAATACGATGTGATCATCATCGGCGGCGGCATTCACGGCGCCGGCGTACTCCAAGCTGCCGCCGCCGCGGGACACAGCGCCTTGCTCATCGAACGGCGGGCGCTTGCCAGCGGCACGTCGAGTCGCTCCAGCAAGCTCATTCATGGCGGACTGCGCTATCTGGAATCCGCTCAGTTTGCCCTGGTGCGCGAGAGCTTGCGCGAGCGCGCAATTCATCTGCGCATCGCCGCCGAATTGGTCGAACTGAAGCCTTTCTTCATACCGGTGTATCGCGACACCCGACGGCGGCCGTGGCAGTTGAAGCTCGGACTCTGGATGTACGCGCTGCTCGGGGGATTTGATGCAGCTACGCGCTTCGGCAGCGTGCCGCGCAGCGACTGGTCGTCCCTCGATGGCCTGAAGACCGAGGATCTCGATGCCGTGGTTCGCTATCATGATGCGCAAACCAACGATGCATTGCTGACGCGTGCCGTGGTGCAGTCGGCGTTGCAGCTGGGCGGCGAACTCGCGATGCCGGCCACCTTCACACGAGCGACTTTGGGCGACAGCGGCGTTACAGTGAATTACACGGCAGCGGCGTCGAGCATCGAATGCAGGGCGCGCGTGCTGATCAACGCCGCCGGACCCTGGGCGCCGCAGGTCGCACGCGCCGTCGAGCCGGCGATCAGTGTGCCGGATGTGGACCTGGTGCAGGGCACGCACATCGTGATCCCTTTTGCGCTCAGCGCCGGCATCTACTATGTCGAGAGTCCGGCGGATGGGCGCGCCGTGTTCGTGATGCCCTGGGGCGGAGCCACCCTGATCGGCACCACCGAAACGCCGTATCGCGGCGACCCCGATGCCGTGCAGCCGCTGCCGCGGGAGGAGGAATATCTTCTGGCGGTCGCGCGCCATTATTTCCCCGCCTTGAGCGGACTTGCCCGCAGCGACATTACCGAGCGTTTCGCGGGGCTGCGAGTGCTCCCCGCCGCCAGCCAGGCGGCCTTCGACCGGTCGCGAGAAACCATATTCACCACGGATCGAGACGTACGCCCGCGCGTGCTCGGCATCTACGGCGGCAAACTTACCGGGTGGCGCGCTGCCGCCGCCCACGTGATGGAGCGTATCAGCCCCTCCTTGGCGCCCGCCGTCAGGCGCGCCGCAACGGATGAGTTGATTTTGAGGAGACCTGAATGAAGAAGTTTGGCATGGCTGCGCTGACGCTTGCGTTCTTCGCAACGCTTGCTCACGCCGATGACTATCTCAGTCCGACGGAGGAACGCGTGCGGCTGTCGCTCGGAGTGATACGCACGTCGAACACCACCGACCTGCAACTCGACAGCAGTACCGGTGTCGCGGGCACGCCGATCAGCGCGGAGAACCAACTCGGATTGGACCCCACGGACTATGAACCCAAATTTCAAGCCATGGTGCGCGTCCAGGAACGGCACCGCCTGCGCTTCGATTTTTTTGAGCTGAATCGTGACGGGTCAACCACCATCACGGAACCGATCATTTTTCGCGATGTGGTATTGCAGCCCGGCGACCCTGCGTATTCGACCCTCAACTTGAGCACCTTCAGCATCACCTACGAATACTCGTTTTTGCACACCGAGAAGTACGAGGTCGCGGCCACCATCGGCGTCACTGAAACCGATATCTCCGCGCGCGCGCGCGTCACCACCACCACGCGGCATGTTGACCAGTCCGAGGATCAGGCCGGCCCCTTTCCGACGGGCGGAATCGATGCGACCTATGTGTTCAGCAAGCGCTGGTACGTGGACGGCCGCGCCCAATACATGCACTTATCCTATAATAATCTTTCGGGTTCGCTGGGCTATGGCGAGTTCGACGTGTTGTACCGGTTGCGCGAGAACATTTCGTTCGCGCTCGGCTACAACATCGTGCGGGCGAATCTCGAATCGAGTCAAACCACGCAAGGCGGCTACTTCGACTTTACTTCGAAGGGTCCGGAAGTTTTCGTCAGAGTCGCTTTCTAGCCGGGAATCCGTTCGCTCGCGTGGCCGCGGCTAGGGGCTGCCTTCCGCCGAGAACTCGACCCGATTGTTCGCCGCCGCGGCGCGATTCCATTCGCCGGCGGTGAGGGTGTCGCTGCGCGTCGGATACGGCGTGCCGGCGCCGGTCCCCGTGGCCTGGTTTTCGATCGCGACCGTGATCGCGCCCGAAGTGCGTTGGCGCACGCCGTCAATCAAGTTGGCGAATGCCAGCGACTGGCGTTGTTGGCTCGATAGGGATTCGGCGAAGGGATTGCCGATCAGATCACAGCGGCTGACCGGGAGTGCAGCCGCGGCAGGCGTGTATCCATCCGTGCTGTTGCCACTGAGACAGTAGTTTCCCGCCAAATTGGTGACCTTCACCACGCCGTGAAATCCCTGCGATTCAAGCGTCGCCAGCACCTCGCGCAACGCATCGATACGGCTTCGATCGAAGGGTATTTCGCCGTAGGGCACCGGCTCCACTCGCGGCGCGATTGCCGATGGCGAAGATCCCGCAGCGGCTGCGCCCGCCGCAGCGGCCGCCGCGTTGCCGTTCGCGGCGGCAAGCGCGGCGGTGAGTTCCTTGACCGCCGCGGACAGCTCGCCGCGCGAGCGCTGCAATTCCTCATTGGCGGAGGTCAAGCCGGCGTTTGCAGCGCGCGCGCTCGCCAAATCATTGCGCGCAACCAACCAGCTGGCGGCAAATGCGCAGGCAATAACGCACGCTGCCAGCATCGCGACCGCCACCGGCCAAATCGGCTGCGCCGGCGGCAACGGCCGCAGTGGCACCAGCGGCTCGCCGGCTTGCATCGGCATCGCGTCGCGGATATCGCGGACGATGCGCGCGGCCGCGCTGTTGAGGGCATCGGCGATGAAGCGTCGAATATCGTCGGGCACAGCCTCGGCCGATTTTTGCGGCGTCGAATTGTCGAACGGGCTGGCGCCGGCATCCAGCTCCACCGGCGACAGCGCGGGCTCCGTGCCGTCGCGGCGATTCGGCAACAAGTGCAATTCGTACAGCACTTTGGAAACATCGACGGGCCGCAGCTGCTTGGGCAGAACTCCCATTGCGCCGAGGGCCCGCGCTTGACCGACGTACAGTTCGCCTTCCTGCGAGGTGTACATCATGATGGGGATCATTGCCGTCTGCGGATTGCCCTTGATCTCCCGGACCGCCTGCAAACCATCCATGCCCGGCATCAGATGGTCCATGAAAATTGCATCCGGCCGATTGTTCTTCAAATATTCAATGGCTTGCTCGGCCGACGCCGCCATGTCGACCTCGACCTCGTATTTCTCGAGTATGCGGCTCAAAATGACTCTGGCCGACTTGGAATCATCGACGACCAATGCACGTTTGCGGGCCATGAGATTATATTAGCGCAGACCTTTACGCGCCGGTCAGCGTCCCGTGAAGCCTGGTCGCGAATCCGCGCTATGCGGGATCGGCGCTCTTCGATTCCTTGTTCTGTGCGATCCAGGTCAATGCGGATTCAACATCGGCGAGTTCACTGGCGGTGAACCCCTCGAGCCTCACGCCGGTAGCCTCCGCTTTTTTCTTGGCGAGCTCCGCGGCGGCGACGGAATGCACCCACACCAGGCCGCGGCGCACTTTGGCAGTAAACTTCTGCTGCTTTTCTTCGTTCATCATTCGTCTCCTTACAAAATGTCTCTAGGCACGATACACGACTACCACTGAGTTTCGGAAATCGGGCGATCAGGCTACGGCGCCGCGATGGCGCGATCCAATCTAGTACTGTAGGCGTTGAGAGCGCGCGAGACCACCCCTATGTATTGGTTGGCTTCCTCCCAGCGGCGCTCTTCGATTGCTTCGCGAATTCCCGGCAGGGTCTTGACGCCATAACCGGTATGCGCGCCCGGCGCGTATATCATGTGCTGATACCAGTCGCGGCCCGGCAGGCCGCGCGGATCCGTCAAGCTCTGTTCCAGAATCGAGAGCGTTGAATTCACGCGCTCGCGTTCGCCGGTCAAGGCCGCATCATTGCCGGCATCGAGGCGTGCGTATTCCTTGTCGAACGCTTTGGCGCTCTGCTCCAATTTCTGCACGGCGTTGTCCAGCTCTGAAAAATTCAGGTACGGAACCTCGTCGGCGCGCGGCGGGGCGGCTCGCGGCTTGTCGGGGTTCGCCGCCAATTTGTACGCATCGTCGTCCAGCAGTTTGTTGAGTTCGCGGGTTTTAGTGCGCATGCTCTCGCTGAGCTTGTGCAACTCATCGGCATAGCCGACCACCGAGGCCGCGAAATCCGTTTCGTGCGCCGGGATCAATTCCGCTTGGCTCGCCCGCAGCATGATGCGGCCCGCTACCTTGGCGAGCGCCACCCCGTATTCATTTTTGGGATCGACGAAACGCTGGAAGTGATCGAATGAATCATAGGCGGAATGATAGACACCATAGTCGGCTTCGCCGCCAAACTCCACGTTCAGGGAATTTACGCCCAGGTGCTGCAGGAACGGTGTGTAATCCGAACCCGAGCCGAGCGCGCCGAGCAGCAAATCGCCGTTTGAATTGCCATGGGGCGCTTCGGGCCCGCCGGCTGATTCGTAGTTGGCGACGTGTCTTGCGGCCAAGGCGCGCGCCAATACGCTGGCGCCGGTTTCCGGATCCTTGACATCGCGCGCCGCTTCGCTCAAGAAATGCTGCAGGGCGTGGCTGCCTTCGGCCTGAAAAAAACCGCGGCTGTTGGTGTCGGAATTGACGTACAGCACCGCCTTGGTCTTCAGTTCCGCGGCATGCTGCTCGGCCCATTCGGTCGAGCCCAGCAGCCCCGGCTCCTCGCCGTCCCAGCTGGTGTAAACCAATGTGCGGCGCGGCTGCCAGCCGGCCTTGGCCAATGCGCCGATCGCCTTGGCCTCGGCCATCAACGCGACCTGCCCCGACAGGGGATCCGTGGCTCCGAATACCCAGCCATCGTGATGATTACCGCGAATGATCCACCGATCAGGTTCTTGGCTGCCGCGAATCTTCGCGACGACATCGTACACGGGCTTCTGATCCCAATTCGACAGCACTTTCATGTGCACTTTCGCCGGTCCCGGTCCGAGATGATAGGTAAGCGGCAGGCCGCCGCGAAAGCTGGCCGGCGCGACCCGTCCGCCCAAGGCGGCGAGCAGCGGCTGCGCCGCCGCGTAGGAAATCGGCAGCACCGGAATTTTCAACACGGTCCTGGCATCCTTGAGCGCCAGCCGCTTGGCCCCGGGCACTGCGCCCACGCCGGGGGTCAAAGGATCGCCGCTGTACAAGGTCAGATCCTGAACCGAGCCGCGCTGTACGGCATCGGGCGGCCGAAAGCCGCCCTTGGGATAGGTATCGCCCAAGGCATAGCCGTCGTCGCGCGGATCGGAGTAAATCAAGCAGCCCACGGCGCCATGTTCATATGCCAGCTTCGGCTTCAACCCGCGCCAGCCGCCGCCGTAGCGCGTCAACACGATGCGGCCCTTGACGCTCACACCCTGACGCTCGAGTTCCTTGTAATCATCCGGCATGCCGTGATTTGCATAGACCAGTTCCGCAGTTACATCGCCATCGGCGCCATACACGTTGTAGGCCGGCAATTCATCCTTGGTTTGCGAGGATGTGCTGTCGCCCTCGATGGGCGGCTCGGTCAATCGCGCCTTGAAATGGGTCGGTGCCACGAGCTCCAAGGACACTTCGCGCGGCGTTGGGTACAGCACCGAAAATTCCTCGATGGACGCATCCCAGCCCCACTCGCGAAACTTCGCGAGCTGAAATTCGGCGTTCGCCTTGTCGTGCGCGGAGCCCACGTGATTCGGCTGCGACGCCATCTGCTGCATCCAAGCGCGCAGCTCCGCCGGCTTAAGATCGGCATCGAAGCGCGCCTCCAATTGCAGTTCTGCGGCGGCGGCCGCGGTCGAGAATCCTTCGAGTTCGTTGGCGCCCGCTGTGGCGGCGGCCGGCGTGGCGGCGCCCGGTGCTTCCGCGGCAACGCCGCCGGCGGCGCTCCAGCCGATGACTGAAGCGATGAGGGCGCACGAAATGCGCGAAATCGTAGATGGCAAGCAATTCTCCTTTTATTCTCTGATACCGGTGCCGCGGTTCAACAGGGTTACCGCCAGCGTGAACATCACGGCGGCGGCGGACACCATGATCCCATAAGCCAGTCGCAAATCGACATCCGAGGTGCCGAGAAAGCCAAAGCGAAATGCGCTGACCATGTAGAGGATGGGATTGGCGTGCGAAGCGGCGTGCGCCCAGACCGGCAGCATGGTCACCGAGTAAAATACGCCGCCAAGATAGGTGAGCGGCGTCAGCACGAAGGTCGGGAACCAGGAGATCTGGTCGAAGTTCTTGGCGAACAGGGCGTTGATCAACCCTCCCAACGCGAAGATGAAACTCGTCAGAAACGCGGCGGACAGAATCGCCAATACATGAGTGACCGCCAGGCGCGTGAAGCACAGCGAGATGATGGTCACCACCGAGCCCACCAGCACCCCGCGCAGTACCCCGCCCATGGTGTAGCCCGCGACTATCAGCCAATTCGGCAGCGGCGAAACCAGCAGCTCCTCGATGTGCTTGCCGAATTTCGCGCCGAAGAACGACGACACCACATTGCCATAGGAAGTCTGAATCACATTCATCATGATGATGCCGGGAGCCATGAACTGCATGTAGTCGAAGCCGCCCACCTGGCCGACGCGCCGCCCTATCAGGCTGCCGAATATGACGAAGTACAGGGTGGCGGTGACCGCCGGTGGCACGAGGGTCTGACCCCAGATTCTTACGATGCGGCTGAATTCACGGATGACGATGGTTGTGAAACCAATCCAGTCGGTGCCGAGGCGCGATTCGGCCATGCTCAGGATGCCTTGGCGGCGGCGGTCCGCGCGCTGCCGTCGACCAAGCGGATGAACAGCTCCTCGAGACGATTGACCTTGTTGCGCATGCTGTTCACGGCGATGCCCTGCGCCGAGAGCTGCGCGAATATGTCGTTCAAGCTCTGCGTCTTGGACATCTCTATTTCCAAGGTGTGGTCATCGGAGAGAACCGGCGTGAATCCCGACATTTGCGGCGCAGCGGTTCTGGGGTCGCGCAAATTGAAGACGAACACCTCGGTCTGCAGCTTGCGCAGCACATTCGCCATGCTGTCGCGCTCGATGATGTTGCCGCCGTCGATGATGGCGATATTGCGGCACAGATTTTCGGCTTCCTCCAGGTAATGCGTGGTCAGAATGATGGTTGTGCCCTGCTCGTTGATGTCGCGCAGGAATTCCCACATCGAGCGGCGAATCTCGATATCGACGCCGGCGGTGGGCTCGTCCAGAATCAGCAGCCGCGGCTCGTGCATCAGGGCGCGCGCGATCATCAGGCGCCGCTTCATGCCTCCCGACAGGCTGCGTGCAATCGAGTCGCGACGGTCCCAGAGTTGCAGCTGCTTGAGATATTTCTCGGCGCGGGTTTTCGCCAGCCGCCGCGGAATTCCGTAAAACCCGGCCTGGTTCACGACGATGGTGAACGGCGTCTCGAACATGTTGAAATTGATTTCCTGCGGCACCAGACCGATGCAGGATTTGGCCACTTCCAGCTGTTTGTCGATATCGTGTCCGAATACCTCGACCACGCCGCTGGTTTTATTGACCAGGGAGGTTGTGATGCCTATCAGGGTGGTCTTGCCGGCGCCGTTCGGGCCGAGCAGCGCGAAGAAATCACCCTCGTCGACGTCGAGATCTATCGCCTTGAGAGCTTGGATGCCGTTTTTGTAGACCTTGGTGAGCTTGCGGAGAACGAGGGCATGCATAGGAGCCGCGTAGACTAAACCTGGCGAGGCTCCGCCCGCAACGCCAATTCGGGCCGGCGGCGGCCTTTGCGCCCGAATTCGAGCGATTTGCGCGCTGAAATTAGGCGCTCGGCAGCCGCGCTGCGGCCGCCAGCTGCAGGCCCGAGAGCTGAATGCGGCGCAGGGCGGTGGAGTCGGCGCGCGCCGCCGCGCCGATGAGGGCGCTCCAGTAGGCGCTGCTGCCGCTCCACCGGGCGGTGAGATTCACCGCTTCCGTGGCCACCAACGCAGGCAGCCGGTCGACCGTGATGCGGCGAAAAGCGCTTGCAGTACCGCTGCGCATTCCCATCAGCAACTGGCAGGCGAGGCCGCCGCCCGATGCGACGTGCCAGGCATAGAAGAGAGCCAGCCGCACAAAATCGATGGTGTCGCCATCGACCTTGGGATCATCGGCGACCCGCCAGGTCGCGGCGTTCGACAAGCGTACTTGCCAGTGAGCATCGTCCTCGAAACGCAGATCGAATAGCGCGTAGGGGCAATTTGCCGCCGCCGCGCGCTGCGAGCGCGTCAGCGGCGCTACCAAAAGCCCGAGACCGGCCTCGCCGCCCCTGCCCGCGGCCGCCCAGTCGCCCGCCCTGGCACCCGCCAAATCGAGGAATCGATGATTGAGATCGCGCATCGAATTCAGATGCTCGGCCGATAAGTGGGATTCCCGCGCCCAGTTGCCGATGAATGCGTCCTGCACGACCGCCTCCTGCGCTTGATTTTGTGCGTCGCTTGGCTGTCTGGCGGGCCGTCGCGCATTTCGCCGCAAACGCAGCAGCAATTTCGCGCCACAACCCCCTGGCGGTCAAGCTAACTTTGTGATTAATTTCTGTCAAATTCTTTTTGGCCCGAAATCGCGTGAATTGCACCGAGGAAACCACCATGAGAGTGTCCGACGATCGCTACACCAGAGACCGCGAGAAATTCGATCTTGCACTGCGGCTGATTCGCCACGAGGCCCGCACCTACACCATTCGCCAGTGGACCGGCTTGAGCGACGATCGCATACGCAAACTGTACCGCAGCTACATCGTGCATCAGGACGCGCACGGCGTGCTCAGGCACCGCGGCAAGTCGCCGCGCCAGGCGGCATTCTTCTTCCGCAGCGCCGAGTTGAATTTTCATGCGGCGCAGCTTGCGAGCCTGTTTGTCATGTACGGACTGGTGCGCGGCACCGATCGCGGGCTTGAGCCGCGCTATCGTGTCGGATCGCTGGAATCCGGCGCGCTCCTGTGCCGCGCCTACGAGGCATATCGTGAATTGCATACGCCGGCCAGCATTTCCTTCGAGCACGCCTGGTTTCTGCTGCTGGCGCTGGCGCGGCACGACGAGGTGGGCATCGCGCGCTGCGACAGATGCGGCGGAGTGCGTGTGCGGGACCTTCTGGCCAGACACAAGCTTGACTGCAGCAATTGCGACGGCGCCGGGGCGGCCGCGCCCTGCTAGAATCCGCTTGATGCAGCCAGGGAATATTTTCGGCGGTCAGTACTTGGACCGCGCCGCCCATATGCGGCAGGACGCCGCATGGTTTGCCAGCGCGCTTAGCAGTGCCAGCAGTCGTGCGCTGCCGGTGTGGAATTCGCGCAACCTCATCGCCGCAGGCGCCGCGCCGCGTGCCGCATATCTTGAGTTATCGCGTATCGCCGAGGAACGGCGCAACAGCGCGGATCTCACGCTGCTCGGCCGATTCGGCGGTATCGACGTGTTTACCTACGAGATCGAATCCGCGGAGCCGCCAGAGCTCCTGCCGGGGACGCGCTTCGAGGACTTGCGCATGGTGGCCTCGATATTGCCGGCCGAGGAGGCTGGACTATTGAGCTATGCGCGCGCCATGGTGGCGTGGCGGCGCCGGCATCGCTTCTGCGGCAGCTGCGGTGCGACCACGCTCGCGGCCAAGGGTGGACACGTTCTGGTATGCACGAACCCGCAATGCCGGCACGAACAATTTCCGCGCATCGATCCGGCCATCATCGTCTTGGTCAGCGACGGGGAACGAGCGTTGTTGGGACGCCAAGCCGCGTGGCCCGCCGGACGCTATTCCACCATCGCCGGCTTTGTTGAACCGGGGGAGTCGCTGGAAGACTCGGTGGCCCGCGAAGTGCTGGAGGAAACCGGCATCAAGGTCGACACGATCGAGTATCACTCCTCGCAACCGTGGCCGTTTCCTTCCTCGTTGATGCTGGGATTCACCGCGCATGCAGTGACGACGGCGATACATCTCAAGGATCAAGAGCTCGAAGATGCGCAATGGTTTACGCGCGCCGACTTAGGAAAGGGCCGGCCCATCGTGCCGCCGAGTGTATCCATCTCGTTTCGCTTGATCGAACATTGGTTCGATGCCGGAGGAGGCCCGCGTCTGCGCGAGGTGCAGCAAACCTCTTCCTGGGTATCGCGCTAGCCGCGGCTCCAATGACCCGGCTTCATGCGCCAGCCGTCGCCCTGCCGCACCCACTGATGAGCGACCCAATGATAGCCCTGCCGGCCGGCAGCCCAATGACCCGGCATCCACTCATAGCGGCCGCCGACCCAGTTCCAATAGCCGCCGAACCATATGAATCCGGGTGTGGGCGCAACGCCGATGATTTCTTCGCGCGCCGGCGGCGGAGCCACCATCACGATACCACCGGGATCGTGGCCCTGATCCGGAACAACCACGCATCCTTGCAGCGCCGCGCTGAAGATGAGGCTGAGAAGGCAGGCCGCGGCCGAGCCACTGCGCTGATTCAAGAACACAACCATAAGGGCTAGGCAGGATACCGGCACCGGCCAGCGAGCACCACCCACGCGTGGCACGGATCAATCGTTGTGGCGCCTCGACATCGGCAGCGGCGACTGCAGGCCGCCCAGACTCACCAGGGGATGCGGCGGCCGCGCTTTGAGGCGATACATGGCCTGATCCGCCCGAAGCAACAGCTGGCCGGCATTCGCGCCGTCGTGGGGGTAGAACGACTCGCCGATAGCGGCACTCACATGCGGGTCGTAACCTTTTATCCAATACGGCAACGAGATGCGCTCCCGGATCGCGTCCGCAACACGGCTTACCGCCAAGGGATTTGGCACGCTCGGCAAAACCACAACGAATTCGTCGCCACCATAGCGGCAAACGATGTCCTCGGTGCGAACTCTGGCGGAAATACGAGAGGCCACCGTGATCAGGAGCTTGTCCCCGGCGGCATGTCCATACTCGTCGTTGACGGCCTTGAAACCATTCAAGTCGACAAACAGCAATCCGACATGCTTTCCTTGCTGCTCGGCATCGCTGATGGCCGATTCCAGCAGCTCCAGCATGCGGCGACGATTGTATAGACCTGTGAGTCCGTCCCGATTGGCCAGCCGCCGAATTTCGGCTTCGCGCGCTTTCAATATCGCCAAGGTCCGCAGCAAGCGGGCGTTGACCGAGCGTAGGAATTCCACTTCACGTGATCCATGGGACACAGCCGGCGATTCGTGCGAGTCCAACGCCACGCTTCTGCCGCGCAAAGTCATTGTCGCCCGCCGTATGTCATAGTTGAACTCCGAAACATCGTGCAGATGTTCCCCAATCTTGGCCGAGCCTGGGCAGCGGGGACTGCCTGATGAAGATGTAAGATTTGGCTGACCGGCATGGCTGTAGGTAATCGCAGGAGTGCATCAATGTCCTACACGGCAGATCCGCGCGTGCTGTTTGCGGCCGAACGCACCTTGCTGGCGTGGCAGCGCAGCGCTATTGCATTGATGGGATTCGGTTTCGTCATCGAGCGATTCGGCCTATTCCTGGAGATGGTGATGCACCAACCCCAAGTCAGCGGGCAACGGGGGTTTTCGCTGGGATTCGGGGTATTGCTGCTGCTGCTGGGCGCCGTGGTGGCGTTGGTGTCGGCGCGGCAGTTCCTCCAGGTCGCAAAAGACTTGGATCCCGCGGTGGTTCCGCCGGGATATTGGACGCGGGTCGGCGTGGTGCTGAACGTGATCATCGCGATGATCGCGTTGATTCTCGCACTGCATTTTCTGTGGGCGGCCGGCCATCCTTAGGCAGGCGAAGGGTTGCGTCTGTTGCGGTGCAACCAACTCCTTGTGAATCTTGGCCGTAACTTGCGGCCCCGATCACTATTTCTGTGAGCCGCGGCGTAAACGCTTGGGGGGCTGCGCCGTTATCATTTCATGATGCAGACCGAAATAGCCGTCCTGCGGTTTGGCCTCGGCGCGCGACCCGGCGACCTGAAGGCCGCTGCCAGTGACCCGCGCGGCTGGCTGACGGCGCAGATCAAGGGTGCCGTGCCGCTCGCCGTCAATACGCCGCTCACACCCTCCGATCAGATCTTCACCGCCTACGTGGCGGCGCGCGACGAGCAGCAGCAAATGCGGCGCGAGGCATCGGCAACCGACGCCAAAGTCGCGTTCAACGCCGTTCGCGAGGCTTATCAACCGCAGTATCGCGCGCAGGTGCTGGCGCGCGCGCAAAGCGCCGCGTTGACCGATAGGCCGTTTGCCGAACGCCTGGTTCACTTTTGGTGCAACCATTTTGCCATTTCGGCCGACAAGGGCGTGGTCTTTGGCCTCGCCGGTACGGTGGAGAACGAGGCCATAAGGCCGCACATCGGCGGGCGATTTATTGAGCTTTTGACGGCGGTGGAACAGCACCCTGCCATGATCGCCTTTCTCGACAATCAATTTTCAATGGGCAAGGATTCCGAGGCCGCCCGCTTTGCGGCCAGAAGGCCCCTCGCGCTCGCCCCGCAGCGCCAATTCGGTATCAATGAAAATCTGGCGCGCGAGATCCTCGAGCTGCACACGCTCGGCGTCAACGGCGGCTACACCCAAACCGATGTCACCAGCTTCGCAAAGATCATCACCGGATGGTCCATCGGCGGCGGCAAGGGCCGGCTCGCTGGGGGTGTGCCGGGCCGTTTTTATTTCCGCGAAAATATGCACGAACCGGGTGCAAAAGCCTTCCTCGGCAAGACCTATTACGAGCAAGGTCAGCGGCAAGGCGAGGCGGTGCTCGCCGATCTCGCGGGCAATCCCGCCACGGCGCATTTCATCGCCACCAAGCTGGTCCGGCATTTCATTGCGGATGATCCTCCGCCGGCAGCGGTCGAGCGGGTGGCACGCGCGTTTCTGAAAACCGGCGGGTACCTGCCCCAGGTGTACGCGGCGTTGATCGCCTCGCCCGAGGCGTGGGATCCGGATTCGCGCAAATTCAAGACGCCGGAGGATTTTGTTTTCTCGACGCTGCGGTCGCTGAATGCCGCGCCGAACCAGCCGGAAGAGGTGGTGCGCACCTTCGACCTCCTGGGCCAGCGCCAATACACACCGGGCTCGCCCGCGGGCTGGCCGGACACCTCGAAGAGCTGGGATGGATCGGACGCGCTCATGCACCGGGTGCTGTGGGCCTCGAGGGTGGCGGCAAAGTATGAGCGCGGTGTGGACCCGGTCGAACTCGCGGCATCCAGTTTGGGAAACTACGCCCGCCCTGAAACGGTTACCGCGCTGAAGCGCGCCAGCTCAGCTGGCCAAGCATTGGCACTGCTCTTGATGAGCCCCGAATTTCAACGGAGATAGCGATGCATCGCCAGTTTCCCATTATGACAAGTAGACGCCGCTTCCTGTTGGGATCCGGCGCCCTGGCGGCAAGCGCCGCGTTGCCCAATGCGCTGTTCGCCCGCACCGGCGGATCGTCGCGTCTGGTGGTCGTGATCCTGCGCGGCGCGCTGGACGGCCTGGCTGCCGTGCCGCCTTATGCAGATCCTAATTATGCGAGTTTGCATCGCGAACTCGCGATCGCGGCGCCCGGTGCTCCCGATGGTGCACTGGCCTTGAACAACACTTTCGGCTTGCATCCGTCGCTTGGCTTTTTGCACGAGCGCTATACCGCCGGCGAGCTGATCGTTTTCAACGCGGTTGCCTCGCCTTATCGCGACCGCTCGCATTTCGATGGTCAAAACGTGCTGGAGAACGGATTCACCAAACCCGCAGGTGCGGCAGATGGGTGGCTCAATCGGGCGCTCGCGGCCCTACCGCGCCGCGCCGACGGACCCGGGGAGCGGGCCGTCGCAATCAGTCAGAATGTGCCGTTGATACTGCGCGGCGAGGCGCCGGTGATTTCCAAATCGCCGCAAGCCACCCAGGGATTAGACGAAGAATTGTTGATGCGCCTGGCGGATTTGTATTCCGGCGACGATTGGTTCTCGGCGCGGTTGAGCGAAGCGGTGCAGACCGAGAAAATGGTCGACGACGCCGGCGCCATGACCCCGGTGAAGGATTCGGCGGAAGCCGCGCCGGCGGCGGAGGCCGCGGTGAAGCCGGCGCCTCCTGATCGGGTCAGCGCGGTCGCGCACATGGCGGCCAGTTTGATGCGCAGCGACGGCGGTCCCGAGGTGGCGGTCATCGAGGCCAGCGGTTGGGACACCCACGCCAATCAGGGCGGCGCAAAGGGCGCTCTTGCGCAGAGGCTGGCCGGGCTCGACAAGGCGTTGCGATCCCTGGCCGACGAATTGGGTCCGTTGTGGCCGCAAACAGCCGTGCTCGTGGTCACCGAATTCGGAAGAACCGCAGCCGTCAACGGCACACGCGGCACCGACCACGGAACGGGCGGCTGCGCATTCCTCGTGGGAGGCGCGGTGCGCGGCGGTCGGGTGATTGCCGATTGGCCGGGCCTTGGGCCGGCGGCGCTGCTCGACAACCGCGATTTGAAGCCCACGCTGGATTTGCGCAGCGTATTCAAAGGCGTACTCGACGAGCACATGCACGTCGATGCCAATACTCTGGCCAAGCGAGTATTTCCGGACAGTAGCGGCGCGCGCCCTCTTCAAGGGCTGGTACGCGCCTAAACTGCCACTCAATCGATTTCCTACTTCCCCGTCGGTTTACATCCCCGTCGGTTTCGGGTCCGGCCATGCAGCGATCGATGTCGGTGCGGCTGGCTCGGCAGCCGGCATTGACGGCGGTGGCGCCATCGGCGCCGGCGTCATGGGGGCCGCGGGTTTTGGCCTGGGCGGAGCTGCTACGGCCACCGGCGCGGGCGCGGGTTTCGGCGCAGGTTTCGGCGCCGGTTTCGCCAGTGCCTTCTTGGGCGCAGCCTTCTTCGGCGCAGACTTCGCCTTCGACTTCCCCTTTGCCTTGCGCTTCGCCTTCATCGGCCGCGATTTCTTTTTTGCGGCGCTCTTTTTTGCGGATGTGCGTTTGGCAGCGCCGCGCTTGGCTTTTGCCATCGGACGCTTCTTCGCTTTGCGCTTTTTCGACTTGCTCTTTTTTGCCATGGTCACTCTTCTCCTGGGAGATCGTTCAAAACTCACTGTGAGAGTAGCCCTGAAAAAGTCCGCTGTCATCTGCGAGTGATACTGGAGTCGGTGGCGTGGATTGCGTAGGCTCTGGAAGTGGCCAGTACCGTACCCGTTCGCCCGCTGAAAGATGTCTGGCTCAAGCCCCGACGCGTGTTTCGTGAATTGGCATCGCAGCCTGTAGGAATTACAGACTATCTGCTGGCAGCTGCGCAAGGGGTCGCAACCTCCATAGCGGTGTATCGAACCCAATTCGCGGGGACACACGTCAGCGCGGCGGACGTGCTGCAAAGCTCCCTGATGTTCGGACCCATCTGGGGGGTACTCAGTCTGTATCTGTTTGCCGCCATCTATGGCCGTCTGGGCGCCCGGGCTGGCGGTACGTCCAAGCGCAACCAGGTGTTCCACGTTCTTGCCTACGGCGGAATTCCGGTGGCTGCCTCATTGGTTTTGTGGGCATTGACGGCGTTGTTCATCGGCGAAGCCGCCATCATCGATACGCCGGGCGCCGCGACCCCGGGCGGCGACGTGGATGGTTTCGTGGCGTTCGTGCTGCGCCTGCAATTCGCGGTATACGTGCTGCTGATGCTATGGAGCGTCGTTCTGCAAGTGATGGGATTCAGCGAGATCCAGGGTCTGTCCACGCGCAAGGCTTTTGGAGTCTGGGTGCTCGGTCAACTCTTGGCGCTGCTGGCGGCGTTTTTCCTGATGTTTCTGATCGCCCTGCTATTCCCCGGCATCGTGCCGACTGCGCCGCATTGACGGGAAGAGCCCGATCTCTAATCAGGTTTGACTTCGGGGGATTGATTGGGAATATCGGGATCCGCTGGAATCACCGGTGCCGGAGGCAGGGTTGGGGGCGCACTTCGTAGCCGCTCGATGACCGATTTTGCGACATCAGAGGCTGAGCGCAGATGGTCCGCTGCCGCGGCGACGCGGACTTTGGGCGCGCGGCGCCGTTTGCGGGAAACCGGTGCTTTCTTGGCAGCCTTCACCGCCGGCGCCTTCACCGCGGGCTTGCCTAAGCGCGCCGGCCGGCGGCGGCTTGGCCGGCGGGTCGCCGCCGCCGCCGCTTCGAGCTTTTTTCGCGCCTGTTTCGCAGACTTTTTCGCGGCCTTGAATAGCTTTCGGGCTCGTTTGAGCGCCGCTTTCGCCGCTCGAACCTGCTGCTTGGCCGCGTCGGCCCGCGCCGCGCCCTTTTCGGCATCCGACTTGAGGAACGGTAGCATTGCTTTTTTCATCGCCATGATTTTAAGCCAACGTGCGAGACAAGAATTGACGAATATCGGCGATTTCCGTCGGGCAAACCGCATGCGCCATTGGATACTCGCGCCAATCAACCGTGTAGCCGTGGGCGCGCAAAAAATCGCGGGATTTCGCTCCCAGCGCCATCGGCAACATGGGATCCGCTATTCCGTGGGCCATGAATATCGGCGTGGCGTCGTTAGCCGGCTGCCGCTCGACGCCAAAGCTCTGCACTGCGGGCAGGTAGCAGGATAGCGCCATGACACCGGCCAATTTATCTTTGAGCCGGGTCATCGTGTAAAGGGAGACGGCGCCGCCTTGCGAGAACCCGGCGAGCACCAGTCTTGAGGTCGGGATGCCGCGCGTGGCTTCCCTGGCGATCAGTTCCCGGATTTGCCCATCCGCCGCCTGAAAACCGGCCATGTCTTCCGCGCTGTTGCGATCCAGACCCTTGATGTCGTACCAGGCACGCATCTGCATGCCGCCATTGATGGTCACCGGACGGACCGGAGCATTCGGAAAAATGAAGCGCCAGGCGCGCTCGCCGCGTGGCTCAAGTTCCGGCACGATCGGCTCGAAGTCATGGCCGTCGGCGCCGAGACCATGCAGCCAGATGATGGCGGCGTTGGGATTGGCCGCGGTTTCGACTTCAATGGTTTCCAGCATCGGCGCTACTGTAACTCGCGCTGCTCTGCGGCGCGGGGGTTTCGCTATGATCGGCGCATGCCGCTCACGCTGGACACCCTGCGCCGCTACGCCGTCGCCCGCTCGCTGTTCAAGCCGACCACGCTCGGGCGTGCGATCAAGAAACTGGGCTTCGTGCAGGCCGATCCGATCCGAGCGCCGGCCCGCGCCCAAGACCTTACGCTGCGCCATCGCGTCCGGGATTATTGCGCGGGAGACCTCGAACGGCTGTATCCGAAGCTTCCGCTGGAGGAAGATTTTTTCGTCAACTACGGCTTTGTGCCGCGCACGCTGCATGAATTGATGCATCCGCGTGTGCCGCCGGGCGACAACACGGCCGCGCTATGGACGACGTCGCCTTGGAGCGCGGCGCGCGCGCAGCAGGCCGAGGCGGTGCTGGCATTCATTCGCGCACGCGGTGTGGTGCATCCGCGCGAGGTGGATGCGCATTTCGCTCATGGCAAGGCAGCCAATTGGTTCGGTGGATCCTCCAACGCGAGTACTCAGCTGCTCGACACCATGCACTATCGCGGCATGCTGCGCGTCGCGCGGCGCGTGGGCGGCACCCGTGTTTATGCTGTCCGCGCAGCTTCGCCGCGGGCGGCGGATGCAACTACCGCGCAGCGGCACGCCGTTATCGACGCGCTGGCCGATGTGGCGATCCGCAAATACGCGCCGCTGCCCGCGCCGAGCCTCGGGTTCCTTCTCAGCCGTTTGCGCTACGGCGTCCCGCAGTGGGCGGCGGAACGTGCGGCGACCGTGGCGCGCGCCAAGCAGCGGCTCAAATCGGCGCGGCTGGATGGCGTCGAGTGGTACTGGCCGGCCGAAGACACGCCCCAATCGGCGCGCTGGCGAATCGACGATGCCGTGCGCCTGCTCACGCCCTTCGATCCTGTCGTTTGGGACCGGCGCCGGTTCGAGATGTTCTGGGGCTGGGCCTACCGTTTCGAGGCCTACACGCCGGCGCCGAAGCGCAAGCTGGGCTATTACGCCCTGCCGCTGCTGTGGCATGCCCGCGTCATCGGCTGGGGGAATGTGGCCGTGGCCGACGGCGGCCTGCGGGCAACGTTTGGCTACATCGGCCGCGCGCCCCGTGAGCGCAAGTTTCGCGCCGGCCTCGAATCCGAACTCGAGCGGCTGCGCGCCTTTCTCAACCAGGGCGATGCGGCGTATTGACAGCGCCTGCATTTTTATGCAGCATTGGCGCAAATTTATGCAAGA
>Ga0210388_10001184_pt1 | contig 20603 bp, 11 predicted proteins | sample IncBWC19OmetaG_FD_155485 | JGI IMG/M metagenome (GOLD analysis project Ga0210388, IMG submission 155485) | Forest soil microbial communities from Barre Woods Harvard Forest LTER site, Petersham, Massachusetts, United States - Inc-BW-C-19-O ... | reverse complement strand
GCCAAAGATGACTTGCTGGTTGCTCATCTGCGCGCTGACCCGTCGGATGGAATCGAGCAGTCCCGTGGAGGCGGCTCCAGAGCGCACCACTACGGACGAGCTCGTTGGACTCATCGCGACAAAATCGTCAGGCATCTGGAAGCACGGAATGTAAAGTTCAGACCGCAATTCCTGCCGATCGTCCGACGCCAGGCCCCACTGGTTGACATGGCCGACCACGCCGACAATCTCCGCCAATTGAGTGAAGCGGTTTATGTTGATTCGCTTTCCGATGGGATCCTGGTTGGGAAAATATTTCTGGGCGAAAACTTCATCCACAACAACGACTAGCGGCGAGTGAGCATCGTCCCGCGGAGTGAAGAATCGGCCATGCAGCAACGGAATCCTCATCGCCTTCAGATAATCCGGCTCGACGATATAGTCGATAGCCCAACTCATATCGTTTTCATGCTCTGGTTTTGGCTGGCCTTCCGGCCAAAAGAGTTGTTCGTCATCGCCGCTCAACGGAATCGCACCCCAGGTTTTTGCGACACCCTGAACTCCCGGGATGGCCGCGACCTTATCGTCAAACTCGCGAAAGGCGGCTTTGAGTGCGTCCGGACTGGCGCCCACCGCCGAGGGCGGCAGAGAGAGTCCGAAGGTCAGCACGTTGTGCGCGCTGAAACCAGGATCGACGGTCCACAACTTCATGAGGCTGCGGATGGTCAATCCGGCTCCAACCAGCAGCACCAGCGCCAGCGCCATCTCGACCACCACGAACACGCCTTGGGCACGATGGCGAGTTCCGCTTCCGCCCCGACCACCTTGTTTGAGTGTCTCGTGCAAATCTGGTTGGGACGTCTTCAACGCCGGTGTCAGACCGAACAAGACGCCAACCACCAGCGAGATGCCGACCGTAAAGAACAACACGTGGGAATCGAGTCCGATTTGTTCGGCGCGAGGCAGAGCCGCAGGCAAGATTCCCAGCGCCGCGCGCGTTCCCCAGGCCGCGAGGAACAGACCCAGACCTCCGCCCAGAAGAGCGAGCAGCACACTCTCCGTCAACAACTGGCGAACCACGCGTCCCTGGCTTGCACCGAGCGCGGCGCGCACGGCGAACTCACGGGTCCGGCCGGTCGAGCGCGCCAGCAACAGATTGGCGACATTCACGCATGCAATCAGAAGCACGAAACCAACCGCGGCAAGCAGCACCAGCAAGAGAGGCCGAACTTCACCCACCATCTGCTCCTTGAGGGGAATGATCTTGGCGGTGATGCCTTTGTCGGAGTCGGGAAATGCGTTGGCCAGATTGCGGGTGACGGCTTCCATATCAGCCCGCGCTTGTTCGATGGTCACTCCCGGGCTAAGCCGGCCAATGCCGTGAAATCCCAGTCCAGCGCCGCGCTGCAGCAGCAGTGGATTACTCCACTGGCCGACAGGCGCGTACACCTCAGCGTCGCGAAAACCTGGAATCAGCAAGTGGAAATTCGCGGGAACCACTCCGACGATCGTGTAGTCCAGGGCATCCAGCGTGATGTTCTTTCCCAGGACATCCTGACTCGCACCAAACTTGCGCTGCCATAACCCAGCGCTGATGAGCGCGACCGGACCCGCGCCGACCCGCTCTTCCGCCTGAGTAAAAGTACGGCCGATAACCGGTCTGACACCCAGCACTGGAAAGAAATCCGAAGAGATAAACTCTCCGCCGAGCTGTTCGGGATCGCCCAGGCCGGTCAGGCTGAAGGCATAAACGCGGCCGACGGCCAGCGAGGAAAAAGTGTGGTTGTCTTTCTGCCAGTCACGGAAATTCGGATAGGAGACCGAACCTCCCTCAAAGTTTGGCTTGTTCTCGTGCAGAGTCACCAGTTGATCGGGCTCAGGAAACGGCAGCGGGCTCAGCAGCACGCCGTTAATCACGGAAAACAGCGCGGTGTTGGCACCGATGCCGAGCGCAAGGGTCAACACAGCCACCGCCGTGAAGCCGGGATTCTTCACCAGCATGCGGAAGCCGTAGCGTAGATCCTGAATCAGCGTTTCCATATCGACTCTCGAAACTTATTCGTAGCGCAGAGCCACCATGGGATCGACTTTCGCCGCCCGGAGTGCCGGAACATACGCCGCCACCGCTGCCACTGATGCCAGTGCTATCGTCAGGCAACTGATCGTGAGTACGTCGAAACGAACCACGCCAAAGAGCGCGCTCGATACGGCGCGGGTCAGGAGCAACGCGAGCGCCAAGCCGATGCTCAGGCCAATCACCGCCGTTCTCATCGCCCCGCCGACCACCATCCGCAGCACGTCGAACCGCCGCGCCCCGAGGGCGACGCGCACTCCAATTTCATGCGTGCGCTGGGTGACGGAATACGCTGTGACCGCGAAGATGCCGGCGGCCGCCAGCAGCAGAGCGCAGGCAGCGAACACAAGCATCATGTGCGAAGCCAGTTCGATCCCGCTCAAACCGTCGGAGATCACCTGATCCAGACTTCGGAGGTCATAGGCGGGCTGGGCCGGATCCAGGCTGAGAATCTGTTTGCTGACGAGGCCGGCGAGATCCAGAGGATCACCAGAAGTTCGCACCACGAACGCAGAGGCCACCTCAGGCTGCTGGGCGAGCGGCAGGTACGCCGTCGCAGTGGGATCGTGATCCATGGCGTTTGGCTTTACGTCGCCCACGATTCCTACCACCGTGCGGAACGGCTGCCCCTCCTCGGGCCGGCCCATGCGAATATGCTGGCCCAATGGATTCTTCCCAGGCCAGCTCAGCCGCGCCATCGACTCACTGATGACGGCTACGGGAGCGGCGCTGGACGTATCCTGATCGGAGAGCAACCGCCCTTGTTGCAGTGGAACGCGCAAGGCGGCGAAAAACTCCGGAGTCACGATTTGCGATATCGCCATCGTCGATGTCTTCTCTCCGGGTGCGGCAGGCGGTGCTCCCTCCGCCGTGAACTCCATCCAGTTCCAGGTCCATCCTGAGGGCACGCTGGTCAAACACGCCGCCGACTCCACTCCGGGCAGCGCCTGAAGATTGCGCAGAGCCTGTTCGTAGTAACCACGGATGCGATCTTTATCGTGATATTTCTCTTTGCTCAACACGGTATGAAATGTCAGGACGTGGCTGCGCTCGAATCCCATGTCGTGCGTGATGAGCGCACGGAATCCTTTCACCATCAAACCGGCGCCTACCAGCAGGACCAGTGAAAGTGCGATTTCACAAGTGACGAGAAGAGTGCGGAAGCGTTTGCGGCTGGCCGTCGAAGTGCCGCTCCGCCCGCCCTCCTTCAACGTGTCATTCACGTTCGGCCGGGAGAAATGCCACACTGGCGCAACTCCCGCGACCACGCCGGTGGCCACCGCCACGAGAAGCGTAAAAAGAAAAACCCGCGAATCAATTTGCAGGTGTTGAAGTCCGGCAATATGCTCAAAGATAAAAGGGGGAATACTGCGGGTCAGGAGGTTGTTTCCCCACGCCGACAAAAGCAGAGCGCCCGCACTGCCGAGCAGGGCGAGCAGAACGCTCTCCACCAGCAACTGCCGTCCAACCTGCCAGTAACTGGCGCCCAGCGCTGCCCGCAAGGCAATCTCTTTCTGGCGTCCGGAACCGCGCGCCAGTTGGAGATTGGCCACATTGGCGCAGGCCAGAATCAGCACAAAGACGGCTGCACCCGCCAGCAGCAGAAGAAACTGCGCTGAATCATCATTGATATCGTCGACGGTCCCCCGAATGTTGATGCCGAGGCCGGTGTTGCTCTTGGGGAAGCGTTGCGCGAGACTTGCGGCAATGGTCGCCAGGTTCGCTTGAGCCTGAGCGATTGACACACCGTTCTTCAGCCTTCCGAACACCGTCAGATTGTGATTGTCGCGATCCTGTTGAGCGGCGCCGGTCAGGTCAAGGGGAGTCCAGATCTTCGATCCGGTTGGAAAATCAAGGTCGGCAGCCGCAATCCCGATCACGGTGAACGGCTGGCCATTCAAGAGTAATTGCTTACCGACGAGACTTGGATCGGAGCCGAGGGACCGCCGCCAGAATCCGTGGCTCACGACTACCACGGGGGCCACTCCGCTCTGGAAATCGGCCGGGCTGATATATCGACCAGACTGCGTCGGCATTCCAAGCAGCGAAAAGAAGCCGGCAGTGACCTGCGAAGCTTCGACATGCTCGGCCAGATTAGCGCCGGTCAGATTGGCATCCCAGCCACGAACCGCGGCAAGCTCTTCGAATTTTGTACTCTGTTCGTTCCAGTCGAGAAAGTTCGCAGGAGCCGGGCTCAGGTGATCGTAATGCGGTGCGGTTTCCCAGACCGTGACGATGCGATTCAGGTTGGGGAACGGAAACGGACGGATCAACATCGCGTTCACCGTACTGAACACGGTGGTGTTGGCCCCGATGCCGAGGGCGAGAGTGATCACAGCCACGGCTGTGAAGCCGGGATTTTTTCGCAGCTGGCGCAGTGCAAAGCGAAAGTCCTGCATCAGACCAGTCATGTTGGTTCTCGTTTCCTATTCGTAGCGCAAGGCGACCATGGGATCGACCTTGGTCGCCCGCAGCGCTGGAAAGTACGCGGCCAGCAGCACTACCACCGCAACGCTGAAAATCGCGATCGTGAAAGTCATGGGGTCATGCGCGCTTAGTCCGAAAAGCTGGCTTTGCAGTAGGCGCGAGGCAGCCAGCGCGGCCGGGATGCCGATTGCGATTCCAATGGCCAGCAGGATCATCGATTCCTTGAGCACCAGCCACAGCACTCCGTTCGTCTGCGCCCCCAGCGCCATGCGAACGCCAATCTCATTAGTGCGGCGCGCCACGTCGTAATTCATGACGCCGTAAAGTCCAATGCAGGCCAGCAGCAACGCCAGCAACGAGAAGAAACTCGAGAGTTGCGAGATGAATCTCTCATTGTCCATGCGTTCATCGACCTGCTCGCTGATCGTCTTCACCTCGAGAATTGGCAGGTTGGAATCGATGGCGGCCAGCGCGCTGCGCACCTCGCCTGCCACCAGCGCCGGATCCTGCGCCGTCTGAACTTGCAGCCAGTAGGCGTAGTTGTCATCTTCGGTGAGCTGCATTACCGGCAGATAAGCCATGCGGTGTTGTTCTTCCCGCGGGCCGTTATATTTGGCATCCCGAACAATGCCGACAATCTCCCACTCGCCGATCACACTTGGGTCGGCCACCTTGAAACGATGCCCAATGGCATCGCCTTGCGGGAAGATGTGATCCGCCAAAGCCTGGCTGACAACCACTACTTTTCGCGAAGTCGCCGTGTCGTCTGCGCCAAACGTTCGCCCGCGCACCAAGGGAATTTCCATGGTTTCGAAATACCGGGGACCAACTCGATTGAGCAGGGTACTGAGATCCTGATTAGGCTGGGCTGTTTGACCCTCAATAAAAATGGGGGAATCCCAACTCGCATCGCTGATAGGTGGACCGCCGGACACCGACGCCGACCGGACACCGGGAAGCGCATCAATTCGGGCCCGCATCGTCTCGTACAGACCATTGAGTTGAGCCGGCTTGTATCCGGCGAATTTCGCATTGAACTCCACCAAGAGGACGTTGTGGCGATCAAAACCGAAATCCTGGTTCTCCAGGTTTCGCAAAGTTCGCACCAGCAGTCCCGCGCCCGCCAGCAGAACAAGCGACACCACGACCTGCGTCGTGACCAGGACTTTCGGAAGCAACCGGCCGGACCGACCGCCCGCACTTACGGCCGTGCGCGCGCCGGCATTCAGAGCGGGAACCGTGCTGATCTTCGAGATGCGAAGCGCGGGCACTATACCAAACAAAACTCCGGTGATGACCGCAACCGCGACCGTGAAACTCAGAACCGGCAGATCAGGAGTGGCAGCCAGCGGCGTGTGTGCAGCTCCGCCTACAACAAAGCTGATCAAGAGGCGCGTGCCCCAGAAAGCCAGCAATAGTCCCAGAGCCCCGCCGGAGATAGAAAGCAGCAGCGCCTCCGTGAGTATCTGGCGCATGATCCGTCCTCGCGTCGCGCCCAGCGCCAACCGGGTTGAGATCTCGCGCTCGCGCGCCGCCGCGCGTGCCAACAGAAAATTTGCCAGGTTGGCGCAGGCAATGAGCAGAACCAGCGCAACTGCTCCCATCAAAATATTCAATGGTTGGGAATACTGCTCGCGCAGATGCGAAATCCCGCGCCCTCCGCGCAGCAGCGGCACGAAAATCCTCTGGATCTCCTGCCCGCGGGACGAAGCCGGCTGCACCCCCTCCCGGTCTCTCATGTATTGCTGGAGTTGGGCGTTGATCCACGCCTGAGCTTGCGCCAGACTTGCGCCTGGTTGTTGCCGGCCCATCAGATGCATCCAATAGAGACCGTGGGGACCAAGCAGCGAGGGCCGGAGCATGACTTGTGTCTGCAGGCTCAAAGGAAGCCACATATCCGGCGAGTCTTCGTTGACCTCGACTCCGAAGAACTTTGGGGGCATGACCCCGATGACAGTAAACAGTGTTCCATTGATCGCGATCGGCTTGCCGACGACGGAAGCATCCGCTGACAGAACCTGCTGCCAGTAGCGGTAGCTGATGACGGCAACGGGATCGCGCCCCAGCGTATCGTCGGAGGGCGCAATCGTCCGTCCGAGCATTGGCTCAGCACCGAGCAACTTGAAGAAATTTCCCGATACGAGATGACTGACGGCCTGGCTGGCCGCCGCTCCCGCCGACCCGCTTCCCGTCGACCCGATCTTCACGCTGACGGTCGTAGGAAAACTGGCATAACCGGAGATGCCCTGAAACATCTCCTGCGGCGGCTGCGCGATTTGTCGGTAAAACTCGTAGGGGAAAAGATCCAGCGGTCCCGGTCCCATTCCATCCACCACGCCGCCGCCGTTTTCTATGCCGAATGCTACCAACTGTTGCGGTTGGTGTACGGGCAGTGACTTAAGCAAGAGTCCATCGATCAAGGTAAAGATCGCGGTGTTCGCGCCGATCCCCAGGCCGAGGGACAGAATCGCCACTGCCGTGAACCCCGGGCTCTTGCGCAACTGCCGCAGGGCGTAACGGAGGTCTTGACCTATGCCGGTCATGCATGCACATCCGCCATCAGCTTCTTCAGTTCTTCTTCCGCTACGACTTTGCCGTCGAACAGATGCACTTCGCGCTGGGCATGCTTCGCGAACCGTGGGTCGTGCGTCACCATGCAGATGGTCGCGCCTTCGCGATGCAGATTCTGCAGCAGTTCCATCACTGCCTCGCCGTTGCGCGAATCCAGGTTTCCGGTCGGTTCATCCGCCAGCAGAATGGACGGCTTGCCGCCCAGCGCGCGCGCTACGGCGACACGCTGCTGCTGACCGCCCGAGAGCTGCGACGGATAGTGGCGCACCCGGTGCGCCATCCCCACGCGCTCCAGTGCTTCCATGACGCGTTTCTTGCGGTCGGCAGCCGACATTTTCTGCCGGTAGGTGAGAGGCAGCTCTACGTTCTCGTAGACGGTGAGATCGCCGATCAGGTTGAAACTCTGGAAAATGAACCCTATTTCCTGATTGCGAATGCGCGAACGCTCGGCGAAGTCGAGGTTCTCCACCGTCTTGCCATTCAGCGAATATTTGCCGTCAGTTGGCGTATCGAGCAAGCCAATGATGGAGAGTAGTGTGGATTTGCCGCAGCCCGAAGGGCCGGACATGGCGACGTATTCTCCCTTGCCAATGGAAAGGTGAACGCCCGAGAGCGCATGGGTCTCGATCTCGTCGGTGTAAAAGACTTTTGTCATATCCTGGATCTGGATCAGTGGCTGCCCTGCTTCGGTCATAGTTCCTCGCCTCGATAGTTTCCGCCCGGCTTAGTCCAGCCGGATGCGGTCGGTTTTGTCCCAGCGCGACATGTCGGAAAGAATCACCGTATCGCCTTCGTGAAGCCCTTCGAAAACCTGAATTGAGTTCACCGATTCGCGGCCAACTTTCACCGGCACGCGGACCGCTTCTTTGTTGTCGGCATCCAGCTTGAAGAGGGTGATGGTGCTGTTCTCCTGTCCGAAAGCCGGGCGACCAACGTAGAGCACGTTGTCCAGCCGCTCGAGATCGATGGTTCCATCGACGCTGAGATCCGGCCGCGCGCCCTTCGGAAGATCACCTGTTATTTTGACGTCCACGGTGACCGTTCCGTTTTGCACGGCGGGGTCGACTCTGGTTACGGTGCCGCTGATGATTCCGTTGTGCGTATCGATCACTGCTGGCTCGCCGTATTGCACATCGCGCGCCTGCGTCTCGGCGATCTTCAACTCGGCCATCAGCCGGTTGGGTTGAACCACTTTCGCCAGCATCGCCCCCGGCTGCAGGTGCTGCCCCACCTGCAGAGGCAAATCGATGAGGACGCCGTCGATGCCGGCGCGAACTCTCAAGGCATCGAGTTGCTTCTTCTTGAGCTCCGCCAACGCCCGCATCTGGTCGACTTTGGCTTGCTGCTCCGCCAGTTGCGAATCGATCGCCTTCTGGCCGATGGCGATTCTTTGCGCCTCAAGGTCATTCCTGGTGGTCAGTTCATCGGCCTTGCCCTTCGAAGCCTTGTAGGACAGGCCGGAGATCACGCCTAGGTCGTACAGAGCCTTGTCAGTATCAGACTGGAGTTTGGCCTGCCGGTAGTCAGCCCCAACCGTGGCGGCGCCCGCTTTCTGACTCATCAGATCGCTATCGAGTTTTACTCTCTGACTCTGATATTCCGCTTCCGCCGCTTTCACCTGCAGTTGCGCGTCCAGGGCGGCCTGCTCCACCTGTGGATTGCTGAGTTCAACCAGAACAGTGTCAGTCTTCACCTGAGTGCCGGGCAGCACAAGGATGCGCACCACGGTCGCCTCGGTCTCGGCGGGAATCTGGCGAACGGCTTCCTGAACCGGAATGAGCGATCCCGGCCCACGCACCTGCCGGATCATGTTTCCACGCTTCACTATGTCGGTCCATACCGTACCGCGTTCCACCGACGGAGCCGCCGGCTTGAGCCGCGACACACCGACGCCCGCTGCCGCAACAACGACAACTCCAACCACTGACATAACAATCTGCCGGCGGCGCTTTTGCTGCTTAAACTCTGGTCTGGAGATATCCATCGCTCATCTCATTCGCAAGTCGGGCACCACTCCCTACCCTGCCTAAGTGATGGAAACGAGAGTGGATGGGACTTTGTTCAACTCCACGTCAATTGGGGTTGTGTTCACTGCCGAACTGAGGTGTCCGAAACCGGACAGTGGCCGCTTGCCTTTGCCTTTCTTTCTAATTCGGTTTGCGAGGCCGTCGGACCGCGTCCGAGATTGCAAAGTATCTAGCTCAACAGCTAGAGCCCAATGTTATGACTCTCCACATGCCCTGCGGGAGCAAGAGGGTTCCAGATCGTTGAGATCTCACCCATCATTAGTTCAATCTCCCCTTGCCGTGACGGTGTCTGGCTTCTGCCAGCAATTGGTCGAGGGCGGCGCGGTCCAGGTATTGTCCGTCTCGCCAAACTGCCTGGATTTGCGTGGTGGCGTGAATATCGGCGAGAGGATCGGCCGCGAGCAAAACAAGATCAGCCCGCTTGCCGGGAGCGATCGCGCCGATATCCTCGCTGCGGCCGAGGAATTCGGCGGGCCGAAGAGTTGCCGCCTGCAGCGCGGCTAGGGGAGTCAATCCAGATTCCACCAGCAGAGCGAGCTCGTCATGCAGACTAAAGCCGGGCATGCAGTACGGGTTCATCGCGTCCGTCCCGGCGAGCAGTGGCACCCCCGCGCGGAACATGATCCCTACCATCTGTTTGTCGGCGGCAAAAACGCCGCGGTGCAGCTCGAACTCGGCGGGCCTCCAGCGGCGAAAGCGAAAATCATTTTCCGGCTGCCAACGGCGGCGGACCTCGCCACTCATGTAGACGAGTCGCGGATCAGAAGTAAAGGCGCTGTCGTTCATCCTGCCCATGGCGCGATGGACTGTAAGTGTCGGCACCTGCCAGGTGGAATTGCGGCGAAACTGCGCCAGCAGAACCTGGCAGCGCGCGCCATCAAAGCTATGCAGGGCTTCGACCACCAGGTTCATTTTTTCGAGGTAGCGGCCGGGCTGAAGCTCGCGAATAAGATCCTGCTCGCGCTTCGAACAGGCAAAAGCTATACCGTCGAGGTGTTCGATGGAACGCTGTCCGGCGTCCGACGCTTCCCACGCGCGAACCTGATACGGCAGGTGACCGACAAACGGAATGTTCTGTTTGTGAGCTTCGTCGGCCAGCGCGAAGTAGGCGTCGCGCGGCACACCGTTGTAAATCTTAATGAAGTCGGCGCCGTCGGATTTGATTTCATCAACGATGCGGCGCGCGTCGTCCGGCTTCCGTACGATGATCGAACCTTCCCACACCGGTCTGTCGCCATCGACGATCGCGCTGGGGACGATAATTTCGGGCGCCAGCGGAGCGGTCGCTAGTTTCGCCCGCAGCTCTTTCGTGTTCTTGCTGCCCGACATCATGCGGACGCCAGTGACGCCGTTGGCAATGTAGAGGGGCAAGTCCTCCAAATCCTGCACGTGGACATGCATGTCCCACAGGCCGGGAATGAGGAAACCGCCGTGCCCGTCGACGATCCGGCCTTGTGGAAGTGCGGCCAGATCGCTGGGCGCGACGGAAACAATGTGACCATTCTGAAGCGTGACGACGCGATCGGGAAGTTCGTTGCCGGTTGCAACGTCAATCACTGTGACGTGCGTGATGGCAGTGATAGGCTGCGCCGGACTCTGCGCTGTCAGCGACCTGGCGAGAGCCAGAACGAAGATGAAGATCAGCAAAGGCTTCGAAACAAGAACGGGGCGAAGGCGCAGCTTCTGGAGCTCTTTGACCTCAGATCGAACTGGCATACAATTACCGCCGTCTGCCGGCGATGCCCGACAATGCGCTGCCGGCGTGACGCAATATCGAACCAATGTTTTCTCAGTTTATAGTTGGTCCGGAACACAAGTCCATCTGTTGGCGAAGCGAATCACAGTAGAATGCAAGGCGGTGGGCTGGCACCCGTCAGCGCGGTTCAAGGAGGAACAGTGAAGAGCGAGTCTCAGGCAGTTCCAGACGGTTCGGTTTCGCGGCGCAAGTTTCTGGGGCGAACCGCAGCAGCGGCGATCGGCTTCACCATTGTTCCGCGCCGGGTCTTGGGCGGCATCGGCTACGTGCCGCCGAGCGACAAGGTCAACATCGCATTCATCGGTGTCGGCGCCCAGGGTTTGCGCGTCATGCTGCATTTCTTGAAGGAACCGGACGTTCAGGGCATCGCGGTTTGCGACGTAAACAAAAGCGGCGCGGACTATCCGCAATGGGCCACGCATGAGTTCTGTAATTCCGTGCGCAAGTTGCTTGGCGTAGACAGTGGCTGGGACTGGCTGAGTCCCGACCAACCGATTCGGTTGAGTCATTCTCTCGCCGTCACCGGCGGCGTTGCCGGAAGCGACCCCTGCCAGAAAATTGTTGACGGCTATTACGGAACGCAGCAGCGTTCCGGAAAATACAGTGGTTGCGCAGCCTACAGCGACTTTCGCGAATTGCTTGAGAAACAAAAGGATCTTGACGCGGTTGTCGTATGTACTACAGACAACCTGCACGCGGTCGTTTCCGCGGCCGCGATGAAAAAGCGCAAACACGTTTTCTGCCAGAAACCACTGACCCATACCGTCTATGAGGCGCGGCGCATCGCCGAAATCGCCAAGGAGACGGGCGTGGCGACGCAGATCGCCGTTGGCAACCAGGCATCGGAATCCACCCGCTTGCTTTGCGAGTGGATTTGGGATGGTGCGATTGGACCGGTGCGCGAGGTGCACAACTGGTCCAGTCGCCCATTCTGGCCGCAGGGCATCGAACGGCCCAAGGAAACTCAGCCCGTGCCCGAAGGTCTCAACTGGGACATGTGGCTCGGCCCCGCTCCGGAGCGTCCGTTCAATCAGGCCTATCTGCCGTTTGTTTGGCGTGGCTGGACTGACTTCGGTTGTGGCGCTCTGGGCGACATGGGTTCTTACAGCTTCGACACAATTTTCCGCGTGTTGAAACTGGAAGCGCCTTTGAGTGTCGAGTCGAGTTCCAGCGACCGTTACGACGAAACCTATCCGCTGGCCTCAATCGTTCACTACAACTTTCCGGCTCGTGGCGATATGCCTCCGGTGAAATTCACCTGGTACGACGGCGGATTGAAACCGGGGCGTCCAGACGAATTGGAAGAGAATCGCCCGTTGAAGGGCGATGGCGAAGAAGAAGACGAAGGCATGCTCTTCGTCGGAGATCGCGGAAAGATTCTGTGCACATTCAACGGTGGAAACCCAAAGCTGATTCCGCAATCGAAGATGGAGAGCTATAAACACCCGCCGAAAACACTGCCCCGTTCGCCCGGCAATGAGCGCGAATGGCTCGATGCCTGCAAGGGCGGCAAGGTAAAGCCGGGCGGAAACTTTGAGTTTGAAGGGTTGGTCACCGAGACCTTGCTCCTCGGAAATGTCGCGAGTCGCATGGGGCAAAAACTCAGTTGGGATCGCCCCGGCTTGAAGGTGAATTCCGATGTCGCGCAGAAGTACGTGAGCCCGGAACGCCGTAAGGGATGGGAACTCTAAATCACAAAAGCTCGAACGCTTCTATAATGCGGTCGCCGCTTTGAAAACTAGGTGCGCTGGTAAGTCAGGGGGATCCATGTCAGTTTCGCGAAGAGAGTTTCTGAAGAGTGCCGCCACATACACAGCGGCGGCCGGATTTCTTTCCACGGGAGCGCTGGAACTTCGTGGCGATCCGCTGGGCATGCCCATTGGATGCCAGACCTGGCCGGTCAGGGAAATGATTGCCAAGGATTTTCCCGGCACGATCAAACAGCTTTCGGCCGCGGGTTTTCAAACCATCGAACTGTGCTCCCCGGTCGGTTACGCCGACTCGGGCTTCGCCGGGTTGGGCAAGTACAAAGGCCCTGAGCTGAGGAAGATTCTGGGCGACGCTGGTGTGAGCTGCGTCAGTTCGCACTTTGGCATCGATGAGCTCAGGAAAGATCAGGCGCGCTCCATTGCCTGGGCGAAGGACGTCGGCCTGACACAGATGCTGGTGCCCAGCCTCGACGGACCCGAGAAGCCAACCATGGATGAGGTGAAGCGCGCGGCCGACGAATACAACAAGATGGGCGAGCAGGCGGCCAAGGCGGGCATCCAACAGGGGCTGCACAACGAGGGCTTTGAACTTTCGATGGTTGACGGCAAGCGCACCTACGATGTGCTGTTTGGCCTGCTCGATCCGAAACTGGTCAAGTTCCAGTTCCAGGTTTCGACCATCAGCCGCGGCTACGACGCGGCGGAGTATTTCACCAAGTATCCCGGACGTTTTATTTCCATGCACGTGCAAGGCTGGTCCGTCGCGACAAAGAAAGTAACGCCTGTGGGGCAGGACTCCCTTGATTGGAAGAAAATCTTTGCTGCGGCGAAAACAGGTGGCATCAAGAATTACTTTGTCGAGATGGACCTGGAAATGATGAAAGCCAGCGTTCCGTATCTTCACGCGCTCCAGATCTGACAGGACTGCGCTTCCGTCACGCGAGTTTGCGGGCGAATTCCATGTCCAGACGCATGTCTTCGTCCACGTCGCCTTCTTTTTCGTATTCGACTGCCACCAGGCTCGCGAAGTTCTGGCGGCGCAGTTCCTTCATCACGTCTGGAATCTTTGAGATCCCTTTGCCCAGCAATACATTGACCTCGCCGTCCACGGCTTGAATGTCTTTGAGGTGAACCAGCTTCAGTCGAGGACCGAGTTTGCGGATCGCATCCACGGGGTCATGCCCGCAGGATGCGAAATGGCCTACGTCTGCCGTTGCTCCAACAGTTTGGGAAAGTCCTTTGAGCGCGCTCAAGACATCCTCTGGACTTTCGTAGGCGAATTTTTCGCCCTTGAAATAATGGTTGTGGATTCCGAAAGTCAGTTTTTCCTGGGTGAGGCGTTGGTCGATTCGATTCAGGATGCTACCCGTGGCGTCCCCGGTTATGTTGCGCACGCCGAGGATTTTCGCGAACCGCACCGCGTTCTCGAGGTCCGCATCCTCTTTAATCGTCGCCGTGTAATACGACACGCAGCTTATTCCCGCTTTGTCGAACTTTCCCCGCGCCGAACGAAACAAGTCGTCCGTCGGGTGATTCATCAACATGAATTCGCCGCGGGACATTTCGATTTCGCGCACGCGGAGAGCGTTGAGCTGGACAATCATTTCGTCCATGGAAAGATTGTGATAGCTGTAAGTGCCGATTCCTATATTGAGCCGGGACTCAGCCCGTAGCGGGAGAGCAGTCGCGGCCAGACCAGCTGCCAGCGTCTTGGCGAAACTTCTTCTCGTGATAGTGGGTGTCTGCATGCGGCCTCAGATCTCAACCACAGAGGTCACGGAGAAAACACACGGGATCTCCGCCTTCCTCTGTGCTTCTCTGTGTCCTCTGTGGTTAAACCTTTGTCTTCGTTGCTAATTGTGGGGCACCGGACGCGGAGTCACATCGGAACTCTCCAGGCCCATAGCCCACTTAATCGCCTCGGTGATCATTTGCTGAAATTCCGGCTTGTCCCAGTTCGCCTCTACGTGACCCAGCGTCGTGTAATAGACGCGCCCTTTGCCGTACATCTTGGCCCAGGTCACCGCGAAGTCACCGTCAGTGCGGTGGACATTTTTATTCTTCATGTCGAGCTTGCTCACATCAAGGCGCATCAGCACGCGAACCTTGTCCCGCGAATAATTTCGCATCTGGTAGATCTCGTCGCGAAGCACGAATGACGGCGGCCACTGCTTCATCCCCGGAAAGCTCGGGTCTTCCACGATGATCGGCGCGTCGAAGGTCAACCAGGGATGCTCGTCGTAATAGCCGCCAATCATGTCTCCATACTCCGGCCAATCGACGAAGGTGATGGCCGCGCTATGCACTCCGATGAATCCCTTGCCATCGTCATGAATGAACGAGATGAAATCAGCTTTCTGCTGAGCATCCATTTCGGGGTCGCCGCCGGTAAAGAAAAGTACAGCGTCGAAATCATTCAAGTTTTTGGCGTTGTATTCCAGCTTCTTCTTGGTGAGAACTTCCGTATCGGTGCGAAGCGTCGTGTCCCAAATGCCGGTTTCTTTGCCGAGACGCTCAATCGTGGACATCGCGTGAGAAACGGCCTCATGCCGATATCCCTTTTCTTCTCCCAGAACCAGGAGATGCTTCGGAGCGGGCGGCGACTGTGCCGCGCAGAGACCGCAGAGTGCGGCGCTCAAAATCGGCAATGCAATCAACCGTACTCTCATCTTCGCGATGTTTCGTCCCATGTCGCCGAGCCGTACGATCAATTGCTCGCCACGGAAGGCTTCTCTGAGGATGCCTCCGCTGCTTTCTTCTCCGGGATGATGTCTTTGGGAGCCATCTTGGCGTCATACACCAGGTTGAAAAAACCGACCATCATTTCGTCCCAGCTTTGCTGACCCCAAATCACAGTTTTCGTCGGATCCGGATTCTCCGGGTTATTCGGCGAATTATCGAAGTGTGCGGTGCACTCGATCTTCGTGCCTTTCGGAAGAACGATGGGTTCATCCAGGTCGTACCAAAGCTGCCAGTGCCAGTTGTAGACGGGCACCTTCAGAATCGTCCGCGTCTCGCCATTCGGAAACACGACACGGTATTCAAAATCCTTGCCGCGTGTGTGCATGTGGGGATGAAGCGCAGCGAGCGTCACTTCCTTGGCAACTTCAAACGACGCATCCACGCGATAATTCGGATCACCGGGCGGAATCTTGAACGTGCCGTTCACCGCGGATAACGTTTGCACCCGGTTCTTCGGAACATCCTTCGCCAGAACCAGACCCAACTTGGTGCGATCCATCACCGGCTTTCCGTTGGGCGTGTAGTGGACTTCAAAAACGATGTCCGACCCAGCTTTGATCAACTTGCCCTGACCGGGCTGCAGAATCTCCGCAGGTTGGCCCGGCGCATAACCCACGAGGAAATCGCTGGGCAGCGCGCTGGTATCGACTTTGCCGTCCTTCTCGGGCGGTGCTTCAAAGAAAACTCCCGGCTTCTGATCTTTGAAATAGTTCGAGCCGGGTTCGCGAACGTAGGCGATGATGTGGTGCACCACGGCGCGTTCCGTGGGCCGCACTTCGGCAGCCTGAACCCATGTATCTTTCGTGAAGCCGGTGGGCACGATCGCGTATTGGTACTCCACCATGCCGGACTCGGGCACTGGAAACTCTTTCGGGAGCTGAAGAATCACATCCGGTTTCGGAATCCCCCAACCTTCTGTAAAGCTCACCGGAGGAGGCATGTCCTTCATATCGCCCTTGGGTGCGCCTGCGGTCACCCAAGCCACAATCGTCTTGATCTCATCGCTGCTGAGCGCGCGATTGTTAGAGAAATGCCCGTACTGTGGGTCCGCGTACCACGGCGGCATTACCTTCTGCTGTACCGCCAGCTTCATGGCTCCAGCCCATGGTCGGACGTCTTCGTACGTGAGCATGGAAAACGGCCCCGCCTCACCCGGCCGATGACAACTCTGACAGTTCTTTTGCAGGATCGGGGCAACATCTTTTGTAAACGTCACACCCATTCCGCTACTCATCTGTCCCAACAGAGACGCGCTTAGACAAATCGGAAGGCCGAAGGCGAGCAAGATGCGGTTCATGGAAGGTTTCATCCTCAGCGGTATTCTACAGAATTGGCTCATAAGCTCCAGAGTTGTTTTGTTGATGGTGGCCAGGTGCAGGAGCGTGACGAAACGTCCGTTCCTTGTGTAGAGTGTTGTGCGGAACGGTCCCGGACCTTGGCGAGGACTCAGTGGAGGCAGTCGTGAATTTCAAAGTGGCATCATTCGTGATGGGTTTAATCGCAGTTATAGCGTCCCTGATCAGCAGTCCGTTCGCGGTGGCCCAGCCCAAACCAGCTTCAGCCCAGAAAGCTCCGGTCGCCGCGGCCAGCGTCGACATTCCGGTTCCAGACATCCCATACACGAAGTTTGTGCTCAGCAATGGGCTGACGGTGCTTGTGCATGAGGACCACAAGTCCCCGATCGTGGCCGTGAATACCTGGTATCACGTGGGCTCGAAGAACGAGAAGCCGGGAAAGACAGGATTCGCCCATCTTTTCGAGCACCTGATGTTCAGCGGCAGCGACGACTTCAACCACACCTATATCAACGCCATGGAGAAGATTGGGGCCACGAACCTGAACGGCACCACCAACAACGATCGCACCAACTACTTTGAAAATGTGCCCACTTCCATGCTGGACTACGTCCTGTTCGCCGAAAGCGACCGGATGGGACATCTGCTCGGCGTGCTCGACCAGAAGAGGCTCGACCTGCAACGCGGCGTGGTGCAGAACGAAAAGCGGCAGGGCGAGAACCAGCCTTACGGTGTGACCGACGAACTCATCACAGAGAACACTTATCCGGTCGGCCATCCTTATTCGTGGACGGTCATCGGCTCCATGAAAGACCTGGACGCGGCCTCTCTGAGCGACGTGCAGGAGTGGTTCAAGACTTATTACGGACCAAATAACGTTACGGTCGTGGTGGCAGGCGACGTCACGCCGGCGATCGTACGGGAAAAAGTTGAGAAGTACTACGGAGAGATTCCCGCCGGGCCGCCGATCGCCAAGCAGGAAGTGTGGGTGGCAAAACGTACAGGTACGCACCGCGGCTGGGTGCAAGACCGTGTTCCACAGGCGCGCCTTTACCGTGTGTGGAACGTGCCGGAGTTTGGCTCGCCTGAAGCATCCTTGCTCGATTTGACGGCGCAGATTCTCGGTCGCGGAAAAACTTCCCGGCTCTACAAGCGTCTGGTCTACAAAGATCAGATCGCAACCAGCGCGACCGCGGGGAACGACACCAACGAGATTGGCGGGCAATTTGATTTCACTCTTACCGCGAATCCCGGCGAGGAACTGAGCAAGGTAGAAAAAGCCGCGAGCGAGGAATTGCAGAATTTCCTGAAGAACGGTCCCACTCCGGCCGAATTGCGATTGGCCAAGACGCAGATTCTTGGCAACTATGCGCGAATCGTAGAGCGCATCGGAGGCTTCGGGGGCAAGAGCGACGTGCTCGCCCGCTGCCAGACTTACCGAGGCAATCCCGAGTGCTACAAGGACTACCTGAAGTGGGTGAAAGATGCGACTCCCGCCTCGGTGAAGAGAGCCGCCAACGACTGGCTTAGCGACGGCGACTACGTGCTGGAAGTGCATCCTTACCCCACGACCCTCAAAACGGATGCCAAACTCGACCGCTCGAAAGAGCCCGCCCCGGGCGATCCCATGTCGCTCAAGCTTCCTGCGCTGGAGAAATCGACGTTGAGCAACGGGCTGAAGATTGTGCTGGCCGAGCGCCACACGGCACCCGTGGTGAACTTTACTTTGATGGTGAACGGTGGCTACGCCGCGGATCCGGCGAATGGCACCGGAACCGCCAGCTTTGAACAGCGCATGCTGGAAGAAGGAACGCCGACGCGCGATTCACTAAAGATCGGCGAGGAACTGGAATCGCTGAGCGCTAACTTTAATGCCGGCGCCAATCTGGACTTCTCCCTGGTCAATCTCAACACGCTCAAGAGCACCATGGATAAGTCACTTGATATTTATGCCGACCTCATTCTGCATCCTGCGTTTCCGCAGAAAGAGTTTGCACGTCTGCAAAAAGAGCGCCTGGCCGGCATCCAGCGGGAGAAGGTGACGCCACAAGCGATGGCGTTGCGAGTGGTGCCAGCTTTGCTCTACGGCAAAGGTCATCCGTACGCGGTTCCGTTTACGGGCAGCGGCACTGAAGCCAGCGTGGGCAAGATGACGCGCGACGATCTAGCCAAGTTCCACGATACCTGGTTCAAACCCAACAATGCCACCCTGCTGGTGGTTGGCGACACGACTCTGGCAGAAATCAAACCCAAGCTGGAAAAACTTCTGTCCTCGTGGAAACCCGGTGATGTTCCGCAGCAAAGCGTGCCACAAGTCGCGGAGCCTGAAAAGGATGTGGTCTATCTCATTGACCGCCCGGGATCTGGGCAGAGCGTGATTTTTGGCGCACAGCTTGCGCCTCCCCAGAATGACCCCGACGCCATTGCTCTTCAACTCGTGAACAGCATCTTCGGCGGCAAGTTCAGCTCGCGCATCAATATGAACCTGCGCGAAGACAAACATTGGTCCTACGGTGTGCGTGCAGTATTGCCGGCCGCCCGCGGTCAACGACCCTACATCAGCATCTCGGCGGTGCAGACCGACAAGACCAAAGAGTCGATGGTGGAGTTGGTCAAGGAATACAACAATATTGTTGGTAACAAACCGATCACGCCGGAAGAACTCAAGGACGAGCAGAGCAACACTACACTTGGGCTGCCGGGGACTTTCGAAACCGTGCAGCAGCTCGGCGGGGCCTATGGCAACATTCTTCAGTACGGCTTGCCCGAGGACTACTACAACACCTTCACCCAGAAGGCGCTCGCGCTGACGCCCGAAAGCGCCAACGCAACCGCGAAGAAGTACATTTTGCCCGACCACCTGGTATGGGTGGTCGTGGGCGACATGGGCAAAGTCGAAGGCGGCATTCGTGAACTTAATCTGGGTGAAGTCCACAAGATTGACGCGGACGGAAACCCAGTGCAGTAGATGCAGAGATTAGGTCGAGCGCGCACGCCCGTCCCGGGCGTGCTGTTGCACCCGAACTGTGTCGGCGTTTATCGTCCGAAGAACACGACTCTTCCCACCTCGCCGAGTGTCGGGTCTAGGATTGCCTGATCCGAGAAAGCTCTCGGCGAATCTCGAAGTTCTCCGACGATGGGCCCAGAGTCGCCCGCCGATCCCCACACTAAAACCGCGTCAGCTTGCTTGTTGAGGACGGCCTCGACCAGGGCGTGGGAGTTCGAAGCTTCCGGTAGCGCGTAGTTCATCGCCAGCAAGCGTCTCCCGGTGAAGTAAGCGACAATCTCGCCGGCTTCAAAGCCGACGCCGCGATCTGGGTAAGGTCCGTTTCCGATACTAACGAGCGTCGCACCGTCCGGTTGAGCCGACTTGAGCTCGGAGGCTGCCTGATAACAACTCGCCTGAAAGTCACGGTCGATGGTTCGAAACGGAGACGCCCAATAAACTGTGAAGAACACCGTGCTCACGAGCAACAGTCCGAGGCCAGCTAACTGCAACTTCGGCGACGTGCGTAACGTCTGTTCCGAATCGCTATTCGGGACGAGAAAATATGCAGCGATTGAAATAAGCACAGGAGTAATCGGCAGGATGTATCGCGCGTCGAAGACCAGCATCCCGTAGGCGCCCACCAGGGTCGCAAAGTTGATAACTGCGATCCACGCGAACACCGTTTCCGGCGTGTGAGAACCGCCGCTCCGGGCAAGTAAAACGAGGCCGACGATGAGCACAAGGATTCCGCCTGGTGATAGCAGAATCGCCTCCTGCTTAAGCGCTTCGGGAATATTCCGAATTTCGTTCCCGAAAATCACCGATGCCAGCTCGGGGTTCCTCAGGCTAAATTTCTGCAGCGATGGCCAATCCATCTGCGAGACCATGAATTGGTCGTACGGTATATCAACAAACTCCACGGAATCTCCCCTGGGATAATGACTCATCTTGCGCTTGAGTCCGATCATCAGATTGGCTCGAAACTGATAGCCGGTGGTGAATGCGCCGTACTTAACCTTCAACGCCTCGCCCCA
>Ga0210388_10001183_pt1 | contig 20620 bp, 18 predicted proteins | sample IncBWC19OmetaG_FD_155485 | JGI IMG/M metagenome (GOLD analysis project Ga0210388, IMG submission 155485) | Forest soil microbial communities from Barre Woods Harvard Forest LTER site, Petersham, Massachusetts, United States - Inc-BW-C-19-O ... | reverse complement strand
GCGACGCTCGGCAGCGGTGTGGCGTTTGTGGTGCCTTATGCGGATGGTGAAAAGACGCACGTGGAATTTGTGAACAGCAAGGTCCAGTTCGACCGCAAGCGCGCGGCCAATGGCCAGGGTGATTACCAGCCGCACGTTTGGAACCCGCATTCGTCGGTCACGATGTTCAGCCTGGCGGCGTGGTTTGAACCGCGTTACCAAGTGTTGGCGGCCAAGCTCGCTGGACACCCGGACGAGAACTATTTCAACTGGCAAATGGTGCTCAACGCCGTTTCACGGCATGGGCCGTTTAAGTAGACATCTTAGGCGGGGCCAATGCTCTCCCTCACCCCGGCCCTCTCCCGCTGGGCGAGGGAGAAACATGCCCCGCATTTTGGCATAGCCACGGTTGAATTCGGCAGCACGACTGACAAATTTTAAGAACCCATCCAATTGCTGTCCCCTCTCCCAGCGGGAGAGGGTCAGGGTGAGGGAGAGCGCAACACCTAGAATAAACGATCACCATTTTAAAAAACCGCTTTAAAAAATAAAACGGCGCGGAAAAAATTCCGCGCCGTCTTTTTTGTCCCCACTAAATTATTCAACCGGCGATGACGCCGATCTCAACCGGTTCCACGTTAACGCCCTGCTTTACGAGCCAGTTGATGGCCTTGCCGACCTCGCTGTGTTTGCCATCGAGCTCGAGGCAGACGATGCCGATCTCATCCGTCACCGTGGCCTGACGGATGTTGGTCACGACCTTGAACTTGTGGCCGACTTCATAGATGAACGGCTTCTTGATGAGCTTGGGCGGATACATCAGCCACAGCCTTTGTTGAACGGGCGTTGTCGATTTAGTTGCGGCCACTTTTGTTTTTTTTGCGGGCATAAAATTATTTTGTGACTTGTTTCCCCTCACCCGCCATAGCCGCTGTCGCTGCTCCCTTGGGGAGAGGGAGAAACGCTCCCAGTTTTTGCATGAAACCACGGCAGTCTTCTGCTTGATAGCTTCTAAAATTTATTGAAGCGGCCAGCGGCTGTTCCTTCTCCCCGAGGGAGAAGGTCAGGATGAGGGGGAAGTGCGCGGCCATAAATTGACTTGGCTCTAACCGCCCGCGATGGCCGGGATGATGCTGATTTCGTCGCCGTCTTTGAGCAGCGTGGCCTTGTTCTGGAGGAAACGGATGTCTTCCTCGTTCACATAGACGTTCACGAAACGGCGGACTTCACCTTTGTCATCGATCAGGCGTTCGGCGATGCCGGGGAAGCGCGTTTGCAATTCGTTGATGGCGTCGCCGATGGTGGCGGCGTCAACTTCAATCAGCTCCTCGTTGTTCGTCAACTTGCGGAGCGGCGTGGGGATGCGGACTTTTTTGGACATAAATTTCAGGCGTTAACTTTTTCTTCGTGAGCCAACAATGCTTCAAACTCGCGCAGGCTGGGCTTGATTTCACGCGGTTTGCCGACGTGGTGTTGTACGGCGTCGAGCGTCTTGAGGCCGTTGCCGGTGACGCAGATGACGGCGGAATCGTTCTTCGGTATCTTGCCGGATTCGATGAGTTTCTTCGCCACGCCCACGGTCACACCGCCGGCGGTCTCGGCAAAAATGCCTTCCGTCTCGGCAAGCAGCTTGATCGCGTCGCGAATCTCGTCATCCGTCACGTCTTCGGCGGCCGCACCGGTGTCGCGCATGACCTTGAGCGCGTAGAAACCGTCGGCGGGCGTGCCAATGGCGAGCGATTTCGCAATCGTGTCCGGCTTGACGGGCTTGAAGAAATCCAGGCCGGCCTTTTGCGCGGTGGAAATCGGCGAACAGCCGGTGGCTTGCGCGCCGTAAATTTTCGGCTGCGATTCGCTGATGAGACCGACCTTCACCAGTTCCTGATAGCCTTTGTGGATCTTGGTGAGCAACGAACCGGACGCCATCGGCACGATGGTGTGCTGCGGTGCGCGCCAGCCGAGTTGCTCGGCGATCTCATACGCCATGGACTTGGAACCCTCGGCGTAATACGGGCGCATATTGACGTTCACGAACGCCCAGCCGAACTTGCCGGCGATCTCGGCGCAGAGGCGGTTCACCTCGTCGTAATGGCCCTTGATGGCGATGACGTTCGCACCGTAGATGAGCGAGTTGACGATCTTGCCCTGCTCCAGATCGGACGGGATGAAAACGTAACTTTTCAAGCCGGCGCTCGCGGCCTGGGCGGCGACGGAGTTGGCGAGATTGCCGGTCGAAGCGCAGGCAACGGTCTCAAATCCAAGTTCCTTGGAACGGCTCAAGGCGACGCTGACGACGCGGTCCTTGAACGAGAGCGTCGGGTAATTGACGGCGTCGTTCTTGATCCAGAGTTCGCGGATGCCGAGTTTCTTCGCGAGGCGGTCGGCCTTGACGAGCGGCGTGAAACCCACCTGGGCACCGACGGTGGGTTCACCGGCGACAGGCAGCAGCTCGCGGTAACGCCACATGGTTTTCGGGCGCGACTGGATGACTTCGCGGGTCAGCGCCTTTTTGATGCGGTCGTAGTCGTAGGCGACTTCGAGCGGGCCGAAGTCGAATTCGCACACATGGGTGGCGGTGAGCGGATATTCGCGGGCGCACTCGCGGCATTTCAGCGCCTTCATGTAACCTTGATGCTTGTCAGTCATAATCTAAAATTTTCTCATTCTCATCCTCGTCCTCCTGCTCATCCTCAAGTTTTTCCCTTGATTCAAGAGGATGACGATGACGACGAGGATGATTTGTTAAAACAAAAAAGCCCCGGCTCATGGGGAGACGGGGCTGCAAAACTGGTGCGCTCGTCTCATTTTCCCCAGGCTAATGATGCCTGAGCTGGATTTAGCACCTGACATTGGAAACGCGTCCAATCGGTTGCCGTGGTGTCAACGGGCCAGTCCCTCGACCACTCGCAATGAGACCGTTGATATATCAACGGATGCGGATAGGATGATGCTTAACCATGAAACTGTCAAATGGAAATTTAGTCCCCCATGAAGCCGACAACGGTGGAAGTCAACTCAACCTGCGCGCTGCGTTTTGGTGAATTATGAGCGGTCAGCGGCCCGGCTGGTTTTTACGAATGTAGAAATGTCCAACTGCTGTTCCTTCCAGCAGGAGAAAACGGCTTTGACCAGCGGCACCCATCCCGTAACTTCCCCCCGATGAAATGCGCCACCCACCCCAGCTCGGATGCCATCGCCGTCTGCACCCATTGCGGACGCGCCGTCTGCTCCGATTGCGCCAAATCATCGCCCTCCAACCGCACCGTCTGCTCCGATGCCTGCGCCGCGGCCTTGACCGAAGGCGAAATCGCCCTGCGCACCCTCTTGCAAAAACATCTTCAAACCTCGCGCATCAACGCCTTTTTCTACCTGCTCTGCGGCGTGCTGTCCGGAGTGGGAGCCATAGCCGCAAATGAATATCTGCCCTCGCCCTTCCTCATCTGGTTCTGCGCCGGCTGCAGTCTGGTATTCATCCTGGCCGGAGCCTGGTTCCTGTGGTCCACAAAAAAACTCGGCAAATAAAAATTTTGTCACACGTCACACGACTCCGCGTCGGAGTGCGCCCGTCCTCGGGCGCTGCAGCATCCGAACAACCGAAGCCTTTAAGTATTTCAGATCATGCTACATTGAACAATGCAGTGGCCGGGACGGCCACACTCCGGAGAAGGAAATATGCCCCCGGCAACCCGGCGAATCGTTGATGGCCAGCGGCTCGGATGATTCTCGCAAAAGTGACAATGCCCAACTGCTGTTCCCTCGCCCAGCGGGAGAGGGTCAGGGTGAGGGAGAATACGCCAGAATTCACATGGTGGCCATTAAGGTGCGCCTTAAACTTCTGCATTCATACTTTTCTGCATTCATACTTCTTCATTTGGATTGTCCCTCGGTCACTCGCTCTCATATTTCAAAACAAACTTATCCTTGCCATCGGCTTGCGACCGGATGATTTGAATGCGTTTGGTCCCGAACCCGCCGGTGAGATTCAGAGTCACCGAGTGGTCGTCGCTGCTTTGGCTGAACTGGACCACCGGGCAATCCTTGCCCGCTACCGGCAGGAAGAGGAAGGCTTGCACGGCATTCGTGCCATGCGTGGTGTAGTTTACGACGGGCGCAGCCACGTTGCGCCCTTTCCGGTTGATGGTGCCGTCGGAAAGTTTCGGCACGATCGAAGAGGATGAGGCGGCGGGCAGGAGCAGCAGATTTTTCCCCGCAAACCCGGTGAAGACGGAATTCGATTGGTTATCGAGCACGGGCGCACACGGCAGGAGATGGAAGAGCCAGGAGTATTCGTGCTCTCCGCCGCTTTCAATTTGATCCACCACCACGGTGCCCAGCCCTTTCAACAGGATAAAATGGCGCACCCAGGAGACGGGCACCGGCCGGTCCTTAAAACCTTCGTCCTGCATCACCGCCCAGTCATAGCGATCGTTGGATTCCCACTGGATGATGCGGCTGCCGGAGTTCAACAACTTGGCTTGAGCGGGTTGGAACCGGCTGATGTCGCCCCGGCCATCCACCAGCAGGGTGTTGTGCGCCTGCGGCTGGAAATACCACGATTTTCTCAACGGATCGTCGTAATCGGAAATACCGCTATCCACCACGTAAGCCTGATCCCAATACCATAAGTGAAAGCCCAGCTTGCCGCCATGCCAGTGCGCCAAAATCCTCGAGCCGGCATCCAGAAAAGCGTAAGCCGGGGCCGCTGCCGCCGCATCCCGCATCACGGCCTGGTCCGAAGCGGCGAACCGGTAGGACCCGGGCGCCGTGCGGGGATACGGCAGGTCGAACAAGCCGGCTAATACTTGCAGGCTCACCGAGGAATCGCTCTCCGTGGAATCATTGATCGGCGGCATGGTATTGTCCGGCTGTGCGACCGTGGCCAGATAATGATAAAATTGCCGGAGCCGTTCCTCGCTGCGCGGCGGCGGCGCAACTTGATTGGCGCGGCACAGCAGATAGGCATCGCGAAAGATGGACGTGAAAAACGGATAGTATCCGGGAGCCAGTTCCACCGAGTTGCCATCATCGAAAAAGGCCTGGTCCAGATGATGGTTGAGGATGGCAAACGCCTTGAGCTTGAGTTGCGCGGCCTCCGGCAGGTCGGGAAAGAGCAGCGCCGCGTAAAGCATCGCGGTCGCGCCGTGCGACTGGTGGTTGTTCTCGTTGAACGGCATCGTCCCGAAATAGCCGAGCAACACCCGCGCGTGGTCCTGGACCAATCCATAAAGTTCGCGCTGCTCCGCCTCCGTAAAGCCCTTCTCTCCGAGAAAATAGCACCATGCCAGGTTTTGCATCCGCCACGCCACCTGCATATCCCGCCAGTTTTCTTTGCGGGTTGCGAAATAGGCCGTCAAATCCGGCGGCACAGGATTTTCCGCCGCCCATTTGCGGACGAATACCAGGATGTCCTGAAGATAGGCCTTGTCGCCCGTCAGATAATATTGCCGGGCGTAGCAAGGGAGGAAATACCAGCGGTTCAGCCAGACACTCTTTTCCGGTTCCGTCTTTTCCAGCGAGTCCCAGCCAATCGGATCACCCCACGGCGCGAAGAAGCCGGGGGACCGCATCACTTTGATGATATCCACATCCCGCTCCGACCCGATCATTTGTAGCTGGATGAGCCGGCCACCCTGATCCATCGGCAGGTAGTTCCAGACATCATAACGCTTCGCATAATCGTAGAATGGGAAATGACCCGTGCGCACCGGGTCGTTCGTATCCGCCGCCGCCATCCGGCAAACCCCAACCAGCAGAAAAACTAGCCCGATGAATGCGCGGAGTGTTGGTTTCATTTGAATCGGGATTTCCCGTTTTCGCGATGTTCGTTTTGTCCCAAATATTTGCAAGCCCTTTTTACAACCCTCGTGCCGGAGGGTGCATCTTGATACTGTCCTCGGAGCGCGGCTGTGTGCCGGGCTACAGGGCACCAGCCGCAGCACCGTGTCTAGGCCAGCGCTCATGGCGATCCAATCGTGGTAGGGACGGTGCGCCGCGCCGTCCGCGACCGAGCGAAGTCGAGGTCGCAGCGAACGTTAGAGAAGCGTATTTCGTAGTTCGATTCCGGCGGTCCCGCATGCGGGACCGGGGACAGCGCGCCGTCCCTACCAAAGTCACCACTAAACAATCCACCGGTAGATATTGACTTCATAGCCCTATTTAGGCCACTTTGTCTAGTATCAGCCCTAACGTTTAGGGCGAACATTAACCTTTAACGAAAGAACCACCATGGCCGATACCATTCAATCACTTGCCGACCTCCAAGCCGAATATAAGGCGAAAATCGAAAAAGCCCTATCCAACGCCAAAACCAAGCTCAAAACCGAACTGGATCTGGCCGTCTTAACCTTCGGCTCCATGGTCGAAGCTGGCGAAACCGGCATTTGGAGCAGCCCGACAATTGCGCCCATTCTCAAAGACCTCGGCTTGCAGCCCGTCAGTTCCGAGGCCAAAGCGATAGTCAAGCGGCGCGGCCGGGGCAAGGCCAAAGCCAAGGCAACCAGCAAACCCGTTGCTACCGCTACGGTCACGGCCAAGGCTCCGGCTAAACGCGTCAAAGGCGGCAATAAAGACCTGACGCCCACCGAAACGAAAATCTATGATTTCCTCGGCAAGGACGGCAAAAAGAACGCCGAAATCAACAAGCATTTCAAGATGGCGAATTCGAGCGTGAACACCACCAAGATGAAGGTCAAAGGCTTCATCGTGAAGAAAAACGGCAAGTGGCACCAAAAATAATTCCCGCGAATCTCAAAACCCGTCAGCCCGAAACGGCTGCCGGGTTTTTTATTTAACGTCTTGCTCTGCGCCGTATGCAGTTATTTGCTAAGACCCCCGCGATCCCCTCGTTGAAATTTGGGGAGCACAGCCGCCCCGGCTGTTGTTCGGCGTGCCCTCGCGCCGAACCCGAGCGGTCGGAAACGCAACCAAACGGTTCGATGTTCGCACGCGTAATCGTAGGTCGCGAGGGCGCGACCCACTGCGCCCGGGGCGGGCGCACTCCCTCCCCCTTCCTCATCTGGTTTCTCCCCCTCGTGCCAACGGCACAACCGGATATTAGCAGCCACAAAGTGGCTGGTAACAACCCACAAAAAACCTCCCCGTCCCGGCGGGACGACGGAAATATTACCCGTAGCCGCCGACATCAGTCCGCGCCATCCATCCAGAACCTTTCGCAAAATCCGAAAGCATTACCAACGCGTGAGCGTCTTGGACTGCGGTAGCCCTCTACCGCTTTTCATTGCGAACCCGAAAATGACCGCTACCGGCCTAGGCATGTTTCAGGATAGCACATTTAACCTTGCATCAGCCATGAAACACCTGCAAGTGTTACCGCAAAATTGAAAGTGTTGCCTACATTAGATGGATTCGAGTTCAACCAGCGTATGAAGATGCTGGAATTAAGCTCTGTATTCATATCGCCATACACCGCAACCATCCTCAGATTGGACACTACAATATGTTCAGGTGTCTTTGTGAAGATATGCGGTGTATATGGCGTACTCACTGCCAAGCATTGCGCGGACCTTATCTTTGATAAACCGCGCGTAGCTTTTGCATTTTACAATCAACCACATCAAGCATGGATTGATACTGATAATCTAGGCCGTATTGAACTGGCTGTAATTTCTGACGGAAAGCCGGACCTGTCTTTTATCGCTATATTGGATAATCGGTATGTCCAAGGTCTTATGCGTTACATGGCATTTTACGATCTGGAGGAGCAAGACGGTGATGTACTGAGGAGTAGAGTATTAAAAGATTACTGGTGTATATGTGGTAGTCCGCATGAAAAACTGGTGCAGTAACCGTTTATGTTGAACGGTGAAGTTCATATGATGAATTTTACAACATCACTTGCATTCCAAGTTGGCTTGTTAGATACAAAAGACAATCAAGGATACGACTACATCAGGCTTAAAACATACGCAAATCATGAAGGCTACCCTTTTGATTATACGGGCACAAGCGGTGGTGGCATCTGGTATCAAATGGTGGTGACTACAGATTATATCAATTACAAAATAGTTCCGATCTTGGCGGGTATAGTTTGCTGGCAGACAGTAAATGTAAAAGACAAGATCAGGACTCTTAGCGGGCATTACATAAATTCAATTTTCGAGCTACGCGAGAAAGTCAGGGCTACACTAAACAGGTAGCGAAAAAGGCGTGTGTCCTGACTAATGGTATATTCATAATTTTTCATTCTCTCCAGCCCTACCAACATCACCTCGTCCGGTTCACACTCGAATAATTCCACCCGTCCATCGCCCGCACTCTCCACCCACGCGAATCAGTTTCGATTCCCACCGCCCCCGAATCCCGCGTATAAACCACCGGAATCTTTGTCTGCTCCAACCGTTCCTTCAATCCCCTGCCCGCCCGACGCGTGGCCGGAAACTCCGAGTCCGCGATGACGATCACCTTCGGCTGGATCGCCGCAATCAAATCATCGCACAACGGTTCCCCCGCATCCGGCAGACCGGCGACGACGATGTCCGCCCGCAAATCGTTGGTGCCCGAAAGCAGTTCACTTTGACCGCTGCGGCTCAAGTCGGATAACAACAAAACGCGCGTGCCATGAAAATCCCCCATCAACACCAGCGGCGCATCATCCACCTTCGCCAAAGTATTGGTTAAGGGAAACAAGACTTTCCAGCAATCCACGGTATCGTCGTAATGCAAAATTTTGCGCCGCCCACTTTTATCAAATGCCGCCACCGCGTTGCGATAGTCAATGGAACGGAATTTCACATCGCTCGTCCAGACCGTGCCGATGCCAAATAATTCATCCAGCATCGGCGCCCCCTCGCAATCGCGGGCCGCGCCTTCGGTCAGGATGAGCCGGGGAATATGATTCACGCCCTGCGCCCGCAAATAATCCTTCATGCAGAACTGGACGGCCTTTTCGCTGCCGCAATTGACCAGCCAGTCGCCCTGCCTGCCGCCATCCACATAGACCGCATGACCGCCCTCCGTCGGCAACACCGTCAACGTCGTCCGGTCGCGTGCCGCCTCCCATTGCCACAAGTAGACCGCCGCCACAAAAATCAAAACCGTCACCCCGGCCATTCTGCGCCGCATGGTTTTGAACCAGCCGCTGAAGATGGCGATGACCACCGCATAATAAATCGCGATCGTGACATACGAAGGGTCATGCACATAGCAATACGCCCCGGGAATTTTCGTGGCTTCCACACTGACCCATTGCATCGCCACCATGAAAAACCACGCCGCATGATTGAACAGCACGGTGAACCATGGCAGCCAATGCCCGCAGATCAATGCCCCCAGATTCGCCATCAAGGCGGCCGTGCCCAGCGGCACGGCAATCAGGTTCGCCAACACCGAGATCGGGCTGAACAAATGGAAATATTTCGCCGAAAGCGGCAGCGACCCGATCCAGGCCGCCAGTGAAAGCCCGAAGTAACGCGTGAATCCATACAACAGCTTAAGCGAAATTCGCTGCCACCACGGCACCAGTTCGTCCGGCACCAGCGGATCATGCTTGAGGATGCGGTCAAAGTATTCATTTGTTCGCGGCAACATGATGCCAATCACCAGCATGACAAAAAATGAAAGCTGAAAGCTGGCCTCAAAAAGCTGGTTCGGGTTCAAGACGAGAATGATGGTTGCGGCCGCCGCGAGGGAATTCAGCAGATCACCCGGACGCTTCAGCGCCCACCCGCCCAGCACCACCGTCATCATCACCGATGCCCGGACCGCCGACGGTTCCCAGCCCGTCGCCGCCGTGTAAAACCAGATGAGCGGCACCGCAATCGCCCCGCTCCACGCGCGCGACAATCGCAGCACCCGCAGCAAGGTGACAATGATGCCGGAGAGCAAGGCGATCCTCAACCCGTCAATCGCGAACATATGCATCGTGCCCGCCCGGAGAAAAGGTTCGCCGATGTCACCGTTGAAAGCAGTCCGCCACCCCAGCGTCATCGCCCAGAGCAACCGCAGCGGTTCGTCTTCCGCCGGCAAACCCAGCGCCAGCGTCCCCCTGGACCAATTTAGAAACCGGTCGGTCAGCGGCGGCTTGGAAATTTCCGGCGGCAGAATCTTCCAGTAATTAAGGGATTCCGCCTTTAGCTGGAAATAAACGCCGCGCTGGGCCAGGTAATTTTTCAAGTCGAACAACCCTTCCGCCACCGGCAACGGCGGACGGGAAATGACGCCGGTAATCTCTACTTTTTGCCCGGCAAAGAAATCGTCCGGCGGAATTCCCGGCGTCGTCACCATGATTTCACCGGCCGCCGGGGCAAAGGCATCGTCACGTTTGACTTCGCTGACCCGCACGCGGGCCACGCTGCGCCAGATCTCCACCCCGTCGTGCTCGATGATTTTCAGGTGCGGCGTTTCCACCAATTTGCCATGGACGGTTACGATGGCCGGCTCGTCACCCAGGATTTTTCTCAAATCGTCCGGCGAAATGACGGCGTTATGCGCGGCAAAATTGGCCCAGCCCAAAAACATTAGGAGCGGCCAGAGCAACCAGCCGCGATACGCCTTGAGAACGAGGACGAGCGCCAGTAAAGAAAGTGAAACCGCAAGAAGAACCGGCAGCGGCAATTGACAAAATTGGGCCAGGAGCAGCCCTGCCACATAAGCCAAAACCACGCTGACCAGCGGACGGTTCATTTCATTGTCGTCTTGTAATTTTTCGGATTATCCACAAACCGGCCAGGCCCGTCGCACCGCCGCACGTGTCGATCATCACATCGGATACCAGCGCCGTACGGGTCGGGACAAAAACCTGATGAAACTCATCGCTGGCCGCGTAGAGAAAAACGCAGGCCAGCGCCAGCCCGGCCTCATCCCAGCGCCAGCGCGTGGCGGGAGTTTTCGGCGAATTGCGGACCGCCCGCCAGAGCAACAGGCCGAGCAAGGCATATTCGAAGAAATGGCATGTCTTGCGGAACAGATGATGGATTTCCTCGACTTGCGCCTGCGGCAGGGCGGGAAAAAGCCAGTGGATCAACGGCTCGAAAAGCAGCGAGGAATGCGCGTAAGACTTCGCATCGGATGACGCGGTGAAAATCATGGCCATCCAAACCATGACCGGCAGCCAGTATTTTAGAAACTTTTTGAACTTCGGCACGCGCGATGAAACCCCGTTTTGCGATGCGCCGCAACCAGATTTTCGGACAGGCAGTGTCTTAAATTGGTGGGGCGAGCGTCCTCGCGAGCCGCTTAAACCCAAGGCTCACGTCGGCTCGCAGTGACGCTCGTCCCACCGGGCTTCCTGAAATTAAGACACTAGCTTCTAACGTTTGGATTTGCAAATACTGCTCATTTTTGGCAAACAAAGTGTTCCGATGAACAGGTTTTTTTCGCTTTTTTTGTTAGCCACCACGCTTACGGCCGGCGCGGCGCTGCCGCAGCCCGGCTTGATCGTCCGCATCCATTTTGCCGGCGGTGACGCCGTGGCGATGGATAAAAATTATTCCGCTTTCAATAATGAATTTTCCTCCGCCGAGGCATTAGCCTTGCGCCGGCAGGCCGCCGACAAGCTGGCGCCGTGGCTCGCAGGCTGGTTGCAGGCGAAAGCCGGGGCCGGCACCAGCGCTGAAAATTTGCGTCCGTTGTTCGACGACCTGCAAAGTTCCGAGTGGTTTTTTGAGGCGCATACATCCGCAGGCAAGCCCAGTGGCTATTTTGCCATCAAGCTTGATCCAGCGCGCTTACAGCTCTGGAAAGCAAATTTGAAATCAGCGCCGTTTGAAATTGATGACTCACGCGGCTGGCTGTTTTGTTTGTTTGGCGACACCGTGGGAAAATTGGGCGACCTGCAAATACCCCCGCCGCTGGCTGGCTGGCTGGAATGCGATGTGAACTGGCCGGAACTGGGACGCTGGTATCCAGGCGTAAAAGCGCTGGACCTGCCGGAGACAAAATTCTCCGTCTCCGCCGCCGCCGGACAATTCCACATCATCGGCAGATTTTACTTTCTGCAAAACCTTGCTGGCAGGTTCGATCCGTGGCAGATCCCGGTGAATGAAATCCACCAGCCGCTGACGAGCTTCACCGCCGTGCGCGGCTTCGCGCCGTGGCTCGCCGGACAGGACTGGGCGCGCGCCTGGCAGTTGTCACCGCCGGCCAACCAGCTTTTCATCTGGTCGATGAGCGGCATGCCGTTTCAAACCTTTGCCGCCGTTCCGCTAAATGATTCAATGGCCGCCTTGAACCGGCTTTATCAAAACTTGCAGCCGGCCTTGGCTGCTGAAAATGCGCGCAAACGGTTTGTGGACCCGTTTAAACTGTCGCTGGAAAGCAACCGCCTGATCGTGGCCGGCGCGCCCATCGTCACCCCGGAAATCACGGCACAACACGATCCGGCGGGGGATTTATTGTTCGCCAGCACATTTCCCAACGCAATGCACGGCCGGCCGTTGCCGCCTGAATTGTCCCAGGCGCTGGCGCGGCCGAACCTTCTCTATTATCACTGGGAAATGACCGCGCCCCGTTTTCCGGCCCTGTTGCAATACTCGCAACTCGCGCTGATGCTCACGGCCCATGCGCAAATGAACGTGCAATCCGTCGCGTCCAAGTGGGCACAAATCTCGTACCCGGCACCGGGCATCACCACAACCGAAATCACCCAGACCGCGCCGGACCAATTGACCTTCACGCGGAACGCGCCGGCCGGCTTCACCGCCCTGGAATTTTTTGCCCTGGCCAGCTGGGTGGACGCGCCGGAATTTCCTCATTGCACCCTCGAACTGCCGTCGTTGTCCGAACGGATGAAAATGCTGCGCGCCAAAAGGATGCACGCGCAGCCCCCCGGCTCCCCGGCCCCGCCGCAATGATTTCATGTTGAAGCTAGGCGTCAATATCGACCACGTCGCGACCATCCGTGAGGCGCGTTATCGCGGACGCGGGTTCGGCGAGCCGTGTCCCGTGCAGGCCGCGCTGGAGGCGGAAGCGGCCGGCGCGCACGGCATCACCGCGCATCTGCGCGAAGACCGGCGGCACATCCAGGACCGTGATGTGTTCGGGCTGCGGAAGAAAATTTCCACCCGCTTGAACCTGGAGATGGCGAACTCACCGGAAATCACCGCCATCGCGTTGAAGCTAAAACCGGAAATCGTCTGCCTCGTGCCCGAACGCCGCCAGGAAGTGACCACCGAGGGCGGCCTTGACGTCGTCGGCGCGGAAAAAGCCCTGACCGCAACGTGCAAAAAAATGACCAAGGCCGGCATCGAAGTCAGCCTGTTCATCGCACCAGATAAAGAACAGATCGAGGCAAGTGCCCGCACCGGGGCGCAGTTCATTGAATTGCACACGGGAAAATTCGCCGAGGAATTTCACGACCCCAAAAAGCGCAAGGCCGAACTGGCGCGTTTGATTGACGGTGCGAAACTGGCACATTCGCTCGGATTAAAAGTGAATGCCGGCCATGGGTTGAATCTTGAAAACCTGCCGGGACTCTTTGCCGTGCCGCATCTCGTGGAGTTGAACATCGGCCACAGCCTGGTCAGCCGCGCGGTTTCCATCGGCATGAAATCCGCCGTGAAGGAAATGCTCGCGGTGATGAAAAAATACCGCGCATGATTCTCGGAACGGGCATTGATATCATCGAGGTGGCGCGCATCGCGGCTTCGTATGAAAAATTCGGCGAACGCTTTGTGAACCGCATCCTTCTGCCGGATGAAATCGCGTATTGCCTGCAACATCGCAAACCAGCACCGTTTCTCGCCGTGCGTTTCGCGGCCAAGGAGGCGATCTCCAAATCATTTGGTACGGGCATCTGCGCGGCACTCGGCTGGCAGGACATGGAAATTCGCCGCAAGGAATCCGGCGAGCCCTTTGTGGTTCTGCACGGAAAAGGCAAAATCCTGCTCGAATCGCGTGGCGCAAAAACCGTGCACATCAGCCTCAGCCACACCGAGAATTACGCGGCCGCCACGGCCATCTTGGAAGCTTGATTTTCCCGTCCGCAATGCGGTTTGACGCTGGCGGAACCCGGCGGTAACTTTTAGATATGATTGACGTAGCAGACATCCGGCCGCGGGCGGCGATGACAAAAAAGAATTTTGAGCCGCTGGCGAAGGAAATTTTCACGCTTAAAAAACAGCTCAACGCGGTTATCCTCGCCCACAATTACCAGGTGCCGGAAATCCAGGACGTGGCTGATTTTGTCGGCGATTCGCTCGGCCTGGCACAGCAGGCGGCAACAACCAGCGCGGATGTCATCGTGTTCTGCGGCGTGCATTTCATGGCGGAGACCGCAAAAATTTTGAACCCGGACAAGATAGTCGTTCTCCCGGACCGCGACGCCGGCTGTTCGCTGGAAGAAAGCTGTCCGGCGGAAAAACTGGAGGCGTTGCAAAAAACAAACCCCAACTTCTGGACCATCGCCTACATCAACTGCAGCGCGGCGGTAAAGGCGTTGTGCGATGTCATCGTGACCAGCGGCAATGCGGAAAAAATCGTGAACGCCGCGCCCAAGGATAAGGACCTGCTCTTTGTGCCCGACGAAAACCTCGGCCAATGGGTCATGGAACAGACCGGGCGCAAGATGACGCTGTGGAAGGGAAATTGTTACGCCCATGTCGAATTCCAGCGTGAACAAGTCCTGGCGGCAAAACTGCAGTTTCCCGACGCAAAGATCATCGTTCACCCCGAAAGCGTGCGCGAAGTCCGGGAGCTGGCGGATGCCATCTGTTCGACGGAAAAAATGATCACTTACTGCAAATCCAGCCCCGCGAAGCGCTTCGTCATCGTCACCGAATCGGGAATCATCCACCGGATGAAAAAAGAATGCCCCGACAAGGAATTTTTGTGCGCGCCGGTGTTCAACGTCATGCGTGCCCCCACGGACAATTGCCGGTGCAGCGAATGCAAATTCATGAAGATGAACACCCTCGAGAAGGTGCGCGACTGCATGAAAAACCTCGCGCCGCGCGTCGAACTGCCCGCGCACATCCTGAAACGCGCGCGCCTGCCGATCGAACGCATGCTGGAGATTTCGGCACAGCCGCTGGCGAATGCGGGTTGAGACTGCAAGCTGAACCGGTGGATTTGTCAGCCGGCAACAAACAAAACCACGTTCAATTTACCGTGGGTGCCTGTTTTCTTCTTTTACGGCACTTTTCACCATAACATCTTCCATTTGTTACATATTCATTAAATTGTAACCTGTTTGTAACTTTTCCGACTCGTTTCCGTAACCTTGGTCCGTAAAATGAGTGCCGCTCCTCAAATCAATATAATGACAAAACGCCATTCTCTCAGGAATAAAACCTTGGCCACGACCTTCACCGGCGCAACCGCTGCATTAGTTTTGACATCTAACAGCCATGCTCAATCAACGGACTCAAACGACCCGGTAGTGGATGTATTGATTGAAAAAGGCATCATCAATCAGGCCGAGGGCCAGAAAGTCCTGGAGGAAATCGCCGCCCGCCGGTCCAACGCGGTCAACGAGATTTCCGGGATGTCGGCGTCGAAATGGAAAATTTCCGACGCGATCAAGAGCATCCAGTTGTATGGTGATTTGCGGATGCGGTATGAATACCGCGGCGTCGACAATGTGCCCGGTGCCAGCCAGGAAACCTATTATCGCGAACGGTTTCGCTATGCGTTTCGGGCAGGCCTCAAGGGCGACCTGTTCGACGATTTCAACTATGGTATCCGGGTGGAAACCAGCACAAACCCGCGTTCACCATGGGCCACGTTCGGCAACAATAGCACCGCCGGTTCTGTGACACCCTCGGACAAATCCCAAAGCGGCCTTAATCTTGGTCAGGTTTTCCTCGGCTGGCATCCCGCCGATTGGTACGAAATGACCGTGGGCCGGATGCCGATGCCGCTTTATACCACACCAATGGTGTGGGACTCGGACATCAACCCGGAAGGCGCATTTGAAAAATTCAAATTGACGGTCAAAAACGTGGATTTGTTCGCCGACTTCGGCCAGTTTGATTATCAGGATCCCAACCCGGCTGTTTCCGGACCTACGAGCGATGTCTTTCTGCTCGCGTGGCAGGTCGGAGCCAATGTCCGGCTGACGCAGGATATGTCATTCAAGATCGCGCCCGTATTTTACAATTACACCGGCGTGGAGACGGCCGGCAGCGGCTTGGGAGGAATGTTTGTCGGTCAAGGGAACGCAGCGGGCAACAACCCGGGCGTGCCCGGCGCAACCGCCCCGAATTTGGCCGCCTACAACGAGGAAGGTCTCGACAACTTGCTGATCCTTGAAATCCCGATGGAATTCAATTTCAAAATCCAACATACGCCGTTCGGTCCCCTGCAGGCGCGCGTGTTCGGCGATTTCGCCTACAATTTTGATGGCGACGACCGTGCTGATGCCGCTTATCACGCCAACCCCGCAGCATTCCCCGGTCTGACCGGTCCGGTTTACAGCCAGAATAAGGCCTATCAAGTTGGTTTCGGCATCGGCAATGCCGGCCCCGTGTATGGTCCGACCCAGGGATTGGTCTATGGCTCGACCGCGAAAAAAAATACCTGGGAAGTGCGCACCTACTGGCAGCACATCGAACAATACGCGTTGGACGTGAACCTGATCGACTCCGACTTTTTCGAAGGCCGCGGAAACCTCCAAGGCGTCTACACCGCGTTCGCTTATAGCATCACCGACTCGATCATCGGCACGCTCCGTTACGGCTACGCCAACCGCATTGACAACCGGCTCGGCACCGGCGGCAACAACCTGGATATTCCCGGCATCAACCCCATTAAAAATTACAATTTGTTGCAGATGGATTTGACCTGGCGATTTTGATTGTCACCGAATTGTAACTAACGTCCGAAAACGAAATCAGACCATAATCTTGAATCGAAATATGAAACAACTGTTAGCAATCCTCTCCGCGGCGACCATCGCTGCCAGCGTTCATGCCGGCAACATCACCGTCAAGGGTTCGGATACCCTTCTCATTCTGGCGCAAAAATGGGCGGAAGTTTACATGGGCGACCACAAAGACGTAAAAATCCAGGTCACCGGCGGTGGTTCGGGCATCGGCTTCGCTGCGTTGCAAAACCAGACGACCGATTTATGTGATGCTTCCCGCAAGGCCAAGCCGGCGGAAATCGCCAACTGCATCAAGGCCTTCGGCAAGCGCCCGACCGAATATAAGGTCGCCCTCGACGGCTTGTCCGTTTATGTGAACCCCGAAAACCCCGTCAAGGAACTGACCATCGCGCAGGTCGGCGACATCTTCACCGGCAAAATCAAAAACTGGAAGGAAGTCGGCGGACCGGACCAGCCCATCACAATCTATAGCCGTGAAAACAGCTCCGGCACCTATGAATTTTTCAAAAGCGAAGTTTTAAAAGGACAGGACTTCGATGCCAGCGCGCAAACCATGCCCGGCACAGCGGCGCTGGTTCAAGCTGTTACGAAAGACAAGGGCGGCATCGGCTATGGCGGCGCCGCCTACGGCGGCAACGCCAAACATCTCTCCATCAAGGCCGATGATTCCTCGCCCGCGATCGAGCCGACCGAGGACAATATTGAAAACAAAACCTATCCGATCTGGCGTTACCTGTATGTTTACGTGAATCCCAATCTGGACAAAGGTGATGTCGCCGCCTACCTGAACTGGATGCGCAGTGACGCCGGCCAGGATTACGTCAAGGACATCGGCTATTATCCGCTGCCGAAAAATTTGCGGAGCAACTGATTTGATCACCTGTTCCTTAAAAGATCGTTTTCGCGGGCGGCGCGGTTCTCAATTGAGAATAATGCGCCGCCCGTTTAACTTTTTCCCTGCGTGAACACGGACACCGAACAACGCCGGCGCAGCCACGGTTGGATGGGTATCCACCGCGGCCACAAGGCGCGTCCCGTCGAATGGCTTGCTGAAAAATTTATTTTTCTCGTCTCGCTTTCGACCATTGCGATGGTGTTGTTGATCTTTTTGTTCGTCGCCCGCGAGGCGCTGCCCGTTTTCTTCGGCGAGACCAACACCGCATTGATCCAGCCTGTTATTCCAACCGCGGAAATGGACAAACATTCGCCGGCGGAATTGCAACAGTACCTCGAACTCACGCCGGAACAATTTAAGGCCATGGACAAGGACACCTTGTCCATGCTGATGGACGTGAAAGTCGAGGCGCTCAACGACATCCCCGACAATTTCCGCAAGGACCCCGACGCCAAAATCAACACTTCGGAGTGGAAATACCTGGTCCAACCGCATCAATGGTCCGGTTATTCAAAACCGGAATTCATCTGGCAACCCGTAGGTGAAATAAAAAAATTCAACATCATCCCGCTTTTCGTCGGTACGTTAAAAGTTACCCTCATCGGTCTGCTTTTTGCCGTTCCGCTGGCGGTTGGCGCGGCGATTTACGTTTCGCAGCTCGCGCGACCGCGCATGCGCGAAATCGTGAAACCGGCCATCGAAATGCTCTCCGGCATCCCCTCCGTCGTCGCCGGATTTTTTGCGCTCATCGTCATGGCCAGCGTGCTGCAAAAGCTGTTCGGCTACCAGACCCGATTGAACGCCTTCGTCGCCGGCATCGCGCTCGGCTTCGCCGTCATCCCGGTGATTTTTTCCATCGCCGAAGATGCGCTGACCAGCGTACCCCGCGCCTATACGCAGGCCGCGCTTGCGCTTGGCGCTTCGCGCTGGCAGACCGCGTGGCAGATTGTTCTCCCCGCTGCCCTGCCCGGTGTATTTGCCGCCACCGTTTTGGGTTTTGGCCGGGCGATCGGCGAAACCATGATCGTATTGATGGTCTGCTCCGCGAGCGTCATGTCTTGGAGCATTTTTGATTCGGCCCGCAGTATCACTACAACCATTGCGGCCGAAATGGGTGAAGTCGTCACCGGCGGCGCGCATTACCGGATTCTGTTCATGCTCGGTTCGCTGCTGTTCGCCGCCACCTTTTTGTCGAACATGGCCGGCGAACTGGTCATCCAGCGGTTCAAACAAAAATTGGAGGGTAAAAAGTGAACACCGTTGCGCCCGGCCAATACCTGCCCGAAACTTCCGGCGACACCGCCCGGATGACCCGGCATTTTCGTTCGGAGAAATTTGATTTTTCCTCCTTCTTTTTCACCGGGCTGACGGGCCTGGCAACCTTGCTCATCATCGGCATCCTGGTGACGATTTTGGTCAATATCATCGCCAACGGCTGGAGCGGCCTGTCGTGGCACTTTGTTTCCTCCATCCCCACCAAGGATTTTTTTGACCCGGCCACCACCGGCATTTTGCCGATGATCATCGGCACGGCGATCCGCGTGGTATTGATGACAATCTTTGTGATTCCCGTCGGGGTCATCACCGCCATTTATCTCACGGAATACGCGCCCAGCAATTCGCTCATCACCCGAATCATCCGCGCGGCGGTTAATAATCTCGCCGGCGTACCCTCCATCGTCTTCGGGCTTTTCGGCGTCGGGTTTTTCATCAATTTCATCGGCAAAAACCTGGACCAGGTTTTGCATAATTCCGCCGCCGTCTGGGGCCATCCCGCGCTGATCTGGGCCTCGCTCACCCTCGCCGTGATGACTATGCCGGTCGTCATCGTTGCAACGGAAGAATCGCTGAAAGCCATCCAGCCCGGTCTGCGGGAGGCGAGCCTCGCGCTCGGTGCCACCAAGCTGGAAACCATTCTGAAAATCGTTCTGCCGCAGGCGCTGCCCGGCATCATGACCGGCGGCATTCTCGCCGTCAGTCGCGCGGCCGGCGAAGTCGCGCCGCTTCTGTTCACCGGCGTGGCCTATTACATGTCGTCAGTGCCAACACATCTGAGCGACCAGTTCATGGATCTGGGCTACCACGTTTTCGTCCTGTCCACCCAATCCCCGAACATCGACCAGACGCGCCCGATTCTTTATGCCACGGTTCTGGTGTTGCTTGCGCTTACCTTTGCGCTGAATTTCGTGGCGATCTTGATCCGCGCCCAAGTCAGGAAAAAACTGCGGTCAATGCACTGAATTTATATGGCCGAAATTTCGCTTCCCAAAATCGAAACGCAAAAAGGCGCCACCCCGGCGGGCGCCATGCTGCCATTCATTGAAATTTCCAATGTGTCTTTGTACTACGGCCACAGCAAGGCGCTGAAGGATATTTCCGTCAATCTCGGCGAAAGAGTTGTCACCGCCTTCATCGGCCCCAGCGGTTGCGGCAAGTCCACCCTGCTCCGTTGCCTGAACCGCATGAACGACCTGATCGACAACGTGCGCATCGAAGGTTCGATCAAGATTGGCGGCCATGACATCTATGCGCACGACGTTGACGTGATTGAACTCCGCAAGCGCGTCGGGATGGTCTTTCAAAAATCAAACCCGTTTCCCAAATCGATCTACGAGAATGTGGCCTACGGTTTGCGGTTGCACGGCATCAGGGCGAAGTCCGAGCTGGACGGCATCGTGGAACAAAGCCTGCGGTCAGCGGCATTGTGGGATGAAGTCAAAGACCGTCTGCATAGCAGTGCACTTGGCTTGTCCGGCGGTCAACAGCAACGGCTTTGCATTGCGCGCGCCATCGCCATCAAGCCGGAAATCATTCTGATGGACGAGCCGGCCAGCGCACTCGATCCCATCGCCACGGCACGCATCGAAGATTTGATTTTGGATCTAAAAAAGGACTTTACCATCGTCATCGTGACACACAATATGCAACAGGCGGCGCGCATTTCCGACCAGACCGCATTCTTTTAC
>Ga0210388_10001182_pt1 | contig 20627 bp, 17 predicted proteins | sample IncBWC19OmetaG_FD_155485 | JGI IMG/M metagenome (GOLD analysis project Ga0210388, IMG submission 155485) | Forest soil microbial communities from Barre Woods Harvard Forest LTER site, Petersham, Massachusetts, United States - Inc-BW-C-19-O ... | reverse complement strand
TCCTCGGCATCTGGGCGCAGGCGAAACTCCATTCGGCTTATGCCAAATATAGTGAGGTACCCGCCGAATCCGGCCTGACTGGCGCCCAAGCCGCCCGCCGCATCCTGGACAATGCCGGCCTCCTCAATGTTCCCATCGAGGAAATTCCCGGCCAATTGTCCGATCATTACGATCCCCAAAAACGCGCCCTATTCCTTTCGCCGGATATTTATGAGGGTACCAGCCTCGCCTCCGTGGGCGTGGCCGCGCATGAAGCCGGCCATGCGCTGCAACATCAGGTGGGCTACGGCCTGTTCAATTTCCGCATGGCGCTCGTGCCGGTGACCCAGTTCGCCACGTACGCCTCATTTGGCATTTTGCTGCTGGGCCTGTTCCTGCATATGGCACATGTCATGATGCTCGCGGTGGTGGTCTTCGCTATCATAACCCTGTTCCAAGTCGTCACCTTGCCGGTGGAATACGATGCCAGCGCCCGCGCCAAGGTGCAGCTCGTCAACCTCGGCCTCGTTCGCGATTACGAACGTGAAGGGGTGAACAAGGTCCTCGATGCCGCCGCGCTCACCTATGTGGCTGCGCTGGTCGGGTCCGTGCTCCAACTGCTTTATCTGATTTCCGCCGCGCAAAACGGCCGGCGTTGATTTTTGGCCGCAGTTAATTTGCTTGCAGCCGCGCAACCGGCGTTTAACTTTTCGACACTCATGGCGGCAAAAAAACCAACCACGAAACCAACCACGAAGGCGGCGCCCGTCCGGCGCGCGAAGAAAATTCCCGCGCCCGCACCGGTTGAAGCTAAAGTAGTTACCATCGTCGAACCCAAGCCGGCGGACATCACCGTCCCCGTTCCCGCGCGGCCCGAGGGCAACACCACCCAGTTTCTCCGTCGCGAATCCGAACGCGAAAGCGGCGACACCGCCATCCGCCTTTACCTCCGTGAAATCGGCGAAGTGAAACTGCTGACGCCGCAAGAGGAGATCGAACTCGCCGCCCGCATCAAGAAGGGCGATAAAAAAGCGCGCGAACACATGATCAAGGCGAACCTGCGCCTCGTCGTCAAGATCGCGCGCGATTACGAAGGCATCGGCCTGCCGCTCCTTGATTTGATTTCCGAAGGCAACATCGGCCTCATGAAGGCCGTCGAACGTTTCGATCCCAAAAAGGGCGGCAAGCTGTCCACCTACGGTTCCTGGTGGATCAAGCAGGCCATCAAACGCGCCCTCGCCAACCAATCCAAGACCATCCGGCTGCCCGTCCATCTGGTGGACAAGATTTCCAAGATGCGCCGCGCCGCGATGAAGATGCACGATGAACTCGGCCGCGAACCGACCGATGAGGAACTGGCCGCCGAACTCGGCACCACCGCCGGCCGCGTCTCCATGATGCGCACCGCCTCCATCCGGCCCGCGTCGCTCGATGCCCCCGTGGGCGATGACGATTCCAACAGCTTTTCCGAGATCGTCGAGGACGAGCGCGCCGTCAATCCCTACGATGAACTTGAGGACAAGACCATCGTCAACATGCTCCGCGACATGGTCGAACATCTCGATGACCGCGAAGCCACCATCTTGCGCTTCCGCTTCGGCCTGGACGGCGGCAACGAAAAGACCCTCGAGGAAGTCGGCGTGAAATTCGGCGTCACCCGCGAACGCGTCCGCCAGATCCAGAACCTCGCCTTGCGCAAGCTGCGCAAGATGATCGAGAAGCTGGAAAAGTCCAAACAGAAGGGAGATTAAAATGCCCAACGTCACCCCGGCCGAGATCGAAAAGGCCATCCGCAACGTGCCGGATTTTCCGCAGCCCGGAATCCAGTTCAAGGACATCACCCCCGTGCTTGCCGACGCGCGGTTGTTTTCCGGCGTCATCGAACTGCTGACGGGAAACCATCTGCCGGGCAGCGTGGATGCCGTTGTGGGCATTGACGCGCGCGGTTTCATCTTCGCCGCCGCCGTGGCCGAAAAATTGAAGGCCGGCTTCGTGCCCGTCCGCAAAAAAGGCAAATTGCCGTTCCAGACCATTGAACAGGCCTACGCCCTCGAATACGGCCAGGCGACCGTCGCCATGCACATCGATGCGCTCAAGCCGGGCGCAAAAGTTTTGCTCGTGGACGACCTGCTGGCCACCGGCGGCACCAGCGCCGCCGCCGCCGCCCTGGTGCAAAAACTCGGCGGAAAAATTTTGGAAGCCGTCTTTCTCATCGAATTGAAATTTCTGGATGGCCGCAAAAAATTGCCGGACGTCCCCATCCGCTCCATCATCGCTTACTAAATGGCCGAATCCGTCACCCTGAGCGTCGTCGCTCCGTGCCACAACGAGGCCGAGAACCTTGTGCCGTTTGTCACGGCGATCCGCGCCGCCCTGGACCCGCTGAAGATTTCCTACGAGATCGTCATCACCGATGACCGCAGCACGGACGGTTCCTGGAAGGTCCTGCAGGAACTTGCCGCCAAGGACCCGCGCGTCCGTGCCGTCCGCCACGAAAAAAATGCCGGCCAGTCCGCCGCCGTCTGGTCCGCCATCAAAAACACCTCCGGCAAATACATCGCCACCCTCGACGCGGATCTCCAGAACGACCCCGCCGACCTGCCGCTGTTCCTGGACGCGATGAAGAATGCCGATTGCATCTGCGGCAACCGCAAGGCCAGCCGCGCCGGCGGCGATTCCATCATCCGCCAGCTTTCCTCCAAGATCGCCAACGGCATCCGCAACTGGATGACGCAGGAGACCGTGGACGATTCCGCGTGCGGTTACCGGATGTTCAAGCGCGAGTGCGTGGCCGACCTGAAATTTTTCAAAGGCATGCACCGCTTCATGCCCACGCTCATCAAGATTGAGGGCTTCACCATTTCGGAGATTCCCATCCGCCACCACGAACGTGTCGCCGGCCAGAGCCATTACGGCGTCTGGAACCGCGCCTTCGCCGCGCTCTACGACCTCTTTGCCGTCCGCTGGATGCAAAAACGCATGTTCCGCTTCCGCGTGAGCGAACGCCTGAATTATCCGCCGCAAAACTGATTTCTAATCCTTCTCATCCTCAGGCTCATCGTCATCCTCGCTTTTCGAATTTGAGGATGAGCATGACAATGAGGAAGAGGATGATTGGTAATTGGATATTTCCCCGTTAAAATCTTTTCGCTAACCTTCGACGGTGCACTGGCTGTTTTCCCTCGACCACGCGCTGTTTCATTTCATTAACAGCACGCTGGCCAATCCGTTCTTCGATCGGGTCATGCCGATTTTGAGCGGTAACGGTGTCCCGTGGCTATTGGCTGTTTTGCTCGCCGCACCGCTGGTCTGGTTTTTTGGTTCGATGCGCCTGCGCGTATGCGTGGTGTTGATCGCGCTCGCCGTCGCCATCGGCGACCCCTTGGTCGTTGGCACTGTAAAATCACTGGTGGAACGCCCGCGCCCGTTCATCACCCAGCCCGATGCCCGGCTCTTCGGCAAACCCGGCAAAGGCTACGTCAAGCCGCTGCCTGACGGTTCGTTGCCGGTGACCGCCAACCGTCGCAGCTTCCCCTCCGCGCACGCGGCGAATATGTGCACCGTCGCCATCATCGCCTTTTTCTTTTATCGCCGCAGCGGATGGTTTTTGTTTCCGCTCGCCGCCGCCGTTGCTTTCTCTCGCGTTTACAATGGTGTGCATTATCCGACCGATGTTCTGGCCGGCGCGATTTTAGGGGCAGTATATGCCTTCGCCTTTTTGCTGGCGGCCCATGCCCTCTGGGATTTCCCCGGCCAAAGATTCTTCCCGGCAGCGTACAGCCGTCTGCCCGACCTGTTAAATCCGCAAACCGACAAGTTGCCAGGTTCGAAATCCGAAATCCGAGATCCGAAATCCGAGATCGACTGGCTTCATCTCGGTTATATTCTCATTTTTGTCACGCTCATCGCCCGCTGGATATACATCCACAGCGGCATCATTAATCTGAGCGGCGACGAGGCGTACCAATGGATCTGGTCGAAACATCTTGCGCTCTCGTATTACAGCAAGCCGCTCGGCATCGCACTGCTGCAAAAACTCGGCACCCTTATCGGCGGCGATACCGAGTTTGGCGTGCGCTTCTGCTCCCCGCTGATCGCCGCGATCATGGGAATCCTCGTTTTGCATTTCCTCGCGCGCGAAACCAGCCCGCGCACCGCATTTTTCGCGCTCGTCGCCACGTTCGCCGTGCCGTTGCTCTGCGTCGGCTCGGTGCTGATCACCATTGATCCGCCGCTCGCGCTCTGCTGGATGTGGGCAACCATCGCCGGCTGGCGCGCGATATCAGCCAAGGGCACCGCGTGGGATTGGTTCGTGGTTGGCCTCGCTATGGGTCTCGGCTTTTTGTGCAAATACATGGCGGCGGCACAAATTGCCTGCTGGATCATCATCTTTGCCCTGATGCCATCCGCACGATTACATTTAAAGAAGCCCGGGCCCTGGCTTGCGCTCGTCGTTTTTCTCATCTGCACCCTCCCGGTCATCATCTGGAATGCGCAAAATCATTGGGTCACCCTCGGCCATGTCGCCTACAACGCGGGACTCACAAAAAACGGGCATTTTACTTTAAGTTATTTTGGCGATTTTTCGGCGCAGGAATTTGGTTTGCTGGATCCCGTCTTTTTTATCGCCGTGCTTTGGGCCGGCTTCGCATTTTGGAAGCGCCGGACTGAAAAGCTGCTCTGGTTGTTTCTCGCCTGCATGGGGCTGCCGCTTTTTTACGGCTGCTGGCTTTGGAGTTTCCATTCGCGGGTACAGCCCAATCATCCGGCTGCCGCCATCGCGCCCATGTTTTGCCTCGCGGCCGTTTATTTCCATGAACACCAGCGCATCGCCAAAAAAATCCTCATCGCCGGGTTGATCATTGGCTTCCCGGTCGTCGCCTTGATTCACAGCACCAGCCTGACGAAGCCTTTGCTTGGCGGGAAACTTCCCGGCGATGTGGATATCGCGCATCGTTTGTACGGCTGGCGCGAAACCGCGCAGGTTGTCGAAGCCGAACATAAATTTTTTGGCACCAATAGCTTCATCCTTGCCGATGATTATCAGGCCGCCGGCCTTTACACGTTTTATTCGCCGTCCGCCTGTGCGGCTGTCACCAATGACACGCCGCTGGTGTATTGCCTGCGCGATGGCGCGCCGACCAGCCAGTTTTACCTCTGGGACAACTACGATTATCAAAAGCATCGCAAAGGTCAAAACGCCATCTATATCCAGCATCTTGAATATTACAAACTCGAAAAAGGCTGGCTCTGGAAATGGTTGAAGCATGAGAAGGTCGATTTCCGTGATGTTCCGTCGAAGGAAAAGACGCCCAAATTTTTGACCGAGCAATTTCAATCCGTCACCAACCTGGGCATTCATGAAATCAAGATCAGCGACGGGCGCGTCTTCCATCGCATCCAGATTTACGGCTGTTATGGCCTGAAATAAAATGGCCGCCGCCAAGCATCAGACGGAAATTTTTCTGCCCGTGCGTGAATATCATCTCGCCGGGACCCTGGATTCCGGCCAAGTTTTTCGCTGGCGCCAAAGCGGAGATTCGTGGGAAGGCGTACTGGGCAAACATTTTTTGAGGCTGACGCAAAAGGAGGACGGCATCCACGCGGAAAGCTTTTCCTCCGCCGCCGACTGGCAATTTCTTCGCGAGTTCCTGCAATCGGAAGTGGAACTCGAAAAAATTCTCGCGACTTTTCCCGTCGACACCCCGATGCAGACTGCCGTCGCCCATTGCCGCGGCCTTCGTTTGCTGCGCCAGGATCCGTGGGAATGCCTTGCCTCGTTCATCTTGTCCTCGATGAAGCAGATTGTCCAGATCCGCCAGATTGTCGCACTGCTCTGCGAACGATTTGGCGAACCATGTAGCGTCGAGCCTGCGGCTCGACTTGGTTCGGCCATAGGCCGAACGCTACAATTTTCATTTCCCACCCCTTCGCGCCTCGCCGCCGCGACCGAATCGGAACTGCGCGAATGCAAGATGGGTTTCCGCGCCCCGGGCCTGTTGAACGCTGCGCGCCAGATCGACAGCGGCAAACTCGACTTGGAAAAAATCCGCCGGCTGGATTACGCCGAAGCACGGAATGAGTTGATGCAATTGCACGGTGTCGGTGGAAAAATTGCCGACTGCGTCCTATTGTTCGCCTATGGATTCGACTCCGCGTTTCCGGTGGATGTATGGGTGGAACGCGCATTGCAGGAGCTTTATTTTCCAAAACGTCAGGCCAGTGACAAACGTCTCCGTAAGTTTGCGGCCACACATTTCGGCCCGCACTCCGGCTACGCCCAACAGTATCTTTTCCACTACATCCGGACGCGGAACACTTAAACGCCGGGCCGGAGCAGGGGCATCAAAGTTTTTTCAACTCCGTCCGGGCGAGTTGAATCAATGGTGCAATCGTCTTTGCGCTGAAATCGAACGGGCAGCCTGCCGCCGCGAACAATTCCGGCAACGGCCGCGAGCCGCCCAATGTCAGGGACATTTTGTAATCACCCAGCGCCTGCGCGTGGTTGGCCTTTGAATTCGCCCAGACCTGCAACGCGCCGAGTTGCGCGATGCCATATTCGACGTAGTAAAACGGATACAGAAAAATGTGCAGTTGCCGGTGCCACGAATGCGCGCGCGCCTCCTCGAAACTTGAATAATCCACTTCGCCGCCGAAGCGGTCCATCAGTTTGAGATAGGCCGCCTTCCGTTCCGCGCGCGTGTGGCCGGGATGCGTATAAAGCCAGTGCTGGAAACCGTCCACCACCGCCATCCACGGAAAAAATCCGATGATGCCCTCAAGATGCGTCTTGCGCGCGCGGTTCGCCTCATTGGTCGTGTAAAATTCCTCGAGGAATTCATTGCCCAACAGTTCCATCGCCATCGAGGCGACTTCACAGAACTCAATCGGTGCGCTGCGATACGGATACAAATCCTCGTCCCGCGTTGCTTGGGCGTGAAAGGCATGGCCGGCTTCGTGCAGGATGGTTTCCACATCGCGTTGCACGCCGACGGCGTTCATAAAAATGAACGGCACCCGCGCTTCGCTCAACGTGGATTGATAACCGCCGGGGGCCTTGCCTTTGCGGTTGTCCAGGTCCAGCAGTTTTTTGTCGTGTAATTCCTTAAAATCTGTCGCCAGTTCCGCGTCCAGCGAGTTAAAAATTTTCTGGGTGCGCGACACCATTTCTTCCACGTTTGCAAACGGCTTCAATGGCGCACGATTCAGCGGATCCACGGCCAGGTCCCACGGACGCAATTTTTCCAATCCCAGCTTCTGGCCGCGCTCGTTCTGGATTTCACGAACGGCGGGCATGATCTCGCTCTCGATCGCATCATGGAATTTTACGCAATCCGCCGGCGTATAATCGAACCGGCCCTTCTGGCGGAAGATATATTCGAGGTAATTTTCAAAACCCGCGTTCACTGCGATCTGATGGCGTAGCTTGATCAGCGCCTCCATGATTTCCTCGCATTTGTCCGCGTCCTGCAACCGGCGATTGGCTACGAGCGTCCACGCCTCCTCGCGCAGGGCGCGGTCCGGCTCCTCGAGCAGACGGCCCATCTGTACCAATGTTTTTTCCTCGCCGCGAAACTTCACCGTCTGCGCGCCGATGAGCTTTTGATATTGCTGGCCGAGCTTTGCCTCCTCGGTTTCCAACGCCACATTTTCCGGGCGGAATAGCTCCACATGATTCGCCACGTCGCGGTCAAAAACCTGGTAGCGCGACTTTGGGAGATTTTTTCGTTGCGGATGGGAAACATACAATTTCTCCAGCGCAAACTGCCGCGGCTTGAGCTGCGGCTCGACGTTTTCAACAAAATGCAGATAGGCTTTTTCCGCCTCGTCATTGTCCGTGTGGCAGGTCATGGCGATGTTGCGGCGGGAACTTTCCTCGTCCAGCGCGGCGGATAGTTCGCTCCAGTCCAACAGCCATTTTTCAAACGCGGCGGCACCGGTGGCCTGCGCGGCCCGCGCTTCAAGTTGGTCAAACAACGGCGCAATCTGCGGCCAATCGCCAAGGTCGATGGTCTCAGGAACGAACGAACGCGGTTTGGCAGGCGGCAATTTTCCGAACGGCAGTAAATTCATTCGCTCATTTTAGCGAAGCCGCCGGCGATGAAAATCGTTTTATGTCCAAATCGCGGCGGTTTTTTCGTTAGCTTTTCGGAGGTCAAATGCTAGCATCGCCGCGGAACCTCTGGAACCTGTTCAGAACATTAAAACCTATGGTAAAAATCATTATCGGACTCGTAATGATCATTGGCGGGTTGTCGGGCAAGCTCGTCTTGATCGGCACCAGCAGCGGCGGAGCGCTCGCTGTGCTCGGTGGCGTAATGATCGCCTGGGGGATTTTTAATCTTACCAAGGCTCGCCAGAAGGGATAGTCACCGCCAGCGCAACAGCCGCAGGGCGTTGCCAATGACGATCAAATCAGATACGCCCATCGCTGCCGCGCAAAACACGGGACTGATGACGCCGCACGCGGCGAGCGGCACCCCGAGTGCGTTGTAGAAGAACGCCCAAAATAAATTCTGCTTGATGGTGCGCAATGTCGCACGCGCGAGCCCGAGCGCCTCCGGTACGGCTTCGATCTCCGATTTCAGCAAAACGATGTCCGCCGCCTCGCGTGCGATATCGCTGGCGCGGCTGACGGCGATGCCGAGGTCGGCTTGTGAGAGGGCAGGGGCGTCGTTGATGCCGTCGCCCACAAACGCCACGCGTTCTCCCTGCGCCTGTAATTTCTGCACAAACCCCGCCTTCTGTTCCGGCCGCACGTTGGCGAAGACATTTTCCGGCGGGATGCCGGCCTGCCTGGCGATGGCGGCGGCGGTGAGCTGGTTATCGCCGGTCACGAGGAAAATATTCTGCGACTGTCGCTTCAGTTGCGCGATTACTTTTTCCGCATGCGGCTTCAATGTGTCGCGCACGGCGAATAACGCCAGTAATTCCTTTTCCGCCGCGAGTCCGACGATGGTCGTGCCTCGCGCGGACCAGTCGTTGATGAATTTTTCGCCCGCCGCCAGATTTGCGCCGCAGTCGCGGAGCCAGTTCAACGAGCCGAGCCGCACCATTTCCGGTTGCGGATTGCGGATGGTGGATCTGGCCTCGACGCCGGAGCCGCCCAGTTCTTTCCAATCAGAAACGACGACGGTGTCGGGGGAGATTTTGGCGATCGCCTGGCTGATGGGATGCGTGGAGTTTTTTGCAAGCGAGGCTGCAAGTTGTTCAATTCCGCGATCCACATTTGCCATTCCAAAATTTTCCTGCGCGGCGACTTCCGGTTTACCGAGGGTGAGCGTGCCCGTTTTGTCGAAAACAATCGCCGTGATTTTTCCGGCTTTTTCCAGGGCCACGCCGTCGCGGATGAGGATGCCCCGGCGCGCAGCGGCATTGGCGCCGGCCATGATGGCGGCGGGAGTGGCGAGTCCCATCGCACACGGACAGGCGACAATCAAAATGCCGGCGGCGATCACGAAGGCTTTTTCCGGACCGGAATGTACGAACCAGAAAATCCCCGCCGCGAGTGCGATGACAACGATAACCGGCACAAAGACATTGCTGATGCGGTCGCCGAGGCGCTGGATGTCGGCGCGGCTGGTTTGCGCGCGTTGCACCGCGGCGATGATATGCGCCAGCGCGGTGGCCTCGCCGGTGGCGGTGATGCGCATGACCAGTCGTCCATTTAAATTCACCGTGCCGGCGAAAAGGTTGCTGCCGGTTTTTTTGTCCGCTGGAGAGGCTTCCCCGGTCAGCATGGCTTCATCCACGGCGGATTCGCCTTCGAGTACGACACCGTCCACCGGCACCCGATCACCGGGGCGGAGCGCGATGCGGTCGCCGATTTGCAGGCTGTCTACGGAAACTTCCGTTTCAACTTCGGATTTTGGACCTTGGATTTTTCTCGCGGTTTGCGGGGCAAGTTGCATCAAGGATTTCAGCGCGCTGCCGGCCCGGTCGCTGACGCGGGCTTCGAGCCAATGGCCGCCGCTGATGATCGAGATGATGGCGGCGGCCTCCATGAAGTAGAGATGTCCGCCCGCGCCACTGAACAGGGCCCAACAACTGAATCCGAAGGCCGTGCTGGAGCCGAGTGCCACGAGCGTGTCCATGTTGGACTCGCCAACTTTCAACTGCCGCCACGCACCCTGATAAAACTGTGCTCCGCAAAAGATCTGGACGAACGCGGCGAGAAAAAATGAAAGCCAGCGGAACCACTCCACCATCATCAGGTGGAAAATCCATTCACCGGCCATCAATATGGCGGTGACGGCCAGACCGATGATCAAATTCCATTGCCAGCTTTTTTGCCCGGAGCCGCGATGGGAATCCGCTTCCGGGGAAATTTCCTTCGCGTCATATCCGGCCTGGGAAATCGCGGCCAGAATTTCAGGGATATTTTTCGCTTCGGCGGAATTCCAGCGGATGCTGGCCCGCGCGGTTTGCACGCTGACCCCGACGCTGTGGACGCCGGGGACCTTTTGCGCGGCCTCGGTGACTTTGCGGGCGCAGTTATTGCACGTCATGCCGTCGACGTGCAACTCGGTGGTGGCAGGCGGGGACATTTAGCGCCGGACTTTTTTCATCCGCGCGTGCCAGACGCGGATGCGCGGATGCGCTGCCGGCAGTTTGTAGTGCCCGGAGAAAAGGAAGTTTTCCAGCATGCCGAACAGGTCAAAATCCACGAACAACGGGTGCGCTTCCAGGAGAAATTCCGAGTGTGCGAGCATCTGCTCGTAGGGAACGAGCGTGGTCTCGAGCTTTTGCAGCCAGATTTTCTGGTCGCGATGCCATTGGTCGATGCAGCCGCGCCCGAATTTGCGTTCCTTGAAACGGAGATACTGCAATTGTTCGGCGGGTTTCACGAATTCGCGGTAATGGCTGTCATTCAGCCGAAACGTGCAGCCTTCAATCTCATTATCAATGTGCCGCCAGAGCAGGGATTGCACGCCCTCATGTTCGGCGGGAAACAGGCCGAGCTTCAATTTGGCATCGAGATATTTGGCGACGATCTGCTGGTCGTCGGTGTCGTCGAAAATGATTTTACTTCCATCGCGCAAGGTCGGAACACCGTAATATTTCTGTTTCGTGACTTTCCAGACGAAGTCGCGGGTCTGCGGCGGGACGTTGATGATTTTGAACTTCGCGCCGGAAAATTCGAGGATGCGGCGCGTGGGGAGGCAATACGGGCTCCACGGAAACTGGATGAGTTCGATCATGCTGGAATCTTCCGCGAACGCCGACGCGCCGCAAGTGAATTCACGTGGGAGTGCGTTTCGGGCGCTGCAATATGAAAGCGGCTGAACGCATTCGGGTATTTTGAGGACATCCGTGAAATGAACGTTGCAGTGGCCGGGGACGGCCACACTCCCGGGTGAAGGAGCAGGCGGAATCACCGCCGCATCTTTTCGCGGAATTTTTTCGCGGACATGCCCACCGCGCGTTTGAAGGCCACGCAGAAGCTGTTGATGCTCTGATAGCCGGAGTCCAGCGCGATGGTCTCGACCTTCTGGTCGGTTTTGGTGAGAAATTTCTTGGCGCGTTCGATGCGCACGCGCTGGAGTTCATGGCCGGGCGTACGGCCGAGATGTTCGAGGAACGCCTTGTGCAGACCGCGCCGGGACATGGCGGAGATCCCCACCAGATCCTTGACGCAAATCGGTTCGTGACCGTGTTCCCAGATGAAACGCAAGGCGCGGGCGACGCCCTGATGTTTGATGGTCAGAATGTCCGTACTTTTGCGGACGATGACGCCGGCGACGGGCACGCGCACCGGTTCGACCGGCGGCCGGCCGCCACCCATCAACTTGTCCAGCACTTCCGCGCCGCGATAACCCAGGATTTCAAGGTTGGTGTCCACGCTGGAGAGCGGGGTGCGCATGGTGTCCGGTGCAAGCAGATACGCTTCCGTTCCGAGAATGGCGACCTCTTCGGGGATTTTGATGCCGACGCTCTCGCACGATTCCAAAACGTCAAGCGCCTGCTGGTCGTTGGCGGCGAAAACCGCGAGCGGTTTGCGGGCCTGTTTCATCTGGGCGGCGAGCCATTTGCGTTTTCGCTGCCATTCCTGCCGGCCGGTGGCGTAGGCGGAGGCCTCGAGCCAGCGCAGCCAGGAACAGTTATGACCGTGTTCCGCCAATGCCTTGATGAAACCCTGGCCGCGTTCCTCGTAAGACCAGTTGTTCGCGTCGCTGTAAAAGCAGTAATTGGTGAAACCGCGGGTCATGAAATGGTCGGCGGCGATTTTGGCGGAGTGCGCATGATCCTCGAGCACACGGGCAAATTTCAGGTGCGGCCGGCGGTAGCTGAAGTCCACGGTGGGCAGTTTGGCGGAGCAGACAAAATCGGCCAGATCATCGCCGGCCCCCAGCCACGCGAGGATGCCGTCGCCCTGCCAGCCCCAGGGGATCACTTTTTCGCGCGTGTAATCGGCGTAAAGATGCCAGTCGTGTTCCTGTGCATATTTTTCAATGCCTTTATGCAGCCGGTAGTCATACCAGCCGAGCGCGAGGAGGACGCGCTTTTGTTTTCTGGGCATGAATAAAGAATATCTCCGGCCTCCGGCTGGCGGCAAGAAATAAAAAAACGGGTGCAAAATCTTCAAAATTTTGCACCCGCGGGAAACTTATTGGACCGTTTTTAGTGGCAACCGCACCCGCCGCCGCCACCGCCGCCACCGCAGCAACCGCCTTCGGCCAGTTCTTCACTGGTCGGGATGCGGCCGAGTTCAATCGTCTTGCCGACGATTTTTTTCACCGAGCTTTGCAGTTCGTGCATTTCCTCCTGGGCGTCGAGGAAGCCGACGGCCACGGGATTTTTCAGCAACGTGTCGCGGTCTTTTTCAAACGCCGCGATCTCCGTCGGGTCGAGCGGCTGGCCGCCGTGCTGTTTTTCCTGGAGGGACTGGCCCTTGTTCATCAGCGCCTCGTAGGCGCTGCGCGCGGAATTGTCCGCGAGAAAGGTATCAATGCGCTTGCGGATGCCGTTCGTCGCGATTTCATCAAGGATGGCCTGGCAAAGCTCGTTGGTTTTGGTCTCAATTTTTGTTGGCATAAATTTTCGCTGGAGAATAAACCACAATTGCCGCTGAAAAGCAATTCACAATGCTCGGTCAGTTATGGAATTCAGGTCAAGTCGTCCGAATGGATTACGCCAATGAATTTGACACTTCCGGCGAAAATCGCTAAACACTCCGCACACCTTTTATGGAACCCATCCATCTCGCACACATCGATTACGCCATTCTTCTTATTTACGTCGCTTTCGTAATCGGTATCGGCTGGACCCTTTCACGCTACATGAAATCCTCGGCGGACTTTCTGACGTCCGCCCGCTCGATTCCGACCTGGGTGACAGGACTGGCGTTCATTTCTGCAAATCTTGGCGCGCTCGAACTCGTCGGCATGGCCGCCAGCGGCGCGAAATACGGCATCGCCACCGCGCACTTCTACTGGGTGGGCGCGATTCCCGCGATGATCTTTCTCGCCGTGTTCATGATGCCGTTTTACTACGGTTCCAAGGCGCGCTCTGTCCCGGAATACTTGAAGATGCGCTTCGATGAACGCGTCCGCGCGCTAAACTCCGTCGCCTTCGCGGTGATGACGATTTTTGCCTCCGGCATCTCGATGAATGCGCTCGCGAAATTGCTGGCTAATTTGTTGCCGTGGCAACCTCACTGGAACGTTGGACCATTGCACTTTGGTAGTTATGACGTGTACTTGGTACTTTGCTCCGCCGTCGTGCTGCTCTACGTATTGAAGGGCGGACTGACCTCGGCGATTTACACGGAAGTTTTGCAATTCTTCATGATCGTCCTCGGCTTCGCGCCGGTGGTCTGGCTTGGTTTGAAAGATGTCGGCGGCTGGGACAAGATGACGACCGCGTTGCACGGTGTTTCCAAGGCAAACGGCTATGCAGAAAATGCCTGGTCGAGCGCCTGGCAGCCTCTGTTGGGCGGTCCGGCGGCAAACCCGATGGGGGTGGACCTGTTCGCGATGGTGTTTGGCCTCGGCTTTGTTTTGAGTTTCGGTTACTGGTGCACGAACTTCCTCGTCGTGCAACGCGCCATGGCGGCCAAGAACATGACCGCTGCGCGCAACACGCCGCTCGTCGCCGCCGTGCCGAAGATGTTTTTTCCCTTTCTCGTCATCGTCCCCGGCATGATCGCCATTGCGCTGACCTCGATGCCGGACAAAGGCTACCGGGTGCCGCCGCCGATCGTCTCGCAGGAAAATTATAACAAGGCAATTGCTGATGTAAAAAATCCATCGGCCGATCCGGTAAAAACAATTGGCGACGATCTCGGCAAAAAAGTGGATACGGCTAAAATCACTGCACTCGTCGCCAGCAGCGCGGGCGGACAATTGACGGACAAGCAAATCCAGTCCGGCCTTTACTACTCCATTTCCGAATACGATTACGACGGCGTGATTCTGTCGCTCGTGAAAAAGTATTGTCCGCCCGGTCTTTTGGGCCTCGCGCTCACCGCGTTGCTGGCGTCGTTCATGTCCGGCATGGCCGGCAATGTCACTGCGTTCAACACTGTGTTCACCTATGATTTGTATCAGGCCTATTTCGCCAAAAACAAACCAGATGCCCATTACTTCTGGGTAGGTAAAGTCATCACCGTCGTCGGCATCGTATTGAGCATTGGCGCGGCGTATTTCGCGGCCATGTATAACAACGCGATGGACGTCATCCAGTTGGTGTTCGGTTTTGTGAATGCGCCGCTGTTTGCCACGTTCCTGCTCGGCATGTTTTGGAAGCGCACCACCGCCACGGGCGCGTTTTTGGGCCTGTTTGGCGGCATCGGGGGTTCGGCGATTTTCCACGCGTTCACGACGACAAAATCCAATGTGGACGCCACCGGCCACGCCATCAATGTCATGAAGGGCGGTTACCTCGGCGTGCACGCGCAATTCCCGAGTGAGATGGCGCAGAATTTCTGGCTGGCGGCGTTCGCCTTCACCTGCTGCTTTGTGCTGACGCTGGGGATTTCGCTGGCGACCAGGCGTACCAAGTCGGATGAAGAACTGAAAGGCCTCGTCTATTCGCTCACGCCGAAAATCGTGGATACCAACCAGCCCGTCTGGCAGCGGCCCGCCGTCGTTGGCGTGGTATTGCTCATCGTGTGCGTGATCCTAAACATAATTTTCTGGTGATACCCGCCAAGTGAAATCATTAATCATCAATCCTAAATCATAAATAATCTTATGGGACTCGATATCCGCTGGCCGATCGGCCTCATGTTCACGCTGCTTGGCGCGTTGCTTTGCTTTAACGGCGTGCGCGACAACTCCGCCCACGCCATCTCGCTCGGCGTCAATATCAACCTCATCTGGGGCGCGGTGCTGCTCGTCTTCGGTGTGTTGATGCTGCTCGGTGCCATCGCCGGCAAGGGAAAAAGCGGGGATGGAAAATAGCAGATGGAGGATCGCAAGGCTGATGCCGCTGGTTTTTCCAGCTTCAATCGGCCATTCTCATACTACAGTGCGTTGTAAATGCCACAAAATGCCGTTCCCAATGCACCCAAAGATGGAGGGACGAACACCTCCCCATGAACCCAGTCAGCGGCTCAGATGGTTTTCGCGAATCCAGAAATGTGCAACTGCTGTTCCTTCTCCCCGAGGGAGAAGGTCAGGATGAGGGGAAAGGCGGTGCTCATTTCAAATTGTACGTGCCTAAAATGTGGATGACCACTTCCCCCTCACCCCGGCCCTCTCCCTTGGGGAGAGGGAGAAACGGTTGCCGCGTCCTGCCGAAGCCAAGTCGCAGTTGAATTCGTGTTATTTTGAAGGCAAATCAGTATCATTCCACGATTTATGAATTTACAGGAACTTTCATCGCACGTCGCCGCTGAATTTCAAAAGCATTATGGCCGCGCGCCCCGCTGGATTGTTGCCGCGCCCGGCCGCGTCAACGTGATCGGCGAACATACAGATTACAACGACGGCTTTGTGCTGCCGATGGCCATCGAACGTTACGCCGTGATGGCCGCCGACCTGCCGCCGTCGCAATTTGCCAGCGCCCAGACGCAGATCACGATTTTCGACATCCATTTCGATGAAAAGGCCACGATTGACCTGATTGCGCCCATCACCAAGGGCTTGCCCAAATGGTCGAATTACATCCGCGGCGTGCTGGCCGGATTCCAGAATCGCGGGCAAACGATTCCTGCGCTCGACATCGCCTTCATGTCCACGGTCCCGCTGGGCGGCGGCTTGAGCAGCAGCGCGGCATTGGAGGTTTGCACCGCGACCTTGGTTGAAGCCGCGACTGGCAAGACGATTGATCCCGTCGAAAAGGCATTGCTCGCGCAAAAGGCCGAACACGATTTTGCCGGCGTGCCGTGCGGGATCATGGACCAGTTTATCTCCGCGCTTGGTCGTGAAGGCAATCTACTGTTGCTCGATTGCCGCACCCGCAAGACCGAGCTGGTCCCGATGAGCGATCCGTCCGTGGCGCTGCTCGTCATCAATACGAACGTGAAGCACGAGTTGAGCGGCGGCGAATATGCCGAACGCCGCGCGCAGTGCGAGGAGGCCGCGAAAAACCTCGGCGTGAAATCGCTGCGCGACTGCACCCCGGAAAAATTGGAGCAGGGCCGGGGCAAGCTGTCCGAGGTCGTTTTCCGCCGCGCCCGTCACGTCATCGGCGAGATCGAACGCACGGTTCACGCGGCGGAGGGGATTCGCGAATCCAACTGGCCGTCCGTCGGCCAGCTCATGTATGCCAGCCACGCTTCGCTGCGCGATGATTACGAAGTCAGTTGCGCCGAACTGGACGCGGTCGTGGAGATCGCCGAAGACATCGGTTACCAAGGGGGAGTTTACGGTTGTCGCATGACCGGCGGCGGCTTTGGCGGTTGTTGCGTGGCCTTGGTGAAAGCGAGTGACGTGGACGCCATCACGCAGCAGATCGCCGCCGAATACAAAGCGAAAACCGGCATTGATGCGACCATTTTCAGTTCACGTCCCGCCGCCGGGGCGACGATTGTGAAGGGGTGATACCGGGCTTTTAGCCACAGATTCACACAGACGAGACACATATAATAAGGAACCGAGGAACACCGGAATTGAAACGGATTGATTGGCCTTGCACCCCTTTTGTGTCAATGGTTCGAGCCGAGGCTTTTGTTTAATACTACAATACGAGGAGCCCACCCGTTTTCGTCAATTCTTGTTTGTGGTCACAGCCTCGCCGGGCGTGAACTGTTTGACCATAATCTCGCTACGATTGAATAATCCCGCCGGACTGACAACTGTAATCATGAACCCGTTGCTGGTTAATTGATAATCATACCGATTGCGGCCTGCTTGTAACATTGCCTTCACATTGTCCGTGTCTCCATTCATCCAGTTAGTCAACAAATCTTGCAGAGTAAAAGGATAATGACCCTCGTCTGACTTAAAAAACTCAACATCGGAGGCAAGTCTCTGAATGTTTGAAGGCGTGGAATTTATCCAAGAAAAATGATTCAAACCGCGAAGTAGCCACACCATAAAACCACCAATACAGACAGCCAACAGCAAGGTCGCAATAATTAGATTCTTGGTTATTGATTTCTTCATCTGATGCGCGAAGCCGCCTAACACATAACAGTCTACGAATCCGCCGTGCAGCTCAATGTGATATAAGGAGTCTTTCCATCACTTTTGTCTATCCAATAACATTTCAAGTTCATTCGGATTATGCCAAGAGGCTTTAACAACTATTTTCCATTTTTGATTTGTTTTTAAAAAAGTCTGCAGCTCTTCTTTGTACGAATTAAAGTTTTCCTCGGAAATCCAATCTTCAAATGGACCAGCTCCAATAAAATTAAGCAATTTTTCATCATGCGGAGCTTGCTCAATGATTGATTTTAATACTTCCCATGATACGGCATCCTTTTTCTTAATTTTATCCTCGATTTCCCAACAGCATTCTTGGTTGGGATGTGATAGTTGGCCTACTTGATTCAGAGCCTTCTTAAAAGCATCCTCCGACGACAGCCCTTCATTTTTGAATTTTGACACCAGGCTACGCAGTTCTTCCGTATTTTTTTTATGAAGGTCGGAACCATGCCCAATCCACCATGATGAATAATCGAGATATCCAGCAATAGAATCTTTTTCACTCATGATTTATCAATGCCTTAAAAAAATGCCAAACAAAGAGCAATTCAGAAAGAGGCTGCCCTTTAAACTTGAACCACCGTATGCTGGTTGTTTTCCGTCGTAAAGGCCTTTTTTGACGTGAACGGGTCTGAACGGGTCAGTCCCGCATAATCGCATATTTATAAACGGCCTGACTAATGGTATGTTTTGGCAATTTCCCCTTCCTTCATGAATGGAGTCATCAAAACCTCGAGTTGATACCACTGCATGAAGGCGCGAGGGCGGTCCGAACCGGCCGGCCGTTTCTGATGGCGCGGCTACATAGATTTCGCACCTACGGTGCTGATTGCGGCTCGCGGGAACTGTGCGCGAAACTACAGTCTCAGCAGTTTGAAGATGCTGCGGCTGGTCCCGCGCGCGGGACACAGCCGCGCTCCGGTGAATCGACGGTGATCCGCCGTCCCTCCCGTCGAGGCGGGCATGAATCAGGTCAGCACCAGTTCCTTGACTTCGTGTTGCAATCGCCGGCCCAGTTGTTCCTCGACAACCTCAAGGTCGTGGTGCGACTGGAGGTTCAGCCAGAACTGGGCCGACATCTTAAAATACCGGCCCAGACGCAGGGCCGTGTCCGCCGTGATGGCGCGTTCGCCTTTCACAATCTCATTGATGCGGCGCGGGGGCACGCCGATGTCCCGGGCCACACGGTATTGGCTCAAGCCCAGCGGCTTCAGGAAATCTTCCGCCAGGATTTCACCGGGGGTGATGTTTGCGAGCAGTTTGCTTTTCATAATTTATTTTTCAATGGTAATCCACAATTTCGACTGCCTGCGCGCCTGACTTCCAGCGGAAACAGATGCGCCACTGGTCGTTGATACGGACGCTGTGCTGCCCGGCCCGCCCGCCTTTCAACGCCTCCAGCCGGTTGCTCGGCGGCACGGCCAGATCCGGCAGTTGCGTTGCCGCGTGCAGTTGCAGCAGCTTCCGGCGGGCGGTGCGCTGGATGTCCGGTGGCAACCGCCGTGCCATCTGCCCGCGGAAAATCTTTTCCGTCTCTGCGCACGCAAAACCTTCAATCATCGCGCCACGCACCATAACGCCAAGCGTTATTAGCTTCCGATGCAGCTTGCGGGTTCATAAAAACAAAAACCGTTGGTTGGGATGTGCAGCCGCAGGGTGGACTCGCGGATTGTCTCCACTCAGCGGTGTCGAAAAAATGGCGGCGCAGGCGCTGTCCAGCCCATATATTGGGGCGGCGCGGCAGCGACCGCCCTACCATGATGAGGAGGTTGTCGTGAGGCATTGGGCGCTGGGCGCACGTTTCCGCCGCCTTGCCGCGGCGGGAGAAATTTCGGGTCGGCCACCCGCCTACTCCAAGGCTATGGCGTGCAAGTCGGGGGGGCGGCGGCTTCGCGGTCCTTCCGGACGGGCACTTCCCGCCCCCGGCTTAATTTCCTGCATACCTCCGGGATGACCGCAATGCCAGCGAAACGCGCCGGGAAAGCCACCGTCCATTCCGCCGGGCTGGAAGCCACGGCTCTACGACTTCGTGGATTCGGTATACCTCGGTTTGCCAAGTGCTCTTCCCCCTCATCCGTCCTTCGGACACCTTCTCCCTTGGGAGAAGGGAGCGATGCGACGAGGCATTCAGGTTCCTTGCGTTTGGGCCTTCTCCCGCCAGTTTTGATTTTGGAGACGGCGGTCCGAGCCGGACAGGCGGACGGCCACCAGATGGCAAATCACAACAACTTTGGCATGGTGAGGCTGGTAGGGCGCGTCACTCCGTGCGCGCCGTGGTGTTCTGGCCAAGCGCGGCGCGCACGGAGTGACGCGCCCTACCTTTAGCGTCTCTGAACACGAATGCATCAATGTCATTGTGAAACGCCATAGGGAGCGAGGCCGAGGACGAGGAGGATTCCCTGTCTGCCCCCATCCGACCACGATGGGATCACGCAGTTTTTTGGAAGGCATGGCGGGGTTTTGCGGAAAGATAACAGAGAGCATCTTAATTGTTGACAAAAATCGCCACACCAACTAAATTGAGTCAAGGCCGCACCAACCTGGTGCCGGGCATCGGAATTTCCGATTGGCGATTGCCAATGGGGGATTTGTCGTTTGTTCTTTGACATAGGCACCAACCTGGTGCTGGGCGAGGTAAAAAGGCGCGATCCGTCCCGCATGCGGGACGCGACAAGGCCGCCTACGTCGGACTTCGGCGTGGCAAGGGAGTGAGGCGCGGGATGGAATGTCGCGAATCGGCAATCCATCCCGCCCGCCGCCGTTTTGAGCCGTGGGGGCATCATGGGGTGGCTCGCGGGGAGGCGCGAAGGGTTGAAGGCCGGGATATGGGGGGTGAAATTACGAAACGAACCACTACTGTCCGGTTTAAAACGCCAGTAAACATTGATGATTTTGTTGGTTGGTTGATGTGGGCGGGAGTGAAAGCTGAGAAAGCGCCTGTGAAATGGGCATTTTTTCAAAGAGGGTCAGGCTCAAAATCTGTAAAATAGTGTAGAGACTGGCCTCCGAATGCAGACGTTTTTTCAAAATGGCGACCAGCAGGTAAACCGCGAT
>Ga0210388_10001181_pt1 | contig 20632 bp, 18 predicted proteins | sample IncBWC19OmetaG_FD_155485 | JGI IMG/M metagenome (GOLD analysis project Ga0210388, IMG submission 155485) | Forest soil microbial communities from Barre Woods Harvard Forest LTER site, Petersham, Massachusetts, United States - Inc-BW-C-19-O ... | reverse complement strand
AGCCTCGATCGGCCTCCGCGTCCACCATCGCCATGATGCTCTGCTAGCATCAGCCTAAGAACCCTCCCCTCCGAATGATTACGATTCACCCCGCTCCCGAGCCAGATTCCATCGCTCAGCCGCCAGCTTGGCCGCCCGTAAACGCGGGATTCGCTGCGCAGTTGAAGACGCTCATCCGCTACCTTGCTCAGAGCGAGGTGCACACCTACGCCTTCAGCGTGGCTGCGAATTCCATCCTCTCGCTCTTCCCGTTCATCGTGATGACCTGGACCATCGAGCGCCGCATCTTCCACTCTCCGGCAATGGAGAGCGTGCTCGGCGATATGCTGCGCTACTTCCTGCCCGCGCATCAGGACTTCGTCGTCAAGAACATGGGTCTGCTGGCGCACGCGCGCGGCAAGGTGCAGGTGATCTCCATCATCACGCTGCTCATCTCCTCTTCCGGAGTCTTTCTGCCGCTTGAGGTCGCGCTCAACCGCGTCTGGGGAGTCACCGAAAATCGCTCCTACCTCGTCAACCAGCTCCTTTCGCTCGGAATCGCCCTCGCCGTCGGCGTCCTCGCGCTCTTCTCCATCGCATTCACCGCAGCGCAGAACCGAGTGCTGTCGATCCTTTTTCTGAATCGTCCCCAGGGCCTGGTCTTTCATCTTCTCGGCGGAGCGGTCCTGCGCCTCTCCGCGGCCATCTTCAGCATCGGCATCTTCTTCCTCATTTACTGGGTCCTGCCCAATCGCAAGCTGCCCGTGCGCGCCGTCCTGCCCACCGCGATCGTGACCGGCCTCCTGTGGGAGCTGGCCAAAGCCATTTACGTCTTCGTCCTGCCCTGGATGGATCTCGAATCCGCCTATGGACCATTCTCCGTCTCAGTCAGCCTCATGATCTGGGCCTTCCTCACCGGGCTGATCCTCCTCGGAGGAGCACATCTCTCAGCCACGCGCCACACCCTCCGCCTCGCCCACCAGGTCGATCTCGAGGAGCAAAAAGAAAAACAGCTCAAAGGGGAAGGCTGAGAAGCGGTCAGCAAAATTTCGGTCGGCTAAAAAGCGGTCGCTAAGAACCGGTCAGCGAGGACCGGTTAGCTGAAGTCCGGTCCGCCGAGCCCATGTCTCTCTGCACCCAGGCCGAAACACCGTTGTCGGGTTTCGGCATGGAAAATCCCGAGTTCGTCCCTCCAAAGAATCAAGCTGTAACACCTCGATCCGCTCGATAGCGACCCGCTTTTTAGCCAACCGGAGTTTGGCTACCCGCTCTTTAGCCACCCCCTTTCCAGCAAGCCGCTTCTTAGCAACCCCCGCCTCAGCTAAACTCAACGACGATGGGACATCTTCGCAATTTCGAAGCCGGTGTCTTCCGGCGTGTACGTCGCGACCCGCCCCAGGGCAAGGTTCACCGCATCGCGTTCTGGCTTTTCGTCATGTATCTGGCCACGGGCCTGGGACAGTTCATCTCCGGCAAGGCTGGAGAGTTCTTCGGCGCCCTCAGCGTATTGACGCTGATGCTCCTGATCGTTTTCTGTATCCCGCTCTTCTGGCGCTGGGTCTTCGGACGCCTGCTGTGGAAGGTGCGCAACCGCCTCGTGGTGACCTACCTGCTCATGGGTCTCGCGCCCGTCGTCCTCTTCGTCACCCTGGCCGCGATTCTCCTCTATGTCTTCTCCGGACAGTTCGCCATCTTTGCCGCCAACACCGAGATCAGCTCGGAGCTCGCCCGCGTATCCGCCACCAACCGGGCTCTCGCCTTCCACGTCGCTCATGTCCTCGCCCACGGTCCCACAGCCGGCAGCGCGGTTTCGGTTGAAGAGGAGGATTTCTCCTCCCGCATGCAGCAGCGCGGCTTTGCCGTTGCCGTCTTTAAAGACGATCAGCCCATCCCGCTCTCGCCCGTCGGTCTGCAAACCCCCGTCGCCCAACTGCCTCCGTCGACCCTGGCCCATCCGCCCAAATGGCCCAAGGATCACTTCGCCGGCATCGTCATCGACAACGGGAACTTCTACCTCCGCGCCGTCGACCGGCAAACCTTCGCCGGTCATGTCATTACCGCCGTCACCAGCCTGCCCCTCCACCGCGAGAACGTGGATCAGATCGCCAGCGGCCTGGGCACCGTCACCATCATTCCCGATGTGGAAGTAGAAGAGGACCAGCAGGATGCATCCGGCGGCAGCGCGCGTCCCAAAATTAAGATCATGCGGAACCCGGATGCGCCGTCCATCAAGGTCAACGGCCAGGATGTCGATGTCGAGGAGTCACGCCGCCACTCCATCACCGGCGGCACGCTGCCCGGTCCGCAGCATTTTTACGACGTCACAGTCACGTTCTATGCGCCTCTCTCCACGTTCGACTGGAGCACCGGCGAGCCGCATTCCACCTACGCCAAGGTAAGCTCTCGCCCATCGCTCCTGTATCAGCGCCTGTTCATCACCTCGCTCAGGATTGCGGCGGTGTTTCAGGATGTCTTCATTGGGATCGCCGTTTTCTTCGGCGTCATCGAGCTCTTCGCCTTCTTCATGGCCGTGCGCCTCAATCGCACCATCACCAAATCGGTTCGCGACCTCTACCAGGCTACGGTGGCCATCGATCACGGCAACCTCTCGCACCGCATCGAAGTCACGCGCAACGACCAGCTCGCCGCCCTGAGCCGCTCCTTCAACTCCATGACCGCGTCGCTCGAACGCCTCCTCGAAGAACAGCGCGAGAAGCAGCGCATGCAGAACGAGCTAGCCATCGCCCAGGAGGTGCAGTCGAACCTCTTCCCGCGCGGCAATCTCACCGTCCCCTCGCTCGAGCTCCACGGCGCCTGCTACCCGGCGCGCACCGTCAGCGGCGACTACTACGACTTTCTCGTCTTCGGAGGAGCCAACCTCGGGCTCGCCCTCGGCGACATCAGCGGCAAGGGAATCTCGGCCGCCCTGCTCATGGCGACGCTGCACTCCGCCGTCCGCGCCTATCGCTTTGCCGGAGAAGAGCTGATCACCGCCGGCACGGCAGCCCTGGCCATCGCCTCCACCCACAGCGCGGGAGAAGAGCAGGTTGAATGCGGCGAGCTCTTCGAGGAGCCGTCCAAGATCCTCGCCCTCCTCAACCGCCATCTCTATCGCAGCACCCAGCCCGAAAAGTACGCCACCCTCTTCCTCGGCCATTACGACGGCCAGAAGAGCAAGCTCATCTACTCCAACGGAGGCCAGCTCCCGCCCTTCCTGCTGCGCACCGATGACTCGGTGACTCGCCTGGACTGCGGCGGCACCGTGGTCGGCCTCCTCAACAACGTCAGCTACGAACAGGCCACCGAGCAGCTCTATCCCGGAGACATCCTCATCGCCTACAGCGACGGCGTAACCGAGCCCGAGAACGAGTTCGGCGAATTTGGAGAGGACCGGCTGATCGAGGTCGTCCGCCGCCACCGCCATCTCTCCCTCGAAGCCATCTCCGAACAGGTAATGCAGTCCCTGCGCACCTGGATTGGAGGACAAGAGCAACCCGACGACATAACCCTCGTCCTGGCCCGCCAGCGCTAGGACTGGGCCGTCCAGGCACACGCGCTTCGCGCCATCTGGGACTCAGCATCGTTTGCGCTCAGGGCTGCTCTGGTCCTCAATCAGCTATGGAATTCAAATCGATCATCATTTCAATTCAAATAGATTGTCATCCTGAGCGGAGTTCGCGTAGCGAACGCAGTCGAAGGACCTGCGGTTTCTTTCGGCAGCCACATAACCAGCCGCGAAGACTGAAATGCGCCCCGCCTTCCAGCTCCAAGCTGTCAAGCAAAGAAACTTGAAGAAGCTCCCGCATGCGAAACAAAAGAAGCTTCTTACAAGAACAAGAACCACGCCGTTTTTAGCCCGCAAACTGCTAATCTAGATGAAGGGGCCGCTCCAAAAAGACGAATGAGCCCCAAATCCGTAACCTGAACAGAATGAAACACATCCGAGCGTTGATTTTAAACCCGATGGAATGAAACACATCCCGAAACAGGCAGGGGGAGGGGTATTATCCCTCCGGGTCCGGAAGCGGATGGTCCGCCCCGATCCGCTGCAGGTGTAGCTCCTCATGGGTGACCAGGAAGCGGCGAATATATCGAAGCGGCTCTTCGAAGCTCGACATTTCGCGCAGGTGGTACTCCCAGGCATGCGGTTTGAGAGTTCGGCGCGTGTAGGCTTTCCGGGTGACGGTAATCGTCTCTCCCCGGCCGTTGACCCGGGAAAACCGGTGGGTAGGAACCACAAACTGGATCTGCTCGCCCTGTTTCCAGAAGTGCTTGGCAAACTCATGCGAGAAGAGTAGCGAGTAGTAGCGGTGACCGGAGGCCAGTGTCTCGATGGCTGACTCCAGCCCCGACCAGTCGCGGGCAATTTTGGCGTGGAACCACGCGCGAAGATCGAAGCCGTTGGCGCGAGCCTGGAGTACCAGCAGACGAAGAATTTCTTTCCGGGTCACACAACACCTCAAGCAGGGGGAGTGCGGGGCGACCTTCTGCTCCGGTTACTTGATGCTTCGACAATAGCACCGGCCGATTTGATTTGTCGGATGCAATCGCAGTCAGTGGAATAACGAAGATGGCACCTGTCCCAAAGCGGAAACGCTCGTCGCATCTAAAATGACCAGTAGCCACGTCTATCGATAGAGCAGAGCGTCGGCACGAGTTCATTTTGGGAAAGGCAGGTATCTTGAGGGATCGATTGCGCGTTTGGACGGGTGCCGCTGCGGTGATCCTGAGCCTGCTAGCCGCCCAGGCCGCGAAAGCGGACACGGTCGATACCGATCCTCTGAATCGGACACCAGAGGTGCGAGCCGCCTTCGACCGCTTCTACGTAATGGACTACGAGGGTGCCCTCTCGCGCTTTGAAGCCGTTCGCCAGCAGCATGCGCAGGACCCGATGGCGACCGACTATATCCTTTATGTCACGCTCTTCCGCGAGCTCTTCCGTCTCGACCTGCTCGATACGACCTTCTACGCCAACGATGGATTTCTGACCGGCAAGCATACCGTCGCCGAAGACCCGAAGATCCGCGACCAGATCAAAGACCTCGCCGACAAGGCATTCGACCAGGCCAACGCCCAGCTGAAGACCAATCCTGACGACGTCAATGCGCTCTACGCGCGAGGCTGGGCGCGAAGCCTCGAAGCGACCTATCTGGCCATGGTCGAACGGAGCTTCGGCTCCGGACTGAAGCTGGCCCTGGGCGCGAAGAACGATCACGAGAAGGTGCTCCAGCTCGACCCCAACTACGTCGACGCAAAGATGGTCGTGGGAATCTATCAGTACGTAGTGGGTGCTTTGCCCTTCGGCTTCAAGCTGCTCATCGGTTTTGCGGGCATTCACGGGTCGAGGGACGCCGGCATGGCGCTGCTGAACGACTCCTCGGCGCGCGGCGTGATCACCAGCGTTGAGTCCCGGACTGCTGCGATGCTATTCCTCCGCCGCGAAGCCAGGTATCCCCAGGCCTACGAGATCGCTCACGGTCTCGCGGTACAGTATCCCCACGACTTCCTCTTCTGCCTCGAAGAGGCGAACCTTCTGAAGGATGCCGGAAACGGCCCCAAGGCGATCGCTCAATACCGCCAGGTCATCGATAAGGCGAAACAGCCCGGATATTTCCCCTCATCGCACCTCGAGCTGGCCTACTTCGGACTTGCCGATACGCTGCGCGGGCAGAAGATGTACTCCCATGCCGTGGACGCCTATCGTGAAGCCGCCTATCTCCCCACCTCCAGCGCGGAGCTGAAACGCCGCTGCCTGCTCGCGGCAGGGCAGGTCTATGACCTGATGAACGATCACGACAAGGCGAGCCAGCAGTATCAGGCGGTCATCGACGCCGGCAGCGACAGCGCGCAGGCCGACCAGGCTCGCAAATATCAGCACTCCGCCTACACCGGACACTGACCTTCACCGACACCTCATCCGGGAACTTCGCCTCCTTCCGATACGTACCTCCTCTTGCTACCGGCCTTCGGATCGCCGAAAATCGGCGGTGCTCCAACGGCACGGTCGGGTGTAAGCTTTTTGCTCAAGAGGAAATACTATGGCTGTCTTTTGTAAAAATTGCGGAACTTCGATGAACGAAGGTGCCCGCTTCTGCTCGGCCTGCGGAACGCAGATGAACATAGCGCCTCCTCCGGTCTACACAGCACAGACCCGCCTCATTCGCCCCCGTGCGGGCCGCATGGTCGCCGGCGTGTGCCAGGGCCTGGCGAACAACTATATGTGGGACGTGACCTGGGTTCGCGTGATCACGGTCCTGCTGTCGGTCTTCGGCGGTGGCGCAGGCATCGTTGCCTACGTTGTGTTCTGGGTGGTCATGCCGGAAGAGCCGTTGGCGCTGCCGGCGAGCACAACCTACGTTCCCTAAGTCAGGGCTAACCCGCTCCGGAACCGAATTGGGGAGACGCGCAGCCAAATCCGTCTCCCGTTGACACAGAGTCGCGGCGCCAGCGGCTACACTACACCTCGTGTTCTACACATCTGACGACGCGCAGCTCTTCTACACCATTCAGGGCGAGGGACCGGACCTGGTCCTTCTGCATCCCACGCCCTGCAATCACCGCTTCTGGCTGGAGTTGGCAACCACGCTGACTCCGAAATACAGGGTGATCCTCCCCGACCTCCGCGGCCACGGCCAATCGGAGGCTGGCGAGGGTCCCATCACCATGGAAAAGCTGGGGCGGGACATCGTCCGGCTCCTCGACGAGCTCCGCATTCCGCGAGCGGTGTTCGCCGGCTGTTCCATCGGCGGCTACGCTCTGTATGAGCTCTGGCGCAAATCCGCGCCCCGCATATCGGCGATGGCCTTCTGCTGCGCACGGCCGCAAAGCGACACCGATTTGAACCGGGCCAAACGCGAGGAGTGGATCAGGAACATCGGTGAGCAGGGAACCGGGCAGTGGATCGAGTCAATGCTCGAGCAGCTCATAGGGCCCACAGCCCAGCGGAGGGCCCCGCAAAAGATCGGCGAGGCGCGGGAGATGATGCAGGCCGTACGCCCGGCAGCGGCAATTGCGGTGCAACAGGGGCTGGGGGCAAGACCCGATTCCACCGACACCGCGAAGACCATCCGCGTGCCAACCTTCGTGCTCGCCGGCGGCGAGGATCAGTCCTCAACCACAGCGGACATGAAACTGCTGGCGGATCTCATCCGCAGCGGCGGCTACGGGGCCGAGTTTACCGAGTTGCGCGACGCAGGGCATTACGCCCCCTGGGAACAGCCCCAGATGGTCGGCAAGCTGCTGCGGCGGTTCTTCGATTCCCTGGGGCCGGGTAGCCCAAAGGCAACGCCTAAACAGCGTGGAGTGAGCCGATAGAAATCGGATCACTCCACCGTAACGTTGGAAGTCTTTCTAATACGTGGACGACTTACAAGGGAGATTTACTTCCCTGTAAAGATATAGTTACCCAGTTGCAGCAGCACCGGCTCCTTCTGAGCCTGTGCTCCGCCGCCGATTTTAACGGCCTGAGCAAAGTTCCTGTGTCCGGAGGACAGCTTCCAGAGCAGCCGAACATCGATGGAGGCGTCGGCCGGCAAAGGCTTGCCGTCGACACGGACAACCAGGTACCCGCTCGAATGAGCCGGAACGTCGGCTTCCGTAGTGACCACCTGATACCCGCTCGCGATCTTCGCGGATTGGGCGCCTCCCAGCTTCTTGTCGCCGAATTCGAGAGAGATCGTGGTGCCCGCGGGAACCTTGACAGCATGCGCCTCGAAGACGAAATGCTCCGGGGTTGCATCCTGGTTGTAATACTTCAAAGACGCTTCCTTGGCGGCAAGCACGTCGATGTTATGCCACCCGGCGCCCCCGTTGTTCGTAATCCATTCAACGGCGTCGAAATTGCCTCCGGTGTCCGAAGGATTGTTCGTGAAAAATTCCGAACCGGCGACGGAGATGGCACAGTAGTGACCGGAACCCGGCACGTTGAGGCCGAAGGCATCAACATTCGCCGCTCTGCCGCCGACCGGAATCGGTCCTGGATTGAGTCCCTGCAGGGACGAGGTCTCACTCCCGGTCTCGAAGGTAAAGAGTTTGACCCAGCTGCTGGGAGGAGGATTGAAACCCGCATCGCTGTAGTACATTCTGAGCACCGGCTGTTCGATCGCAACCTGGATATTCTGGCTCTGGGCGCGCCCGTATGCGTAATTCTTCAACCCGGGCTGCGAATCCCACACATAGGAATTCCACAAGTTGAGCAATTGCGGCACGCTGATGGGCGATTTGCCGTTGACCACAACATCCGGGCTGTTGGTGACATTTTGTGTTTTGGGAATATTGCTGTTGTCGGTGAAGGTTGCCCGCACCTGCAGACCATACCATCTTGAAAAGGCGTAGTTTGCGGCTTTCTGGCAGTCGGGCTGCTTCAATCCCAGCGCCGCTTGCAGATCCGTGGCCAGTTGGTCTCTGTCCATCTTTGTCGTTGCCCAGTAAGTGTCGCCATAAAGAGCGCCGACGATTGCCGCAAGCAGATCCAGGTTGAACGGGGGAAGCCACTTGTTGTAAAGCTCCTGCATGGTTTGCGTGCCCGAGTAGCCGTCTTTGAAGCATTTCACGCCGATATCCCAGTATTTCTGGTTGGGGCCGGCCGCCAGGTTCAATGTTTCGGTCGTTAAAGTAGCTGTCGCCATGATTATTGAACTCCTTGATGAAGCTGCGCCTCATCGGACATACTTCGCCTGTCTCGCGCAAGGCATAGATAGCCTTGCGCATAGCGTCGTTTGCAGGGTTAATGACTCACTGACGGTGTGGTAACTCGCATATCAGCGATTTACCAGTCGATAAGTCGTTATATCTGCTTAATATAAAAATCGCGTGCTGAAAAGAGAAACCAGATAACGGATATGGCATGGAAGCGAAGCAATTGAGAAGCTAAAGTGACAGTGTTTTAACAAGTGGCATCACAAATATCCTGCAATCACTGTTTACAGATTTCGCAACAGCGAAGAGCATCCTAGGATCAGGCGCAATAAATTGTAAAGTTACGAGGAGCCGTTGTACTTAGGTAACATGTCTACGGCGACATGTAAGATGGCAAATCTAAAAGTTAATGCAATCCATTAGCAAATATAAATATGTTAGATTGCTTGAACATACAGTGATGTTAGGAGTCAGCCTCATAAGTTAGTGAGGAGGAGCAGGAGGCTCCAAAATCGCTACGGTCAGCCGTTCATCAGCAAATGCAGATGGCCTGATAGGCAAGATACCCGAAACGACGAGAGCGACGCGCGCGTGCGTCGCTCTCGTCGCCTTCGATTTTCTTCGGCCCGCTGCTCTACTCGTATCGCAGCGCACTCTGCGGATCGACCCGCGCCGCTCGACGTGCCGGTATCCAGCATGCCAGCAATGCCACAGCGGCGAGGAAGAATGGCACCAGAGTGAAGGTCAGCAGGTCGTGCGGGCGAACTCCATACAGGAAGCTGCTGGAGAATTTCGCTGCGGCCAGAGCGGCGGGCAGTCCGAGCGCGATGGCAATGCCGGTAAGGAACATACCCTGGCCGAGAATCAGTCTTTGCACCGCGCCAAGCTGCGCCCCCAGTGCGATGCGGATACCGATCTCGCGGGTCCGGCGGCTGACCGAATAACTGATGACGCCGTAAAGCCCTACGGCGGCGAGCACCAGTCCGAGAACGCCGAAGATGCCGAAGAGCGTGCCTGCCAGGCGGGGCAGGAAGAGTGCCTTCCGCAGATGCTCCTGCATTGTCTCGGCGTTATAAACCGCCATGGTTGGATCGAGAGCGTGAATCTGATTGCGTATCGTGCTCGCGATCTCCGGCGAGTCGATCGCCGTATGAACGATCAGTTGATAACCAAGGAAGGATGGGTCGCTGCCGGTGCTCTGAGCAAGGGAGCGGAAGAGGACGTATCGAGTACCCTCGCCAAGTGTCCGCGACTTGATGTTCTTGACGACGCCGATAATCTCATAAGTCGCACCGCCCCCGGTGACACGCCGGCCGATGGGATTTTCGTGTCCGAAGAAGTGCTCCGCGAATGCCTGATTGACGATCCCTACTCTAGTTCCACCGGCGGTTTCATTCGAGAAATCGCGGCCCGCAATACGCGGGATGCCCAGCGTCTCAAAGTAGCCGGGAGTCGCCATATACAACTCCACCCCCGCATCGGGCGCTGCGGCCCTCGGTTGATCCTCGGCATGGAAATCATCGCTCCGGTTGCCTCCGGCTAGCGGAACGCTGTCGGTCGCGGCGACCGACAATACTCCGGGAATTGCTGCGACGCGTTCGCGCAACTCTGTGAGGAATTGCGTAGTTCGCTCCGGACTGTAGCCGTGGACGCGCGGATCGACCGACATCATCAGAACGCTGCGCGAACGGAAGCCGATATCGATACCTGCCGCACGCTCAAGGCTGCGAAGAAACAGTCCCGTAGCGCAGAGCAGCACGAGCGACATGGCGATCTGGGCGACGACCATCACATTGCGCAACGTCAGCCGGCGGCCGGGCCGCACGAGCGCGTCTTCGCCTTTAAGCGCATTGGTCAGCATGGGCCGCGAGGCGATCCAGGCTGGAATCAGGCCGAACAGAAGGCCGGTGCCGACACTGAGAGCGAAGCTGTAGAGCAGGACTCGCCAGTCCACGCCAATGCTCAGATCGAGCGGCACAGGCGCTGGAACACGGAAGGCGGAGAGCGCGGACGTAGCCCACAGCGAGAGTCCGACTCCAAGCAGCCCGCCGCCCAGCGCGAGGAGTACGCTCTCCACGAGCATCTGGCGCAGCAGCTGACGTCGCGCTCCTCCCAGTGCGATGCGGACAGCCATCTCCCGCTGGCGGCTTGCCGCGTTTGCCAGCAGAAGATTCGCGACATTCGCACAGGCGATGCCCAGGACGAGCAGGACCACGACCGAGAGCGCGCCGAGAAAGAGGAGCACGGTGGACTTATCCCGTGGCGGCAGAGAGCCTGCCTGATCCAGCAGAAACCCGTTGCCCTTATCGGTTTCGGGATAAGCCTTCGCGAGATGTCCGGCGAGAGTGGCAAGTTCGGCCGAGGCTTGCGTCCGGGAGACTCCGGGGTTGAGGCGCCCAACCACGTCGACCCAGTGAAAGACGCGCGAATCCCGTGTTGGAAGAGTGGGAGCAAGCTGCTCCAGATTGCCAAGCGGAATCCAGAATTGGGGGTCGAGAATCAGATCGAGGCCATGAAAGCCCGGCGGCGCAATGCCGACCACAGTGAACTTACGCCCCGAAAGAACGATGGATTTGCCCAGGATGGCGGGGTCCGAGGCAAAGCGGCGTTGCCACAGGCGATGGCTCAGGACAATGACGTCGAGCTTCTCTTCGCTCGGCAGGAAGCCGCGGCCCAGCGTCATCCGAATCTGCGCCACATCGAAGAAATTGGATGTGGCGGACTGGCCCCAGACCCGTTCGGGCTCACCATTTCCACCGATCGAGCCCGGCAGAAGCTCGTAGTAGGCGGCAACTCCCGAGAAAGACCTCGCGTGATCGCGAACGTCGTTGTAGAGCGGCCATGAGAAGTTGTTGCAGCACCGGTCGCCGTCATGCGTAGTATGCACCGTCAAGAGGGTGCCGGGTTCGCCCACCGGCGCCGGGCGCAGCACAAACCGGCTGATCATGGCAAAGATCGTGGCGTTAGCAGCGATGCCAAGCCCAATGGAGAGAACGACCGCGAAGACAAGGCCGGGCGATCTGGAGAGCCGGCGCAAGCTGTACAACATTTCCTGGCCCAGGGATGCCATTGTTCCCTCCGCTTACTGCACTTCTACGGGAAGCAGCGGGAAATTGTTCCGCAGGAGTGACGGTAGGCTGACGAGGGAGGATGAGTCCGTTGGTGGCCCGTATGACAGCATCCTTTCTTAGGTGTAATTCACATTGAATTTACGAGCGTGAAACCCATCGCCTTGTTACCGCCTGATACTTTTCCCTGCCAGGAGGTAACTATGAAGAAAACATCTCTGTTACTCACGTTTCTGGTGATTTTCGGTACAGTCGGCGCCATCGCGCAGGATAGCGGATCGAATAGCACTCCGGTCCGCCACGTCCTGCTGATCAGCGTCGACGGACTGCATGCAGTCGACCTTCAAAACTGCTCACGCGGGATTGCCGGTGCGAACAACGGCTCCCCCTATTGCCCTAACCTCACCGCTCTCGCGAATGGCGGAGTCAATTACGTCGCTGCCAGCACATCCAAGCCTTCTGACTCGTTTCCCGGCCTCATGTCCATCGTCACTGGCGCAACGCCGCGCACGATGGGCATTTACTACGATGTAGCCTACGACCGCACACTCGACGGTCCGGCGAAAACCACGGGGAATGGCAACGCCGCCGCGCCATGCACGCCCAACGCTGCGCCCACCGGTTACACCACCGAATACGAAGAGGGAATTGACCTCGATCAGACCAAACTGAATGGTGGCGCTCCCGGCGCAGGTCTGACCGACGGAGGTGTTGCCTCGATCGATCCCACGCGCCTCGACCGCGATCCTAAAGCCGGGTGTGCTCCCGTCTATCCCTGGAACTTCGTTCGCACCAACACCATCTTCGGCGTTATCCACGCCGCCGGAGGCTACACAGCCTGGTCGGACAAGCATCCCGCCTACTCTGCCGTTGCAGGTCCCGGCGGCACGTCGCTCGACGATTTCTACGGACCAGAGATCAACTCTCTGGTGGTGCCGCTCCCGGGTGTCACAACACCTTCCGGCATCTCCTGCTCTACGGTGCCCGATCCCTCGCAGACCGGCTCCTGGACTGACAGCTTCCAGAACATTGAGTGCTACGACACGCTCAAGGTAAATGCCATCCTCAATGAGATCGAGGGCAAGAATCACGACGGCAAACCAGCCCAGACGCCTACCATCTTCGGAATGAACTTCCAAGCCGTCAGTGTTGGCCAGAAGCTGATCGAAGCCAACGTGGCTACTGGAGGCTACCTCGACGCAGGCGGTACTCCGACGGCATCGCTGGTAAGCGAGATTCAATTTGTCGACGACTCTCTGGGAGAGATGGTCAATAAGCTCAGAGATCGTGGTCTTTATGAAGCGACCCTGATTATCATCACCGCCAAGCATGGCCAATCGCCGATCGATCCGCACCGCTACTTTCCGATTCCCGGACACAGCGGCAACAATGGTGAGTCGCCCGCAAACCTGATCGCCAATCTGTTGCCAAACTCCGAATCGCCCGCGAATCCCACCGGTATCGGCCCAACCGAAGACGATGTCTCGTTGCTCTGGTTGGCCAATTCGGCCAACACCCTCTCTGCCGTATCTACACTCGAGGAAAACGCCACCAAAGCTGGCATCGGTCAGATCTACTACGATCGCTCGTTGTCGCTGAACTACAACAAGCCGGGGCTCCCTGGGGACGACCCGCGAACGCCGGATATCATTGTCACACCCAACGTCGGCGTAACCTACACAGGAAGCGTCTCCAAGCTGTCCGAGCATGGCGGTTTTGCGCATGACGACACCAATGTCATCCTGCTGCTCTCCAACCCGGCATTCGTCCCCCGCACCGTCTTCTCCGAAGTTGGGACGCTCCAGGTTGCTCCCACCATCCTCAAGGCGCTCGGCCTAAATCCGAATAGCCTTGATGGAGTTCGGCTTGAAGGAACGCCGGTATTACCAGGCGTAAACCTCAATCCCAAACAACAGTGAAAAAAGAAAGGCGCGAACGTCTGAACGACATTCGCGCCTTTCTTTTTCAAACCTTCAATTACCAGCCTGCCCGATAGAACAGGTTGCAAAGCCAGTTACTTTGCCGCCTCCTGCCGCCCCAAGCGGAACATTTCATTCACAGTAGCCACAAAGTGACGCGCTCCTGGAGGAACTGGCACTCCACCGCCCAGGATCTTCTCGTACGGGATGTCGCTGCCGTAAAACTTCCTAGTGTCGTCGCTATTCTGATGGACCACGTCACCCGTCAGATCGATTCCGGCGAACAGGCCCCTGCTACGCGAGTAGGTCAGGAACTCCGCATTCGCCAGTTCGGTGGTAGAAGCCTGGGAATTCCGGCCGACCGGGCCTGCAGCCACGGCTGCATCGCCGCCCAGCTTCACCTTGTCCTTGAGCAGATCGTCCAAGCTGTGGTGATTCATTCCCACCAGCACGAGGTCGGTAGACTGGCCACCGGCCTGGAAGCCAAAGCTCGCTCCTGTCAACTGTATGAATACCGGAGCGCTCCAGCCATGTCCCGTGCGGCAGGTCGCAACGCCCTGGCCATACTGGGCGCCGACAATGAACGCGCCTTTTTTGAAGGCGGGAACAACGGCAACGCACGTCGCCTTGGCGGCTATATCGAGAGGAACGCCCTTGTCCGGGGTTCCCATCAATTCGTGAAGGACCGCATGTGCAGCTTCGATGCGTTCATTGAGCTTGGCAGTATCTGAGTCTTCGGCTACAGCCACACCACCCAGGCTTACTGCGATGAGAGCGGCAGCAATAATATTTTTCATAGTCTCCCTACGCTATTTGTTAGAAGTAACTGCTTCCCGCTTAAGCGGTACCCGACATCTGACTTTGAGGCACAACGGCCCGCAGCGGTTGCCATCGTGTCGCGATAAAGATCAGCGATTTAGCTCGTGGATCGTGTCGCTGACGACATGGGCCGCGCTGCCTGCAGTGTTTTTCACCGCTCCGACAACCTGATCTGCGACGCCCTCTCCCGCCAGCTGATCATTCCCGGTCGCTCGCCCGAAGCTCTCTTTGATCTGCCCGGCGAGGCTTCTTCCCGTTCCGGTGACCCGCTGCTTCGATCCCCAGAGGCTGGTCCTGTCTGCGGCGTCTTCAAGATCGTCGCTGCCGGTTGAATATTGCGGTGACGGGGTGTTCAGCAAAACATATGCGGCGAATCCGATACCGATGCCGGCAACAATCCAGGGAAAAGTTTTCACGAGGGTTCTCCTGGTCCATTGGATGCAGGATTGGCCGATTGCCTGATGCACACCCTCGACAATCCTCTTCGCGGCCGTGCCGACTTGGACCGCAGCGGTCAGCGCGCTATCGAAGGATCAGAAGATAAGCCGCCATCCCCACACCCACCAGGGCCAGAAAGACTGCCAGAACGACGGCATTGCGCGAGACGCGGCCTGGTTGCCAGGTGCCGGTGCTGAGTTCGCGCACGAGCGTCAAATGCTGAACAACGGACGAAACCAGCACGACGACGCCAAGAGAGACGATGGCTACACCGGACCAGACCGAAAGGCCGGTGCCCCGAGGCGTAATGTGGGTGTCAGAGCCACGAAGTTGCCGGAGAAACAGTCCGAAGCGGGCTACCGCAAAGCCGACCCCCATCAGCCCCAAGCCGGTGCGGATCCAGGCCAGGAACGTGCGCTCGGCTGCAAAATAAACACGGGGATCCTGTTCGGGACTCTGGGCCATGATTAGGAATTGTACGAGGCAGAAAGAGTCAGGCGCGACTCGTCTGAGTTTTGCCCGGAATAGGGAGTCCAGCCAGTAAGTTTCGAGCTTCCAGGTCTTCTCTCAATTGCTCGACCGAGTGAAAGAGGACGGCGTTCAGACCTACGCTCGATGCGGCCTCGATATTCTCAGGTTTGTCGTCGAGAAAAAGAGTATGTTGTGGCGTGGCTCCGAGCCTCTCGCAGGTGTGGATATAAATGGCCGGGTCGGGCTTGGCGATGCCCAGCTCGCAGGACCAGGTGTGGTGCTGGAAGTGAGCGAGCCACCCGAATTCCTGGCGCATGTAACACAGCATCTCCTCGCCCATGTTGGATAGGATCGCGGTAGGAAAGCCGGCATCTTGTAGGGCGACCACCCAGGCGAGCATCTCCTCGTTGAGCGAGGTCCACATGAGCACGTCGGTTTCGATAAGGTCCTCGACTTGCTCGGGGCTGAAGGTGACGCTGGCATCTCGTGCGACGGCGGCCCAGTAGGTAATTCCGTTCAGGTGGCCGAGGTCGTACTCATGGCGGAAGCGCCAGTAAGATGCGAAGAGCGCGGACTCGTCAAGGCCGCTCAGGGCAATCATTTTTTCCTTCGCCACAGGATCCTCGCTATTGCTCAGGACGCGTCCATAATCGAAGATCACTGCTGTGATTGCCATGAATGAATCTCCTTCTTCTGTGAAGCTTTAACGATCTGTAATGCATGAAGCTGTGAGCCGCGGTGTCGGTGCGAACTATCCGACTGAAAGCAACCTTGCTCTTCATTATGCCGAATCAGGGAGGCGGCCGGTTCGTGAAAAGATGGATGCGATGAGACTGGAGCCAAAACTTTCGTCGCGTACGGCGTGGGACATCGCCGAGACCGAGCTGGCAATTGCAATACGGGCACGACGTGAGGCGGGATTACCGTTGATCAACCTGACCGCTTCGAATCCAACGCAATGCGGATTGAGCTACGACGAATCAGCGATCCTTCCGGCCCTAATAGATCCGCGGGCGATGCAGTACGATCCCGATCCGCGAGGCATGCTTTTTGCGCGGCAGGCAGTTGCGCGCTACTACAGCGACCGTGGCGTAAGGACCGAGGCTAATCGCATTTTTCTCACCACCAGCACCAGCGAAGCCTACAGCTATCTCTTCCGCCTGCTTGCCGATCCGGGCGATGAGGTGCTGATTGCGCAGCCCAGCTATCCGCTCTTCGATTTTCTCGCGCAGCTCGAAGATGTGAGGCTGGTGAATTATCCGCTGTTTTATGACCATGGATGGCATCTCGATTTGGAGGCGCTGAGGCAACGCATCGGCCCACGAACACGTGCCATCGCACTGGTGCATCCCAACAACCCTACGGGTCACTTCACCAAGACAGCCGAGCGACGAGCGCTCGAGGATCTCTGCACCGAACACGGCCTAGCCTTGATTGTGGATGAGGTTTTTCTCGACTACGATCTTGACGGAGAAAATCAGGAAAGCTTTGCCGCCGGAGAGCACCCCGCGCTTACATTTGTGCTGAGCGGACTTAGCAAGGTGGCGGCTCTTCCCCAGATGAAGGTGGCATGGATCGCGGCTTTTGGGCCTGACTCAACACTGTATGGAGCTCTGAATCGCCTAGAAATTATCGCGGACACGTTTCTTGCCATGAATGCACCGATCCAGTGTGCGCTGCCGACGTGGCTGGCCGGGCGAAGCGCAATTCAGAGGCAGATTCGCTCGCGTCTTTTGGAAAATCTCGCTGCTCTGGATGCCAGCCTGACTGTTCAGACGATGGTCACTCGGCTGGAGGTCGAGGCCGGATGGTACGCGGTGCTGCGAGTGCCGGCGCTGATGCCGGATGAGGAGTTGGCAACGCGCCTGGTGCGCGAGTACGGGGTCTCGCTTCATCCCGGCTCGTCCTTCGGCTTCTCTGAGAGCGGATGGCTGGTGTTGAGCTTGCTGCCTCCTCCGACTGAATTCCTGTATGGCATCCGCATTCTCACGAGTGCCTTCCAAGAAAAGTAGGTTTTTTCACGAAAGTCGCATGTTGCAGTTACACGGAGACCAGATGAATACCATTGCAACGCAATGCTGTGTGGTTGGTGGCGGTCCAGCCGGTATGATGCTGGGCTACCTGATGGCGAGAGCCGGAGTAGAAACAGTTGTTCTAGAAAAGCACAAGGATTTCCTGCGCGACTTTCGCGGAGACACGGTACACCCTTCAACCATGCAGATCATGCAGGATCTTGGTCTGCTCGACGAATTCCTGACGCTGCCGCATCAGGAGGTTTCGCATTTGGAGGCCGTCTTCGGAGAGGAAAAAATCACGATTGCGGATTTCTCCACTCTGAAAACCCCATGTCCGTATATAGCGTTCATGCCCCAATGGGATTTCCTGAACTTCCTCGCCGAAAAAGGAAAGTCGCTGCCCGGGTTAAAGGTGAAATGAGCGCGAATGTAACTGGATTGCTGCGCAATGCTGATCGCGTGACCGGCGTTGAGGCGGAGACCGCGGAGGGAGCGTTGCAGGTGCAAGCGACGCTGGTCGTCGGAGCCGATGGCCGCCACTCGACCGTGCGAAACAGCGCAGGTCTAGTAGTTGAAGACGAGCATGCGTCCATTGATGTCTTCTGGTTTCGTGTAGGTCGCCCAAAAGAGGGAGCCGAAGGCCTCAGCGAACGCCCGGGGTGGCCATTTTGTCTTTACCATCGATCGCGGTGATTATTACCAATGCGCGTATGTGCTTCCCAAGGGCGCCGCGGATGGTGTTCGAGCAAGAGGTCTGGATGCTTTTCGCGCGGACGTTCTCGCAGCTGTACCCGATCTGGCCGATCAGATAGGCGACGTACGCACGTGGGATGACGTTAAGCTGCTCACCGTATCTATCGACCGGCTGTTGAAGGTGGAGCGCGCCGGGCATGCTTTGCATCGGCGATGCCGCCCACACCATGTCTCCCGTGGGTGGTGTGGGAATCAACCTAGCCGTGCAGGATGCCGTGGCGACGGCGAATCTGCTGGCTGAGAAATTGCGAGCGGGCACGCTGACCGAAGAAGATGTCGAAAAAGTGCAGGCTCGACGGCTCTGGCCGGCAAAGATGGTGCAGGCGTTTCAAGGGATGGTGCAGAAACGCGTCCTGTCTCCGGCGCTCGGCGGAGGAGACCACGGCGTAAAATTGCCGCTGCTGGTTCGCCTTATGTCGGGGTCAAAAGAGGCGCAGCATCTCGCGGCGAAGTTTATCGGTCTGGGCGTGCGGCAGGAGAGAGTGCGCGGCATCGCCGTGTGACCCGCCTTCGCGTTCCTGGCACGCAAGATTACTGCTTCAAGGGCTGATAGACCACCTTCTCCGATGGCACCGGTTTGCCGTTGAGGAATGCGGCGATGTTTTCGTTAAGGAATTTGCCGTCGGCGGGATCGCTGGCTGCTCCGGCTGGATGTCCCCATAACGACGGAATGGGCAAGAGGGATACGGTGCGCATGTACTGCGCCTCGTAGCGCGCGTCTCCGACAGGGAAGTAGAGGTCGGTTGCGGAGGGCATATAGAGGAATGGGACCTGGATCGAGCGGAGAGCTTTTTTGACGTCTCCGTTGAAGCCGGGGGTCGTGCTTACATCGTGCCTTTCCCAGGTTCGCATCTGCAGAATGATGTCGTTTGCATCACCGCCGGGGATGAAGTCGGTGCGGAATTTGTCGAGCACTTGATCGAAGGTGGTTCCGGGTGGATTGTCATTCCGCCAAAGCTCATCGCGCCACCACTCCTGCGAGAAGAGCCATGCGGTCCATACAAGTCCGAATGCCTGCAGACCCTCCTTAGGTTCCGAGGTGTAGTCTCCGTTGTTGAAGGTCTGGTCGGCCTGGATTGCGGCGATCTCTGATTCGAGACGGACGATGCCGTGGGGCCACGTTTTCGCGGTGCCCGATGTGGCGACAACACGATCGGCAAAGGTGGGATAGCTGACCGCCCACTGAAAGGCCTGCTGAGCGCCCATGGAGAAACCGATCACCGCGCGCAGGTGCGTGACTTTCAAATCTTCGAGGAGAAGCTGGTGGACGGCCTGCACGTTGTCACGGATCGTCATCACCGGGAAACGCGGACCGTGAAATGGCTCGGGCGTATTGCTCGGAGATGAGGAACTGCCGTTGCCGAAGAGTTCGGATGTGACGAGAAAATACTGATTTAGATCGAGCGCGTGTCCTGGCCCCATGAGCCACTCATAGCCGTGCAGGTTGGCCATGTAGTGCGACGGCAGCAGAATGACGTTGTCATGCGCGGCGTTGAGATGACCATAGGTCCCGTAGACAACGCGTGCTTCGGGCAGCGTCACGCCGCTCTCGGTGTGAAAGTTGCGGATGACGAAAACGCGGCGCTCAGGCTGGAAAGCCGACTCTTCACCGGCTTGCGCGCGAAGGCGTGGGCCATAAAGGACCGCGCAGATGAACAAGAGCAGGATCAATTTCTTCATAGGTTTCCTTGCCCAGCGAACCTGAGCATTCTGGGCGGTGAGCGTGTGCTTTTGGTATCTCAAGGTTCGCGGAGAAATGCATCTACAACTTGTACATATTTGTCCGGCTCTTCGTAGGACGGCAGATGTCCGCTTTTGGCAAAGATGACCAACCTTGCTCCAGGGATGGCTTTGTACATGCGCCACGCGGTTAACGGCGCAACGTTCATGTCGTAACGCCCGGTGATGACGAGGGTGGGGAAGTTGAACTTCGGGAGCTCGGCTGTCATGTCGACCTTCGATGCTGCGTTGCCGACCGCTGCGCCGACGCCGGCCGTGTAGCCGAGGTCCTTGATGTTTGCCAGATATTTGTGCAGGAGGTCTTCGCTGTAGAAGATCATGTGGAAGTGGTTGAGTAATTCCTGCTGCGCGGCCTCGTCGGTGTTTCCCAGCTTCTTCTGGATTTCCGCATCCTGCTCCTCGATGTCGGGAAATACCTCGGGGAGCAGGTGCACGATATCTTTCAGAGCCGGTGGCGCGGAGTCGCTGAGGATGAGCTTTCGGACATGCTCGGGATGGGCCGAGGCGTAGGCCATCGAGAGAAATCCTCCAAAGGAGTCGCCAACCAGATCAACCTTCTCGAAGTTGAAATGCTGCCGTATCGCCTCAAGGTCAGCGACCTGCGCGTCGATATTTTGCGGTGCTCCCTCTTTGAGCTTTTTGGACTTTCCCGTGCCCCGCTGATCGTAGAAGACGATCTCCCGCCCTTTTGCCAGCCTGGTCCAGACGTCGTTCTGAATCATGTAGACGTGAGAAAGTCCGGGACCTCCGTTGACGGCGATGACTGGAGCTTCTTTAGTGGGCGTTCCGTAGA
>Ga0210388_10001178_pt1 | contig 20663 bp, 13 predicted proteins | sample IncBWC19OmetaG_FD_155485 | JGI IMG/M metagenome (GOLD analysis project Ga0210388, IMG submission 155485) | Forest soil microbial communities from Barre Woods Harvard Forest LTER site, Petersham, Massachusetts, United States - Inc-BW-C-19-O ... | reverse complement strand
CTTGCCGGTGCTGGTCTTGATGAAATCGCCGCCTGCCTGCATGGCAATTTCACTGGCTAGGCGGACATTGTCGTAGGTCACGAGTTCGCCGGTCTCCAAAATCACTTTCAAGTGCGCGGGACCGCAGGCTTCCTTGGTCGCGGCGATTTCATCGAACACCTTGGCGTGGTCACCCGCGAGGAAGGCGCAACGGTCGATCACCATGTCGATCTCATCCGCGCCATCGGCCACCGTGCGGCGGACTTCCTCCAACTTGGTGCGGAGCGGATATTGGCCGCTGGGAAAGCCGGTCGCGACGGCGGCAACGTTCACAGGCGAGTTGTCACCAAGGAATTTCCGCGCGTATTTCGTCATGTTCGGATAAACGCAGATCGCGGCGCAACTGGGCACGGCGTATTTCGCATCGGCGGGCTGGAGCGCCTTGCGGCAGAGATAGGCGACCTTGCCGGGCGTGTCCTTGCCTTCCAATGTGGTGAGGTCGCACATGGACACAGCCATTTTGAGGCCGGCCATCTTGGCGGAGGTTTTGATGCTGCGCTTGGTGAATGCGGCGGCGCGTTCCTCCAGCATGACGGCGTCCACGGTCGGGGCGGTGAAATGGGAACGGGCGATGGTCGTTGTCATAATGTTTGCCGCTTCCTTGTTGGCGCGACGTTCAATGATCAATAAATGTTGGGGCGGAAACCGCGCGGCGTCAATGCGCTTTCATCCGGTGGATTATTCGGGGCACGTGTCAGGGTATATCCTGCTGGATTTCAAGAAAGATGCTGGAATACATACTCGACAAGCCGTTTGGCGATGTATAAAATTCATCTACCCGCATTGGCCGGCAGCAATGCGGGTAGATGTTTATTTTCTGCTTCAAACAGTTCAGCGGGGAAGCATCCCAGTCAACTTGCAACACTTATAACAATTTCAATTGTTGCGCCGCCGGTTCGCGCAACGAACTGACACCCAGGCCGAGCAGGCGCAACGGGCGTGAAACCAGTTTCTCCCGCCCCAGCAAATGGCAGCCCATGCGATAGATTTCATCCGCGCCGGTCAGCGGCTCCTCAAGCGAAATCTGCCGTGTCAGCGTCGTGAAGTCGCTGTACCGCACTTTCACCTGCACGGTGTGGGCGCCCAGATGACGGTGCTTGAGCCGTTTCTCGATGTCGGCCGCCTGTTCCTTGAGGCAGGCCCGCAATATCTTCCGGTCATCCGTGTCCTTCAAAAACGTTTCCTCGCCGCTGATGCTTTTGATTTCGTCGCCCGATTCCAGCGGCCGGTCATCTTCACCCACGGCGAATTTTTTCAGGGTCGGCCCGTACGAACCGACCAGCGCCCGCAAATCGCCGGGATAATCCTGCAGATCGCCCACCGTGCTGATGCCGGCCTTGTTCAACACCTGTTCGGTCACCCGGCCCACGCCAAAGAGCGTGCGCACGGACAAGGGCCGGAGGAACTGCACCTTTTCGGCATTCGTGATCACCGTCAACCCGTCCGGCTTTTTATGGTCGCTGGCGATCTTGGCGAGCAGCTTGTTGGAGGCGATGCCGACGGTCGCCGTAAGCTGGCGTTCCAGCCTTATCCGCTGTTTCAAATCCTGCGCGAAGGGAACCGCCTTGTGCAATGAAGCATCGGCGTCCTGGCCCTGGCATACCGAAGTAAAATCCAGATACGCTTCATCCACCGACATCTGTTCCACGGTCGCGCCGTAGCCGGACACAATTCCCATGATCGCGCGGGATTCCTCCCGGTATGCCTCCATGCGCGGGCGCACAAAAACGCCCTTGGGACACAACCGGCCGGCCGTGAGGCTGGGCATGGCTGAACGCACGCCGAACTTTCTGGCTTCGTAACTGGCGGCACAAACCACCCCGCGTTGGGTCGGAGGCGCGCCGACAATGACCGGTTTTCCCCGCAACTCAGGATGATCCCGCTGTTCCACCGAGGCGTAGAAGGCGTCCATATCGAGATGGAAGATGACACGATACATCAACGAAGCAGTGAACGGTTCACTTTGAGCCAGCGTTCCGCCGCCGGATAATCGGGGCAGAGGCGTTGGACTTCCTGCCAGAAGCGGTCGGAGTGGTTCATATGCCGGCGATGGGCCAGTTCGTGCAAAATGATGTAGTCCCGCACAAACTCCGGCGTGTGGATCAAGCGCCAGTTCAAGGAAATCGTTCCGCTTCGACTGCATGATCCCCAGCGTGATCTCTGGTTTCGCACGGAGACGCGCACGACCTCGATACTATGCAGGGCTGCCAGTTCCATGACCCTGACGGGAAGTTCTTTCGCCGCCAGCTTGTGCAAATATTTTTCCAGCGCCGGTCTCAAATCCACTGACAAGTCCGGAATTTTTAAAACGTCAGGGCCGAGGCGGATCTGGCCGATGTTTTCAAATTCAATCTTGACCGGCTGGCCGCGGAGATAAATTTCCGTTCCCAATTTCCAAGCCGTCGAGATTTTTGGCTGGGATTCCAGCCGTTGGAATTGCCCTTCCAACCAGGCAATATGTTTGCCGACAAATTCCCGGGCGGTGGCAAGCGAACCCCGGCGCGGGATGGTGACACGTGCAGTGCCGTCGGCCTGCAGTCGCAACAAATATCGCCGGGCTCTGGGATGATGAACAAAAAACAGCGGCACCATCCGCGAGCCCACCTGCAATTGGTGGGTCTCCCGTGCCTGACTGAATTTGAACAACCGTTCGAACATCCGCCCGATTCTACCCGCAGCCAGCGAATCCGTCAGCAATGTGTTATTTCAGGTAGCGTCTTTTTTTTAAGAAACCCGGTGGGGCGAGCGTCCTCGCGAGCCGTCGTGAGCCTTTGGTTTAATCGGCTCGCGAGGACGCTCGCCCCACCAATTTAAGGCACTCCTTATTTCACAACGGCGCTTTCAACCTTGGGCTGTGGTTCGGCGGTCGCAACGAGAGCCGAATCCTGATACCAGCCGCCGCCGAGCGACTTGATGAGTTGCACGGTGGCAATCAGACGTTCGCCCGCGAGTTGTGCGTTGGCGCGCTCGGCAGCGAGTGCGTCGCGGTTTGCGTCCACCACGTTGATGTAGGCGACGATGCCGGAACGATAACGGTCACCCGCCAGGTCCGCCGCCTGCCGGGCGAATACGACCGCGCGCGATTGCGCGTCCGATTGCTCCGCCAAATGCCGGATACCGGACAGGCTGTTTTCCACGTCACCAAACGCCACAAGCACCTGCTGGCGGTATAGCGCGACGGACTCCGCATAAGCATTTTTCGCGCGCTTCAGGTTCGCGAGATTTCTGCCGCCGGCAAAAATCGGCAGCGACACGCTCGGCCCGATCGACCATGCGCGGCTGTTCCAATTGAACAGCGTTTCGATGTCACCGCTGACGTAACCGCCGGAGCCGGTCAAGGTGACGACCGGAAAGAACGCACCTTTCGCGACGCCGATCTTGGCGTTCGCCGAGGCAAGCTGGCGTTCGGCGGCGGCCACATCGGGACGGCGCTCCAGCAAATCTGCCGGCAGGCCGGCAGGGATTTCCGGCGGCTGCGGATTCCAATTTTTGTCCGCGTTGTCGATGGCGGCGATTCTGAAACCGGAAGGATTTTGGCCGGCCAGAATCCCCAGCGCATTTTCCATTGCATCGCGATTTTGCGCGAGCGACGCGGCCTCGGCCTCGGTGGTGGCCAGTTCCGTTTCAGCCTGGGCGACATCAAGCTGGTTGCCGATGCCGCTGTCAAAACGGTCATGCACGAGTTTTACCTGTTCCTTGCGCAGCGCGACCGTGCCGTCCACGGTGGCGATCTCCGCATCAAGCGAACGCAATGCGAAATAATTTTGCGCGACGTCCGATTGCAGGGTGAGCAGTACGTTGAAATAATTGGCGAGCGACGCCTGTGCATCATCACGCGCGCTTTCGAACCCGCGCCGCACCCTGCCCCACAAATCCACCTCGTAGCTCAAATCCAGCGGCGCGTTGAGAGTGTTCGCCGTTATACTACCAAAGCTCGGAACCTCATTTGGCGAATAGCGTTGCCGCAGATAACTTGGATCGGCGGAAAGCGATGGCAACAGGTCCGCCCGCGCCACCCGTGCGGTCGCGCGCGCCTGTTCCACACGGGCGAAGGCGGCCTTGAGCTGTTGATTTGCACCCGCAGCCTGCGCTTCGAGCGCGTTCAGGTTCGTATCGCCAAAAATTTCCCACCAGTTTCCCTTCGGCACGCCTTCGAGCGGCGTGCCGATTTTCCAGTTGCCGGTTTCGGAGGACTTGTATTGCGCCGGCGCGGAATTCGTCGGTGCGTGGTAGTCCGGGCCGATGGTAAGCATGCCGGCGTTCGCGGAACTGAAACCGAACAGGACGGTGGTGATGATGATTCCGGTCGCCACGGTGGTTGTACCCGGCAGGATATGTTTTGATCCTTCCGCAGCGGCCTTTTTCTTCCCGCCGAGCCGCATGAGGGCGACGAAAAATACCGGCGTCAGAAACAGACCGAACAGTGTCACGCCGATCATGCCGGAAAACACGGCGACACCCATCGCCTGCCGCATTTCCGCGCCCGCGCCGTGTGCAACCACGAGCGGAAACACGCCCGCGACGAACGCGATGCTCGTCATCAAGATCGGCCGCAAACGCAGGCGGCACGCTTCGATGGCGGCATCGACGGGAGCCATGCCCTCTTCCTGTTTTTGCTTGGCAAATTCGATGATCAGGATCGCGTTTTTGCAAGCCAGGCCGACGAGCACGATGAGGCCGATCTGGGTGAAAATGTTGTTGTCTCCGTGTGTGAACCATACACCGGCGATGGCAAACAACAGGCACATGGGCACGATCATGATGATGGCCAGCGGCAGGCGAAAACTTTCATAGAGCGCGGCCAGCACCAGGAAGACGAGCAATAGACACAGCGGATAGATGTATATCGCCGTATTGCCCGCGAGGATTCGCTGGTAGGTCAGTTCCGTCCATTCGGGCGTCATACCACGCGGCAGGTTATCGGCCACCAGTTTGCTCATTGTAGCCTCTGCCTGGCCGGAGCTGTAACCGGGCGCGGGGCTGCCGTTGATTTCCGCCGCCGGATAACCATTGTAACGCATCACACGGTCGGGACCATGGGACTCGGTGACTTTTACCACCGCGCCGAGTTCCACCATTTCGCCCTGGTCATTGCGCGTCTTCAGCCGGGTGATGTCCTCGGCATGCGCGCGGAACGGCGCGTCGGCCTGGGCGATGACCTCATAAGTGCGGCCAAACCGGTTAAAGTCATTCACATAAAGCGAGCCGAGATAGATCTGCAAGGTCTCGAACAGATTTTGCAGCGGCACGCCCTGGGTCTTGGCCTTCACGCGATCGACATCGGCGTCGAGCTGCGGGACGTTCACCGTAAATGTAGAGAACATGCCGGCGAGGCCTTTCGTCTGGTAGCCCTGGCCGATGATGGACTGCACATTTTGATATAAGGCGTCGTAGCCGAGGTCGGCCCGGTCTTCGACATAAAGTTTGAAGCCGCCGATGGTACCGAGTCCCATCACCGAGGGCGGCATGACGGTGAGGACGAAGCCTTCCTGGATCGAACCCATGCTTTTGTTCAACGCGGCGGCGATGGCCGGCCCGCTCAAGTCTGCGCTGGTGCGCTCCTCAAACGGTTTCAATGTGAAGAAAACGATGCCGGCGTTGGGCGCGACGGTGAAGCCGTTGATGCTCAAACCGGGAAATGCCACCGCGCTGTCCACGCCCGGTTGCTTGAGGCCGATGGCCGACATTTTGCGGATGACGGCTTCCGTACGATCGAGCGATGCGCCGTCCGGCAATTGGGTGAAGCAAACGAGATATTGCTTGTCCTGTTGCGGCACGAAACCGGTCGGTACCTTGTTGAAACTCCAGCCGGTCAACGCCAGCAACGCGGCATAGACGACCAGCGCCGCGACGACGCGGCGCAGGATTTTTGCCACGCCAATCGAATATTTTTCACCGGCCCATGCGAACGCGCGGTTGAACGGACGGAAAAACCACCCCAGCGACTTTTCCATGAAACGCGAGAACAGGTCCTTCGGCTCGTCATGGCCCTTGAGCAGCACGGCGCAGAGCGCGGGGGAAAGCGTCAACGAATTGAACGCCGAGATGACGGTGGAGATCGCGATGGTAAGCGCGAACTGTTTGTAAAATTGCCCGGTCAGGCCGCTGATAAAAGCCGTCGGCACGAACACCGCGCACAGCACGAGCGCCGTCGCCACGATCGGCCCGGTGACTTCGCTCATGGCGCGCTTCGCGGCGGCCACGGACGAAAGACCGTTCGCGATGTTGCGCTCGACATTTTCAACGACGACGATCGCGTCATCCACCACGATGCCAATGGCCAGCACCAGGCCGAAGAGCGACAGCGCGTTAATGCTGAATCCGAACGCGTGCATCACCGTGAAGGTGCCGACGAGCGACACGGGCACCGCCGCAAGCGGAATGATCGCCGCGCGCCACGTCTGCAAGAACAGGATCACCACGATGACGACGAGCACAATCGCCTCGGCCAGCGTGTGGATCACGGCCTCGATGGAATGCCGCACGAAAATCGTCGGGTCATAGACGACGGAATAATCGATGCCTTGGGGAAAATTTTGCTTCAGCTCTTCCATTTTTGCGCGAACGTTTTTGGAAAGTTCCAGCGCATTGGCCCCGGGGCTTTGGAAGATCGGGATCGCGACGGCAGTCTTGTTATTCAACAACGATTCGAGGGCGTAGCTGCCGGCCCCGAGTTCGACGCGGGCGACGTCCTTGAGCAAGGTTTTTTCGCCGTTCGTGCCGGTCTTGACAACGACATTTTCAAATTCCTCCTCCGAGATGAGCCGGCCCTTCACGTTGACCTGCATCTGGAAATCCGCCGGTTTGTCCAGGGGCTGCTGGCCGATGACGCCGCCGGCGACTTGGACGTTTTGTTCGCGGAGCGCGGCGACGATGTCGCTCGCGGTGAGATTGCGCGCGGCAATCTTGTCCGGGTTCAGCCAGATGCGCATCGCGTAATCGCCGGAACCGAAAAGCTCCACATCACCGGCACCGGGAATTCGCGCGAGCACATCCTTCACCTGCAACGTGGCGTAGTTGCGCAGATAAACCTGGTCGTAACGGCCATCCGGCGAAAACAAGTGGACGACCATCGTCAGATCAGGCGATTGCTTCGTGGTCGTGATGCCAAGTTCGCGGACTTCCTCGGGCAATTTCGGCTGGGCCTGCGATACACGGTTCTGCACCTGTACCTGCGCGTTGTCGATGTCCGTGCCGAGTGCAAAGGTGATGGTCAGAGTCATGACGCCGTCGCCGGTCGCCTGTGAGAACATGTAGAGCGAGCCTTCGACACCGTTGATGGCCTGCTCGAGCGGCGAGGCGACCGTCTCGGCGATGGTCTTCGGCGTCGCACCCGGATAGGTCGCTTTCACGACGATGGTAGGCGGCACTACTTCGGGATACTCACTGATCGGCAGCCGAAACAGCGCGAGCAGGCCCATCATAAAGATGGCGATGGATAACACGCCGGCAAAGATCGGGCGCTTGATGAAATAATCTGAAAAGTTCATGGTTTTTGGTTTTTAGGCAGGTCGATGGCGCAAGGCACCATTCGGAGAATTTCCTACCGCAACTGCAATGGTTTGGGTTTGGTTTTACCGGCTGGCGAGCTTGGACGGATTTTGGCGGGTGGCCGTTTCCGTCTCAGTCTGCGGCGTCACGGTCATGCCGGGGCGCACATGTTGCAATACGAGGTTCGTAACAATTTTTTCGCCCGCTTCAAGGCCGGAGCGCACGATGCGTTTGCCGTCCGCGAGCGGTCCGAGCTCCACCTGCCGGTAGGCGACGGTGTTGCTTGAGGTTAGGGTCAGCACAAATTTATTCGCCTGGTCCGTGCCGATGGTTTTTTCATCCACGAGCACCACCTCGTGGCGCTCGCTCAGCGGAATGCGGATGTGCGCGAAAAGCCCCGGCACAATGCGTCCGTCATCGTTGTTGAAGACAGCGCGCACGAGAATGCTGCCGGTGTTCGGATCCAGTTGGTTGTCGAACGACTCGATATGGCCCGTATGCGGAAAATCATCCTCGTCCGCGAGTTCCAGTCCGACGGGTACTTCGCCGTCGCCGTCTGACTCCAGTTTCTTCTGCGACGCCAGCCGGTTGAACTTCAGATAAGTGTCTTCGTCAAGGTTCGCATAGACATAAACCGGATTTACCGAAACGACCGTGGTGAGCAGCGATGCCCCGCCGGCGTTGCCGCTGACGTAATTGCCCTCGGTCAAGAGCGCACGGCTGACGCGTCCGTTGATCGGCGCACGCACTTCCGTGTAGTCGAGGTCGAGCTTTGCGGAGTCAAGATCCGCCTTCGCCGCGAGATAATGCGCGTTGCGCGCCTCGGCCTCTTCCTTGGAGATGGCATTGTTTTTCAGCAAGGTATCCGTGCGGTCCGCCTCGCTTTTGGCCTGTTCATAAACTGCCTGGCGCTGGTCGTAGGTTGCCTGGTTCCAGCGCGGATCGATGACGAAAAGCACGTCGCCTTTGTTCACGAGCTGGCCGGACTTGAAACGCACTTCCTGGATGTAACCGGAAACGCGCGGGCGGATTTCCACCGAGTCCACCGGCGCGGTGCGCCCGGTGAAGTCGCTCCACTCGACGATTTCCTTTTGCTCGACCGGCGCGACCGTCACCGCCGGTGGCGGCGGGGTTTGTGCCTGCGCTGACGCCTTGTTACAGCCGCTGGTCAATCCGGCCAGCGCGACGACTAATGCCGTTGCGGCGGACAGTTGAAATAGGTTTTTCGAATTCATGGTTTGGTTGGTTGGATGAATTGTTTGTTTTGGTTTTAAGATTTGAAATCACGCCGCGAGGGCGTAATGCGTATTACTCCTCAGCAAGAAATGCTGGCGCGACTGCCAACGCGCGACGTTCTCCGCCTTCTCCACCGCGAGCTGCGGAAAGAAAAGCCGCGCAAAGCCGGTTTGCTGCGCCAAGCTGTCAGCCTCAAACAACGCGAGCCGGAGCAAATGCTCGTTCGCGCCCATCAGCTTTTGATACCTGGCATAGACGTCAGCTTTGACTTGGTTGATGGGGTCGGTGTGCTTCACCGCCACGGCTGACTCCGTCTCGGGCAAAAACTCCACCTTGATTGATTCCAATGTGTTATTCGTATTCATAAGTGTTTTAATAGTTGTCTACTTAGTAAAGTATAAGTTCAAAAAAAATTAAACCGCCACCAACTCGCCCTTCACGCCCAGCAAACTCGAAACTCCCGGCCACATCTGACGCAGCGATTCCACATTGTTCTGGATGCGCGCCTCCATCAGCAACCCGTCGTAATAGGCCATGATCATCTTCGCCTTGGCCGTCGGATCCGGTGCGCTGACCAGGCCCTCGGAATGGGCTTCGCGGATGGCGGACTCGATATATTTCAATTTGTATTGCATGATCGACTGGATCTTTTTCTGCAACGCATCTTCCTGCGTGCAGACTTCACAACCCAAGGCAACCTGCGGACAACCCAGCACCCGGCCATACTTTTCGACGTTTTCCTTCTGGATTTTGTAGCTGTATTCGCAATACCTTTTCACGCGTTCCAGCGCGGGAACCGTCGCCGAAAACATGGCATCCAGCTCTCCGCGATGCATTTGCCAGCGGGCCTCCACCGAGGCCACCGCCAAGTCCGCCTTCGATTCAAAAAAGTAGTAAAAACTGCCCTTTTTCACGCCCGCGCGCTCACAAATCTGGTCGATGGTCGTCGTGCCGTACGAACCGGTCCAGACCAGCTCGAATACGGCATCCATCAACTTCTCTTTGGCATCACTGACGCGGCCCATAAAATTCTTTTTAGTACAACAATCCGGCTTAATTGCTCGAATCTGAAATCAGAATACCATTCTAAACTATTTAGTCAACTATTATTTTTAAAAAATCCTGTTCGATCTTTTCTCCAACACAGCACCCACATAAAGCCATCAAGCGCAGTGACTTTTGAGGATTTTACCCCGATCTGCTCGAACAATTACACGTTCACAAACGGCTATTTAGAGTCGCAGAGAGCATATCAAATACAGACTCGCGTCATTTTAAACGTATCGGCAATTGAAATATACGATTATACAACTCTGCCAAGGTTGCGCCGGTGTGCCGGCTACGCAGATCCTCGTTGAAGGGAATGGTGACGGAGGTTGCGAAGTCGTGGATGGACAGACAGTAGGTGTTGTTGACCATGATGCCCAACAGTTCCCCTCCCCGGCTTAGGACGAGATCGCCGCTCGACGGGTTGAATTTTCCAAACAGCCCCTTGATGAGGTTGTGATCCAGCTTGAGGTATTCCGGCGTGCTTAAATCCATCTGGAAATCGCATTCACCATAATAACTTCCATCCGCGCCGATGAGCACGGCATCCTGAAACTTATATGGATCCGCGGATATACGATACGCCTTGACCCCCAACTGATTCGCTTCCGCCGGCGTGATCGGCAAAAAAACCACGCGGGGATCCTGCTGATGAAATGACAGCGAGTGGATGCCCGCCTGTCCGCCATGGGTGCTCAAAGTTCCCGTGAGCTTGTCCCAATCCGTGCCCGGATCCCATAACACCAGCGGCGTTTCATCGACGTGGCACATCGCAAAAATATTGGTTCCATCGGTCACCAGCACGGTCTTGGTTTTGGCCGGCCGGTCACCGCCAAAGCCCAAAATATAGTTGGGGCGGGAGGCCACCATGTCGGCGTCTACCCGGTTGGAAACAAATTCGCTGAAGATGTTGTTCGGGGCCAGCATGCGGTTGTCCCGGATTTCCTGGGTCAATTCGGAGGAATTGGTCGCCAACGTTTTGAAACCTTCAGTCAGCTTGGAGTTCTCGGCGCGGGTGGCCTGGACTTCCTGCTGCATCAACGCGGCACGGTCGGCTGCCGCCTGTCTTTCCACCTCCGCCAGTTGTAATTGATTCGCCAGCCGTTCCTTCTCCGACAGAGCCGTCTGGTTGCTTTGCGTCAGCTGGTTCAGTTGTTGTTTCAAGGCGGCTGACATCTCGGACTGGTGCTGCGCCTCGGTTTCCGTGGATGCCAGTTGTTGCTGCACGGCCTGCGCCTGCGCGGACGCCGCCTGCAACTGCCGGCTCAATTCTTCCGCGTTCGTCCGCGCAAACACAGCCTGCGTCTGCAATTGCTGGTTCTGCTGTTCCTGCGTGGCCAATTGGGCCTGTTGCTGGGTGGCGGCGCTGCGGGTCTGCGCCAGTTGTTGCTCCAGCTGTTCGCGTCCCTGCCGCTCCTCCTCCAGCGCCCGTTTCATCACGGCGGCCAGGTCGGCGCCGGCGTTCGGTACCGCATTGGTCGATACCACAACCTTTGTCGGCGGCCGCGTGTTTTCATCGGCCATCTTGGTGATGTCCGTCGAAAACGTCAGCAGGCTCAGCAACAAAAAGTCGCAGATGACGATGAGGATGCTCCGGCTCATGGCGGGGTGACAGGTTGCGTTGCCCTCGCCGGAACGACGGCTTCAGCGGCGGCCTCCGCCTCCAGCAGCAATTTCCGGCGCTCCGGGCGCAGGTGAAAAATTTTGAAGATCACCACGAAGATGATTCCAAATGACGTGGAGGAATAGGCTGCCATCAGGCTGAATTTGACCAGCCCCATGGAGGCGACGATGAGCGAAATGATCGTGCCGACGAACCCGAGGTACAACCCCGCGTCAAACAGATGATCCTCGTTTTCGAGCAGCTTGAGTTTTATGCGCGGTGGCACATTCTGGCGGCGGATCTCCGCCAGCTTCACGAGGCACGAGATGTAGAGCAGCGCTTGCAACACAAAGAAGACAAGCAATGTGATAAGTATGGTTGGACTCATAATCATTTTTTGAACGCCGGAGATTCCTGCCGGGAAAGCCCCGCCCGTCGTGGGCGGCAGCAATCGCAGAGTAAAACCCGCTCCCTGGTTGTCCTGGGCGAGAAACGGCTCGCTCCAGAGCAGCACCACCAACAGAAACCCCAGCGAAAATAAAAATCCACGGATCAGATACATGCCCCGTACCTGCAACGGGCGCTCCAAAGAAGATGCGGCCGGCCGCGCGAAATGCAACGCCAATGCCAGAAAAAATCCCGACAGCAGATACATCACCCATTTGACCGCCAGCATCGGTTCCGGATGGCGGGCATAATATTTTGCCATCCCTGCATAAAAGTCACCGGCAGCCGCCAGCGGCACCCGTTCGGATTCATGGAGCCGTTGCCCGCTTTGCGCCAGTTCGCGGGTGCCGCCGGTGCCGAAGCGCAAACTCGCACCCAGATCCGTCAGGCCGGTTTTAGGAAACTTTGCCAGGTAATCGGCCACGGCGGATGACTGCCCGGAAACCACCACGACCGCGAACAGCACCGGGAGTTTGTCACCGGCATTCCGCACATCGTCGGCCAGTTGATGTAGCGTCTCCCGGTCCGGCACCGTTGCCGTGAATGCCGTGAGCTGATCCCAATTGAACCGCTCGCCCAGCGATGTAAAGTCCATCAAGATTTGCTCCAGCGGTTGCAAATCGCCCCCGTGGTTGGCTTGGGTGGCATACCCCAAAATATTGCTGCCCAGGCCCGTCGACAGATACCCGCCGTCCAATAAAAGACCGGTCGTTGAAACGGCCGCATCGAACGCCTGCCCGGCGGCCGATTGTGCGGGCGAAAAGATAACGGTGTTATTGAGCGAACGGCTGCGCAATAATTCCACCACCCCCGGATTTTGCGAGCCGGCCAGTTGTGCCAGCGCCAGCCGCCGATTTTCCTGTCGGACAATGAAATCGCTGAACGATGAATCTTGATCTGCCGGTTGGAAGTTGTTTCCAAACAGATTTTCCATCCGCGCATCGTCCCCCCAAAACCGGGAACCCGGTTGTTGCCGGACGAGATTGGTCCAGGCTGAAGCCACACTGTCCATTCCCGAAATTTGGATCTGCGCCGCCTGTAGCAGCAACTGCGCGGTCCCTAATTTTTTTTGCCCCATCAGCGCCCGTATTTTATCAGGCAAGGCGGGGTCGGATTGCCCCGCCACCTGGACCACCCCCACGTCCAGCGCCCGTAAATGCGCCGGCACCAGCAGTCCAACGGCCAGCAAAATCAGGCCGAAGACCGCGCAGGCAATGCAAAACAGCCAGCGAAATTTCATGGGTTAAAACAAACAACCATTATCAGCCTGGAGACCAATACCGGTCATTCCAGCTAATATGTAACATGTATTTTGAATTTCAAGGACGGTCATTTTTGAGTAGCGTCTTAATTTCAAGAAAACCGGTGGGGCGAGCGTCCTCGCGAGCCGTCGTGAGCCTTAGGTTTAAGCGGCTCGCGGGAACGCTCGCCCCACCAATTTAAGACATTAGACATTACCCATTTTTGAAAATAGAATTGCTATTCCCATGCCAGAACCGGTCAGAGTCTTTTGCAAGCCGGTTTCGTGACCTATAATCGCTTGGTTAACCACCTTACTGCTCTTCTCGCCTCACTGCCGCCGGCTGAGCGTAACTTTCAAGAGAAAATTGCACGACCGAAGCTGCAATTTGCATGAACGGCGCGGTTAAAAAAATGTGATTTGCAAGGGCCAAAAAATGAGCCGGGAACCTGAAAAACGACATAACGGGCAAGCGCCCAAAAGCCGCAATGATAGTCACTTTTGAACTTATCCAATGTTACCCGGTAATGGATTCCACGACTAATTTCCCATAAGAAACTAATTCCCAACAAGGTTGGGTATTTTTGACGCAGAGTCGGTATCCAGGAACAACGTGGCTGAAGGATGTTGCCGGAGAATACTCGCGGGGCAGGCCGTTGAAATTTTCCCGTCCAGCATGGCGGCGACGGCTGCGGCCTTGCGGGATCCTGGAACAACGCACACGAGCGCGCGTCCGGACATCAACATCGAACAAGTGAGCGTGATGGCCTGACGCGGCACTGATTTAAAATCCGGGAAGCATCCATCGTTGACCTGTTGTTGGCGGCAAACATCGTCCAGTTCCACCACCTTCACGCGCTTTGGATCGGCAAAATCCGCCACCGGTGGATCGTTGAAAGCGATGTGACCGTTTTCACCCACACCCATGCAAACCAGATCCACGGGCGCTTCCGCCAGCAACACCGAGTAGCGGGCGCATTCCGCTTCCGGATCGGACATTTCACCGCGGATTCCGACAAACACCGCCGGCTTGACCTGGTTCAGCAGATGCCGCTGCTGGTAGTTACGGAAAGAAGCCGGGTTTGATTCGGAAATTCCCACATATTCATCCATGTGAAACACCGTGACGCGCGACCAGTCAATTCCCGGGGCCATGGCCAAGCCGGCGATCAATTCATTTTGAGATGGGGCGCTCGCCACGATGATCCGGGCGAAACCTTGCCGCTGGATCGCCGAACGTAAAATCTCCGCAGCAGCGACGGCAGCGATGGCGCCCATCTCCGCGCGCGTGGAAGAAATCTTCACTTGAAGACGGTCAGTATTAAAGGATTTGGTGTTTGGGTTGGTCATGGGAAAGGGTTGGCAGTTGTATGTCGAACATCTTTGCGATGGCGGTTGAAAATAAAATTCGCGCGGCGGCGGCATCCAGCCCGAGCCATTTTTCGAGATTGCGCACGCCTTCATCCGGGCAAAGCGCCGAGCCGGCAAAATTCTTTCCGCCGGGCTGGTGCACCACCCGGTCCTCGCCCACCTCCAGCATCAAATTGCCCAGCGTGTAATGGCCGGTTGCCGCCCCGGCCGCCGCCATGCAATCGGTGGTGAACAGCGCCTTGCCCGCGGGCTTGGCGTGGAAAAAGTTTTTCAGGACCCACGGCGGGAGATGGATGCCGTCTGGAATAAAAAATGCCGCGAGTTCATCGCGGGCCAGCAGCCGTTGCACCACATTATCGTGACGGTGCAATTGTTGCGGCACGCCGTTGCCCAGATGTGTGCAAAACCGTGCTCCCGCCTCCATCGCCGCATCAATATCGGCGTCCTCCGCACGGGTGTGACCCAGTGAGACCTGCGCGCCGCTGTCCACCACGGCACGGATCAGTTCCGCGCTGCCCGGAAGTTCCGGGGCCAGCGTGACCAGCCGGATGTTGCCGCCCGCCGCCCGTTGCAGACGTTCAAAAGCGCGGACATCCGGCCTGGTCATGTGCCGCGCCTCGTGCGCACCGCAATAACCCGGCTCCGGCGAAAGCCACGGCCCTTCCAGATGATACCCGCAGACCGCTTCGCTCACGGCCTCGTCCGCCGCCCGCAGACGCTCCAGGTTTGCAAATTTTTCCGCGAGCGCATCCAGCGAATCCGTGATCAGCGTGGCAAAAAAACGTTGCGTCTGGTGCGCGGCCAAACCATCCACGGCCTGGCGCAATTCCGTACCGGTCAAACCGCACTTTTGAAAATCCACACCCGCAAAGCCATTCACCTGGATGTCAAAGAGGCCGGGCAACATGTGATTAAAAACCCGATTGGTTTTTGGACGCAACCGTTTCCGCAGATTCGCCGTCCAACCGGTGATGGTTGATGCCCGCCGCTGACAACCGTTGGTTGCCGGTCTTAAGCCGGCGGTTAAAATCGTCAAAATTGCGGGCGGACTTTGCCGACCACGTCACTTCCGCCAGCGCACACGCGCGGGGAAAGATCATGTATTCCGCATGCGGGAGCGACGCCACATATTCCGTCCACAAGTTGCACTGTCCGCCGAGAATGTGCGATTCATACGCCGCCGGAAGATTGGTCGGCACCGGCTCGAAGGCGTAGATCTTTTCCAGCGGCACGAATCCGCCGATGGCGTGTGGCTCGGCGATATGGTTGGTGGACTGGTAATAATCCAGGTAGCAGAGCTTGCTCGCCATCACCACATCATGGCCAGTGCTCGCCGCCTCGACCGCGCCGCCGATCCAATCCATCACCGCTGAATTTTGGGCGAGGCCGCCTTGGAGGATTTCGCTCCAGCCGATGAGGGTCTTGCCGTGCGCACTGACGGATTTTTCCACACGCCGGACAAACCAGCCCTGCAACTCATCGAAGTTTTTGAGTCCCCCGGTCTTCATGCGCGCCTGGCAGAGCGGACAGGTGCCCCACGTATCTTGTTTGACCTGGGGCTTCACCTCGTCGCCGCCGATATGGATATATTTTCCCGGGAACAGGCCCGCCACCTCCGCGATCACATCATCCAGAAATACGAATGTCTGCTCGTTGCCGGCGCAAAAGACGCCATCGTTCACCCCCGCGTAGATGTCCGTGCTGAACGGTTTGTCCGCACACCCCAATTCCGGATATGCCGCCAATGCCGCGACACAGTGGCCGGGCATTTCGATCTCCGGAACAATCGTGATGTGCCGCGCCGCCGCATACGCCACGATCTCGCGGACATCACGTTGCGTGTAAAATCCGCCGTAACGGCCATCTGCGCCGAAGGCTGCGGATTCAACCGATGCCCACGCCGGATGGGCGTTATTTTTTTCCAGCTCGGCGATTTTTTTGTCGGGCGGCACCAACACGCTTTGATTGCGCCAGGCACCCACCTGCGTGAGCTTGGGATATTTTTTGATCTCGATGCGCCAGCCCTGGTCATCAGTCAGGTGCCAGTGAAATGTGTTCAATTTGAACAGTGCCATATCATCGAGCACCTTCTCCACGTCGGCCTTCGGATAAAAATGCCGGCTGACATCCAGCATCAGCCCGCGCCATCCAAAACGCGGCCAGTCCCGGATCTGCACACATGGCGCGGACCAATCCGTGCCCTTCACGATGTTGGTGGAGAAAACCGCCGGCGGCAGCAGTTGCAAAAGTGTTTGCGCCCCGTAAAAAAGACCGGCTTGCGCGGGGGCACGGATGATCACGTGATCCGTGGCAACATCCAGTTCATAACCTTCCGCGCCCAGGGTAACGTCCGCGCCGTTCGTGGTGAGCAAAATATTTTCAACAAGCGCCGGATCCGTTATGAAAGCGCCCGCAACTTTGAACCGGTAGCCGGTGGACTGGCGCAGCCTTTTCGCCAGAAATTCCGCCGTCAATTCCGAGCTTTTGTCCGTCAGTATGCGTGTGGATGGCGACAGCTTGAATTCGCCGTCGAGCCGCTCCATTTTCTGCGGCTGCGGGATGAGCGCCAGCTCGTCTGCGGCCTGCGCCGCCATTCCGGCCAGCGCGGTACAGATGATTCCGATGATGACAAACTTCATAAAAGTGACGTCGTTAAAATGCGTTCCTGCCGGTGGCATTTTACAGCCGCAAAAAAATCTTTCGTTCATACATGAATCGCATCAGCCAGAAGGCCAGAAGCAACCCTACGATGGTCACCAGCAGATCACCCGCGCCATGGACCAGATGCGCATCAAAAAAATCCTTCACATCGCCCCCCACCAGCCGCAAGGCGGGTTTGCGGAATCCGCCCAGCACGGCGCTCGTCAGGTAGATGGTGATGGAGTTCATGCCCATCCACACAAACGGTTGGCACCAGGTGCGTTGCTGGCGCACGTCCACCAGCCAATAAAAAAATCCCAACAACATGGCACTGTAGCCGCCGGCCACGAGCACGAAGGACGAGGTCCAGATTTTCTTGATGACGGGAAATTGCAGGTTCCACAACCAGCCCAGCGCCACACAGGTGATCCCGGCTGCTACCAGCCAGACAATTTTTTTCTGATCAGGAACGACCCGGCTTTGAAGCAAAAATCCTGCGAACGCTCCCAAGAGGCAGGTCGCCACCGCCGGAAACGTGCTCAGGATGCCCTCGGCCTCGGCGAACACCTCGTACTTGGAACCCGGGAGGTACAGGAAGTCAAGATGGTCGGACAGGTTCAGTCCCGGCAGAAATTTGCCGCTGGTCCGGGTGGTGGTCGCGTCATACATCCGGTGCGCGGCGGCCATCACCGGGCTGTCTTTCACGGCGGAGGGATTGCCAAATTGCGGATCGTTGAACAGCGCAGCCGTGGTGGTATCGCCGGATTGTTCCGCGAGCCGCGCGAGATTTTTTTGCTCGATCTGGATGTCGCGGATCGGCACAAACGTCATCAATGCCCAATAGCCGACGAGCAAGCCCGCGCAGATGGCGGCCAGCGCGCGCGGTTTAAAAAAGCAGAAGAGCAGTCCTCCCAACAGATACACCAGCGCGATGCGGCTCAGCACGCCGCTCAAGCGGATCGCCGGCCAGTCGTTCGTGAACCCGCCATTGAAAAAAATGCCCGCGAGAAACAGGGCGGCGCTCCGGATCAGGATTCGCTTCGCCGCCTCCGCCCGGCCATGACGCTCCAGCGTGCGGCCGATGGAAAAGCACATCGAGACGCCCATGATGAAGACAAACAATGGATAAATCAGGTCGTAGGCATGGAACCCCGCCCATTCGCAGTGCTGCAACTGGTGGTCGAGAAAGGCGACCGGCGGCGTCTGGCTCATCTGATTGAGCGCATAGACGATGGAATCGCCGCCGATGATCCAGAACATATCAAACCCGCGCAAGGCATCCACGGACATCAGCCGGCGGTCGGGGGAAGAATCGTCCGCTTTCATTTTTTTGCGTAGTCCCGGGCCGATGGCTCCAAAAAGACCGTGCCGCTGGAATCCGTCACGCCGGTCACGGAAACTTCCACGGAATACGTTGCGCCCGGTTTCACGCGGGGCAGGTCCAGGAAGTAATTCCAGTCCTGCGCCTTCACCGTGCGGTTGTATCCGGACCCCGCCAACCCCTCGTGGTTGTCGCGCGCCACTTCATGGCCGTTTTCCAACAAGACCGCCGAGGTGATGTCCAAGGGATGCTTCCCTGCGGCGTAGTTCAGGCTCAACCGGTATTTTCCCGGCGCAACCAGCTGCGGCGGCACATCCCAGTGCAAAAGCTTGGTTGCAGCCGGTTTCCACGCACCGATCTTCACGGCGCGATCATTCCAATAGACGATGCCGGCCGCGTCAAAGCGTTCTTCCTGGATTTTGAGACGCTGCGTGAAACTGTCGTAATCCAGCGACGCGCGCGGCGACCAGCCGATTTCGGAAAGCGCGCACAGCCGCGGAAAACTCATCTCCTCCACCTCGTGCATCGAGGCAAAGAACGGCGTCCATACGCACGCTTCCACGCCGAGGATATGCGACACCGCCTCCGGCTTCAGCGTGGGCGGGAGCGGGTCGAAGGAATAGGTCTTGTCCAGCGGCAGGTAACGGCGCGCGGCCTTGAGCTTGGGCGGCCGGTCCAGCGATTGATAATAACAAAGGTAAGCATAATCCTGCGAGGCCATGACGACGTCGTGCCCGGAATTCGCGGCGTCCACCCCGCCGCCGATCCAATCCATGACCGTCGCGTCCGAGGCCAGCCCGCCTTGCATGATTTCGCTCCAGCCGATGAACTTGCGTCCGTGGTCGGTGACAAATTTTCCGATGCGCCGGACGAAGTAGCTCTGCAATTCCTCTTCATCCTTCAGCCCCTCGGCCTTCATGAGCGCCTGGCATTTCGCGCAATTCTGCCAGTTCGTCTTGGGCACTTCATCACCGCCGATGTGGATATACCCGGAGGGAAACAATTGGAAAACCTCGGTCAGGACATTTTCCAAAAAAGTGTACGTTTCCTCATTGCCGGCGCAGTAGATGCCGTTGTAGATGCCCAGGTCCATGTCCATGGTGAATGGCCCGCCGGTGCAGCTTAATTCGGGATACGCCAACAACGCTGCGGTGGAATGTCCCGGCAATTCAATCTCCGGCACCACCGTGATATGGCGCGCCTGCGCGTAGGCGACCACTTCCCGGATCTGGTCCTGCGTGTAAAATCCGCCGTACCGGCCATCCGGCCCGTAGGCCGTGCTTTCATTGGAGGCCAGGTCAAAGCCGATGCCTTTTCGCCAGGCGCCGACTTCGGTCAGCTTGGGATATTTTTTGATCTCGATCCGCCAGCCATGGTCGTCCACGAGATGCCAGTGGAACACGTTCAACTTCTGTGACGCCATGAAATCCAGCGTCTGTTCGATTTCCGCCACGTTGAAGAAATGCCGGCTGACATCAAGCATGTACCCGCGCCATTTGAATTGGGGGGCGTCCTCGATGGACACTGCGGGAATTTTCCAGGCCACACCCTCCATCCGCGTAGAAGAATTAATTGCTGGCGGTAACAACTGCAACAACGTCTGCACCCCGTAAAACACACCCGCCGCATCGGCTCCCTGGATGACAACACCGGTTTTCGAATCAACCATCAGATGGTATCCCTCGGCAATCACATTTGTCCCGGCCAATCCTGTTTTCAAAATGATGCCGGTTCCGTCAGATGGCTGGGATGACAGCGGCGCAATCTCCACCCGGCAACCCGCCACGGTTCGCAGCCGGTCGGCCAGATAATCACTACTGTCACGCGCGGCGGTATCCGTATAAATCTTGAGGTCCGCAGGCAATTCATATTCCCCCCCGGCGCGCTGCACCATCCGGGGGATGGGCATGAGGCCCAAGGCATCATTATTTTCCGCCAGACCGGAATTGCCCTGCATCGCCAGCCATACGCAACCGCACACGAGGCCGCACCGCAAAAAAGTCGTCAATTTGATCATGAAAAAAATCCGGTTCATCTCTAAGGCACCCAGCTCAGCCGATAATAAGCCGAGGACGGCGGCCCGCCGAGGTCGCTAAAGTCATCCGTGTAATTGAACAGCCCGGTGCCGGGTGCATTCGTCGTCTCGATCGTCGTCCAACTTATCAGGTTGGTTGAGCGATCCACATTGTAAGTGGAACCCGGAACACCCGCGAATGAGAGCACCGCCG
>Ga0210388_10001176_pt1 | contig 20671 bp, 23 predicted proteins | sample IncBWC19OmetaG_FD_155485 | JGI IMG/M metagenome (GOLD analysis project Ga0210388, IMG submission 155485) | Forest soil microbial communities from Barre Woods Harvard Forest LTER site, Petersham, Massachusetts, United States - Inc-BW-C-19-O ... | reverse complement strand
GTCGGGGCAGCGACGCGGGGGCACGCGGAGATTTCAAGAAGGCGATGAAATTATTGAAGCCGCTCGCCGATGCCGGCAATGCCGTCGCGCAGCATCGCCTCGGCGTCATGTATGTGCTCGGCCAGGGCGTGCCGCGCGACCCCGCCGCGGCCATCAAATTGTTCACGGCGGCGGCGGACCAGGGCCAGGGTGAATCCCAGCACAGCCTCGGCCTGCGTTATCTATGGGGCGACGGCGTGGACAAGGACCCGGCCACGGCTGCGAACTGGTTTCTCGCCGCCGCGAACCAGGGCATTCCTGATTCAGCGACCTGGCTGGCGGACATGTATTGGAATGGCACCGGCGTGCAGCAAGACCCGGTGGAAGCCTATAAATGGATGCTGCTGGCCGGCGATAAATTCAGCATCAATCACGGCAACGGCGTGACCATCCAACAATTCGCCTCGCAACTGACACCGGAGCAACTCGCCGACGCACAACAACGCGCAGCCAGTTTCAACCCGCAACGCACCGGACCGGAGGATTATTGATTTGAGCCGGCGGCGGTTCAGGGCGTCAGGATTTCCGGACGCAACTGGCCGATGCATACTTGCGGCAATCGCTTGTCAGTCGAGCCGGCCACGGGCGTCTCCAGGGCCACATGGCCGTCGGCAAATGTGACGTTCGCCTTCTGCGCGTGGCGGAAGTGGCCGTTGGGCGTGTTGTTCGGGTTCGCGTAATTCGTCTCCAGATCCAGATAATAAAATTCCTCGAACATCGGATTGCTCGCGGATGCGGGCGGTTGAAAATTGTTCACCTGGGCGGCATCGGCAAAAAATGCGGTGTCAGACGGATGTGAAAGAACCCTGGCGTTCACGGGAACCAGGCTTTGCGCGGCGTTTTGCGCGGCAAACAGATACGCATTGCAACCGTAGCTGAAAATCACGTTCGTGCCCTTCAATTTGAATTGCGGTGAACTCCAGACCGGCGACGGGCACAGCCGGACATCGCTGCCGTGCAGGTATTGGAACAGCACGCCGGTGGACAGGTCAAAACCGCGCTGGCCCTCCGCGCCGGCGGCGAGCCAGCCGAACCACCATTGCTGCCCGGCCGTGGTTGCCGGTATCGAACGAAAGAAAAAATGGTCGCTGTTGTCGCCAAGATACAACTGTGTGGTCAGGCCGAGTTCGCGCAGATTGCTCACGCAGTCGGCGCGTTGCGCGGTGAGCCTGGCGCGGCTCAACACGGGCAGCAGCATCGCGGCCAGGATCGCGATGATGGCGATGACGACGAGCAGTTCGACCAGCGTAAAGGCCTTTTCGCCGCGCCCCGGCGCACGATGCCCGGGACGCAGCGAAAAGTTGTTTTTTTGCGAATGAAATTCTTCAACGCACGACCGGCAGATGCATGCGCGGTTGCGGAAATTTTCCGGCACGCGCGCCAGCAGTTCGGCGGGTATCTCCACGCTCGCGCACCAGCACGGGCCTTTGTGCACGGCGGGCGAACAGCGCTGGCACGCGTTCGCCCCGCCGCACAGCGGACAGGCTGCGGGGTCGAAAAATTTCAGCGCATTCGTCATGGCAGATCGGCGCGGACGTGGTAGAAGGAATTGTCGGCGGGCGGGTTCGTCGCCTGCAGCATCAAATTCGTGCCATTGCCGGAAACGGTCGGCGCCGCGGACGACCAGGTTTGGAAATCGGCGCTTTGTTCGAGCGTGTAAAGCCAGTTGGTATCCCTGCCAAACTGGACCTGGCCGGCGGCGGGAGTTTGTATCGCGCCGATCGGCAGCGGCGAGGCAAACGAAAGATGACTCACCGTGCCGTGGGCGAGCAATGAGTCGCCGTAGAAGTCGTCGAGCGTCGTGTAATTCATGATGGCCAGCGTGTCGAGGTTGAAGCCGGCGGTTCCATAATTGTCGATGGCCGGCAGCCAGCTGAAGACCTGGCCGTTGGTGTAAACCGTGCAGGTGATGATTGACGTACCGGGGGGGTGAATGAGCACGACGCGATAGTCGGTGTTCGTGGCCATCGGCTGCGAGTTGTCGAAGGCGAAATATAGGCCGCTGTTGGCATCGATCAAGGTGGCATCAATGGATGGACCGTAACTATCGGGGCCATCAGGGTAATAGTCGAACTCAAACAGGTCGGGCGAGGTGAAATTCGCCCGGGAAAAATTGGCGCTCGTCGCTTCGGTGTAATTGCAAAGGCCGATGGCGAGCTGGAAGTAATTGGTGGCGTCCGTGTCGGTAAGGTTCAAATCGAACTGCACGCAGAAGCCGTCGTCCGGCGTAAATGTGCGCCCGAGCGGATGGTAAAAATAACTGTTGGTTTGCGAGGAGTCCCACGTCACGTCCATGAGTTGATTGGTGGAATCCCATTGAAACAGGTTGGTATCGCCAAAGATCTGCCAGCCATTCTGCAACGGGTCGGCGGAAAATTTTTCGTTGATGATGGTGTCGGCAAAGCCGGCGGACGCGGCGAACAAACTGACGACGACAACTGCGACTATTCTTTTCATTCTGGTCTTTCATTTTTATCCCGTGAAAAAATCACGGAACGGTTGGGCTGGGAGACCAGGGAGGAAACGAAATCATCGTCATCCTCATCCTCATGCTCTTCCTCAAACTTCGCCGGCGAGGACGAGGATGAGGATGACGATGAGGATGAAAACAAAAACGCCTTCACTTCCACAAATCAAGAAATGAAGGCAAATCAGGAATCCACGCGAAAACAGTTCGTGTGGCTGGCCTCATCCTTCTCTTTGCGGAGAAGTGCTTCGGAACGCCGAAGCCGACGAGCGCATTCCAACCGGTATCCTGACTCCGGCCTCAAACCTCATTCCGCCTTCCCGTTTCCGGTGGCATTGGAATTTGTAGCCGTTACAGTGGCGCAACCGTCTCCGATTTACACGGAGTTCCCTGACATTGGACTGCGTTTTTTGCGGAAATTAAATTTCCGCGTTTCAAAGAACGCATCCTTTTTACGCTGAATAATTTTTTTTCCAAGACAAATTTTTCGGGCGCGGAAAACTTGCTTCAAAACCGCAGCAAACGCATAATGTCCTTCCAAAAAATTTATGACCAAAGCCCCCATTCGTGTCGCTGTCACCGGCGCTGCCGGCCAAATCGGTTACTCCCTTCTCTTCCGCATCGCCTCCGGCGCGGCGCTCGGCCCCGACCAGCCCGTCATCCTGCACCTGCTGGAACGTGCCGATGAAAAAGTGATGGCGGCACTGCAAGGTGTCTGTATGGAATTGGACGACTGCGCGTTCCCGCTGCTCAAGGGCATTGTCGCCACATCGAACCCCGATGAAGCTTTCAAAGGCGTCAACTGGGCATTGCTCGTCGGTGCGCAACCGCGCGGCCCGGGCATGGAACGAAAAGATTTATTGTCTGCCAACGGCAAGATTTTCACCGGCCAGGGCAACGCCATCGCCAAGAATGCCGCGAACGATGTCCGCGTGCTCGTCGTCGGCAACCCCTGCAACACCAATTCGCTCATCGCCGCGAACAACGCGCCCGGCGTGCCGGCCAACCGCTTCTTCGCCATGACCGCGCTCGACGAAAATCGCGCCAAGACGCAGCTCGCCCAAAAGGCCAGCGTGGATAACACCGCCATCACCAACCTCGCCATCTGGGGCAATCACAGCGCCACGATGTATCCCGATTTCTACAACACCAGGATCAACGGCCGCCTCGTGCCCGAGGTCATCAGCCATCGCGAATGGCTGGAGAAGGATTTCATCGCCACCGTGCAGCAGCGCGGCGCGGCCATCATCAAGGCGCGCGGCCTCTCCAGCGCTGCAAGCGCCGCCAATGCCGCGTGCAACACCGTCTACAAGCTCACGCACCCCACGCCCGCCGGCGACTGGTTCAGTGTCGCCGTCTGCTCCGACGGCAGCTACGGCATCGAAAAGAACCTGATGTTCAGCTACCCCATCCGCAGCAACGGCAAGGACTACGAAATCGTCCAGGGTGTGCCGCTGAACGATTTCAGCAAGGCCAAGATCGCCGCGACGGAAAATGAATTGAAGGAAGAAAAAGCCCTCGTCGCGGATCTGATCAAGAAATAATCATTGAATACTTAAAGCGGCAATCCTGTCATCCAGGGTTGCCGCTTTTTTGTCTTCAACCCCGATACACACTAACTACGAAAGGAGATTCAGTGAATTTTTGTTTTCGTGTATTTCGTGTATTTCGTGGTTAAAATCTTTTTGAAATGAAATCGCGCCCGAAGATCGGTGAAACCGGCGAACTGCATATCCTCACGGACATGAAGCACGCCGTGGAATTTGCCGGCGACGGCATGCCCGCCGTCGTCTCCACGCCGAACATCATCCAGTTCCTTGAACGCACCGCGCGCCACACGCTTGCCCCGCATCTCGACGCCGATGAACGCACCGTGGGCGTGGAGATCGACATCAAGCACCTCGCCCCGACGCCCGTCGGCCAGACGATCCATTGCACCGCGCGCGTCATGGCCGTTGACGGCGTCAAAGTCCAGTTCCAGGTCGAAGCCCGCGACGACCACGAAGTCGTCGTGCGCGGCCTCCACAAACGCGTCGTCATCCGCACGGATAGTTTTACGAAGCGTGTGAAAGCAAAGGGCGGTTGACATTTTACATCAAAAGATTACAGTAGAGTGTATGACACTTCTGCAAACGCGCGTTGATGACAAGGTCGCCCGGCGGTTTGAGAAAGCCGCCGGCAAACGGGGCGAGACCATTTATTCATTTCTGCAAAAACTGGTCGTTGAGGCCGCCGCCGCGCCCGAGCCGGAAACGTGGGAAAGCCACTGGCAAAAGAGCCGGGACCTCCGCCTCAAGCCTGCACGCAAGACCCTGGCCGAACTGCGCGAGGAATCCGGCGAGCGATGATCTACGCCGACACCAGCTTCATCGCATCGGCCTACGGTTTGGATGCGAACACGGCGGCGACGCGACAATTTATCGAATCCCAACAGCCGCGCCTGCCGCTGGTTTTTCTGCACTGGCCGGAACTGGCAAAATCATTCTGGACGAGCCACCCCGAAAATGCCGAAAAACTTTGGATTTGGGTCAAGGAGGATGTGGCCGGCGGTAAAAAACTTTATCCGCTGGAATTGGATGGCAACCTGGTTGCCAAACGTGCCGCTGGATTGATCATCAACTTCTGTCCGCGCTGGAAAAAACTCCGTTCGCTGGATGCCTTGCATGTGGCCGCCGCTGTGACGGGCAATTTCAAAACCTTTGTCTCGTTCGACACGCGCAGTTATCAACGTGTTCTGGCGGCAACGCAAAAACTTAAAGTTTGGCCGCCGCTCACCGCCGAGGAAAACCAGCTCTTCAAATGATTCCGTGCGCGGCTTGTCCACACGCGCCGCCATCCGCACGGAAAGTTTCATGAAACGGGTGAAGGCGAAGGGCGGCTAATCCTTTTCTTCCCTTTTGTTTTTGTTAATCTCGCGGGAATATGGCTTTTGATTCCTTCCGCGATTTCGTCAACGCCCTCGACAAGGCGGGCGAATTGAAGCGTATTTCGCAGCCCGTTGCCACCGAACTCGAGATCACCGAGATCGCCGACCGCGAAATGAAATTGCCCGGCGGCGGCAAGGCGCTCCTGTTCGAAAAACCCACCGTCAACGGCGTCGTCTCGCCGTTTCCCGTCGCCATCAATACCCTCGGCTCGCACAAGCGCATGGCCATGAGCATGGGCGCAAACTCCGTCGAGGAAGTTGCGAACGAACTCGGCGCGCTCATGAAGGCCAAGCCGCCGACCAGTTTCAAGGAAGCCATCAAACTGCTCTCGCTCGCGCTGGATTTGCGTCACGCGAAACCAAAATCCGTGAAAAGCGGTTCATGCAAGGATGTGATTCATTTAGTTGATAGCCCAAAGTTGAGAGTTGATAGCTGGCCCGCAGCGCCCGACTGGAAAAATCCATCAACCATCAACTCTCAACCATCAACTCTGCTCAACCTGCCGATTCTCCGCTGCTGGCCCTTGGACGGCGGACGTTTCATCACCCTGCCCTGCGTCGTGACCAAAGACCCCGACACCGGCGAACGCAACGTCGGCATGTACCGCATCCAGATTTACGACGACAAAACCACGGGCATGCACTGGCAGTTGCAGAAAGTCGGCGCACGCCATGGGCGCCGTTATTACGAAAGCGGCACGCGCATGCCGGTCAGCATTTTCATCGGGGGCGACCCGATGTTTCCCTTCGCCGCCACCGCCCCGTTGCCGGACGGCCTGGACGAATTTCTGCTCGCCGGTTATCTCCGCAAAAAATCCGTCGAACTCGTGAAGTGCGAGACCAACGACCTCGAAGTCCCCGCCAACGCCGATTTTGTCATCGAAGGTTACGTGGACCCGACCGAACCGTTGCGCGAGGAAGGCCCGTTCGGCGATCACACCGGCTATTACACCTTGCCCGAGCCGTACCCCGTGTTTCACGTCACCGCTATCACCCATCGCAAGGACGCCGTGTATCCGGCGACCATCGTCGGCATTCCACCGATGGAAGATTTTTATATCGGCGGCGCGAGTGTGAAATTGTTCCTGCCCATCTTCAAGATGAATTTCCCCGAGATCGTGGATATCGCGTTGCCGGCGGAAGGGGTGTTCCACAACCTCGTCTTCGTCAGCATCAAGAAGACCTACCCCATGCAGGCGTACAAGATCATGCACGGCCTCTGGGGCATGGGCCAGATGATGTTCACCAAATACATCGTGATCGTGGATGCCGACGTGAACGTCCACAACACCAGCGAAGTGCTGTTCCACCTCACCGCCAACACCGACCCGCAACGCGACAGCATCTTCACGAAAGGCCCGGCCGACGTGCTCGACCACGCCACCAGCGAAATCGCCATCGGCAGCAAACTCGGCATCGACGCGACCAAGAAACTGCCCGGCGAAGGTTTCAAACGCCCCTGGCCGCCACTCATCAAGATGGATGAGGCCGTGCGGAAGAAAATTGATCAATTTTTCAAGCCTTGATGGTTGCGCCTGAACCAATTTTATCCGTCGTATTCTTCCGAACCGAAACCGGGCGTGAACCTGTCCGCGATTGGCTCAAATCACTCCCGCGCGAAAACCGTAGAATCATCGGCGAAGATATCAAGACCGTGCAATTCGGCTGGCCGCTCGGCATGCCGCTGGTTCGTAAACTCGACAAAGGCTTGTGGGAAGTCCGCGTCCGCCTGACTCAAGGCATTGCGCGAATCCTTTTCACCACCGGCGGACAGCGGATGATTCTTTTGCACGGCTTCATCAAAAAATCGCAGAAGACGCCGCGCGAAGATTTGGAACTGGCAAAGACCCGGCTGCGCATGATACTTTGATTTTATGAAAGACCGGCACATCGGCTCGAACTTCGACGACTTCCTCGCGCAGGAAAACCTGCTTGCGGAATGCGAAGCCGGCGCGCTCAAACGCGTCGTGACCCGGCAGATCGCGGAAGAAATGAAACGCCGCCGGATTTCCCGGACCACGCTCGCCGGACGCATGAAAGCCCCGCGCACGGCCATTGACCGCCTCTTTGCCGACAACGACTCCGCCGTCTCGCTGCAACTGCTCGAACGCGCCGCACTCGCCTTGGGCCGCAAACTCAAAGTCGAACTCGCCTGATTTTCTTTTTTTGGATGAAAACATCCGGCACCAAGCCGGGCATCGACGCGACCAAGAAACTGCCAGGCGAAAGTTTCAAACGCGCCTGGCCGGCGTTGATTAAAATGGATGAGGCAGTGAAGGCGAAGGTGGAGAAATTATTTGGCGGATGCGTATAAAATCACGCCGGCGGCCGCAAACAATCCAACGGGATTCCGTCCCTAATCCTGCTTGTTGAAAACGCGATGGGCCACGCGGCTGCCCTTCTTGCGGCTTTGCCAGCCGGCCTGCTTTTCGGCTTCGCGCAGATAACTGATTTCAAGCTGCAGTTTGACGAAGCTTTCGTGCCGGTCGCGCGGGAGCGTGCCGGCGGCGAGCGCTGCGAGCACCGCGCAATCCTTCTCTTTCGTGTGGGTGCAATCGCGGAAATGGCATTGCGTTGCGAGCGCTTCAATTTCCGGGAAAGTTTCCCGGGCACCTTCGCCCGCCGCCCAGATGTGAAATTCCCTCATGCCGGGCGTGTCAATGACCACGCCGCCCTGGGGCAGAAAAATCATCTCGCGCCAGGAAGTCGTATGCCGGCCTTTGGCATCGTTCACCCGCACTTCCATCGTCGCCTGCAGGTCTTCGCCGTAGAGCCGGTTGATGAGACTGGATTTGCCGACGCCCGAAGTGCCGATGAAGGCGACGGTATCCCCGCTTTTGATCAAGGCGGAAAGTTTCTTCATGCCGCGTCCGGTGAGCGCGCAGACCGCGAGCACCAGTGCCTCACCCGCCGCTTTGGCGGCCTCGGCCAGTTTGGTCTCGAGGTCTTCGGCCAGATCAATTTTATTGAGGACCACCACCGGACGCGCGCCGCTGTCATGCGCCATGACGAGCATCCGTTCCAGGCGCGCGGCGTTAAAACTTGCGTCCGCGGCGGTCACGAGGAACACCGTTTCAATGTTGGTGGCCAGGATTTGCGCGGCGGTTTCGCGGCCGCTCGTCTTGCGCGTGATCTGGGTGCGACGCGGCAGGATGGCTTGGATGATGGCCTTCTCCTCGTTCGGCACGGGCTTCACGGCCACCCAATCGCCGACCTTGGGCAGCTTTGAATGGTCGCTGCGCGCCTCGTGCATTGCTTTGCCGGCGATCTGCGCGGACAGTTCCGCCTCGACCGTCCAAATGCGGTAGAAATGTTTGTCCTCCACCGCGACGCGGGCGGGAATGAAACCCTTGGCGAGGTAGGGCGCAAACTGCTGGTCACGCTCGGCATTCCAACCCAGCTTGGTCAGGCCCGCAAACGACGGGTTAACCGGCTCAGGCGTTTCAACGGCCATAATGGGCGGGCGCGGCGGTGGTCGAAATGTGCGGCATCCCTGAATGGAAGCGATTACGAGGCGGGGCGTCAACGAGGGAATAAATCCTTCCCGCCATCACGGCGAGGCCATTGGTCCCCCGGAGCGGGCAGAAAACTGAATCTTTTTGCAATCAAGCGGTGAACTGTTAAGAATTTCCAGCACCCTAAACACGTTTGGTCATCATCACATGAATAACCGCCTTTTTTTCTGGTCGCTTACCTCCGCACTCGCGGGATTTTTGTTTGGTTTCGACACGGTGGTGATTTCCGGTGCCGAACAAACCATCCAATCGCTCTGGGGGTTGAGTCCCGGCCTGCATGGGGTGGCGATGGCAGCGGCGCTTTATGGCACGGTGTTGGGTTCGCTGGCGGGAGGCTGGCCAACGGACCGTTTCGGACGCCGGGCGACGCTCCTCTGGATTGGAATCTTATATCTTGTGGGCGCGTTGGGGTCGGCTTTGGCCTCGAATGTCGGTATCTTCATCATCGCCCGCGTCATCGGCGGCGTGGGGATCGGCATTTCCACGGTGGCGGCCCCGCTTTACATTTCGGAGATTTCCCCGCCGAAATATCGCGGCCGACTGGCGGGCATGTTCCAGTTCAACATCGTCTTCGGCGTCCTGACCGCCTACCTCTCCAACTGGCTGCTGGCGGGAACCGGTGCAGGCGCCTGGCGCTGGATGCTAGGCGTGGCGGCGTTCCCCTCGCTGCTCTACACCGTGTTTTGCTTCGGCCTTCCGGAAAGCCCGCGTTGGCTCCTGGCCCGGAAAGGTGACCGGCAAAAGGGCGTTGCGGTTCTCCGCCAGATCGAACCGCAGGCTTCCACCTCGGAGGTCGAAAATCGCGCCGATGAAATCATGGCGACCGCCTCGGAAAAGATTTCCAGCGGACATTTCTGGACGCAACGTTTGCGGGTGCCCATCCTCCTGGCGTTTCTGATCGCCTTCTTCAACCAGCTTTCCGGCATCAATGCCGTTCTTTATTTTGCGCCGCGCATTTTTGAGCTGACCGGACTCGGAGAGAAGGCCGCGTTTCTCCAGTCGATCGGCATTGGCGTAACCAACCTTATTTTCACCTTTGTCGGGTTGTCGTTGATCGACCGATTGGGCCGGCGCACGCTGCTGTACATCGGATCATTCGGCTACATCGCCTCGCTGGGAATGGTGGCCTGGGCGTTCTTCACGCGACATTATGGCATCGTACCGGTTTGCATCTTTGCCTTCATCGCCGCGCATGCCGTCGGGCAGGGCGCGGTCATTTGGGTTTTCATCGCCGAGATTTTCCCCAATCGACACCGGGCCGAAGGACAGACGCTCGGCTGTTCCACCCACTGGGTTTTTGCGGCCCTGTTGACGAGTTTTTTCCCGACCATCGTCACCGCCTTCCCGCCGGGCTACGTCTTCTCGTTTTTCTGCGGCATGATGGTCCTCCAACTCATCTGGGTGAAAACCATGGTGCCCGAAACCAAAGGCGTATCGCTGGAACAAATGCAAAAGCAGCTCGGTATCGAATAAACTGCCGGCGTGCGCCCCGACCTCATTTCGCTTTGCCAAAACGTCCGATTCCCCTAGCCTGCCGCCATGACTTTCACTGTCGCCGAACTCTTCGACCTCGCGCAGACCGGGCACGCCGCCCTTTTCGACGGCTGCCAATTCGCGTGGGACGCGCTCAAGAAAATCGAGCCGTATCTTGTCAAGGTCACGAAGCAAAATCCGCCGCCCCGCTTTCCCGGCGCAACCATCGGCGACCGCGTCATCATCGGCGCCGGCACGACGGTTGAACCCGGCGCGATGATCAAAGGCCCGGCGATCATCGGGAAAAATTGCCAGATCCGGCACAACGCCTACATCCGCGAAAACGTCATCATCGGTGATGGCTGTGTCGTCGGTAATTCCTCCGAACTGAAGAACGCCCTGCTCTTCAACGGTGCGCAGGTGCCGCACTTCAATTACATCGGCGACTCCATCCTGGGCCACAAGGCGCACACCGGCGCAGGCGTCATCTGCTCCAACCTTAAGTCACTGCCCGGCCATGTCACGGTCGTGATCGAAGGCAAGCCGCTGGGCACGGGCTTAAGAAAATTCGGCGCGTTGATTGGCGACGGCGCGGAAGTAGGCTGCAATAGCGTATTGAACCCCGGCAGCATCCTCGGGCGCGGTGCAATCATCTATCCCGGCGTGAACTGGCGCGGATTTTTGCCGGCGAACAACATCGCCAAGAACAAGGCGGAGATTGAAGTCGTTGTCAAAAGACCAAGGGAACAGTAAGCCGCATCTTTTTGATATCTTTGCGGGAAAGCACAAAAATTTATACCGCTCCGCCTGCTCAGGTTGTTCCTGATTTTTTCCGCGTTCGGCTGGGGTATTTGCATCGTGGGCGTGTTCGCCTCGTGGCCGCAAATCAATTCCATCGCGCAAGGCATGGGCGCCAACCCGATTGCCTAGGAGCCGATGCTGGATTATTGGCTGCGGATGATCTGGGGCGCGTTCACGCTGGTCGGCGGCTGGTATCTGGCACTGGCGCTCTGGCCGCGTAAATTTGCCGTGGCCATCCCATGGTTTGGCTGGCTGATGGTTGTAGAGGGCATCATCCTGCTCATCTCCGGCTTGCGACTGGGCATCGGCCCGTTTCCATTTTATGGAGATGTGGCGGCCAGCCTACTGGGTGGCGGCGGCATCGTGCTCTTTGCACCGGCGGCTAAGCGGTGAACCGGCCACAACTTCCTATACCCGCACCTTGATGACCACCTTGCGGACGGCAACCGGGCCGCTCGTCTGCAGACCCGGCGCGTGAGCATCCGTGGAAAAAAACACGGCGAACTCGCCCGCGCGCAAATGCAAGGCCGTGCTCCGTTTCGGCGTGGCATAAAACGCGATGTCTTTCTCCGCGACGTATGGCTGCGTGACCGCGCCGACGGCTTCCAACGGCGACCACAGCAGCGTTTCCTCGCCGCTCAAGATCACCTGGATGTCCGCATAAATGTGATGCGACTCGAAAGCCGCTTCCGCCACCGGCCTGGTCGTGTAGCCCTGCACGAGCGCGAAACAATCGTCGCCCAAAATGTCGTACCGGCCATCGGACAGCGCGGCGGGATTATTTTGAAGAAATTTTATCGCCGCCGGGAAGCGTGCTGAGACGGACGCGTAATGGCCGAGTCGTTCAAGTTTGTCGGAAATCATGTCCGCCGATGATAACGGTTTCCTTGCGCGACCACAACGCAGGCTGGTCGAAGGCGCCGGTGTCCGCTAATTTTGCGCGATGTCGTCGCCGTCCGTTGAAATCATCCGCCCGCCGCGTGTCATTGTCGTGGGCGGCGGGGCGGCGGGATTTTTCGGGGCCATCGCGGCGGCGGAACACGGCGCGGACGTGACCATCCTCGAAAAAACCGCACGTGTGCTCGACAAGGTGCGCATCTCCGGCGGCGGCCGGTGCAACGTCACGCACGCGTGTTTTGAACCGCGCGAGTTCGCGACGCGTTATCCGCGCGGTGAACGCGCCCTGCTCTCGCCTTTCTCCAAATTTTCCGCGCGCGACACGGTGAACTGGTTCGAGTCGCGCGGGGTGCGGTTAAAAACGGAGCCGGATGGCCGGATGTTTCCCACCACAGATTCCTCGCAAACCATTATAAACTGCCTGATGGACGCTGCGCAAAAAGCCGGGGTCCAGTTCCGGCTGAACTGCGGCGTGGAATCGGTGATAAAAACGCCGGACGGAAGGTTTGAAATTCATCTAGCCTCTCCCCATGAACCCAAAATGGTGGGACGAGCACCTCACCCCGGCCCTCTCCCCATCGGCTCCGCTGACTCCGCCGACGCGGAGAGGGAGAAACGCTCCCAGCGTCTTGTCGATGGAACGCACCGAGTCGTTCATGGAGAGGGAGAAAAAAATCCCGCAGAAACAATTGTCTGCGACAAGTTGTTGCTCGCTACCGGCGGTTGCCGGGCGGCCGTCGCGGGCCAGTTGGCCGTCACGCTCAGTCATACGCTCGCCACGCCGGTGCCGTCGCTCTTCACTTTCCAGATCGAAGTACAATGGCTGCGCGAGCTCGCCGGCGTCGCGGTTGATGCCGAGGTTTCCATACCGCCGATCAAGCTGCGCGAACGCGGCCCGCTGCTGTTGACGCATTGGGGCTTGAGCGGCCCGGCGGTCCTGAAACTCTCGGCCTGGGGCGCGCGGGAACTTGCCGCGCTGGATTACAAGTTTCCCCTGATCGTGAACTGGCTGCCGGATTCCAACGCGGAGCGTATCATCGCCGAGTTCCAAAAACGCCGCGAACGCGATGGCGCGAAACTGGTCGCCAACGTCCCGCTTGCGCCGTTGACCTCCCGCCTTTGGGAGCAGCTGATTCTGGCCGCCGGCCTCTCCCGTGAAACGCGCTGGTCGTCGTTGACCAAAGCTCAGGCGCTCGCACTGGCCCAAACATTGGTGCGGACGGAATTTGCTGTGAAAGGAAAGAGCCTGAACAAAGATGAATTCGTGACCTGCGGCGGGGTGAAGCTGTCCGAGGTGAACTTCAAAACGATGGAGAGCAAGCTTTGCCCCGGGCTTTTCTTCGCGGGCGAACTTCTGGACATCGACGGCATCACCGGCGGCTTCAACTTTCAGGCCGCCTGGACGACCGGCTTCATCGCCGGCAACTCAATGGCGGGATAAAAACAGCGATTTTGACAATCTTTCAAATGCTGGTTGGGTGAAATGTTCTCCCTCACCCCGGCCCTCTCCCGCTGGGAGAGGGAGAAACGCTCGCAGCGTCTTCGCATATTGCAGACGGCCAGCGGCTCGAAAAATTACCGCAGAAAAGAAAATGTCCAACTGCTGTTCCTTCTCCCGGCGGGAGAAGGTTAGGATGAGGGGGAACGCGACGGAATACCCAGACCAACATCACAACTTTTACAAAAAACGCCCTAGGTCTTGTCCGGCGCGGGCAAATAGATGACGTGGGTCGGCTGCGTCGGCGCGTAGGCATTGCGCTGCGGGATGCCCATACGGTTAAAGGCGCGATAATCCTTGATCGCCCCGACATGGCCGATATGGACGTAGTTCCGCAGGACGCCATGCCCGTTCTTCGTGCAGTCGCTGAAATGAGTTTGGGCGTAACCGAGGCCGTTGCCGGAAAGATTGGAGGAAAAATATCTGAAGCCGGAGATCCTGTTCGTGTCGGCCTCATAATCGTGCAACCAATCGAGAAAAATCACCGCATGCCCGCCGGCGGGCGTGGTGCTGTAGCTCAAAAAATCGCCGGCGCGGGCGTCCGCAAAATTCGTGATGGTGGTGCCGAGGCCGTAACACGTGATGGCGCGCGACTCGGAATCGCCCGTGCCCTCGATGTACCAGAGTTGCAGGGCATTGAAGAGGTCGTTGAACGTCATGCCGTTGAAATCATCCGGTTCGAGACCGGCCTGGATATTGCGCAATTTCATGGCGCGGATAAATACCTCGAAGGTGAAGCCGCAACAGTAGCTGCAACGCGAACCGTCCGGATATGCCTTGGCCACGACCATGCCCTTGTACCATTGGTCCTGCGTCACGCCGTTATAGATGTCGTACTCGCGCGGTTCCCAGCTGCAATGATACTGGTACGAGCCGTCGAGCGGATAGCCGCTGATGACCTTCAGCACAAAGGGATTCAACGAACCTTCGTCGTCATTGGTGACCATGTCCTCGCGCGCATAAGCGGCGGCCAGCGCTTTGTCCACGGGCGAAAAACCGCGGTCGTCCACCGGATAAACCCGCGGCGTGTAGGTGGAGCGGCGCAGACCGGGGTCGCGCTCGCGCGGCGGATGCATGTTTGTAACGATGTTCGTGGAGACATCGACGTTCGTTGATGCAACGACAGGGGAATCGGAAGCGACGGTTTTCGTGGCGCAGCAAAACAGACACAACGGCACGGCTATCGCTATTAGTCGGACAATTTTCATCATTTCACCTTGTTTCGATACCAACTGTAGTGGCTTCGCGAAAATTGTCCAGCGCGTGTTAGCGCTATCGTGCGGCTATCCCGGTGGTCAAAGATACTTGGCCAAAATCGGTTTCAACGCGGTGATGGTCTTCTTGGGCCAGGCTTTGCGCTCGGTCATGATGGCATTTTTCAAGGCGGAATGGCACGGCCAGTTGGGTTCAGCGGGGATCTGCGGAATGACTTTGGTGATGATGGCTTTCGCCGTAGCCGCGTTTTTCATCAGGTTGGCGACAACCATTTCCACGGTGACGTGCGCCTCGTCCATCTTCCAGCAGTCGTAATCGGTGATCATCGCCATGGTCGCATAGGCGATCTCGGCTTCGCGCGCGCACTTGGCCTCGCCGAGATTGGTCATGCCAATGACGTCGTAGCCGAGCTTGTGGTTCGTCAGCGACTCGGCGCGGGTGCTGAACGCCGGACCTTCCATGTTCACATACGTGCCGCCGTCATGGACAGTCGCGCCCGAACTTTTCGCGCTGTTCAGGATGATTTTTCGAAGTTCCTCGCAAATGGGATCGGCAAAGGCGATGTGCCCGACGATGCCGCGCCCAAAAAATGTATGCTCGAAATCGCGCTTGGTCCGGTCGAGAAACTGGTCCGGCAGCACGATGTCGCAGGGCTTGTATTTTTCCTGCAAAGAACCGACGGCGCTGACGCTGATGATCCATGCAACGCCGAGCTTTTTCATCGCCCAGAGATTGGCGCGATGATTCAGTTCGCTCGGCAAGATTTTATGGCCGCGCGCGTGCCGCGGCAGGAAAACGACTTCGCGTCCCGCGAGTTTACCGGTGAGCAAGGCGTCGGACGGATTGCCGAAGGGAGTTTTGATCTTCACCCATTTCTGGCGGGTGAAGCCTTCAATGTGATAAAGACCGCTGCCCCCGATGATGCCGATTTTATGCTTTGACATGGGAATTTTTTAACCGCGAAACCGGCGAAAGACACGAAAAAACTGCGTTTTAGTTCGTTCTCCACTGGCATTTGCCCAAAAATCGGCTAACTTGCGCGCATGGAACTTTTCCACAAAATTCTCAAGACCGCCGTGCAGGGCGCGGCCTCGGACATCCATGTCAAAGTCGGTACGCCCGTCATTTTCCGCATCAGCCGCGAACTGGTTTCCATCGAATGCCCGACCCCGACCGAGCAATGGATGAACAATATCATCGAAAAAATCGTGCCGATCCACCTGAAGAAAAAACTGGAGGAAGACCGCGAGATCGATTTTTCGTATTCGGTTCCCGATCTCGGCCGTTTCCGCACAAACATTTTCCAGCAGCGCGGCACCTGGGCGCTGGCGATGCGTTATGTCAAAAACACGGTGCCGAGTTTCGAGCAGCTTGGATTGCTCGAAAGCATCAAAGGGCTGGCCGAATCGGCGCGTGGCATCGTTCTGGTCGCCGGCTCGACCGGCTCGGGCAAATCCACGACGCTCGCGGCGATGATCGAGCACATCAACGCCCATTTCAAAAAGCACATCATCACACTCGAGGATCCGATTGAATTCGTCTTTGAAGACAATCAATCCGTCATCGAACAGCGCGAAGTCGGCCTGGATACCGCCAATTTTTACGGCGCGCTCAAACACGTCCTGCGCCAGGATCCCGATATCATCATGCTCGGCGAAATGCGCGATGCCGTCACCTTCACCGCCGCCATGAGCGCGGCGGATACCGGCCACCTGGTCTTTTCCACGCTGCACACGACCACCGCCGCGCAGTCCATCACGCGTATCCTTGATTTCTTCAAGGCCGACGAGCGCGAACAGGTCCGCCGTCAGCTCGCGGGCTGTTTGCGCGGTGTCGTCTGCCAGCGCATGGTACCTACGGTGGAAGGCAAAATGACGCCGGCGCTGGAAATCATGACCAATTCGCCGCTGGTCAGAAAAATGCTCGAGGATAACCGCCTCGACAAACTCACCGCCGCCGTCGAAACCGGCGCGGACGACGGCATGTGCACGTTCAATCAATCGCTCTTCAACCTCGTCAAAGCCGGGCGGATAACTGAAAAGGAGGCGTTGCTCAAAGCTTCGAACCCGCAGGCGCTGGAAATGAATTTCAAAGGAATTTTCCTCAACGAAGGCGGGCGTATCGTGAGTTGATCCTATTCTTTCCCCGGCACCATCCTCGAAATGACGACTTCCGGACGTGCCAGATGACAAGCATTCGGGCTGATTGAAAAATCCGGTTGACTAAAAGCCAACCGGATTTATCGTTTTTACATGCGGATTTCAAGAAAGACGGATTATGCCCTGCGCGCCCTGTTCACCCTGGTTGAGCATCACGGCGGCGCGCCGATTCCCATCCGCGAACTTGCGCGGCGCAATGATGCGCCCAAACGGTTTCTCGAACAGATCATGCTCGCGTTGAAATCCCAGGGCTGGGTGGACAGCACGGCGGGAATCCGCGGCGGTTATTTTCTCGCCCGCAGCCCGGCCAAAATCACGATGGGCGAAGTAGTGCGGCATTTCGACGGAATCCTGGCACCCATTGATTGTGTTTCGGTCACCGGCTATCAACGCTGTTCACAGGAATCGGTCTGCCGGTTTCGCCGCGTGTTCTTTGACGCCCGAAATTATGTCGCCAATTTGATGGACCGCGCGACACTTGCCGAAGTCGCCAAAGGCCTGCCGTTGGGAAAACATGAGATTTCCGCCGGATTTATTGGCGGTGAAGGGATTTAAAAAAATTTGGTTAAGCGGTTGACAAAAATTTCCGAAACATCATAATGACGACATTGCTAGTCGCTATTTGGTTTTAACTTCAGAAAATGAAGTGATAGCGGCGGTTGACAAAAATTGGAGGAACCTTCAATTTTTTATTTAGACATAACTACGACTTATGGAGTCGTTATTAAACAAAAACAAAAAAGCCGACCGTATAAACGGAAGCAAAATACCGAAAATGAAACTGACGAACAAAATCACCCTGGCTCTCATCAGTGTTGGACTGGTTTCCTCCGCCGCCCATGGCGCCGAAATCAGCGATGCCGACCTCACGGCCTTGAAACAGCAGATCGCCGATCTCGACCAGAAAGTCCGTGTCCTGGAACGCGAGCGAGAGATCGATGGTGAGACTGCCGCGACCCAGGCGCAGTCGACCGCGAAACTGACTGTTGGCCAGAACGGGGTGAACTTCATTTCGGGCGATACAAATTTCGTCATCCAGCTTCACGGCCTGGCGCAGTTCGACAGCCGCAGTTTTTTCAATGATGCGCACATCAACGGCAATGATGCCTTCCTGCTGCGCCGCCTGCGCCCGATCCTGACCGGCACGGTGTTCCATGATTTTGATTTCAATTTCACCCCGGATTTCGGCGGCAGCACGGTGCAGGTCCTGGACGCCTACATCAATTACCGCTATGAACCGTGGTTCCAGATCCAGGGCGGCAAATACAAATCGCCCATCGGCCTGGAACAATTGCAGTCCGATCCGGTGACCTCTTTCAACGAACGCTCCATCGCGAACAATCTCGTGCCCAACCGCGACATCGGCATCGATTTGCATGGCGACATCTATGATGGCGTGGCCAGCTATGCCCTCGGCATCTTCGACGGCAGCACGGATTACAACGGCACAACGGCCACCACGTCGTTTCAGGATGACAAGGCGGTGGAAGGCCGGTTGATTTTCCAGCCGTTCAAGGAGACGAAGATTGACGCATTGCGCGGCCTCGGGTTCGGCGTGGCCGGCAGCTATATTTTCAGCAATCCGGCGACCAATACCTCGACCGGCCTCACGCCCGGCTACTTGACGGACGGCCAGCAGAAATTTTTCAGTTACAACACCGGCGTGAACGCCAGCGGCGCAGGCTGGCGCATCTCGCCACAAGCCTATTACTATTACGGCCCGTTCGGCCTCCTCGCCGAATACGTCATCTCGGATCAAAACGCGAAACGCACGGCAGCCGGCGCCACTCCGACCTACGACGTCCAAAATTCGGCGTGGGAAATTTCCGGCGGCTGGGTGCTGACCGGCGAGGATGCGAGTTACAACGGCATCACCCCGAGGCATCCGTTTAATTTGCACGGCGGCGGCTGGGGCGCATGGCAGCTGGTCGCGCGTTATGGCGAGTTGGACATAGATGACAACGTCTTTGTTGGCGCAACCAACGTCCGTCTGGCCGACCCGACCAAGAATGCCGACGAGGCGCAGGCCTGGTCCATCGGTCTCAACTGGTACCTGAACAAGAACATCCGCGCCAACTTGAGTTATTCACGCACCACGTTCTCAAGCTATGCGAACACCAAATTCGCCGCAGGTAATGTGGTGTCCCAGCCGGAAAATGTCCTGTTCTCACGGCTGCAACTCTCGTTCTAAGATTTGAATCCTGAAAGACGTACATGACTAACTTATTGAAAATATTGCTCGTCGCGTCGGTGGCAATTTCTGCGGGCGCCAAGGAGGTGAAGCTGCTGAATGTCTCCTATGACCCGACGCGCGAGCTTTATACCGAATACAACGCCGCCTTCGCCAAATATTGGAAGGCGAAGACGGGCGATGATGTCACCGTTTCGCAATCACACGGCGGCTCGGGCAAACAAGCCCAGGCCGTGATCAACGGCCTGGAGGCGGACGTGGTCACGCTCGCCCTCGCGTATGACATCGATGCGATTTCGCAGCAGGCACATTTGCTGCCCGCCGACTGGCAGGCCAAGCTGCCAAACGCCAGCACGCCCTATACCTCGACGATCGTTTTTCTGGTTCGCAAAGGCAATCCCAAGGGCATCAAGGATTGGGACGACCTCGTGAAAAAAGGAACTTCAGTCGTCGTGGCCAACCCGAAGACTTCCGGCGGCGCTCGCTGGGCCTATCTCGCAGCCTATGCATATGCGCTGGAAAAGAACAATCATGATGACGCCGCCGCGCGCGCTTACATCAAAAAACTCTATAAAAACGTACCCGTGCTCGACTCCGGCGCACGCGGTTCCACGGTGACCTTTGCGCAACGCGGCATCGGCGACGTGCTGCTGGCCTGGGAAAACGAGGCGCATCTCGCGCTCAAGGAATTCGGCGACGACAAATACGAGATTGTCACACCGTCATTGAGCATCCTCGCCGAACCGCCCGTTGCGGTCGTGGCCAAAAATGCCAAACGCCACGGCACGACGGATGTGGCGAACGAATATCTTAAGTATCTTTATTCGGATGAAGCCCAGGAGATCGCGGCGAAGAATTTTTACCGCCCGACCAACGAGGCCATCGCGCAGAAATACACCGCCAACTTCAACCAGCTTAAGCTCGTCACGTTGAAAGATGAGTTTAAAAGCTGGGCGAACGCACAACAGACTCACTTCGCCGACGGCGGCGTGTTTGACCAGATCTATCAACCATAATTGTTTCTCACGGGCGGCGGTTTGATTTTCAAACCGCCGCCGCAACAAAAACGAACCACATATGATCACCACCGAATCAAATCTCCTCGTCACGCCGCAAACCAAACGCGCCGCCCGCCGCTCCATCGCCGAAGCGCTCGCGCCGCTGGACCGAATCGCCGTGAACTCGCCCAACCTGGTTGCGAATTACGAGGCGCACTTTGATTCGAACGGCCAGCGTTATGAACTGCCGCGCTACCTGTTCGTCGGTCCGCGCGGCGGTGATGTGCCGATCCGTCTCGGCATCTTTGCCGGCGTCCACGGTGATGAACCCGAAGGCGTCCATGCGCTCGTGCAATTCATAAAGTTGCTCGAGGCCAAGCCCGAGCTCGCCACTGGTTATTACCTGTCGTTTTATCCGGTTTGCAATCCGACCGGCTTTGAGGACGACACCCGGTTTTCGCGCGCCGGCAAGGATTTGAACCGCGAGTTCTG
>Ga0210388_10001174_pt1 | contig 20689 bp, 17 predicted proteins | sample IncBWC19OmetaG_FD_155485 | JGI IMG/M metagenome (GOLD analysis project Ga0210388, IMG submission 155485) | Forest soil microbial communities from Barre Woods Harvard Forest LTER site, Petersham, Massachusetts, United States - Inc-BW-C-19-O ... | reverse complement strand
CAAACCGTAATTGAAGGGATTCCCGCCTATTCTGAGCCTGACTCCAACCTCGAAGTGGACAGTTAACAGAACCACGGCCGGCTTCAACTCCATGGTTCGCTTCTCGGCGGGATTCAGGCGCGGAGCGCTCCAGGCCGTTGCGCAGAAAAAGAGCAGGGCAATGCTTTTCAAAATCAACTCCTTGAGTTCTGGGTATTGTCACGCGAGAGAAGAGATAAAGTCAAGGCGGTACACGAGACAAATGCGCGACCGTTCCCGATCGTAACCGAGCCGCGACCGCAAGGGAGCGCCACCACGATAGGTCGCGAGTCCGGATTCGTGGTAGCACTCCCTCGCGGTCGCGGCTCAGTTTTTGGCCATCAACTCTGATAAGCTACAAGTATTGACCGCCCACGTGCAAGCGTGGGCGGTTTTATTTTTGGAGGACACTATTGACCCAGAAAACTGAAACGCTCAACGGCGTACAACTCTATTACGAACTTCACGGCAGCGGCGGACCGCTGATTCTGCTGCACGGCTTCAGCGGTTGCAGTCAGGATTGGGCTCCCTTGATTGCCGAGTGGAGCAAGAACTTCCAACTTATCATCCCCGATATGCGTGGCCACGGACGATCCAGCAACCCGTCGGCAACGTTCCGCCATAAGGACTCCGCCACGGACATCTTCGCCCTGCTCGATCACCTCGGCATCGGCACTTTCAAGGGACTCGGCGTTAGTGGCGGCGGTAATGTCCTGCTGCATCTTGCCACCCAGCAACCCCAGCGCGTCCAAGCCATGGTGCTGGTAAGCGCCACCAGCTACTTCCCCGCGCAGGCCCGCACGATCATGCGCCAATATCCAAATAGCCTCACTGAGCAGGACTGGGAAACCATGCGCCGCCGTCACCCCGGCGGTGACGCGCAAATCAAAGCTCTCCTCGACAGTACCGCGTCTTTCGCCGACAGCTACGACGATATGAATTTCACTCTGCCCTACCTCTCCACCATTCAAGCCCGCACGTTAATATTGCAAGGCGATCGCGATCCTCTTTATCCGATGGAAATTTCAGTGGAGATGGCGAAAGCCATTCCACGCTCCAGCCTGTGGATCGTCCCCAACGGCGGTCACGGCCCAATCGGTGGCGAGCGCTGGCCCGAGTTCACGAAGACCGCCTTAACCTTCCTGCGTTCCTAATATTCCAACTACGGTCCTGAATATTCCAACCACCCTGTCCTGGACAGCCGTGGGGCGGACCCCTGGTCCGCAGCCGACGCCCACGTCGGCTTGTGAAGAGCGGGTCCAGAGGGGACCCGCGCGGACGAGGGCGTCCGCCCCACGTTTCTAAGAAACCCTCCGCGCCCCATCCGACGCTCGCACCACATAAAACACCGGCTCAATCCCAAACCTCTCCAAATATTCCCGGCCCAACGTTTCCTTGAAGTGCTCCACCGCGCCAGGTTCAATGAGATTCACCGTGCAGCCCCCGAATCCGCCCCCAGTCATCCGAGCGCCGAATGTTCCCTCCATCTCCATCGCGCGATCCACCAGAAAATCCAATTCCGCGCAGGTCACTTCATAATCCTGCTTGAGACTCCGATGGGATTCCACCAGCAACCGCCCCATCCCCCGCAAGTCGCCTTTGCGGCTGGCTTCCACGAACTCCAGAACCCGTTGGTTCTCGCTAAGAACATGCCTGGCGCGGCGCTGGGCTATCGGATCAGCGATCGATTCCAGCTGCTCCGGCCGCGCATCCCGTAAGCTCTCCACGCCCATATCCGACGCCGCGGCGCCACACTCCGCCACCCTTTGCCGATAAGCCGACTGTCCCAGTTTATGTTTCACCATCGTGTTCACAGCCACAATCGCCGCGCCCTCCGGTAGAACGACAGCTTGGCTTTCCAGGCTCCGGCAATCGATCAGCAACGCAGCATTGCGCTGTCCAAAGACTGCCGCATATTGATCCATGATTCCAGACGGCAGCCCGACAAAATCGTTCTCGGCGCGCTGCGCTAGTTTCGCAAGTTCGATGCTGGGCAAATCGCCTTCCCAACCCAGCGCCAGCGCCGTGGACACTTCGAGCGCTGCCGAGGAACTGAGACCAGCGCCCAGGGGCACGCTGCTGTGGATTGCCAGGTCCCGGCCTCGTCCCAGCGGCAATTGCCGCGCGATGCCAATCACGTAGTCGGTCCAATGGCCGACGGCTCGCAGTGCGACAATCTGCTCGATCGGCCACTCACGGCTTTCGCCCAGATTCTCGGAATGCACGCGCAGCACGCCCGAACGATTCGGCGCGGACGCCGCCCAGCAATCCAGATCGATGGCCACCGGCAACACCAGGCCCAGATTGTAATCGGTATGCTCCCCGATCAGATTTACGCGTCCCGGGGCGCGCGCCACATCCGGCGTGCTGTGGTAGCGCGCCTCAAAAGATTCTATTAGAAGCTGCGCCGCGCCAGCCACAATAGCAGCCCCCCGAATACCAGAATCGAAAGGCCGCTGTAAAGATCCACATTGACCGTTTCGAGTGGCGCGCGATTTTCAGTCACCAGGCCTGTCACCGCCAGGATCACGCCGGCCAGCGAGAAGAACAAACCAATTGGAATCCGAAGATCGCGCATATCACCAGAAAATAAAATTCAAAATCACCAGCGCTACTATCACCACCGCAGCCAGTGGAAGCGGCCGTTTGTACCACGGCAGATCGGCGTCGTGCGGAATATCGGTGAGCCCGTAAACCAGATTTCGCAGCTCCGCCTCCGCCTTAGGCCGCGACAATAAACTTACCAGAATGGTCACCACCAGGCACGTGGACCACGCGAAGATCGCGATCCAGAAATTTTGCGCCATGGTGGATGGAAAACTGTGAACCACCGCCCCAAGCCACCCTCCTTTGTTCTCCGCGAGCGTCAATCCGTGCGTGGCCGCTGCCGCCAGCGTGCCCGCCAAAAGCCCCGTAAAGGCCCCGTGTCCGGTGGCGCGCTTCCAGAACATTCCGAGCAAAAATGTCGCAAACAGCGGAGCGTTTACGAACCCGAACACCAGCTGCAAGAAATCCATGATGTTGTTGAAGTGGCTGGCCAGGTAAGCCGTCCCCACCGAAAGCCCCACCCCTACCACGGTGGTGAAGCGCGCCACCATAAGGTAGTGCGAGTCCGGCGCGTGTTTCCGGATGTAGCCTTGATACAGATCGTAAGTCCACACCGTATTGAACGCCGTGACGTTGCCGGCCATCCCGGACATGAACGACGCCATTAGCGCAGTCAGTCCCAGGCCCAGCATACCGGAGGGATAAAACTGCGCCATCAGCGTGGTCATGGCCTGATCGTAATCAGGACCGCCATCGGCCTTAACGGGAAGCGCATATCCCAGCGCCATCTTGGAAAGCGCCAGCGCGGCTACTCCCGGCACAATCACGATGAACGGCATGATCATCTTCGGAAAGGCCGCAATCAACGGCGTCCGCCGCGCCGCCGACATGGATTCCGCGGCCATGGCGCGTTGCACCACCAGAAAATCGGTGCACCAGTAGCCGAACGAAAGCACGAACCCCAGCCCCGCCACCAATCCGAATATCTCCACGCCCATCGGATTCTGCGACGGATCTTTCAAATAGGACCAGGCATGCGTCATCACCGGTGGAAGCCGCTGGGACATTCCGCTCCAACCGCCCGCCTTGAGTACGGACATGATGGCCAGCGGCGCGAACCCCAGCACGATCAGAAAAAACTGCAGCACCTCGTTATAAATGGCGCTGGTGAGCCCGCCCAGAAAAGTGTAGATCAAAACAATCGCGGCCGAAAGCAGTACCGATGCCGTGAAGCTCCAGCCCAGAACCAGTTGAAACAGCAATCCCAGCGCGTACATTGAGATTCCCGACGAGAAAACCGTCATCACCGCGAAACTACAGGCGTTCAGCGCGCGCGTTTTTTCGTCAAAGCGCAGTTTCAGATATTCAGGTACGCTGCGCGCGCGGCTCCCGTAATAGAACGGCATCATGAAGACGCCGACGAACAGCATGGCCGGTACCGCGCCGATCCAATAGAAATGCGCGGTCATGATGCCGTATTTCGCCCCAGATGCGCACATGCCGATCACTTCCTGCGCCCCGAGGTTCGCGGCGATGAACGCCAAGCTGGTGATCCACACCGGAACCGACCGGCCGGAAGTCAGAAAATCTTCGCTGGTGGCAACCTTGCGCTTGACAATCCAGCCGATACCCAACACAAACGCGAAATACAACGACAGAATGAGGTAGTCGACAGGTGCGAGCGTCAAGTCGAGAGTCTATCAGCTTGTGGGGCAGGATGGCATCCTGCGGCAGGTTGTCAACCTGCCTCTTGTGCGATTATTACTCCTTGCTCTACGCCGCCACCATCCTCCTCAGCGCATTTCTGCTATTTGAAGTCCAGCCCATGATCGGCAAAATCATTCTGCCCTGGTTCGGCGGATCGGCATCGGTATGGAGCACCTGTCTGCTGTTCTTCCAAGCATCGCTACTGGCCGGATACTTATACGCGCACTGTTCCACGCGCTATCTCAAGCCCCGGCGACAAGCCCTGCTGCACCTGGCCCTATTGGCCGCGAGCATCGCCCTGCTTCCCATTCTTCCTTCTGAACATTGGAAGCCGGCCGCCGCGGGCGACCCTTCGGGCCGAATCCTGCTGCTTCTTACCGCAACCATCGGCCTGCCTTACGTTCTGCTGTCCACTACCAGTCCGTTGTTGCAGGCCTGGTATGTCGCGGCGAAGCCTGGCGTGGTCCCTTATCGCCTGTTCGCGCTTTCAAATCTGGGATCGCTGCTGGCCCTCTGCAGCTTTCCGCTCCTGGTGGAACCGCTATTCACCACGCACACGCAAGCTTATGGATGGTCCGGGATCTACGTTTTGTTCGTGGTCCTTTGCGGCTTACTCGCCTGGAACGCCCGCAACCACGAGGCCGTCAAAGAATCTCCCTCGGCCGTCGACTCACCACCCTGGCAATCGCAACTGCTGTGGATTTCGCTCGCCGCTTGCGGCTCCGCCCTGCTTCTTTCCATCACCACGCACCTCAGCACCAATGTCGCGCCCATCCCGCTGCTGTGGGTGGTGACGCTCGGAGTCTATCTCCTCAGCTTCATCATCTGTTTCGAGCGCGAACGGATTTATCACCGCGCCGTTTTTCTTCCCTTGCTTATGGCCGCGCTGGGAGCGGCAGCTTTTGCACTGTACTACAACCGAGGCAATCTGAACATCAAATGGTCCATCCCTATCTTCCTGGCGGCGCTGTTCATCGGTTGCATCGCTTGTCATGGCGAGTTGGCGCGATTGAAGCCCGACCCGCGCCATTTGACCAATTTTTATTTGATGGTGGCGCTGGGCGGCGCAATAGGCGGCCTGTTCGTGGCCATCGGCGCGCCTCACCTGTTTCACACTTATGCCGAGCTGCCGTTGTCGCTAGTGGCCTGCGCGGCGCTGGTTACCGTTGTGCTCTGGGTGGCCCCCGGCCACTGGCCGCGCAGATTCGTACTGCCAACCGTGCGGATCGCCATGATCGCATTCACCATCGCGCTGGCCGTCTACATCATCCATTACAAGGGCCTGGATGATCGGCGCTTCGATTTTTCCGCGCGCAACTATTACGGAGTGCTGCGCGTGTACGATTTGAAAGAGTCCGCGGATCAAACCGCCGAACGGGTCCTGATTCACGGCACCATCACTCACGGTACCCAGCTTACGGATCCTGAGGACCGTGACACTGCCACCACCTATTACGGCCCCAACTCAGGCCTGGGACGCGCCATCCGCTATTTCCAGGCAATGCAGCCGTCCGTTCGGGTAGGCATGATTGGCCTCGGCGCCGGAGTAACCGCCGCCTGGGGCCGGCCTGGCGATTTTTTCCGTTTTTACGAAATCAATCCACTCGATCTCGATATCGCATCTACTTGGTTCACGTTTTTGAAGGATTGCAAAGCCGACCATCAGATCCTGTTAGGCGACGCCCGATTGACCTTGGAGCGCCAGCCCAGCCAGCAGTTCGACGTCCTTGGCGTGGACGCTTTCAGCAGCGATGCCATTCCCGTCCATCTGCTGACGCGTGAAGCCTTCGAGCTTTATTTTCGCCATCTCAATCGCGGCGGAATTCTGGCCGTGCACGTTTCCAACCGCTATCTCGCTCTGGAACCGGTGGTGGAGCGAAACGCGGCCGACCTGGCCAAGGTTGCCATGGAAGTGAATGACGATGGCGAGGATGCGGACTACCTTTCCAAAAGCGACTGGATCCTGGTAGCCTCGAATCGCGCTCCGTTCACGGACGGCCTCTTCCACGCTTCCGGCATCAAACCAGCCGCGCCTCGCCCCGATCTTCGCCCATGGACGGACGATTACAGCAATCTGCTCCAGATCCTGAAGTAGCGCCGACGTCCCGTAGCGCAAGCCTCCAACGGCACCCTCCCGCCAAGTGCAATCCTTCATCGGCGAGACCGACCTCTCCACCATCGAAGCGCATCCGCAAGTTTCCCTGACACTCTGGGGCGGACCCCCTGGTCCGCAGCCGACGCCCACGTCGGCCAGCTGGTGCGATAGACGAATCCGAGGAGCGGGTCCAGCGGGACCCGCGCGGACCAGGGGGTCCGCCCCACACTCTTTCCACAAACTATTTACGACTACCAAGGCCCTAACCAGAAACCAGAAACTTCTATAATCAGTCATGCTCCGCCACGCCCTCCGCCTGCTCGCGAAGGATTTTGGATTCTCCGCCGTAGCAGTCTTGACGCTGGCCCTCGGCATCGGAGCCAACACCGCTATCTTCACCGTGGTGAACGCCGTGCTCCTCCGGCCCCTGCCCTACCCTCAATCGGACCGCCTGTTGTTCTTGTACAACACCAATCTCAAGCGGGCCTCAGGGCGCGGCCCTTTTTCGCTGCAGCGGTTCGATCAACTCCACTCCCAAGCGCGCTCCTATTCGAATCTGGCCGGCTTCTGCAATGAGACCTTCAACCTCACCGGTGTGGACCAGCCTGAGCAATTGGCGGCAGCGCGCGTCTCCGCAAGTTTCCTTGGCACGCTCGGCGTCCATCCTCTGCTCGGCCGCGATTTTCTTCCCGAAGAAGATCGCGAAGGCGCGAAGCCGGTTGTCATGCTGAGTGAGGGACTCTGGCAACGCCGGTTCGGCGGAAATCCCAACGTCATTGGATCTTCGCTCACGCTGGACGCCCAGGCCTACACCATCATCGGAGTCCTTCCACCCGGTTTGGATCAACCCGCGCCGCAGCTCGATTTGCTCGCCACAAATCTCGCCGCTTTCAACTTATTCACTCGCGAACAGATTCGGCTTGGCGCCGGCTACATCTCAGTAATCGCGCGATTAAAACAAGGTGTAACCAGCCAGCAAGCCCAGGCGGAAATGGACGTGCTGAACAGCCAGTTTCTGCGGCAAAACCCCGGTATCGTGGATGCGGATCCGGACGCACGCCTGGTGGGCAGTCCCTTGCGGACCATCCTGGTGGACAACGTGAAATCGGCGTTGTTGATCTTATGCGCGGCCATCGGTGCGGTGCTGCTGATCGCCTGCGCTAACGTCGCGAGCCTGCTTTTGGCCAGAGCCGCCGGCCGTCGAAAAGAGTTCGTGGTGCGCGCTGCGCTCGGTGCAAGCCGCGGCCATCTGATTCGCCAGTTATTGGCTGAAAGCCTGGTGCTCTCGCTCTTCAGCGGCGGTCTGGGATTGCTCCTCGCCGTCGCCGCCACCCGGCTGGCCGGCCGCATCAGCCAGCTCAATCTGCCTCGTGCCGGCGAGATACACATCGATTGGGAAACGCTGGCATTCACATTGCTGGTCACCATGGTTACCGCTGTTTGCTTCGGGCTCATTCCATCGCTCCAGGCTTCCAATCCCGATCTCAACGCCATCTTGCGGGAATCCGGCCGGGGTGCGGCCGGCAGCGTCCGGCGCAGCCGAGCGCGCAGTTTGCTGGTCATCGGTCAAGTGGCCGTTTCCATGATTTTGCTGATCGCTGCCAGCTTACTGATGCGCAGTTTCTTCGCCCTCGAGCAGGTGGATCCGGGGTTCGATCCGCGCAATGTCCTGACCATGCAGGTGACATTGCCAAACGCCAGTTACTCCACCAATCCCCAGAAGAACACCTTCTTCCGTGAGGCTCTTCGCCATATATCGATAATTCCTGGCGTGAACTCGGCCTGCGCCGTGCTCTCGCTACCCCTGCAGGCCAACGTCCTGGTGCCAATTCAAGTGGTCGGCGATGCCGTGCTCCCATTCGGAAAGCGCCCGCTCGCCTACTGGCAATCCGTCACGCCGGATTATCTTCGAACTTTCGGAACGCGCTTAGTCCGCGGCCGATTCTTCACCGAACACGACAACGAGCTGAGCGCCGGCGCAGCAGTTGTCAATGAGACGCTGGCGCGCCGTTTCTGGCCTAACCAGGACCCCATTGGCAAGCAACTCATCATCGCCCGCGCGCAATTGCACGCCCAAGTGGTTGGCGTAGTAGCCGACGTCAAGACGTCCACGCTCGATTCCGATGCCGGCGGCCAATTGTATTCACCTTACCCGCAGCGTCCCTGGCCGGGCATGATCATCGCGGTGAAAACTTCCGGGAATCCGCTGTCGATGGCTCCCGCGGTGCGCCAGCAGATCGCGCAGGTGGATGGTGACCTTCCGGTCACGGCCGTTCGCAGCATGCAGGAAATCGTTTCTCAATCGTTCGGTCAACGGCAAGTGACCTTGTGGCTGTTAGGCGCTTTTGCCGCCGCGGCCCTGGTGCTGGCCGCTATCGGAATCTACGGATTGCTGGCCTATTCCGTGGAACAGCGCCGCCAGGAAATGGGGATTCGCCGCGCTTTAGGTGCGCAGCCCACCGATATCCTCCGCCTGGTCCTCCGCGAGGGCCTGATACTCACCCTGGCCGGAATCGCCACCGGACTGGCCGGCGCCCTGGCCATCAACAGGGCCATAGCCGCACTGCTGTTTCGCGTAAGTCCCACCGATCCTGTCATATTTGCCGGGATGGCCCTGCTCTTTGTCGCCGTCGCCCTTATCGCCAGCTACCTGCCTGCCCGCCGCGCGCTCGAAGTGGACCCCCTGGTGGCTATTCGCGAATAAATTTGCAACTTTCCGCCTCCCAGTTACGTTAAACTTGCCAAGTATAGAAGTGCGAAAAGGAGCACCTATGAAAAGCATTCTCGTGAGCTTGTTGCTGTTGGCCGCCTGGACCCTCAGCGCATCCGATTTGACCGGCAAATGGTCCGGAACCGTCGACATGAAACAGGATGGCGAAGCCCAAACAATCCCGGTAATCATGATTGTGAAGCAGGACGGCAATAAATTAACCGGCACCGCCGGTCCCGAGGAGGATCAGCACGCCATTCAAAAAGGGCTAGTGGATGGCGACACCATCACCATGGAGGTGGATAGCGGCGAAGAAATTTTCTATCTCGAACTAAAGGTGGATGGCGATCAGATCACCGGCGCCGTGAAACAAGGAACCGACGGCGAAAAGATGAAGATCGCCCTGAAGCGCGTAAAACAAGACGCCTGAAGGTGGCTTAGTTAAACAACGTGGCGCAGGCGCTTTCGCCTGCGAACCATCACTCGTGCCTGATCGCCGCCATAGGATCCACCCAACCAGAGCAACCATCCACAACAGCAGCGCCACCGTTTCGAAGGTGAGCGGATCAGCCGGTATTACGCCATAGAAAAGCGTGCCCATTTAGCCGCGTCATCGCCAATGCCCCGGCATCGCCTCTTCGCGTGGCATGCCCGCCCCTACCAGTTCGGCGATCCGCTCATCCAGGTGCGCCTGAATTTCGGCTGATAGGTCGCGATACAGTCGCCGTCTCCAGCCCATCTGCCCCAGACTACACCTGGACTAAATTAGTTGGATCGTTTTGTCAACGCTGATACTCAGAATCTGGTCACAGCGAATTTCACAGTCAATGCACAACTCTGCGGTGCAGATAACTGAGACACCAGCGCGCCGATCGACGTAACTGAGTACGCCGGACTCGAAACGGCGCTCGACATGGCCACAATCGATCCCAGGTTCATCCCGGCTGCGGACGCGAGATTTTGAGCCTGCGCCGTCGCATTGGAAATCAAGCCAGGGACGTTGCACGTTTGGGATTGTTGCAAGCTGGCGGAAACCAGCGTACCCTGCACCGAAAAGGTTAGCGTAAATCCGTTGTTCGCCTGCATGATGCTCTGCTGCAGGCTGGCCAGCAACGTGACTGTCGCCTTCATCTGCGCGAATGGGACGCCTAATGCAAAAGACCATTGGAGGGTGGGAGTGGATTGCTGATTGGTGATACCGATCCCCGTTGGGATGGCAAAGGCGCTACTGACCCCGGAAAAGTTGGCAATCGTAATCCCGGAGCCTTTCAAAGCAGCGAGTACGTCATCCAGGGTCGAATTGAGCGACGTGGTCACCGAGACCGCGAACAGCACCTGATCCGGCTGAACATTCGTACTCTGGCTTGAGGTCACAGTTACAGTGTTCGAATCAACCTGTCCAAACAGAACCGAAGCGGACATCAATAAACCGAAAATCAAGGTGTGTTTCAACATGTTTGAAGTATACTCTCGATGAATGCGCAGCAATCCTCCGGACGCGCGAGACCGCGTCCCCAGCCCCCAGCCGCTCCTCGATTTCCGCCACATCACCGTAATGCGCGGCGACAAAACGGTCTTGCACGACATCACCCTACGCATCCAGGCAGGCGAGCACGCCGTCATTCTGGGACCAAACGGCTGCGGCAAATCCACGCTGATCAAAACCATCACACGGGAATGCTATCCGCTGGCCCGCCCCGAATCTTCCCTCACCATTCTCGGCCGGGAGACCTGGAATGTCTTCGAACTTCGAACGCTTTTGGGAATCGTCTCGAACGACCTCATGAGCACCTGCACCCGCGACATCACCGGCTTGGAAGTGGTGCTCTCGGGCTTCTTCAGCAGCATCGGGATTCAGCCTTACCACCACGTCACTCCCGCGATGATGACGCAATCCCGTGAAGTCCTGGATCTTCTCGAAGTGCCCCATCTTGCCGATCGTTTCATGACCGAAATGTCGTCGGGCGAAGGCCGCCGCATCCTCATCGCTCGCGCCATGGTTCACCATCCGCTGGCGTTGCTGCTCGACGAACCGTCCAACAGCCTGGATGTAAACGCGACCCTGGAGCTGCGCGCGCTGCTACGGAAGCTGGCGCAGTCCGGAACCGGTATATTGGTGGTCACACATCACCTGTCGGATATCATTCCCGAAATCACCCGGGTGATCCTGCTCAAGAATGGCCGCATTTTCGCCGATGGACAAAAACAGGAACTGCTAACGGCCCCACGGCTCGGCGAACTGTTCGGCACTCCCGTGGAGTTAGCGCGGCGCGACGGCTATTATCATTTGTGGTGAGTCCAGCTAAAGAATGACCAGCACACTTCTCGAAAATCTTCGCTACGCGGTCCGCATGCTGGCCAAAACTCCCGGCTTTACCATTACAGCCATGCTGACGCTGGCGCTCGGAATCGGCGCCAACACTGCCATTTTCAGCGTGGCTAACGCTTTATTGCTCCGCTCGCTGCCCTATCAAGATTCGGACGATCTGGTAATCGTCACTAACGCTCGTGGACCCAACCGGCGTCCATTCTCCTATTTTCGAGCGGAGTTTCTGCAACAACACAGCCGCTCCTTCGCCGGACTCGCGCCGTTTATGAGCGATAACTTCAATATCACCGGCCGCGGGGAGCCCGAGCAGCTTCCCGCCGTTCGCGTGAGCTGGAATTTTTTCGAAGTTCTCGGCGTGCATCCCACGCTCGGCCGCAGTTTCAGCACGGAAGACGATCGGCCCGGAGGCCGGCCCGTAGTCGTGATCAGCCAATCGCTCTGGATGCGGAGATTCGGCGCGGACCCGCGCGCCATCGGGCAATCCATCACTTTGGATTCAGTGGACACCGCCGTCATCGGCGTATTGCCGGCCAATTTCGAGTTCGCGCCCGCCGGCAGAAGCATCGACGTATGGTCCAGCCGGGCGTTTGAGCGGAGCGGCCTTACTCCCCAGCAGTCCGCAGCCGGCCAAGCCTATGTCATCGCAGTCGCCCGCATTCGCCATGGCCTTTCGATCCTTCAAGCACAAGCCGAAATGCGCGTGCTGGACGCTCAGTATACCCGGGAGAATTCGGCCCTGCCGGATGCCGACCCGCGCTACGCCACCAGCCTCAACCAGGTCCAACAATTGATGGTGGCCAACGTCCGTACCGCGGTGCTGGTTCTTTTCGGAGCAGTCGGGTTGGTGTTGCTGATCGCTTGCGCGAACATTGCCAGCCTGCTCTGGTCACGTGCCATGTCGCGCCGCAGGGAGATTGCCATCCGCATCGCCCTCGGCGCCGGCCGCTCGGGGATCGTTTACCAGTTGCTTACCGAGAGCATTCTGCTCGCACTTGCCAGTGGGTTTCTGGGTGTTATCGTGAGCTTCTGGAGTACCCGCGCGCTCACCGCGCTTCCTCGAAGCACGCTGCCCCGTATCAATCCCATCCATATCGACGGCCAGGTACTGGCTTTTGCCCTGGGATTGTCGCTGGCAACCGGTGTGTTGTTCGGCTTGATGCCCACTCTCCAGTTTTCAAAGCCCGACGTTCAAACCGTCTTGCGTGAAGAGGGCCGCGCCACCGCGGGCGGACGCCGGCGCAGCATAGCGAGAGCCCTACTTGTAGTCTCGCAAGTCGCGCTGTCCATCATCTTGCTGGTCGGCGCCGGTCTCTTGATGCGCAGCTTCGTCAATCTCCAAAGCGTTACGCTTGGCTTCGATCCTCACAATGTTCTGCTAATGGATATCACCCTACCGGCATCTCGATATTCCACTCCAGCTCAGATCACGAATTTCTACCAGAACGTTTTGGACGAGCTCGGCACGCTGGCCGGTGTTCGATCCGCTGCCGTATCCTCCGCGCTCCCGCTTGTTCCCAGCCGTTATTCGCCGGTGCTGCCCGAAGGCCAGCCGGAAGTGGCTCTGCCGCAGCGTCCCTACCATGCCGTCCACGCCGTCAGTCCCGCATATTTTGAAACTATGGGTATCACCCTTTTGCGTGGCCGCGCGTTCGAACCGCGCGATAAACGGGACGCGCCCGCCGTCGCCGTGGTGAACGATTGTTTCGCCCGCCGCTACTGGCCCAATGAGAGCGGCGTCGGCAAGCGGATGGTCATTGGCCGCTTCTCCGCCCCCAGCGAAATCGTGGGCGTTGTAGCCAACGTCAAGAATATCCGGCTGGCGGTGGAAAGCGTTCCAGAAGTCTACTATCCCATGGCTCAGCATCCCGATGAATCCGCCCACATCATTGTGCGAAGCTCCCTGCCGCCCGAGTATCTTGCTCCTGCCATGCGTGCTCGGATCTCGGCCATCGATAAGGAACAACCCGTAACCAATGTGCGGACCATGCAGCAGCATCTTTCCAACTCCATCGCGCAAGCCCGCCTGACCATGTTGCTGCTGGGAATTTTTTCGGTTGTTGCATTGTTGGTAGCGACCGTCGGCCTCTACGGTCTCATCGCTTATTCGGTGACCCAGCGCACGCAGGAGTTCGGCATCCGCCTGGCTCTAGGCGCGGAGCCCCGCGATATAGTGCGTCTGGTGATGCGCCAGGGTCTTCTGGCCGCCGTCGCCGGCGTGCTGGTGGGCTTGGCGGGTTCGATTGCGCTCACGCGCGTAATGAAAAGCCTGCTCTACGATGTTAGCGCCACCGATGTCCGTACCTTCACCCTAAGCGCGATCGTTTTTCTGACCGTTGCCGTGGTGGCCAGCTACATACCAGCACGGCGCGCCGCTCGCCTGGATCCCTCCGACACATTGCGATATGAGTAGCGCGCCGGCGGACCTCTTCGCGAGCCAGGCTACCGCCTTCGCGGCTGCTCCTTATCCCTCCGCCGCCGAGCGGCGCGCCAATCTCACGCGCCTGCTGCGCGCAATTCTCGGTCATCAGGACGAACTCGCAACCGCGATCGATCACGATTTCGCCGGCCGCTCCCGCGACGAAGTCCTCTTCTCCGAAATCTAGGTGGCAGTGAACGCCATCCGTCACGCTCGCAGTAATGTCAAGCGCTGGATGGCGCCGCGCCCTCGCCATGTCGGCTGGCCACTGCAGCCCGCTCGCGCATGGGTGCTGCCGCAAGCCCTCGGCGTGGTCGGGATCATCGTCCCCTGGAATTATCCCGTCTTCCTATCGATGGCTCCACTCGCGGGAGCCTTGGCGGCCGGCAATCGGGTAATGCTCAAGCCGTCGGAATACACGCCGGAAACCTCAGCGCTGTTAGCCCGCATCATCTCCGAAACATTCTCACCGGATCTCGTAGCCGTCACTCTTGGCGACTCGACCGTTGGCCGTGCCTTCGCTCAATTGCCTTTCAACCATCTCCTGTTTACCGGCGCTACGTCTGTCGGACGCGACGTGATGCGCGCCGCGGCCGAACACCTCACTCCGGTGACGCTGGAGCTTGGCGGCAAATCGCCCGCACTGGTCGCCCCCGACGCCAACCTCGCTCGCGCCGCCGCTGATATTGTCTACGGCAAGCTGCTCAACTCCGGGCAGACCTGCATCGCACCGGACTACGTCCTCGTTCCCGGCGCTTCTCTCCGGCGCTTTGTGGAAGCCCTTCGCAAAGCTGTAGAGCGATATTATCCCGACGCTCAATACACCTCCATCATTAACGGCAAACAACATCAACGCCTGCTGGGTTATCTTGAGGAGGCCGCCGCGCGCGGCGTGGAAACCATCATCCTGAATGCGACACGAGGCTTGGCCCCAACCATTCTCATCAATCCGCCCGACGACCTGAAAGTCATGCGGGAGGAGATCTTCGGGCCCATCCTGCCGCTAAAAACATATGACAGCATTGACCAGGCCATTACCTACGTGAACCAGCATGAGCGCCCGCTGGCGTTGTATCTTTTTACCCGCAGCCAATCAACTATCGACAGCGTCCTCACTCGCACCATATCCGGAGGCGTGTGCATCAACGATACGCTGCTCCACATCGCCGCCGAGGATTTGCCTTTCGGCGGAGTCGGCGCGAGCGGCATGGGCCATTATCACGGCCAGGAAGGTTTCGACACCTTCAGCAAACTCAAGCCCGTCTTCCGCCGCCGCTGGCTGGGCCTGGGACGAATGCTGCGCCCGCCCCACTCCCGCCTGCACGACTGGATGCGCAAGATTTTAATCCGGTGACAGGATACTCATTCCCCGATTCTTTTCCCAAACAGTCCCCGCACCTCCCCCGCCGTCAACTCGCGATGCTTCCCAATCGGCAAATCGCCGATCCGCAGCCCTCCAATCCCCGTGCGCACCAGCTTCAATACCTTGCTGCCAATAGCCTCCACCATCCGCCGCACCTGGCGATTGCGACCCTCATAAATCGTGATTTCAAAAAAAGAATATTTGTCGGAATCGCGAAGCCGCGTCACCACCGCCGGCCGCGTGGGCCCGTCCGCCAGCATTACGCCTCCGCGCAGCTGCTCCAGCTGCGAATCGCTGACCAGCGTGGACGCCTTCACCAGATAAGTTTTGGGAACTTTGTGCTCCGGATTCCCCACGCTCTCCACCAACTGCGTATCGTTGGTTAACAGCAGCAAGCCGCTGGAGTCCTGATCCAGCCTTCCCACCGGAACCACCCACTCGCCGGCGTCCCGAATCAGATCGTACACGGTGGGCCGGCCTTGTGGATCCTTGTAAGTGGTGAGATAGCCCGTGGGTTTGTACAGCAGCAAATATATTTTCTGACGGGCACGGATCGGCTTGTCATCCAGAGTGACCGCGTCTCGTTCCAGATCCACCCAATGATCCGGCGTCTGGACCAATTTCCCGTTCACCCGAACCCGCCCGGTTCCAATCCATTTCCGAGCCTCGGTGCGCGACCCCAGCCCTGCCTTGGAGAGCACGCGCTCCAATGTCTTGAGCGGACGATTCCCCGGCGGCGGCGTTTTCACTGCTACCAATTATGATGTGGCGCAGGCACTCTTGCCTGCTGGCTCCGAGACTCGTCTCGACCAACCGTTGTAGCCTAATAAAGTCCGGATGCCTCGAGCCACACTCATCCGAGGCGCCCGCCAACTGCTCACGTTGCGTGGAACCCCCGGTCCCCGGCGCGGGCCCGATCTCAGAAACCTCGCCATCATTCAGGACGGCGCGGTTCTCATTGTCGACGGACGCATCCACGATGTCGGACCCAGCCGGCGGCTTGAAAATCTCGCGCTCGCCCGCCAAGCCACCCTCATCGATGCCAGCGGCCGCGTGGTCCTGCCCGGCTTTGTCGACTGCCACACTCACCTGGTCAGTGGACCCGCCCGCATACCCGACTATGAATCCCACAGCGCCGCCGCTCCAGCCCTAGCCCGCGCCATCCACGAGCTTTCGCCACGCACATTGCTGGCCCAGGCTCTCCACACCACAAAGGAGGCTGTCCGCCATGGCACCACTACTTTGGAAAGTAAATCGGGCATCGGCCTCACCGAAGCGAACGAAATCAAAATCCTGCGCGTCCACTCCGCCCTGCGCAAGCAATCCGTCCCCCTGACCTCTACATTTCTTTGCGCGCAGCCTGCCCCAAATTATGTTTCTCCGGATTATCCAAACAGTCCCGATCAATATCTGGACTGGGCGTGCGCCCACATGTTGCCGCTAATCCACCGCCGCAAACTCGCCGAGTTCGCCGACATCCGCTGCCACCAAAGCGCCTTCACCGTGGAACAAGCCAGCCGCTTCCTCGTCGCCGCGCGCCGGTTAGGATTCGGACTCAAGCTCTGCATGGATGGCGAGTCGCCACCTGGAGCCATCGCTCTTGCCGTCGAACTTGGCGCCGCCAGCGTAGGCAATCCGCTCAACGTCACGCCCGATGAAGCTACGCTCCTGGCCCAATCCAAGACCATCGCTGTCCTTCTGCCCGGACCGGCGTTCTATTTGGGGACCGAAAAGTACCCGCCCGCTCGAATGTCGATTGACGCGGGTGTGGCTATAGCGCTGGCATCCCACTATCATCCCCAGCTGAGCCCCTCCCACAGCATGCAAATGATGATCGCGCTCGCCTGCGGCGCCATGCACATGACTCCCGCCGAAGCCATCGCGGCGGCCACCATCAATGCCGCCCACGCCGTGCGCCAGGCTTCCAACACCGGTTCGATCGAGCCCGCCAAAAACGCGGACCTGCTGATTCTGGGAGTGCCGGATTACCGCGAGATACCCTATCATTTTGGAATGAACCTGGTGGACCTGGTCATGAAAAATGGAATCGTATTGATGGAAAGATCCGAGGTGAAGTGGCCCACCCCCTGATCGAGTGCGTCCCGAATTTTTCCGAAGGCCGCGACGCCGAAACTGTCCACTCTATCCGGCAGGCCATTTGTTCCGTCTCCGATGTTATGTTGCTGCGCTCGGAGATGGACCCCGACCATAACCGCGCCGTGATCACTTTCGCCGGCGCACCACAATCGGTAACCGAAGCCGCCCTGCGCGGGATCGCCGCCGCCGTGGAGCGCATTGATCTGCGCCATCACCATGGAGTCCATCCCCGCATGGGCGCCGCGGACGTGATCCCTTTCATTCCCCTCCACGGCGCTACGTTGGAAGATTGCGCCGCCATCGCCCATCGCGCCGGCCAGGACGTCTGGAAGAGACTCGGCGTTCCAGTCTATTTCTATGAAACTGCCGCCGCCAGTCCCCAACGCGTCCCACTCGAGAATGTCCGCCGTGGAGGATTTGAGCACCCCGCTCTCGCGCCGGATCTCGGCGGCCCTGCATTGCACCCCACCGCGGGAGCCTGCATCATCGGCGCGCGAAAACTGCTGGTGGCTTTTAATGTGAACCTTGACACCACCGATCTTTCCATTGCCCAGGCAATCGCCCGCAAAATTCGCGCCTCGTCCGGTGGACTCCCCTTCGTAAAAGCCATGGGTGTTCCGCTCTTGACCCGGAACCTGGTGCAGGTCTCCATGAACCTGACCGACTTCGAGCAAACGCCCTTGCGCCGCGTGTTCGATTCGGTCCGACAGGAAGCGGCTGTCCACGGCGTCTCCATCGCCGGCACTCAAATAGTGGGCCTAATCCCGCGCCAAGCTGCCCAAGGCTGCGATTTCGTCCCTGCCAACCAAATCCTCGAAAACGCCCTAAAAAATCCGGGGACATGAGGAAAAATCCGGGGATATGACGGGCAAGCGTCCGAACTTTTTCAACCTTCAACGCGCCCAGTCGTGTCCCCGCGATTTTTTCCGGAGGCACTCCCTCACTGCACCGGCAACAACACCGAATTACTGGAAGCCGCACCCACTTCCACCACCACCGCCTGATTCCCCGCCTTCACCGTCGCCGGAACCTCTGCATTCACCTGATAAAGCCCGACAAACGTCGGCGCCAGACCACTGAAACTGACAATCGCTTTCGTCCCTCCTATCGTGACCGTCGGCATCGCCATGGTGGTCTGACCGTTACTTTCGGCGCCATCCGCTGGTGGCGATTCCACAGCCCCCAGGCCGGTGCAATAGATCAGCACCGTCTCACTCGGTTTGGCCGGATTTGCCGTATTAGCCAACTGAAAATTCGCATGCAGGATCGCCCCGAAAGTTTCCCCTCCCACCGAGTAATTGAAAATCCCAGGCTGCGCCTTCAGCACTGGCACCGATATGGAAGCGCCCGCCGTTCCGTTGTTCGAAACCGCAACAGTGGCCATCGGCCCGCTCGCCACTTCCCAGGGCACCTGAAAATTGACCTGCTGCTGGCCGTTCACGTTGTCCACTGCGAACAGCGCCACCGGCTTATCATTCACCATCAATGCATCCGTCAAAAACGTGGCGGGAAGCGGCAGCCCCGAAGTCAGGTTGATCCCCGTGCTTGAAGTCAAATTGGTTCCGAACGCCGTGGCGATTTCCCCGGGAACCACTCCTCCACCCACAAAGCTCGCCCCGTTCACCACTGCGGTCACAACTGGACCGGCCGCGGCCGCCGCTCCTATCCAGGTCCACGTGTCCGCCGCGAAACTTCCGTCATATCCGCCAAATAATACGGCGTCGTTGTGCATGGAATCATATGCCAGCACGGCAAAGTTCGAAGCCGGCGGACTGCTCTGTGGTGACTGCTGGGTCCAATTCGCCCCGTCCCACGTCCACGTATCGCCGAGTATCGTCCCGGCTATCACCTCAGTCGTTCCTCCGTACAGGATCACCTGCCCGTGCGTGGAATCGTACGCCATCGCGTGGCCCAATCTTGGCGACGGGCTGGCGCTGGGATTCATCTGCGTCCAGTTCGTTCCATCCCACACCCACGTGTCGCCGTAAACATTGCCGTTGGTATCCGCGCCCCCAAACAGCACCACTTGGCCATGCGCGGAGTCGAAGGCTGCCGCCATGTAGTATCGCGCGTGAGGGCTATTCTTAGGCTGCTGCTGGGTCCAGTTGGTTCCGTCCCACAACCATGTGTCGTTCAGCACCTCGACGGCAAGGGTCTCCCCCCCGAAAAGGACCACTTGGCCGTGAGCGGAATCGAAGGCCATAACGTGCCCGAATCGCGCCGAGGGATTCGCTACGGGCGTCATCTCCGTCCAACCTGTGCCGTCCCATACCCAAGTGTCTGACGTCAGACCGGGATTCTGTCCACCGAACATCACCGTTTGTTGATGTTTGGAATCGTATGCCATGGCGTGCGTGTATCGCGCTGATGGGCTGGTTCCAGGCGCTTCCTGCGTCCAGTTGGTTCCGTCCCATATCCACGTATCCCCGAAACCGGTGGCATTTCCGTTAAATCCCCCGAATAATACAGCTTGACCGTGAGCCGAATCGTAGACCATGGCGGAGCTGTTTCGCCCCGGCGGACTAGTTTGCGGCGTCTGCTCTGTCCAGTTAGCATTCGACTGCGCGGTGGCCGCCGGCAAAAGCCAGAACAGCAGCATGCCGGAAAGTATCAACAGGCTGTTTTTGGAACCCATTGGATCACCCCTCGGGCGATTATACGGCGCTAACGCCTTCTGTTCAATGGGTCAACATGTGGGGCAGATTACCAACCTGCGCGGGTTGCCAACCCGCTCTTCGCTATGCCGATTGCCAATCAGCGCGCACGTTAGCAACCTGCCCCCTGCTCATCAACCTATTGACGGTCTATAGGAGCGCTGTTATACTTGCTCTAGACCGTCGATAGGAACATGGCTGAACCCTCTGAAATATTGCAAGGCACTCTGGATATGCTGGTCCTGCGCACGCTCCAACTAGGCCCCATGCACGGCCTGGGCGTCTCCGATCGCATCAAACAGATCACCCGCGGCGTGTTTTTCGTCAAACCGGGATCGCTTTTCCCGGCTCTGTACCGCCTGGAACAGAACGGCTGGATTCAGGGCCACTGGGGCGAATCGGAGAACAACCGCAAGGCCAAGTATTACACCCTCACTCCTTCAGGACGCTCGCAGCTCACCAAGGAAAAACGCAAGTGGAACAAGGCTTTCAGCGCCGTCAACCGGCTGCTCGAATCGGAATCCTAAACATGTTGTGGTTCAGCCGCGCCCGAACATTTATGCAAGTTCTCTTTCGCCGCCGGCGAGTAGAAGAGGATTTGTCCGCTGAGCTGGAAGCCTTTGAGTCCATGTTGGTGGATCGCTATCTGAAACAAGACCTGTCGCTCGAAGAAGCGCGGCGCAAGGCGCGCCTGGAGCTGGAAGGATTGGAACAAATCAAAGAACAGGTGCGCGACGTGCGTATGGCAACCAC
>Ga0210388_10001173_pt1 | contig 20703 bp, 17 predicted proteins | sample IncBWC19OmetaG_FD_155485 | JGI IMG/M metagenome (GOLD analysis project Ga0210388, IMG submission 155485) | Forest soil microbial communities from Barre Woods Harvard Forest LTER site, Petersham, Massachusetts, United States - Inc-BW-C-19-O ... | reverse complement strand
GGTCCCGGCGCGGCTGCTCCGCGAGATGCCAGCTGGGGGAGAAATGACGGACAGAGACCAGCCCGCGACGCCCTCGTCCAGCGAGTCAAAGACGACGGCCCCCAAGGAGTGACGAAAGGAGTGACGAAAGGAGTGACGCAAGGAGTGACGCAAGGAGTGACGCAAGGAGTGACGCAAGGAGTGACGAAAGGAGTGACGAAAGGAGTGACGAAAGGCGTGACGGCACGGATTTGACTCGTTGACAGCGGGAAGAGAGCCAAGCTAACCTGCTGCCTCGTTTCGTCTTTTCAGCTGTCGGACGATGACCCTGCGGACCCCCTCGCGCGTCTCTTTCCCCGCTGTCAGTGCCGCCCTCGCGTTCTCGCTGGCGCTCGCTGGCGGCGCCCCTGCGTGGGCGGGAACACTCAAGGGGAGCGTCAAGCTTCCCGAGTCCGCCCGTTCGAGCCGGCTCTACCAGGGCTACTGGCGGCTCGAAAACGGGAACGTCCCGGTCCAGAACAGCGGCGGCGCCAAGCTGGAGACCGCGGTCGTGCTCCAGAACGTCAACGGCGCCCACCCGCCGCCCGCCCGGACGGTCACCGTCGAGATCGGCGGCCTCGATGCGCATCCGCGGATGGTGATCACCGGCCCCGGCTCGGTCATCGAGATCAAGAACACCGGTAAGGTCCGGCTCGACCTTTCGACCCCGGAGACCCCGTCGGTGATGCCGCTCGAGCAGCTGCCGCCCGGCGCCACCCGGCGCGCGAAGTTCGACGCCATCGGCGGGTACGCCATTCACGACGCCGAGTACCCGCACATCATGATCTCGGTGATCATCGTCGACTCGCCGTTCTTCGCGACGGCCGACGAAAAGGGGAGCTTTTCGATCGCCGGCGTCCCCGATGCCAAGGTCCACCTCAAGGTCTGGGCCCGCGGACGCTGGGCCGCCGAAGAGGAAGTGGAGGGCGGCTCGAAGGAAGACCTGATCGTGAAGGTGGCGGCGCCAGGCCAAAAAGAGGCCGAAAAAGAAGCCGAAAAAGAAGCGGCGGAGTAGATGTTCCTCTCGAAGATCTGGTTCATCCTGATCGCCCTCGTCTCCGCCGTGGCGGGGACGTTCGCGCTGGTCGCACCCCGCCCCGCCGTGCAGAAGCTGGCCGTGCTGGAGGGCCAGCGGCTCGATCGCGCGCAGTACGCCGCCGAGCAGATGTTCAAGGTCGACGCGCACAAGTGGATCGATCGCGTCTCCAAGCTCGGGCGTGACGCCATCCTCTCGGAGTCGCTCGACGCCGCCTCGCGCGGTTCGGGCGAGTACACGGTCATTCACCGCACCATCCAGGATCGCTTCCGGACGCTGATCCCCGATCTGGCGACCGGCGGCATCGACGAGATCGTCGCGCTCGACAACAAGGGGCGGGTCATCGCCCGCGTGGGCGGCAGCGACGAGAAGGAGTACGGCGACTACATCGGCGGCGTCGAGGTGGTGGCCGACGCGCTCCGGGGCTACCTCTCCGACGACGTCTGGGGCGTGGGCGGCAGGCTCGAGCGGGTCGCCGGCGCCCCGGTGCTCTCGAAGGGCAAGGATCGGATCGTCGGCGCGCTCTACGTGGGCGCCGAGACCGGCCCTGGCCTGGTCGAGCGCCTCAAGAAGAACCTCGACGTCGACGTGGCGTTGCTCCTGCGGGGCAAGGTGATCGCCAGCTCGCGTCCCGCGGGTGAGCTGGACGCACTCCCGGAGATGGTCACCCAGCACTCTGCCGAGATCGCCGAGCTCAAGCGCACGCCCGCGCTGCCGCTGACCGTCGGACAGGACAAGCTGCTGGTGGTCGCAGCGCCGTTCCCCGGTCAGGCGGGGGAACAGCAGGCCTACTACGCGCTCCTCGGCATGCAGCCGGCCAAGACCGACCTCGGGGCGCTGCTCTCCAACGTCAGCTCCAACGATCTCAAGTGGGGCAACTTCCCCTGGGTGCCGCTGGCCCTGGTGACCTTCGCCATGATCGCCGTCGGCCTCATCCTGCAGCGCGTGGAGGTCGAGGCGCCGCTCGGCAAGTTGCGGCGGGAGCTGCAGAAGCTGGCCGCCGGTGATCTGCAGAAGATCGACGACAGCAAGTACGGCGGCAAGTACGGCGGCCTTGCCCGTGACCTGAATGCAGCGGTCGAGCGCTTCACCCACGCGCCGGGCGCCCGTTCGGAGATGGCCGGCAAAGATCTGAACGCGATCCTCGGCCCCTCGGGCGGGAGCACCTTCGACCTGCCGTCCGCCGGCTCGGCCTTTTCGGGATCGACGCCGGCCCCTGCGTTCAACCCGCCGGCCGCGCCGGCCTTCAGCTCGCCGGCTGCGCCGTCGTTCCCTCCGCCCCCGCCCGGAGGCTTCGCGCCGCCGCCGCTGCCGTCCTTCGCGCCGCCGCCCGCACCGTCATTCTCCGCACCGTCGCTGCCGCAGCCATTCTCGGCCGCCGGCCTGGGAAGCAGCTCGCCCGCCCTCCCTCTCCCCTCTTCGATCAAGCCGGCGCCCTGGGCGCAGCAGCTGCCGGCCGACGCGCTGGACGACGGCGCCGCCGCCGATCGCCAGATGCCCGAAGGCGAAGCGACGCGCGTCGTCCCCTACGATCTTCAAGAAGAGGAAGACGCGCACTTCCGCCACGTCTTCGACGACTTCGTGGAGACCAAGCGCTCCTGCGGCGAGCCGACCGCCGGCCTCACCCAGGCGAAGTTTCTGCAGAAGCTGCGCGACAACAAGTCGGCGCTGGTCGCCAAGCACGCCTGCCGCACCGTCCGCTTCTCCGTCTACGTCAAAGACGGCAAGGCGGCGCTCCGCGCCACGCCCATCCGCGAATAGCTACTGAAGCAGGAGCTTGTCGGGGCTGGTCTCTTCGCCGGCGGCGGGAGCCTGTTGCGTCGGCGCGGTGCCGTCGAGAAACACCTCGTCGAGCGTGCCCGACTCCTGGCCGGGCGCCGCCAGCAAGCCGGTCGCCTTGTCGATGCGCTGAACCACCACGCCGGGCGGCTGCACGAAGTCCTTGGTCGGCTTGCCGGCGGTGGCCTTCACCATGAAGTCGGCCCAGATCGGCGCCGCGGTCTTGCCGCCCGCCTCGCCGCGCCCGAGCTTCTTCATGTCGTCGAAGCCGACCCAGACGGCGGCCAGCAGATCGGGCGTGAAGCCGACGAACCAGGCGTCGCGCTGGCCGTTCGAGGTGCCGGTCTTGCCCGCCACCGGGCGGTGCAGCTTGCCGGCCACCGCGGAGCGCGCCGTCCCCTCGTCGATCACGCTGCGCATGAGCGACACCATCACGTAGGCGACCTCAGGCGGAAGGCCGGGCGAGAGCTGCGGCGGCGCGATCTTCTGGTCGCCCACGGCGCTCACCAGCGAAGACTTGTCGACCTTGGCCGCCTGCCCGGCGTCGGCAAAGGTGGCGTAAGCGTTGGCCAGCTCCAGCGGCGTCACCGTCAACGAGCCGAGCGCCAGCGACAACCCGATGTCGGGGGCGATCGTCGAGGTGATTCCGACCCGGGTGGCGACCGCCCGCGCCTGGTCGAGCCCGACCTCCGACAGCACCTTGATGGCGACGGTGTTGATCGATTCGGCCAGCGCGGTGCGCACCCGGACCGGGCCGCGAAACTCCTCTTTCTCGTAGTTTTGTGGCTTCCAGAGCTCGTAGACCTCGGGCGCGTCGTTGAGGATCGTGGCCGGGGTGATCTTGTGCGCCTCGACCGCCGCCGCGTAGATGATCGGCTTGAAGGCCGACCCCGGCTGCCGCATCGCCCGCAGGCTGCGGTCGTAGCCGCCCGGGTGAAAGTCGTAGCCCCCGACCAGCGCCAGGATCGCGTGCGTGGCCGGATCCATCACCACCATCGCCGCCTGCGGCCCCAGCTCCAGCGCCAGCGGGAACGGGTGCCCCTCGGCGTGCGGACGATCGGAGGCGAGCCGCACGCGTACCAGGTCGCCCGGCTTGAACCGCTCGGCGATCGACTTGGTCCCCTTGCCGTAGCGGGGCTCGTAGGCAAAATCGACGACGCCTTCCTTGACGCCCACCTTGGCCGCCTCGACCGCCTCGTCGGAGAGTCCTTTTCGAACCGGGCCGCGCGACGGTTTACCGATGCTCGACGCCGCGCCCTTGTCGGACTTCATACCCTGCGCGTGCTGACCAGAGCTGGGAGCGCTGACGGCCGCGCGCGCCTCGTTCCCCTTCTCGCGCACGCCCACATCGACGAACAGACGGCCGAGCTTCACGTTGCCGGCCTCCGGCTCCGCCCGGAGCACCAGCCCCTCGACGATCTCGACCTCGTTGAGACCGGTCGCGTGCGCCTTCACCAGCTCGACGCGCTTCTTGTCGAGCGCCGGCCCGGTCAGGTGTCCGGACGGCCCGCGGAAACCCTGCCGCGCGTCGAGGTCCTCCAGCCCGCGTTCGAGCGAGGTCCGCGCCAGCTCCTGGAGATGTCCGTCGAGCGTGGTGGTGACGGTGATGCCGCTCTCGACGGCGGCCTGCTCGCCGAGGCGCTCGGCCAGCACGGCGCCCACGACGTCGACCGCCTCCGCCGCGGTCCCGCGCGCCGAGGCCGGCTCGCGCGCCAGGCGGATCGGCTCGGCCGCCACCCGATCGGCGGCGGCCTGATCGATGTAGCCGTGCTCCGCCATCTGCCCGAGCACGTAGCGCTGACGGGTCTTGGCCGCGTCGGGGTGCTTGCGCGGGGAGAGGCGCTCCGGGCTCTGGGGCAACCCGGCCAGCAGCGCCGCCTCGGCCAGGTTGATGTCACGCACCGACTTGCCGAAGAAGTAGCGCGCCGCCTCCTCGCAGCCGTAGCGACCGTGGCCGTAGTAGATCTGGTTGAGGTAGAGCGCGAGCACCTCTTCCTTCGACAGCTTCTCCGACAGCTGCCGCGCCAGGATGATCTCCTGCACCTTGCGGCGCATGGTCCGCTCCGGAGAGAGGACCAGGTTCTTCACCACCTGCTGCGTGATGGACGAGCCCCCCTGCGCGCGCCGGCCGCGCACCACGTCCTCGAGAAAAGCGCGCACCATCCCCCGGTAGTTGAGGCCGCCGTGCTGGAAGTAGTCGGCGTCCTCGGCCGAGACGACGGCGTTGACCAGCAGCTTGGGGATCGCGTCGTAGGGGACCACCGTCCGCTTCTCGCTGCCGAGCTCGCCGATCGGCGCGCCGTTGCGATCGAGGATGCGCGTCAGCTGCTTCGGGCGATAGCTGTCGAGCCGCGAGAGGTTGGGGAGCTTCGGGTCGCTGCCGTAGTAGCTGAAGAGGCCCACCACCAGGGCGACGGCGGCAAACAGCCCCAGTGTGGCGATGGCTGCTGCGATCCGCAGCGCGCGCTTCCAGGGCACCCCGTCACCCCGGGCGCCGCCGCGGCCGACGGAGCGCGCCCGGAGCTTCGGCGTCCCGCGTTTGCTCGAGGAGCGGCGCGGATCGCGATCGTCGAGCGAGGGGCCGGCCGCCATCCGGGTCAGTCTATCCCCCAGCGGGGGCGGTTCAAGAAACCGCTGCCGCGCGCGCCAAAATGACCTCGGCCCCACGGACCGATGCGGCATAGAACCGGGCCCGCAGCGCCAGGATCGCGTCGTCGGTGAGGTCGGTCGGGGCCCCGAGCGCGCTGCGGCGAAGCGTCGAGGCGCGCGCGGCGATGAGCGCGGTCGCCACGGAGAGGTTGAGGCTCTGCGTGAGCCCATGCATTGGGATGCCGAACCGGACGTCGGCCGCGGCGATCGCTGCGGCGGTGAGCCCGTCGTGCTCGTTGCCGACCATGACCGCCGCCGGGCGCGAGAAGTCGAGATCGTCGAGCGCGACCGGGGCGCCGGGCACCGCGGCGTAGAGCGCGAACCCGTCGGCGCGCAGGCCGGCGACCGCCGCCGCCAGCGTCTTGTGGCGGACGACGTCCAGCCACTTCTCGCACCCCTGGGTCACCGTGCTCGAGTAGCGAAACGGCTCCACGGTCTCGATCACCTCGACGCGCTGGATGCCGAACGCCTCCGCGCTGCGGAGCACCGCCGCGCCGTTGTGCGGATCGTGCAGGTTCTCGATCACCACCCGCAGGCCGCCCAGGCGGCTCCGCGCGGCCTCGTCGATGCGCTGCCGGCGCTCGTCGAGCAGCAGCGGTCCCAGCTCGGCGCAGACGCGGGCCGGGGAGATGGCGCCCGCGCCGTCGGTCCGCATGTGCCGCACCTAGCATGGCGGGGGGGGCTGCGTTTCGCGACGGCCTTCGACCAACGAGCGTGCGAGTTGCAATCCCCAGCTCCAGCGAGGGCCGAATCGGCGCCGCTGCCGGGCAGGCACGAATCATGCGTTAAGTCGCCAACATGAAGGATGTGTTGTTCGCCGCGATCACCGTCGGGTTCTTCGCGCTGTCATGGATTTACGTCAGGGCCGCCGAGCGGCTCTGAGGGAGGCTCTCACGATGTCGCTCGACTACGGATTGGGCGCGGTCTTGGCGCTCTTGCTGACTGGCTACCTGTTCTATGCGCTCGTGCGCCCCGAACGGTTCTAACGGCGCGAAAGGGATCGGAACATGACGTTCGTTGGTTGGATTCAAGTCCTCGTCTTCTTCGCGCTGATCTTGGCGGTCACGAAGCCGATCGGCGCTTACATGTTTCGCGTGTTCGAGGGGGGCGACGCGCCGCTCGGCCGCGGTCTCGGCCGGATCGAGAACGCCTTCTATCGCCTGTTCGGCGTCGATCCGCGAGAGGAGCAGGACTGGAAGGCGTACACCTTCGCGCTGCTGGCGTTCAGCGCCTTCGGCGTGCTCGTGACCTACGCGATCGAGCGGCTGCAGGGGCACCTGCCTTTGAACCCGCAGCACTTCGCCGGGGTTGAGCACGCCCTCGCTTTCAACACCGCCGCCAGCTTCGTCAGCAACACCAACTGGCAGTCCTATAGCGGCGAGTCGACGATGAGCTATCTGACCCAGATGGCGGGTCTGGCCTGGCACAACTTCACCTCGGCGGCCAGCGGGATCTGCGTGGCGCTGGCGGTCGCGCGCGGCTTTACCCGGCGTCGCGGCCCGGGGAGCGGCAAGCAGCTGGGGAATTTCTGGGTCGATCTCAACCGCGGGATCCTCTACGTGCTCCTGCCGCTCAGCTTCATCTTCGCGCTGGTGCTGGTCGCGCAGGGGGTGATTCAGAACCTCAAGCCGTACCTCGACGTGACCACGCTGGAAGGCGGCAAGCAGACGCTGGCGCTCGGCCCGGTCGCGTCGCAGGAGGCGATCAAGCAGCTCGGCACCAACGGCGGTGGCTTCTTCAACGCCAACTCCGCCCACCCGTTCGAGAGCCCGACGCCGTTCACCAACCTCATCTCGCTGTTCCTCATCTTCATGATCCCGGCGGGCCTGACCTACACCTACGGCCGCATGGCCAAGGACGCCAAGCAGGGCTGGGCGCTGCTGGCCGCGATGAGCGTGCTCTTCTTCGCCGGCGTCGCCGCCTGCTATCACGCCGAAAGCGCGGGCAACAGCGCGTTCGCGGGGCTGCCCATTCACCAGGCGCTCGGCAACATGGAGGGGAAGGAGGCGCGCTTCGGCGTCGCCGCCTCCACGCTCTACGCGACGGTCACCACCGATGCCTCCTGCGGCGCGGTGAATGCCATGCACGACAGCTTCACGCCGCTCGGCGGGCTGGTGCCGCTGGTGAACATCCAGCTCGGCGAGGTGATCTTCGGCGGCGTCGGCGCCGGCCTCTACGGCATCCTGGTGTTCGTCGTCCTGGCCGTCTTCATCGCCGGCCTGATGGTCGGCCGCACGCCCGAGTACCTCGGCAAGAAGATCGAGGCGCGCGAGATCCAGCTGGGGATGTTCTACGTGCTGGTCTTCCCGATCATCATCCTCGGCTTCTCGGCCTGGGCGGCCGTCTCGCCGCTCGGCACGTCGTCGTTGAACAACGGCGGTTCGCACGGCCTCTCCGAGATCCTCTACGCCTACTCGAGCGGCGCGGGGAACAACGGCTCCGCGTTCGCCGGCCTCAACGCCAACACGCCCTTCTGGAACATCACGCTCGCCTTCACCATGCTGGCCGGGCGCTTCCTGATGATCATCCCGGCGCTCGGCATCGCGGGGCTCATGGTCGACAAGAAGGTGGTTCCGCCCTCTTTGGGAACGTTCCCCACCAACGGCCCGCTCTTCACCACCCTCTTGGTGATGGTGGTGGTGATCGTCGGGGCGCTCACCTTCTTCCCGGCGCTCTCGCTCGGCCCCATCGTCGAGCATTTCCAGGCTCTGCACGGAAAGGTCTTCTAGTCATGTCGTCCAAAGCACAATCTGTCGGCCTCTTCGATCGCGCCATCCTGCGCGAAGCAGTGGGTGAGAGCTTCCGCAAGCTGTCGCCGCGCATGGTGGCCAAGAACCCGGTCATGTTCGTGGTCGAGGTCGGAAGCGCGTTGACCACCTTGCTGGTGATTCGCGACCTCATCGTCCGCGGCGCCGATCATCCGCCCCTCTGGTTCACCGGTTCGGTCTCGGTCTGGCTCTGGTTCACGGTGCTGTTCGCCAACTTCGCCGAGGCCATCGCCGAGGGGCGCGGCCGCGCCCAGGCCGAGACGCTCCGCAAGATGCGCAAGGAGACGATGGCGCGACGCCTGCTCGACGGCGGAAAACGCGAGGAGTCGGTTCCTTCGTCGTTGCTGCGTAAAGGCGATCTGGTGGTCGTGGAGGCGAATCAGCTCGTCCCCGGTGACGGCGAGATCGTCGAAGGGATCGCTTCGGTCGACGAATCGGCCATCACCGGCGAGTCGGCGCCGGTCATCCGGGAGAGCGGCGGCGATCGCTCGGCGGTCACCGGCGGCACCAAGGTGCTCTCCGACCGGATCGTGGTCCGCATCGTCAGCGATCCCGGCGAGTCGTTCCTCGATCGCATGATCTCGCTGGTCGAGGGGGCCGCCCGTCAGAAGACGCCCAACGAGATCGCGCTGCACATCCTGCTGGTCGGCCTCACCATCGTCTTCCTGCTGGCCTGCGTGACGCTGGTGCCGCTGGCCAAGTACTCCAGCTTGGCGCTCTCCGCCACCGCGATCGTGGCGCTGCTGGTCTGCCTGATCCCCACCACCATCGGCGGCCTGCTGTCGGCGATCGGGATCGCCGGGATGGATCGCCTGCTCAAGAAGAACGTCATCGCCACCAGCGGCCGCGCGGTCGAGGCGGCCGGCGACGTCGACACGCTGCTGCTCGACAAGACCGGCACCATCACCCACGGCAACCGGATGGCGACCGAGTTCCTGCCGATGCCGGGCGTTCGCCTCGAGGCGCTCGCCGAGGCGGCGCTGCTCGCCAGCCTGGCCGACGAGACGCCGGAGGGGCGGTCGATCGTGACCCTGGCGCACGAGAAGTACGCCTTGGCGACGGTGGCTTCGACCGTGGCGGAAAAGGGGACCTTCGTGCCGTTCACGGCCCAGACGCGCATGAGCGGCCTCGACCTGGCGGGGCGACAGATTCGCAAAGGGGCCGTCGACTCCATCGGCAAGTACGTCGTCGCCGCCGCCGGCAAGGCACCGGCCGAGCTCGCCGAGATCGCCGCCCGTATCGGTGACGGGGGCGGCACCCCGCTGGCGGTCGCCGACGGGAACGCGATCCTGGGCGTCATTCACCTCAAGGACGTGGTGAAGGCCGGCATTCGCGAGCGGTTCCAGCGCTTCCGCGCCATGGGAATCCGCACCGTCATGATCACCGGCGACAACCCGCGCACCGCCGCCGCCATCGCCCGCGAGGCCGGCGTCGACGACTTCCTGGCCGAGGCGACGCCCGAGGCGAAGATGCGCCTCATCAAGGACGAGCAGGCCAAGGGGAAGCTGGTGGCGATGACCGGCGACGGCACCAACGACGCGCCGGCCCTGGCGCAGGCCGACGTCGGCGTGGCCATGAACAGCGGTACGCAGGCCGCAAAAGAGGCCGGCAACATGGTCGACCTCGACTCGAACCCGACCAAGCTCCTGGAGATCGTCGAGGTCGGCAAGCAGCTCCTCATGACCCGAGGCACGCTGACGACCTTCTCGATCGCCAACGACGTGGCCAAGTACTTCGCCATCTTGCCGGCGCTGTTCATGGTGGTGTTCCCCGAGATCGCGCCGCTCAACGTGATGCACCTGGCGTCGCCCTACTCGGCCATCCTGTCGGCGGTCGTCTTCAACGCCATCATCATCATCCTGCTCATCCCGCTGGCGTTGCGGGGCGTGCGCTACCGGCCGCTCGGAGCGGCCACCATCCTGCGCCGCTCGCTGCTCATCTACGGCGTCGGCGGCGTGGTCGCGCCGTTCGCCGGCATCAAGCTCATCGATCTCGCGCTCGAAGCGCTCCACCTGGTCTGAGGCTCACCATGCGAAAAGAAATCATGATCGCTCTCCGCGCCACGCTCGTCACGCTGGTCCTGACGGGGATCCTCTACCCGCTCGCCACCACCGGCGCTGCCGAGGCGCTGTTCGGCGAGCGCGCCAACGGCAGCCTCGCCCACAACGAATCGGGCCAGGTGGTCGGCTCCGAGCTGATCGGCCAGGCCTTCGCCTCGCCGGCCTACGTCCAGGGGCGCCCCTCGGCGGCCGGCAACGGCTACGACGCGACCGCCTCGTCGGGCTCCAACTTCGGAACCACCTCCAAGAAGCTGCGCGACCGCGCTGCTGCCGACGTGGCCCGCCTCCAGAAGGAGAACCCCGCGGCGCCGCTGCCGATCCCGGACGCGCTGGTCACCGCCTCGGCGAGCGGGCTCGACCCCGACCTGCCGCCCGAGGCCGCGCTCTGGCAGGCCCCGCGCATCGCCCACGCCCGCAACGTGGCCGAGGATCGCATCCGCGCGGTCATCGAAAACCGCGCCCAGGGGCGCGATCTCGGCTTCCTGGGCGAGCCGCGGGTCAACGTCCTCGAGCTGAATTTGGCCCTGGATCAGCAGTTCGGCCGCCCCCTCCCCCTGCCCACCTCCGCCCCGGTCGCCGGAACGAGGTAGGATTCCCCCCACGTTCATGAAGGGTGCTGATTCGTCCTCGGTCGCCGGCGGTCTGCGTATTCTGATCGTCGACGACGAAAAAAACATCCGGGCCACGCTGGCGGTCTGCGTGGAGGGCCTCGGGGCCGAGGCCCTGGCGGTCGGCACCGGCGACGCGGCGCTGGCGGCGATCGGCCGTCAGCCCTACGACCTCGCCTTCGTCGACCTGGCGCTGGGGACCGAGAGCGGCCTCGACCTGCTTCCCAAGCTGCTCGGTGAGGAGGCCAGCCTGGCGATCGTCCTCATCACCGCCTACGGCACAATCGAGACCGCCGTCGAGGCGATGCGGCGGGGCGCCTGGGACTACCTGCCGAAGCCCTTCACGCCGGCGCAGATTCGCCACCTGATCGAAAAGTTCAAGACGCAGCGCCACCTGACCGCCAGGGTCGCCGAGCTGGAGCGGCGGCTGGCTGACGAGGTGCCCGACGTCGAGATCGCCAGCCGCTCGGCCGCCATGCACGCCGTGCTCGACATGGCGGCGCGCGTCGCCGTCACCGACGCCCCGGTGCTGATCACCGGGGAGAACGGGACCGGCAAGAGCATCCTGGCGCGCGCCATCCACAACCAGAGCCCGCGCGCGCAGAGTCCGTTCGTCGTCACCAACTGCCCGACGTTGTCGGAGGAGCTGCTGGCCAGCGAGCTGTTCGGCCACGTCAGGGGGGCGTTCACCGGCGCCGTCCGCGATCAGGCCGGCCGCGTCGAGGTGGCCGAAGGGGGGACGCTGTTCCTCGACGAAATCGGGGAGATCCCGCCCTCCTTGCAGAGCAAGCTGCTGCGCTTTCTGCAGGAGAAGGACTTCGAGCGGGTCGGGGAGACGCGCACCCGGCACGGCAACGTGCGCATCATCGCCGCCACCAACCGGGACCTGGAGGCCGACGTCAAGGCGGGGCGCTTCCGGGAGGATCTCTTCTATCGCTTGAACGTGGTGGAGGTGCGGATGCCGCCGCTGCGCGAGCGGCGCGAGGACATCCTGCCGCTGGCGCGCGCCTTCCTGAGCAGCTTCACCCGGGCGACCCGTCCGATGGCGCCCGAGATCTCGCAGGCCGCCGCGATGGCGCTCGAACGGCACGACTGGCCCGGCAACGTCCGCGAGCTGCGCAACACCATCGAGCGGATCGCCATCCTCTGGCCGACCTCGGTCGTCGAGCCGGAGGCGTTGCCGAACCGGGTGCCGCGGGCGGCCCAGCGCCGGCCGACGGTCGGCGGCGACTTCACCGTCGACGACGTCGAGCGCGAGCACATCCTCTCGGTGCTGGAGCGGGTCCCCAAGGTCGAGGACGCGGCCGCGCTCCTGGGAATCGACGCCTCGACGCTCTGGCGGAAACGCAAGAAGTACGAAGGGACGTAGGTCGTGAGCCGGCCGGGCGATCTCAATCGCCTCAACAATCGCCCGGAGGACTTCCTGGAGATGCTCCGGCGCGCCAAGCGCGGCCGGCTCAAGCTCTACATCGGGTTCGCCGCCGGCGTCGGCAAGACCTACCGGATGCTGGAGGAGGCGCACGCCCTCAAGCGGCGCGGCGTCGACGTGGTGCTGGGGTTCGTGGAGACGCACGGCCGCGCCGAGACGCAGGCGCTGATCGAGGGGCTCCCCGAGGTCCCGCGCAAGACGTTTCAGTACCGCGGCGTGGCCCTCGAGGAGATGGACCTGGATGGCCTGCTCGAACGCCGCCCCGAGATCACCGTCGTCGACGAGATCGCGCACACCAACGTCCCCGGAAGCCGCAACCGGCGCCGCTACCAGGACGTGCTGGCGCTGCTCGACGCCGGAATCAACGTCATCGGCGCCTTCAACATCCAGCACCTCGAGAGCCTGAACGACGTCGTCCAGCGGGTGACCGGGGTGGCGATCCGCGAGACCGTCCCCGACAGCTTCCTCAAGCGGGCCGACCAGGTGGTGAACCTGGATCTGGCGGTCGAGGATCTGATCGAACGGCTGCAGGCTGGAAAGATCTACGCCGCCGACAAGATCCCCTGGGCGCTGGAGCACTTCTTCACCGATCGCCACCTGGCCACGCTGCGCGAGCTGGCGCTGCGCGAGGTGGCCGAGAGCCTCGACCGCGGTGACCGCCGCCGCAGCGAGGAGGCGGAGCGCGCCGACGGGGAGACCGCGCGCGGCGCCTCGGGCGGCGGCCTCGGGCGGGTGATGGTCTGCATGTCGTCGTTCCCCACCCGCGCCAGCGCCCTTCTGCGTCGCGGCTCGCGCTTCGCCGGCCGGCTCAACACCGACTGGTTCGTGGTCTACGTCGAGACGCCGCGCGAGGCGCCGCACCTCATCGACGCCGAGGCGCAGCGCCACCTGCTGGCCAACGCCGAGAGCGCGCGCGAGCTCGGGGCGGAGGTGGTTCACATCAAGGCCGACGACCCGGTCCCCGCCCTGCTCGACTTCGCGCGCTCGCACGGCGTGGGGCAGATCATCGTCGGCCGCTCCCGCGCCGCCTGGTGGCGGCAGCTGCTCGGCCGGACCATCGCCATGAGACTGGTGAAAGAGGCGGACGGCCTCGACATCCTGATCGCCTCCATCGACGACGAGCCGCAACGGCCGGCCGCGGGTCCGCTCAGGGAGCCGGCGGCCCCCGCCGCGACGGACGTCGCCGAACGGAGCCGCGGGCGGAGCACGCAGCCATGACCCTGCGGGCGAAGATCCTGCTGGCCGAGACGCCGCTGGCCGGCGCGCTCATCCTCATCGCGATCCTCTCGGCGCTCACCAGCGCGGCGCTGGGGCGCAGCGCCGCCTCGATCCTGCAGGACAACTATCGCAGCGTGCTGGCCGCCGAACAGATGAAGGAGGCGCTGGAGCGGATCGACAGCGCCGCCATGTTCATCGTGGCGGGCGAGCGGACGCGCGGGCTCGCGCAGGCTGACCAGAACATCGCCCGCTTCGAACAGCAGCTGGCGGTTCAGCAGAACAACATCACCGAACGGGGTGAGCCGGAGGCGACCACCGTGCTCCGCGGCGCCTGGACCGACTACCGGACCGCCTATCGTCGCTTCCTCACGGGGACCGACCACGCGGCGCTGGAGGCCGACTACTTCAGGACGATGAACCCGCTCTTCGTCGCCACCAAGGACGCGGCCAATCGGATCCTCGATCTCAACCAGGACGCCATGGTGCGCAAGCGCGATCAGGCGCGCCGCGCCGCCGAGCGCTCCAACGCCGTCATGATCGCCACCGCGCTGCTGGCCTCGCTCATCGGCCTGCTCGCGTCGACGGTGCTGACCAATCGAATCTTGCGGCCGCTCTCGGTCCTCGGGCAGACCGCGCGGCGTCTCGGCGAGGGGGACATGGAGGTCCGCGCCAAGGTGAGCCGCCAGGACGAGATCGGCACCCTGGCCCGCGACTTCAACCTGATGGCCGATCGCCTGGCCCAGTACCGGCACAGCTCGCTCGGCGAGCTCTTGCAGGCGCAGCAGCAGGCCCAGGCGGCGATCGACAGCCTCCCCGATCCGGTGCTGATCTTCGATCTCGAGGGGCGCCTGCTGAGCGGCAACCGCGCCGCCGATCGCATGCTGCACGTCAGCGTCGAGGAGGCGACGGGCTCTCCGATGGCCCGCGCCGAGCCCCAGATCAGAACGGTGGTCGAGCGGGTCCGGCAGAAGGCCCTGGCCGACGAGGGCGGCTACGCGCCGGCCGGCTTCGACGAAGCGGTGCGCGTCGGCATGTCGAGCAGCGAAGGAAACGATCTGTTTCTGTTGCCGCGCGCCTCCCGCGTCACCACCGAGCAGGGGGGACTGGTGGGCGTCACCATCATCCTGCAGGACGTGACCCGCGTGCTCCGCTTCGACGAGCTGAAGAACAACCTGGTCGCCACCGTCGCGCACGAGTTCCGGACGCCGCTCACGTCGTTGCGCATGGCGGTGCACCTGTGCGCCGAGGAGAGCGTGGGCCCCCTCAACGACAAGCAGCTCGATCTGATGCAGGCGGCCCGACAGGACACCGAGCGGCTGCAGCAGATCGTCGACGATCTGCTGGATCTGTCGCGCATCCAGTCGGGGCGGATGGAGCTGCACCGCCGCCAGGTCAGCGCCGAGTCGCTGGTCCGGGAGTCCGTGCTCCCGTTCGCCGCTTCGGCGCGCGACAAGAACGTCACGCTCAAGACCGAGCTCTTCCCGGGGTTGGGAGAGATCGACGTCGACACCGAACGGATGCAGCTGGTGCTGGCCAACCTGATCGGCAATGCCGTCCGCTATACGCCGGCCGGGGGAACCGTCATCGTGCGGGCTCGCCCCACGGACTCCGCCACGATTCTCGAGGTCCAGGACACCGGCCCCGGAATCCCCAAGCAGTACCAGACCGCCGTGTTCGACAAGTTCTTCCGCATGCCGGGCAGCGGCTCGGGCGGCGCCGGCCTCGGCCTCTACATCGCCAAGGAGATCACCATGGCCCACGGCGCCCGCCTCAGCCTGCAGAGCGAAGCCGGCCAGGGGAGCCTGTTCACCATCGAGCTGCCGGCAGCGACGGCGGCCTAGAGGCCTGCGCCGCGACCCGGCATTCGAGGGTAGACTGCCGGCATGCCGTCCGACGACGAACGCCCGACCGGCCTCGCCCGCCCCGACCGCGCTGCGCAGGCGCGCGTGCACGATGCACGCGAGCGGGCGATCGCGACGCTGTCCGATGGGTTCGCCAACGACGCGCTCGACGTCGATGAGTTCGAACGTCGGGTGACGCTGGCGCACACCTCGGAGTCCGCCGAGGAGATCGCGGCGCTCACCTCCGATCTGCCGGCGGCGACCACGGCGCTCGCCAAGGCGACCGTCGCCCTGGCGCCGGCCACCGCCGACGACGGCGTGGCGCCCGAGACGGTCTACGCGATCTTCGGCGGCGTCGACCGGCGCGGGACCTGGAACGTGCCGCGCCGCTGGCGGGTGATCGCCGCGTTCGGCGGCGCGCAGCTCGATCTGCGCGAGGCGCGCTTTCCGACCGGCGTCATCGACCTCGAGGTGAAGGCGGTCTTCGGCGGCGTGCAGATCGTCGTGCCGCCGGGTCTCGCGGTCGAGGTGCACGGCACGGCCATCATGGGCGGCTTCCAGAACGTCAATCGCGCGCCCGCGCACCCCGATCCGGACGCGCCGCTCCTGCGCATCCACGGCCTCGCCCTCATGGGCGGCGTCGACATCACCATGCGGCTCCCCGGCGAGAGCGAGCGGCAGGCGCATCGCCGCCGCAAGGTCGAGTCTCGCCAGGAGCGCCGGGCCCTCCGCCAGCAGCAGCGCGCCGATCGGCGCGGCCAGCGTGCCCTCGATCGCATCCGCGACGAGCGCTAGCTGGCCCGTGCATCTGATTCCGCTGCTCTCGGTCGCGATCGCCGCGGGCATTCTTTACGGGATCAACCGGCGCCTCGGCGGACTGCCGGCCACGATCGGCGCGACGATCTGGGCGCTGGTGGTCTCGCTGGCGCTGGTGGCGGCCGGTGCGCTCGGCTCGCCCGTCCACGACTTCGCCCGCCAGCTCGTGGCGCGGGTGCATTTCCGGGAGACCTTGCTCGACCGGATGCTCTCCCTCCTGCTGTTCGCGGGGGCCCTGGAGGTCGATCTCGACGCGCTCCTCGGCGAAAAGGCCCTCGTCGCCGTGCTGGCGACGATCGGCGTGGCGATCTCCACCGCGATCGTCGGCGGACTGACGTTGCTGGTGACACGGGTCTGCGGTCTTCCGCTCGACCTTGGCCAGAGCCTGCTTTTCGGGGCGATCGTCTCGCCGACCGATCCGATCGCCGTCCTCGGCATGCTCCGCACCGCCCGCGCGCCGAAGCAGCTCGAGGTCCAGATGGCCGGCGAGTCGCTGTTCAATGACGCCGTCGGCGTGGTGGTCTTCTTCGCCGTGCTCGAGATTGCCGCCGGTCGGACCGTCGGTGCCGGCGCCGTCTCGCTCTCCTTCGTCGAACAGGTGGCCGGCGGCGCGGCCCTGGGCCTCGGCGCCGGCTGGGTCGCCCGACGAATCCTGCGCGCCCTCTGTCGCCCGCCGGTCGGCCTGCTGGTGAGCCTGGCACTCGCTCTCGGACTCGCGCCGCTCGGCGAGCGGCTGCACGCCTCCGGTTACCTGGCGGTCATCATCGCCGGCCTCATGCTGGGCAATCAGGGTCTGCCCGCCCGCCTTCGCAAATTCTGGGAGCTCGTCGACGAGCTCCTCAACGTGGTCCTGTTCACGATGGTGGGGTTCGAAGTGCTCGTCATCCCCTTCACCGCGCGCGTCCTGGGCGCCGGCTTGCTGGCGGTCCCGGTCGTGCTCCTCGCGCGCCTGGCCGTCGTCGGCGGAACGCTGGCACCCTTCGCGCGGCGGCTGAGCTTGCCGCCGCGCTCGATCGCCATCCTCACCTGGGGGGGACTGCGCGGCGGCCTGGCCATCGCCCTCGCGCTCTCGGTGGGCCCGGAAGTCCCGGCCGCGCCGATCCTGCTGGCGATGACCTACGTCGTGGTCCTCTTCTCGATCGTCGTGCAGGGATTGACCTTCAGGCGCCTCCTGCCGCCTCCGACGTAGTATCCATCAGCCATGCGTAGCCTTGCTTCCCTCGTCGTCGTCGTCGTCGTCATCTCTGGCCTCGTCTTCATCGCCTGCGTGATCCCGCCCGGGCCTGCGACCCTCCCCGCCTCCGGCGCCGCCAGCCAACCGCACGCCAGCGTGACGGCGCCACGGGTGAAGGGGGAGAACCCTTTCAAGGACGCCTACTGGGTGCTCGACGGCGAGTCGAATGCGCGCCGCACCGCCGATCAGTGGCGGAGCTCCCGCCCCGACGACGCTGTTGCGATGGACAAGATCGCCGGTCAGCCGGCGGCGGCCTGGATGGGGAACTGGTTTCCGCAGATCGAGATGGCGGTGAAGACCTACGTCTGGAGCCGCAACCGCGGCGGCGGCCTGCCGGTGATGATCCTTTACAACCTGCCGTTCCGCGACTGCGGCGGCTACTCGGCCGGCGGCGCTGGCTCGGCGGCCGGCTATCGCAAGTGGATCGACAACGTCGCCGCCGGCGTCGGGTCCCGCCGCGCCGTGTTCGTGCTCGAGCCCGACGGGCTGCCGCTCCTGACCAAGTGTCTCAAGCCCGACAAGCAGCAGGAGCGGGTGGCGATGATCCACTACGCGGTCGAGAAGCTGACCTCGCTGCCGGGCGCCGCGGTCTACATCGACGCCGGTCACTCGGCCTGGGTGCCGGCGGCGGACATGGCGCCGCGCCTCCAGGCGGCCGGGATCGATCTGGCCGACGGCTTCGCGCTCAACGTCTCGAACTACCAGGCGACGCCGGATCTCCTGAAGTACGGGCACGCGCTGTCGTCGCTGCTCGGCGGCAAGCACTTCATCATCGACACCAGCCGCAACGGCAACGGGGCGCCGCAGGGGGTCTCGGGAAACGACGAGCGCGCCTGGTGCAACCCCGACGGACGCGCGCTCGGCACGCCCCCCACCACCAACACCGGCGATCCGCTGTGCGATGCGTTCTACTGGCTCAAGCCGCCCGGCGAGTCGGACGGCCGCTGCAACCACGGCCCGGCTGCCGGCAACTGGTGGCCCCAAAAAGCGCTGGAGATGGCCCGCAACGCCAAATGGTGAAAAGACGTGACGGGCCCCCTGACGGCTATTCGCCGTACCTGAGCCGATCCAGATCCTCGCCGAGGTCGACCTCCTCGACGATGTCGACCACCAGCTCCTGAAATTCTTCCGGTGGCAGGCCGAGCCCCTCGCCCACCGCGCGCAGCTGCGCGTCCTCGGCGAAGTCGATCTCGCCGTCAGAGGCATGGACCGCGGCGACGAGCTCGATGAGCCGCTTCTTCAGCTCCTTCGAGTCCCGGGCGAAGGCGCCGAGGGTCGTGGCGCGATCGAACTTCTGAGGATCGAACTCGTCGATCCGGAAGTCGAGATCCATCGGCAGCGTCTGCACGTCCAGGATCTCGCGCAGGAGGCGCTTGACCGCCATCTTCTCCTCGCCTTCGAGGTGGTCGTCCGCGTAAGCGGCGTCCATGAGCAGGTCGGCCAGAAGTGGCAGTCGGTCCGGGAGTTGGTCTTTCAAGCTCATGTCGCGATCTCCTGCCGCCCGGGCCCCGCTGTCAAGCGGCCTCGGGACGCCCTCAAGTCCCCGCCAGGCCCGTCGATGCAGATCACATGACCCGAGCCCTCATCGCCGTCCTGCTGCTGGCGATCCCGTTCGTGACGTCGCTCGTCCTCGGCCGTCGCGCGGGGCATCCGGACGTAGGTTCCTAGGACCTCTCTCCCCCAGGCGACACTTGTGGGCAGCTGGCCCGCCGTGACGTCACCGACCCCACCTCCCGGCCGCTACGCGGTGCGGCGAAGCTGGTCCGAACCTCGTTGGCAAAATGCCGGCAGGGCGCTAATGTACGTGCGCGATGGACCCGGCGCCGAGCACTCCCGCGACTGACGCACAGGCGACGGCGCTGTCCAATTCGTGGGCCGCTTGGGACAACTACTACAAGCAGGCCTCCCGGCGGCGGCGCGCCTCAGGTGGTGGACGGCAGCTCCGCGAAGAGAAGCGGCGCCGACGCATTCGCGAGCGGGTCGGTCTGGCAATCTCGGCGGCCCTGGTGGGCGGCCTGATGCTCGTCTTCTACCTGGTCCTCACCCGCTAGACGTCCGTCATTACGCGCCAGCCGCTTTACGCGCTGGCCGCCGCGGCCAAGGCCGCGGCGAGAGCCCGGAACGCCGCGGCCCGGTGCGAGATGCGGTTCTTTTCTTCCAGCGGCAGCTCGGCCATCGTTCGCCTGACAGCCCGGGACAAGAACAGCGGGTCGTAGCCGAAGCCGTCCTCGCCTCGTGGCGCCTCGAGGATCTCGCCGGCCGAGGTCCCCTCGCGCACGATCTCGATCCCCCGGGCCGGATCGACGAAGACGGCCACGCAGCGGAACCGTGCGCTGCGACGGGCCGGCGGAACGCCCCGGAGCGACTCCAGCAGCTTGGCGTTGTTCTTGGCGTCGTCGGCGCCCGGGCCGGCGTAGCGGGCTGAATGGACGCCGGGCGCCCCATCGAGCGCGTCGACCTCCAGCCCGGAGTCATCGGCGATGGCGGGGAGGCCGGTGGCGTGCGCTGCCTGGCGTGCCTTGGCGAGCGCGTTCTCCACGAACGTCACACCGTCCTCGCGCAGCTCGGCGTCGGGTGCCACCTCATCGATCGTCAGGAGCTGGAGCTCGAGACCGGCGAGGAGCGGCACAATCTCGCGCAGCTTCCCCTTGTTGCGGGTGGCGACGACGACCTTCACGGCCGCGCGCGTTCGATCGCCTCGCGCTGGCGGGCGAACAGCGTCTTCATCGCCTCGGCCGCCAGCGCCACCAGCGCGCCGTATTGGTCGGCCGAGAAGGCCCCCTTCTCGGCGGTGGCCTGGATCTCGACGAACCGACCGTCACCGGTCATCACGAAGTTGCAGTCGACCTCGGCCTGCGAATCCTCCACATAGGGGAGATCGACGCGGGCCTCGCCGTCGATGATGCCAGCCGAGATGGCCGCCACCGGCTGGCGAAGGGGCTCCTTGCCGGACTGCTTACCGGACTCCTTGCCGGACTCCTTGCCGATCTTGCCGGCCTTTTGCAGCCGCCGCACCGCCAGCGCGAGCGCCACGTAGCCGCCGGTGATGGCGGCGGTCCGGGTGCCGCCGTCGGCCTGGATGACGTCGCAGTCGATGGTGATCTGCCGCGGGCCGAGGGCGCGTGGATCGATCGCCGCCCGCAAGGAGCGGCCGATGAGGCGCTGGATCTCCTGCCCACGTCCGCCGCCGGCGCGCCCCGAGCGGGTGTGCGTGGCGCGCGGGAGCATGGCGTACTCCGCCGTCACC
>Ga0210388_10001172_pt1 | contig 20718 bp, 20 predicted proteins | sample IncBWC19OmetaG_FD_155485 | JGI IMG/M metagenome (GOLD analysis project Ga0210388, IMG submission 155485) | Forest soil microbial communities from Barre Woods Harvard Forest LTER site, Petersham, Massachusetts, United States - Inc-BW-C-19-O ... | reverse complement strand
CCCTCGCACGCATCGACATTCTGGTCGTCATGGGCGGCCTTGGCCCCACTGAAGACGACCTCACCCGCGAAGCCATGGCCGAGGCGCTCACGCTCAAGCTGCGCCGCGAAGGGCCGCTCGTCGCCGCTCTCGCCACGCGCGCCGCCCAGTGGCGCATCCCGCTGCCCAGCAACAACCTCAAGCAGGCCGACGTGCTTGAAGGCGCAACCATCCTGACCAACCCCAACGGCTCCGCCCCCGGCCAATGGCTCGATACCACCTTCCAGGGCCATCGCAAGCTCATCATGCTCGTCCCCGGGCCGCCCGGCGAGTGCAAGCCGCTCTTCGACGCCGAATGCCTGCCGCGCCTCATCACCATCGTGCCGCGCCGCACCATCGCCCGCCGCATCCTGCGCGCCGCCATGATCCCCGAGTCCCAGGCCGACAAGCTCCTCGCCCCCATCTACACCACCTACACCGACGTAGAAACCACCATCCTCGCCCATGGCGGAGACATCCAACTCATCCTGCTCTGCTCCAAGTCCAGCCCCGCCGCTGCGAAAGCCCGCGTCGACGAGCTAGCCGGCAAGCTCGAAGAAGCTCTAGAAGACTGGCTCTACTCCTCCGATGGCGAATCGCTCGAACAAATCGTCCTCTACTACTTAGGACTGCGCCAGGCCACGCTAGCCGTAGCCGAAAGCTGCACCGGAGGCATGGTCTCCCAGCGCCTCACCAGCGTCCCCGGCGCATCGCGGTCGTTCCTCGGCGGCGCAATTGTTTATTCCGACACGCTAAAACACGCCTTCGCCGGCGTCTCCCCGGAGATGATCGCCGAGCACGGCGCAGTCTCCGCCGAAGTAGCCAAGGCCTTAGCCATCGGCATCCGTCTCCGCACCGGCGCAACCTTAGGATTAGGAGTAACCGGAATAGCCGGCCCCACCGGCGGCAGCGAAGAAAAGCCCGTAGGCTTGGTGCATATAGCCCTGAGCAGCGCCGAAAAGACGGAAGCAGTCGAGAAAAACTTCCGCGGCGACCGCGAAAAAATAAGAGAGTGGTCCACCCAGCAAGCACTGGATTTGCTGCGGAGACGGCTGAGATAGAAATCAATCCAGGTCAAACTGTTCGCGGTTTCCTGTACGTGAACCCAGCGTGCCTTGTGTCAGAGCACGACTTTACAGCTTGGTGAAAAAGTCGTTTTTGAGGTGGAGGCGAAAAATCGGAAGGCCCTAGGATGCCCTAGGAGCGATCCGCGAACATTGGGTGATGGTTCTCCTTAACCAAGATTGACTTCAATTCACCTCGTTTTCGACTTTTTCACTAAGCTGTTTAGTCGTGCCGCAAACGCATCAAAACGAATGCAGGCTTCAGCCCCTGAGGTAAGCTTCTGATACGGGCTAGCAATCTCTGAAGTCAAAAGCTCTAGACCCATATGGGCTATGATTGTCGGCGTAATTCCGCTCGGGAAAATTGTGGGGTGCCCAATGATACACATCGACCAAAGGAACTCTCCTTCAGAGGAGCACATGTGGGAAGGCCTCCCACCAGATAACACCCGCGAACTGACTGACGAGGAAATTAACAACAAATACACCAAGCACGATCAGCGGGTAATTACCGAAACGAATCGGGAGCAACTCCCAAATTTCGTAGCGGCTCTCCGACGCCCGGATTGGATGGAGCTGCGCCCTTTTTACCAGCGGAGGAGGCGCTGGGATCCTATTCGGCAGTCACGTCTGATCGAATCATTCATTATGAACATCCCGATCCCACCGCTATTTGTATTTGAATCTGATTATGCGAAGTACGAGGTGATGGACGGGCAGCAAAGAATCACGACTATCCGAGATTTCTACTCAAATGAGCTCCGGCTCCAAGGGCTCGAGCAATGGCCTGAACTGAACGGAAGAGTCTACGCTACGCTCCCCGGCGAGATTCGGAAGGGAATTGACCGCCGATCAATCTCCTACTACGTCTTGCTGAAAGAATCTGCAGTCTCAAGCGAAGGGGAGACTTTGCTCAGGCAGCAGGTTTTCGAACGGTTGAATACCGGGGGCGTAAAGCTTAGCAATCAGGAAATCCGGAACGCGATCTATCCCGGTCCCCTTAACGATCTAATAATGCAGCTAGTCCGGAACAACATTTTTCGGAAGGCATGGGGACTACCGCCGTATTACTCCGAGGAAGAAACGAACCCGCCTGATTCACTCCTTCGGAACCCTACCTATTCTCAAATGCGAGACGCGGAGATTGTCCTTCGGTTTTTCGCGCTGCGACATGCGGAAGAATACCGGCGCGGAATGGCCGGCTTCCTCGATCTCTATTCCGTGAGAGCGAAGCGATTCAACAGTCAGGACATAAATTTTCTCGGTTCGCTTTTCGATGACACTATTGGTCTCGCGAGCGCAATCTATGACGATCTGATTTTTCGACCCTGGGACAAGGAGAAACACATTTGGGCTGAGAGATCCCAAGTAGCATTCGCAGACGCCGTCATGGTTGGCCTAAGCCGGATGCTGTCCTCCGGTTGGATTCTAATCGAAAGGCGAGAGAGAATTCTGAACGAAACGAAGTCCCTCTTCGCATCGCATCCACAAGGAACATTTACCGGGCAGGGCAATTCAAGAAGGGACGTTCAGCAACGCATCGAGCTATACGAGCAGATGCTGGTTAGTGTATTGGCGTTGTGATGTTCAAGAATCTCTCAATTCGAGCGTCGGGGGAAATCGCTACTCTCAGACGAATTCTTCGAGCCCACGAAGCACTGCGCGATGCCCTCTTCCCCAGTCTGCCCGTTCCGGCCGCGTCTGAGCCGCCCCTAGTTTTGCAACTCCGTGCCGCAGCGCCGAACAAGAAGGATTGGATAATTCATGACCATTCCAGCGCTGTTATGCGCCTCTACGCAATTTTTGAGCAGTGTATTGAAGACTTGATAAAGGAATATCTGACGGCAATGCCAACGCTTTTTCCCAGCTACAACGCCTTACCGTCTGCAACAATCACACAGCACCGCCTCGGCGTGGCTCATATTCTGCAACGACTCGGGAAAGAAGGCCATTACATAAGGCTCCCTGAGGCTGACGTGCTATCCGGGATAGCAGCAGGAAACTCGGGCAGACCGTATTCCCTGCTCCCCGATGCATTCCTAACCGACCAGCAAAACTACAGGGCCGACCTAATAATTAAGATATTCAGAACTCTGGGATTTGATGATATCTGGGCAGGGGCAGAGAGATTTACGGAGTTATCCGCTTTCATGCTAACCCGTGACCCGAATGAAAGCTCAAAGGGTCTGTTGAAGAAAATCGTCGATGAGCGCAATCTGGCATCGCACACAAAGATGACGGATACTTGGTCCGCGTCAGAGATGCAAGCACTGTCGACCTTTATCGAAATCCTGGTGCGGTCACTGTGTGCCCTTGTTGAACGGTCCAGTGTCTTGAGGCAACGAGAAATAGGAATTCTCGCGGAGGTTGGCAAGGTAATACACAAGTTCAGCGATAATATTCGTGGAGTCGAACTCGTTGCCACGACAGTGTCCGAAGGGGACACGATGATCGCCGTCGACCGAGAGGCCACGAGCATCGTGCAAGTAATCACATTGCAGAGGCACCTCCAGCCCCTAATCAACTATCAAGCAACGAATGGAGACCAATTAGGCATCCGGTTCGACCACGACTTGCCGATGGGGACGCTGCTCTTGAAAGACAAGGCCCCTGTTCAAATGAACCTCGCCCAAGTAGCCGAGCCCGCCGCGGTGGAACGCGCGGCGCCGGAAGATCGGGAACTTGAAGAAGCCGATCCAACATCAGAATCGGAGACATAGCCGGGGGCGAGCCACAGAAGACGGGGAACCCGCCTCACGCCGCGCAAACCACCCGCCGCACCCGAATCCGCCCCTCCCGTTTCCGCGTTTGCGCAATCTCATAGGCCGACTGCATCCGCATCAGCGTATCCATCTTCACGCCGAACGCCTTCTCGATGCGCAGCGCCATATCGCCCGACAAACCAGCCTTGCCATTCAGCAAGCTGGACAAGGTGGGCCGGGAGACGCACAGCGCCTTTGCCGCTGCGGTCACTGACAGTCCATACGCTTCAACAATCTCAGTCTTGATGAAATCTCCGGGATGGGGCGGGCTCTTCATGGGCATGTTTCCTTCTCAATTTCGTCCGCTGTCGCCAGTAGCCTAACACTTATCAAGCTTCAGCGCCGATGACGCGAGACTTTCCCCGTGAATTCCTGATCCAAGCCGATGCGGCTTAATCATCCCCGCCGCCTTTACCGTGCAGAAACTACTCTGTTTCCAACTAATTACACTGCTAACGGGCTATCAGGGAAAACTGAGGCTGCCATCTTGTCGCACAGTTGAAGAGCTGAATTGCACAGTCGAGGAACGTAAGTCGAGCAATGTAAGGGCCGCGGAAATTAGCCCACAACGACGGCCGGTTTGGCGTGCGTATTGCTGTTAGCTTAAGCGAGCTTTCATCTTCAGGTGCTTGTCCTCCGGCTGCTGAAACAGTTACGCAAACCGCGGCCAGCGGCGCCTACCCATCGAAAGAGGCGTGATTATAGATCGCCTTGAAATAGATCCCATTGCCCGCTGGTATCTCGCGCTGTGTTTGGGGACGCAGTGAAACGCAAGACCAGTCTATCCGGCTAAATGGGATATTCAAACGAATGAAATTACAGTGTCGAATTCTTAGTGGGCGATAACTCCCCAGTAAGTCAAGGATGACTGTGTCCGCCGCTCGATGGAAGAGAAAAACAATGAAGAGATTTGGGAAATCACTGCAGCCGCAATCGTGGCTTGCTGTCTTATTCGTGGCCGTTGTTATGGCCGGGTTCGCGTTGACCGCCGTTGCAACACCGACTACCGTACTTTCGACGAACCCCAGCAATGGCGCAACCAATACACCAACCAGCACCAATGCCGGTAACAACGTCGTAACCGGCACGGCAGTTTCGGCAACCTTCAGCGAAGCAATGAATCCGGCAACCCTTGAATCCTCTCCCGCCGGAACGCGCCTCACCTTCACGCTCAAGGATTCAGGCGGACGTACCGTGGACGGCACGGTAGAGATGAATGCCGAAAACACGGTGGCAACTTTTACGCCGATAGAGTCTGCCCTGCGCGCGGATGCAAAATACACAGCCACGATTACGCGGGAGGCTGAGAGTGCCGGCGGCACTGCAATTTCCGATCCCGTTGAATGGAGCTTCACAACCCGCGCCAGGCCGTTTACCGGTCAGGCGCCAGTTGACCTTGGCGCCGCAGGAACTTTTGCGATTCTCACCAAAACAGGAATCACAGACGTTTATGCGTCTTCCGTCGTTGGCAATGTCGGAACCAGCCCAATCACCGGCGCCGCCCTCCTGTTGAGGTGCACGGAAGTGGCGGGCATGATCTATACGGTGAATGCAGCCGGCCCGCTGCCATGCAGAACCACCAGCCCCAACATGCTGACCGTTGCCATTGGCGACATGGGGCTCGCGTACACAAACGCGGCAGGGCGATCGATTCCCGATTTCACTGAATTGGGCGCTGGAGAAATTGGCGGGCTCACACTCGTTCCCGGCCTCTACAAATGGGGCACCGGCGTTTTAATCTCGACGAATGTGACGCTCTCCGGCGGCCCCAACGACGTATGGATCTTCCAGATAGCTGGGCAACTGAAACAGGCAAGCGCAACCAGGGTAACGCTGGCAGGCGGAGCGCAGGCCAAGAACATCTTCTGGCAGGCCGGCGATACCGTGTCCATTGGAACCACAGCCCACTTCGAGGGAGTGCTGCTGGCTAAAACGCTGATCGCGGTCAAGACCGGCGCATCGGCCAACAGCAGACTACTGGCGCAGACCGCGGTTACATTGGAACAGAATGCAATTACACAGCCCACGCAATAACCGGCATCGCAGGCCGGCCAAGAAACGCAGGCCGATGCAAGCGAGCCGCCTGAGCGGCTAAAGCAGCCTGCCGGACGCCCCAGGTCTCGCCTCCGAGACCTGGGACCGCACTGCCGCAAAGACATAAGTCAACCCGCACAATCAAGCGCAATCACGCCTCATCTAGAATGGTCCCATCCCAAAGGAGAGGCCCGCCGCGATGGTGTTCACCAAGCGTCTGCGCGAGGGAGTGATGCGCGGAGAAATCACGTCCAGCATCCGCATCTGGACCAGCCCGCATGTGAAGGTGGGCAATCGATACAGCATGGGCGAGGGCCACATCGAGATCGAGTCCATCACGCCCATCGGCTTCCCCGACATCACGCCGCAGCTGGCGCGCGAATCAGGTTTTCTCGGCGTCCTCGATCTGCTGAAAATAGCAAAGCACGGCAGCGGCAACAACGTCTACCTGATCCGCTTCCATTACATCCCTCCAGGCAGGAAGCGCGCCCCCAAGCCGAAAAGCCTCTAATCCCTCAGTCCATGTTCCATGCTCCCTATTCCCTATTCCCTATTCCCTGCCTTACACCGCCAGCCACGTCGCCTGCCCGCCCAGCTGGTCGGTCTGCGTTACATCCTGGTCGATGCCGATACCGTTGACCGGCTGCGGCACCAGCGTCTGAATCATTTGATATCCGCGCACCGGTATCGCGGGTACCTTGCTCTCCGATTGCCAGTAGTGCTGGAAGGCCAGATCGTAAAGCTGCTGGCCGGTCAGGATTGCGTTGGCGCCGACGTACAAGCCGGGAACAAATCCGCCCGCCGAGACTGCCGCATACCACGCGTTGCAATAGCCGATCACATCCTGCGCGGCAGCGGCCTGATTGACTCCCTCCAGATCGCACCAGATGTTCACGCCCGGCGGAAACCCGATCGTTGTGGCGTTGGCGGCGGCGTTGGTTCCATCGCTCTGGCCCAGCGCCGCGGTGGGCGACCACCCCGCCATGCGCACATGCTGCACGGCCATCAAGGCCAATCCCGCGCCGAGGATGGCGTTGGCTTCGGCTGCGGACAAATCGCCCGCCGCCTGCACCGGCCCGCGCGATAGGTAGCGTACGCAAAATTGGTAGCCCTGACTGGCAAATTGCTGCGCGACGTTGGCAGAGATGTGGCTATTGGCGTCAAAGCCGAGAGCCCCGCTGGGGGCCGGCTGCACAGTTCCGGGCAAAGGCATGGGTCTACCTCGCTTGTGGATTTCGGATGGACTACAGTCTACGCCGGAACGGGAAATTTGCGGAGACATTTTTAACTAGAAGACAGAAGTCTTCGCTTTGTTATGTCTGGAGAGGAAAATCCGCCGAGCTTTTCGCTCACCCGTGCTGCGCCTTCTGGATGAGGGCCATTACCTGGCTCCACTCCGCTGGCCCCTGGTGCATGGCGAAAACTTTGTCCACGGCAAGGTTTTCCCGCTTCACCGCCTGCGCCACTTCGTTCATCAGCTCGGGGTCGTAAAGGCTGCCGTCGTCGTTCAGCGCCAGCGTGTCACTCGCGTAAAGCAAATGGTGCTCGGGAAAATAAACCATGTATTGCCGCTCCGTGGAGGCGCCACGCAGCGGATAAAGCTCCATGCGATTGTCGCCCGTGCCCACCACTTCGCGCCCGGCAACGATCCTCCAAATGGGTTTGACCCTCCTCGCATTTTCCAGCGCGTCCGGGTCCAGTGTGTGCGGCGCGCTCACCATTTTGTCCAGCAGCGGCCGGTTCAGGTCGAGAATGTAGATGGGCAGCCCATCGGCGACGGCCACGCGCACTCCGCCGGTGTGTGGCCATGAGTCTGACGTGGACAGCACAGCGACGATCGGCGCGGAGGGATAGCGCTTGCGGGCCTCGTCGATCACCCCCTGCGTGTAAAGGCCGGAGATCGGCGCTTCCAGAATCACGATTCCCTCAGGCTCCTTCACGATGGTCGAATTCCATGCGCCCGGGAACATATCGATGCCCGGCGCCAACGCAGTGTCTGTCTTGGCGTGAAACGCCCGATTCCATCCCGGCTGTCCGGCGCTTAGCTTCGCAACCTTGGCGTCCATGGCAAACGCCTTTGCGTCGATGGGCACATTGAACTCCACATTGAGCGCCTGCTCCGAACTCCAGACAATCCCGTTGCGCTCCTCAATCACGTTGGTGGGGAAGGTAATTCCCTCCACCAGTTTGAAGTTGTCGAAGTAGAAGCGCTGTCCCACGTCGCCCCAGAAGTACCAGAAGTCGTGGAACTCCTGCGTCGTCTCCACCGCATCGGGCAGATGGTTAAACGGATTGAGCAGCACGCGCGCCGGAACATGCTGCCATGTAAACGCCACCACGGCATGCGAGGTGCCGCGCAGTATCTCGGCGGGTGCAAAGTGGAGATCGCCCGCGTCGGCCGCCGTGAGCAGCACATGCGCCGGCCCCAGCGCCAGCCGCTCGTGCGCGTCATCCTGGCTGCTCAGCCCGCATGGCGAGTCGCCGTCCTTGCCGTGATAGGCGCCGCCATCGGGGCCGATAATCAGCGTCGATTCGCTGTCTGGCTGGTTCAGGTCGTTCTCCGGCCAGGTGCTTTTGGCTTCGGTGAGAACGCGTTTGCCGGCCAGGTCGAGAGTGATCACATCGCGCTCGTAAGAAGTAATGAACGGCGCCTGGCGATACGATTGCTCGGTGAGCAGCGTGTGGCTTATGGTGTGCAGCCGTACGCTGGTCAGCTTCTCCAGCCTGTCGCGCCCGCCCATCGCATCCAGCGCCAACCCCACACACTGCCGCGCCGTTACCTGAGCGCACCCAGGCTCTATCGCTGAACGTCCCGCTCCCTGCGCATGCGCAGCAATGGTGCAACCCGCCATCAAGCAAGCAAACACAAATTGCTTTCTCATCCGATCGACCTCCACAGATGATGGACTACGAAGCATAGAAAGAGTTCGAAGCAATTGCACTGTGAACTACCTAGTCCCTCAGTCCCTATTCCCTGTTCCCTCGGTCCCTGCCTTCATCACTGCGCCAGCACCACTTGATCGCCTTCCTTCAGGCCGCTGGTAATCTCTGTCACGCTGCCGTTCGATAGCCCAACTGTTACCTGCAGCTTGCGCGTGCCTTCCTTCTGGCTCTTGTCGGGAATCTCCACAGACGCATTTTTCATGTTGTCGTAAGTGACGGCATTTTCCGGCACCAGCAGCACGCCCTTGTGCTCATCGAGCAGAATCTCCGCATTGGCCGTCATTAATGCCTTCAGCTCGCCGCCGGGGTTGTTGATGGAGACGCGCACCTCGAACGTGGTTACGTTATCCTTCTCCACGCCCATGGGGGAAATCTTGGTCACCTTGCCGTTGAAGGTGCGGTCGCGAAAGCTCTCCACCTTGATGCGCGCGGGCTGGCCCATGTAGACGTGGGCAATGTCGGCCTCGTCCACTTTGCCGTCGACATAGACTTCGTTCACGTCGCCCTCGGTCATGACCAGCGTGGCGGTCGAGCCGAGCACCAGGATGGAGCTCACCGCGTCGCCGATCTCCACATCGCGCGACAGAATCACGCCGTCCATGGGCGCGACAATCGTCGTGTATCCCAACTGCTCTTCGAGCTGCTTCAGGCTGGCCTGGCTCTGAAGCACCTGCGCATGCGCCTGCTTCAGCTTGGCCGTGTCCACGCCAATCTGCGCCTTCGATGAGTCGCGCCGGGTGAGCGCCGCAAGATAATCCTTGTTGGCATCGTCCAGCGCCTGGCGGCTCACAATGCCTTCTTTCTGCATTTCCAGGTTGCGATCGAGCGTGGCCTTGTACATGGGCAGGTCGGGCGCGGCGGCGTTTACCTTGTCCTGATCGACATTGGCCTCATAGGTGCCTACATTGGCTTCGGCGCTGGCCAGTTGCGCTTGCTGCGCCTCCACCTGCGCCTGAATCTCCTGCTGATCGAGCTGCGCCAGCGGCTGGCCCTTCGTCACCCGGTTGTTGATGTCCACGTAGAGCTTCTCCACGATGCCCGACGCCTTGCTCTTGACTTCAACCTTGGTAATGGGCTGTATCTTTCCGGTGGCGATCACGGAGCGCGCCACATCGCCGCGCGTAACTTTGGCCAGCCGGTTAGGATCGACTGCGGAGCCATTGGCCAGACGCACCACAAACACCACCGCCAGTGCCACCACAACCAATATTCCGATGCCCAGCCAGATCCAGAAGCCTTTACCCTTGCGCGACGCCACTCAACCCTCCAGACAGCATGGAACCCGGATTTGCCGGGTGCGTAAAAAATGAATGAACTCCTCTATCTTCGCAGACGGCGGGGCAGGAAATATTTGAATAGCCCCGAGCGTTGAAGGGTACGGGCTTCAGCCCGTACATCAGTTCCCAGAAAATGTTCGGCTTTAGCCTCCGGGGAAGGGTTTTTTAGTCATTTGCATTCCCTCGGCGGCTAAAGCCATACGGGCTGAAGCCCGTACCCTTCGCCTGAAGCGCCTACCCTTCAAAGGTCAAGAACTCTGGCGAAAATTCAATGGCCGTAGTGGTCCATTCTTTTCCCGTGTCAAACTCATCTACGCAGCCCCTCCTTTCCCGGTTCATACCATTGCGGCAGATTCCAACGACGTCTCCTCGTCAGGAACACAAGCCAGCCGCGCTGCGTATCATTGGCTTAGCGGCACCAACGCAGTCCAACCCCCATGCAGACGTTTTCCGACACGCTCGGCCAGGTCTTTCGCGCCATTGTGGCCAACAAGCTGCGCACCTTCCTCACCATGTTCGGAATCGCCTGGGGAGTTGGCTCGCTGCTGGTGCTGGTCGGTCTGGGCGAGGGCTTCCGCTCCGGCCAGCATAAGCAGCTCTCGCAGTTCGGCAACGACGTGGTGCTCATGTCGGATGGCACCATCCCTGCGCTGCCTAACCAGCACACGGACATGCGCCCTTACCAGTTAACGCTGGGAGACGAAGATGCCGTCCGCGCCTTGCTCCAGGTGCGGCAAGTGACCGCCACGCTCAATCGCAGCGACCTCTATGAGGTAAGCGCGTGGTCCAACGCTTCCGGCCTGGTGTTCGGCGTGCAGCCTAACTTTTCCTCGATGCGCTTTGTTCCGCTTGCCGAGGGCCGCTTCATCGACGATCAGGACATCGCCGACCGGCGACGCGTGTGCGTTCTCGGCTCCAAAAGCGCAACGCTGCTCTTTCTTGGCCACCCGCTCATTGGCGAAACCATCACCATCAACGACATTCGCTTCACCATCGTGGGCCGCGTGAGCCCCATCAGCCGCGGCAACAACGACTTCGACAACCAGAAGGTCTACGTCCCGCTCTCCACCATGCAGGAATTGTTCGCCATGAAGGGCGACAACATTGCCGCCGGCGCTGTGAGCACCATGCAATACCAGCCAGCCACCAAGGGAGACACTTCGGCCGCCAAGCCCGCCGTTCATCGCGTCATTGCCGAGCGCCACGGATTCGACCCTGCGCTCGAAGACGCATTCGACGAGTTCGACACCATCGAGGAAGAACACACCATGGGCGTTATCTTCAATGCGATGGATGTGTTTCTGGGCGGGGTGGGCATTGTCACGCTGTGCCTGGGCGCGGTGGGCATCGTCAACATCATGCTGGTCTCGGTCACCGAGCGCACCCGCGAGATCGGCTTGCTGAAGGCCCTTGGCGCCACCAAGCGCAGCATTCTGGCGCAGTTTTTCTGGGAGGGCCTATTGCTTACCGGCATCAGCGGCATCATCGGCATCGGCGCCTCGGCAGCGCTGATGTGGGTGATGGCGCAATTCCTTACCGGCAAACTTCCCGGCTTCGATCCACCGCGGCTGGTGCCGTGGTCGGCGGCTATAGCACTGGGAGCACTGGCGCTCAGCGGCATCGCCGCCGGCCTTTACCCAGCCAGCAAAGCGGCGCAGTTGGATCCGATTGAGGCGCTGCGGAGGGAATGATAAGGCAGGGAATAGGGAACAGGGATTAGGGAATAGTAAGCAGCGACCGACGAATGGTGAACATCTGTGAATGCTTTGGATGTAAGAACGGCGTTGATGGTTTGCGATCTGGCTGCGAATACTGCTGGTCTTGTTTTACTGACCACTGCCCCCTAATCCCTAATCCCTAGTGCCTACCCCTGCGAGGAGCGCAGCGACGATGCTCAAAGACATTCTCGGACAGGCGTGGGAGGCGATGCTTTACAGCCGCCGCCGCACTGCCATCACCATGATTGGCATGGCGTGGGGGATTGCGACGGTGGTGTTGCTGCTGGCCTATGGCGCGGGGTTCGGCCGCGCTATCGAGACCATCTTCGCCCAGTTCGGCACCAACAAGATCGGCTTCACACCGGGGCGCACCAGCGAACAGGCCGGCGGCGACAAGGCCGGTGTGTGGGTCAACCTGACCCTGGAAGATGTGGACCGCGCCGCCAACGCCGTCCCCGGAATGTTTCTTATCTCGCCCGCGTCTTCTCAGGACGTGCCGGTGCAGAACGATCTGCACACCTACACCTGGACCGTCAACGGCGTTATGCCCGCCTACAGTCAGATTTGGAATCTCGACCTGGATCAGGGCCGATTCTTCTCCGGCTCAGAAGAGCAGCAGCGGGCGCACGTCTGCGTCATCGGGTCGGAGGCCAAGACGAAGCTCTTCTCCGGTGGATGGGCGCTGGGTGAAGCTATCCGCATCAACGGAGAAATGTTCACCGTGATCGGGGTCATTGTTCCCAAGATGCAGGAGGGCGACAACCCCACCAACCGCCAGATCTACATTCCGTTCAGCACCATGAGCGACATCAAAGATACTTATTATCTCGACAGCGTCTGGTTCACCTATCGCGGCGACAACATGCTGGCCGAAAAAAGCCTGCGCGAGACCATGGCCGCCGCGCACCACTTCCGCCCCTCTGACCACAACGCCATCCGCGTGTATAACATTGCCACGCAACTGAAGCAGTTTCGCCTGCTCTCCATCGCGCTGCAGGTTCTGCTGTCGCTGGTGGGCGCGCTCACGCTGGGCATCGCCGGCATCGGGCTCATGAACATCATGCTTGTAGCCGTGCAGCAGCGCACCCGCGAAATCGGCATTGAGAAGGCTCTGGGCGCGCGCAAGAGCCACATCCTCATCCAGTTTCTTGCCGAAGCCATGGCCATCACCGGCATTGGGGGAATCTGCGGAATCGCGCTGGCTTACCTGGTCTCGGCACTGGTGGGCCGCATCACGCTGTACAGTGCCCTGGCAAAGAACGCTGAGAATGCCGACATCCGGCTGCTTATCTCTCCTGGCACGGTGGTTGTGGCGACGGTGATTCTGGTCATTACCGGCCTGGTCAGCGGCATGATTCCTGCCGTCCGCGCCGCTAATCTTGACCCCATTGAGGCTCTTCGCTACGAGTAATCAAGCTCGCGGGCGTCGGATGAACCCAAGACGGTTGCGGTGGAGTCTGACTGGAAAGCCGTGCCAAATAAAATAAGCGCGCGGAATCACGCGCAGCCCTGGGGAGAGGCTGGATGAGAGTGAAGTTGCGCCGGAAAACCCCGGCGGAGTTTCTAACTTACGTAGCTGCCAACGTTGGAGCTGATATTGTCAAACGTCTGCGCCAAGGCGGCCGAGAGAAACTTCGAGGCAGAAGCAGCTCCGAAGCAGATCAGCCCGAGAACCAGTGCGTACTCAACCATATCCTGGCCTTCCTCGCGGCTCGTCAGCTCCTGGAACTTCAAGTACATCTTAAGAAGCATAGTGTTCATTTTGTTTTCCCTCCACAGGCTCTTCGTCCCCGCTTTAGCCGGAGTAGTCTTGTCGTAGCAATCGGCGTGCCGATGCAGAGGCTTTCGCTATCTATCGATAATTCAACAGTTTGTCAATGGGGCTCCTAACCGCGAGCGAGCAAGTCCTGTAAACGGATGTTTACAGCTTCCATTGCCAAGGTCTGAATGGTTTACATTACTTTCGGCTCTTATGCCAGCCTCCTGATTCCGGCTCTTCGTCCGCATGCCATTGTGGGTCAGGATGCGCGGCAGCCGCGCAGCTGCCGGCAATTGACGCCCACTGGCCGTCCCTGCGAAACTCACTCGAATGCAATATCGCGGAAAAGTGGAGTTTGCCCAGGAGCGGAAGATCCGCGAACGCAACACGCCCGTCTACCGGCTGTGCCACTGGCCCATCTGGATCTGGGTCTTCTTTCTCGCACCCGGCCCACTGACGTTTTCGCTCTTTGCCCACGGATTCAGCCTGCCCAACGCAATCTGGCTTGCGGCCGTGCTCATCGGCACCGGTATAGCTGGCCTGCGCGGCAGGCTGCCCGGCGCTGAGCCGCAGCCCTACATCCTGCGCTTCGATGAGGACCGGCCCAACCCCCTCTACCGCCGCGTCTGCTACACCTTTGCCTGGTCTGCCGTCATTACGTTTGCTTCACTCAACCTGGCTGGACTGGTTGGCTCCGCCGTAACCGGCGTCTGGTATATGAGCCAGCTCTACAAGTGGGTGTACTTCCCGCTGTGCGCGCTGATTCTGATTTTGGGCGCACTCGGCAAGCTGCCCCGCGTGGGTCCATCCACCAAAACCGAAGGCATGGAGCGACGCTACTTCTATGGCTCCGTGTGGGCGGTTACTGCCGCGCAAACCCTGCTGCTGGTGCTGTGGAAGACTGTGCCTCGCACCGAGACCGGCAACATCGTCAAGCTTGTGGGCTACCTGGCCGCCCTGGCCTTCATGGGATATCTCTCCGCTCAAGGCAAGCTCTACCGCACGCGGCCCATTCTTCCCGGCGAAATCATGGTGGAATAGAGACCCACTGTTCGAAAAAGTCGGAAAAACAGGGTGCCCGGTGCCCCAGGTCTGGATTCTCAGACCCGGGACACTTGCGGATTGCCGTCGCATCCGACACCGACGAACATTCGGCGCCTTGTTATTTCGGGGGCTTGTATCCCGCGCCTCCAGCCTTCTTTAGCGCGGCCATCCCTTCTTCCGAAGAGATAAGCGGCGTGATCACGCCAGACTTTAACGCTCCACCGGCGAAGGCGGCCATCTTCATCGCCACTGCACTCACCGTGTTCGGCATATCGATGATGAGCACGATATCGTGCTCTCCAAAAGAACCCCAAATTCCGACCACCGATCCGCCGAGTTTTTCAACCGTTGCGCGAATGACCGCGGTGCGCTCTTGTGGTTTCTTGACCAGCGCGGCCAACGCCTCGCTGGTATACGACGCTTGCAACATGTAACAGGCCATGTTCTTTCACCTTTAAGCGATGTTTGAATTCCCGGGCTCGGGGGAGGGCGCAAGTATACATCGTCATTTCATTGCCTGTCGTAAAAGTTGTCGGCCTTCCGCGGTCCGTCTGAAGCCCCGAGCACCCCTGCCGCAGCAGTGCGGTCTTCCCCACCGCAGGTGGTAAACTCGGTCTCGACATGCTTCTTGCAAGTCTCCTCGTCATCGCGGTTGCTTATCTGCTCGGCTCGATCCCGATGGGATATCTCCTGGTCCGCATCTTCCTCAAGCAGGACGTTCGCTCCGTCGGCAGCGGCAACATTGGCGCTACCAACGTTCTCCGTTCCGGAGGCACCGGACTGGGCGCGGCTACCTTCGCGCTCGATGTTCTCAAGGGAGCTTCCGCGGTTTACGTTGGCGGGCTCCTCGGCGTCCTGCTCGCCCCGGATGCGCAACTGCGCAACATGCAAGCCCTGGCCGCGCTGACTGCCGTTCTCGGGCACATCTTCCCTGTCTGGCTTCGCTTCAAGGGCGGCAAGGGAGTAGCCACCGGCTTCGGCGTCTTCCTGGTGGCAGCGCCCACCTCGGCACTGGCCGCCATCGCCGTCTTCGCGCTGGTGCTGCTGATTACCCGCTACGTCTCGCTCGCCTCCATCCTCGGCGCGGCCAGCTTTCCTTTCTTTGCCTGGATGCTGGTGAGGGGAGATCGCCCAACCTTCTACATTGCGGCTCAATTTGCCGTGCCCCTGCTGATTATCGCCAAGCATCACCAGAACATTCGCCGCCTTCTGGCTGGCACCGAATCCCGCCTGGGGAGTTCATCGGCGCGGACCAGGGAAAAAGAAACAAGGGAAAAAGCATGAGCCGCATCGCCATTCTTGGTTCCGGCGCCTGGGGAACCGCCATTGCGCTCGCCCTGCATCGCCGGGGTGGGCACAAAATTACGCTCTGGTCCTTCTCGCCCGTTGAAGCCGGCCAGATAGCCGCAGCCAGGGAAAACATTCTTTTCCTGCCCGGCTTCCCTTTGGCCGCCGACATTGCGATCACCACCGACGGAACAGCCGTGGCCGAAGCCGAGATCGTTGTCTCCGTCATTCCATCTGAATTCCTGCGTTCCACGCTGGCGCGTCTGCGCCCGTATTTCCGTCCCGGCCAGATCGTTGTCTCCGCCACCAAGGGCGTGGAGAACTCGACCTGTCTGCGCATGACCGAAGTCATCGCTTCCAGCCTGGCCGCGACCGCACCCCGCGAGCCGATCATCCCAAATACCAATCCGGACACCCATCTGGAAGTCTTCACTGAAGACACAGCCCCCGAAGTCAGCTCGTCCGGCATGCAGCCCGCGCCGCACGAACTGGACGACCTGACGCTCGCCATCGGCGCATTCAGCGGCCCCAGTTTCGCTTTGGAAGTAGCGCAGGGCCAGCCCACCGCGGTCACTGTTGCCTTTGACGATCCGGCCGTCGCCGCACGCATTCAGCAGGAGTTCTCTTCCGAGACGCTGCGCCTCTACACGTCCACCGACGTCATCGGCGTCGAACTTGGCGGCGCGCTCAAAAACGTGATCGCCATTGCCGCCGGTGTGGCCGCGGGCATGGGATTGGGGTACAACTCTTCCGCCGCTCTCATGACGCGCGGCATCGCCGAGATCACGCGCCTCGCCGTAGCCTGCGGCGGCCGCCGCGAGACGCTTGCCGGACTCTCCGGCGTGGGCGACCTGGTGCTCACATGCACCGGCTCACTCAGCCGCAACAGGACAGTGGGGCAGGCGCTGGGCGAAGGGCGCAGCCTGCCCGAAATCCTGGAGAGCCTGGGCGGCAAAGTGGCGGAAGGCGTCTTCACCACAAAAGCCGCACTCGGGCTGGCCCGCCGCCATAACATCGAAATGCCCATCACCGAGCAGATGGAGCAGATTCTGGATAAAGGTAAAGACCCCCGCGAAGCGATCAAGGATTTAATGCTGCGCCCCGGCAAACATGAGCACTGAGATCAGCCACTAGGGACGGATAGATCACTAATTTAGAATCGTGGTCAATATTGACCTTGAGTGTAATGCAAACGCACTTTCCCATGGCTTTGTGCTGGGAGCTCCGGGTTTCGATTATGAGACTGATGAAAGGTGGGCTATATGTCTGCAGCCATCCTCCGGTCGTCATTCTGCTTTTTTCTGTTGGTGGGCCTCGCAGGTTGCGGGGGAAGCGTCAGTTGCGGGTCGTGTGGCGGCGGCAGCCCGACCATTGTGACTTACACCTTCAACGGCAATAACATGCCGGTGGCCGTTGCCACGCAGATCGGCACTGGCGCGTACACCCAGGCAACGCTTACGTCCGGCACGCTGACCATCTCGATTCCCGAAGGCGAGACCAGTTATTCCGCTGCCTTTCTTTGCACGGCTGAGGTCAACCCGTTTGTCAATGTCGAGAACATCCATCAGGCCAGCACCCTAGATGGCACGGAGTTTTCCGAGACATGTCCCCCAAATCCCTACCTGGGAGGCATGGCAACGGTCCAGGTGAATGCCGTCGCGATTCCTGGAGCCGAGGGGATCAATGTCGACAACGAAGGGTCGTCGCCTGGCAATACCCTCAACTTTGTTTCGGACCTGGCTGTCGGGACTTACGATGTTCCCGTAGTCGTGACCGGCGCCGAAGGGCCATACTTTGCCCTTGCAGCCAAGATTCTGCGCGACCAGACGATTCCCAGCGCTTTCAACGGAGGCGCGCCGGTGGTCTTTGAAACCACCGATGAAACAGTGGCGCAAACGATCACCTACAACAATGTTCCCAATGGGTATTCTGCTGCCAGCAGTGACGTCGTTTACTACACGGCAGGTGGAGCTGAGGTCCAACTCGACCTCAACGAACCTCCATTGACGCAATACCCGGCCATGCCGTCAGACGCATATCAAAGCGGCGACTACTACTACTTCTCTGCGGACACCAGCGACGCGACAGGCAACGGAGCCGTTTCGGTCGAAAGGTATACGTCAAGCCCCGGCCCGCAATCGTTTACCTTTCCAGCGCCATTGTCGTACGCCGGTCCCACCGCAGCCGCTTTGCCCACGTTCAACTTTGCGTACTCGGGATTCTCCGGCATGCCGAATATTTCCCAGGAAGCAGGCATTGGATGGACTCAGGGTCAATTGGGTCAGGGGACCTTAGAATTCGACGAAATTACGATGACTGCAACCGCGAGCTATCAGAATGGATCGGCTGCAATGAGCATTCCCGACCTATCCAAACTGACGGGATTCCTGGCTCCCGCGACTTCCGGCACGACTGTCGGCTGGAACGCCGGAGTTTCTCAAGGCGATCCTCTCCTCACGAGTCCACCCAGCGGAACCATTCAGTCGGTGGGTAACTCTGGGACCTATACTGAGCCATAAACGGTATTCTCACTAAGACGGAAACCCTGTCTGAAACCTCGACCCTTGGGAAGTCTCCGATGAAAACACTCCCTACACGCCGTCGCGCCATCGCCGCTATTGCATCGTCAATTGGCGCTGTCGCGATCGCCCCGCTCACACGCGCCCAGCAGTCAATCCCCGAGAAACCCTCCAGCGAAGCCCATAAGGCGCTAACGGCAATCCATTACGAGATCGACTTCATGGCCAGTCCGCAGCGGCTCTACGCAGCGATCCTCGAGCAGAAGCAACTCGCCGCCTTCTCCGGCATGCCGGCCACCATCGATCCCACGCCCGGCGGCGCATTCTCCGTGTTCGGAGGCATGATCGTCGGCCGCAACATTGAGCTGGTCCCCGATCGGCGAATCGTGCAGGCTTGGCGACCTACGCATTGGGACCCAGGCGTCTTCTCCCTGGTCCGGTTCGAATTCACGCCCCGCGGCGTCGAAACCACCCTGATCTTCGACCACACCGGATTCCCTGCCGGCGAGTACGACTCCCTCGACTTGGGCTGGCACATCCACTACTGGGACCCGCTGAAGAAGTTCCTCGCCTGAGGAATCGCGACGCCGGGTGCAATCGGACGTCAACCTGAATACGCTGCGACTTTGTAAGACCGGCGACGAAAGGCCGCGGCCGGCGCACTTGCACCCGTGGATCCGGAAACTGCCCCTTTCTGGTCAATTCTGATCAGCCGTCCCCCGCCCGCCTGCTTAATACTTCATTCAGTTTGAGCTCCGCCCCGCAGATTTGCCCTACCTTTTGAACCCTCAGGACACAGGAGATTGCATTGCACTATCACCTCACCGAACCTCAGTTCTTGATTAGCGGCTTCATTCTGCTCCTGGGGATTATCTTCGCCCTGGCCGCGTTTGTTGAGCTCCGCGCCAAAAAACATCCGCCGTTCGGCAGTTTTTTCTGCGTAGGCCTCGATCGGAACCTTTTCGCGAAGATCGGGTTCAGCGAGCCGGAAATCCCCCGTCCGGATCGGCAAAAGGTCTTCGCGGATATCGACGACTCGTACCTCGACCTTTTCCACGGTCAAGCAGAAACCGACGACATCATCCAGGCCAGAAGCGATTAGAAGGCTGTCCCATCCTATTCAACGCGCCGATCAGAATTGCCTCGCATCCTGATCAATATTGTCCAGTCTGACCGCACTCGGCCCCTCCATACTCCAGTCAGCAAAGTCGCAGGGGCACTCCCATCCCCCGGCAGCCGCGGGCATCCCGCACAGGAGATTGCAATGCAAAGTACATTCAGCGATTGGTTTTCTCAATTCACGCAAACCCAACTGATCGTCGCCGCGATTTTGCTTGTGGTGGTGATTGCCTTCGCCATTGGCGTGGCTCTTTCACTGCGCAAAAGACGCACCCGGACCCTTCGCAATCGGTTTGGGTCGGAATACGATCGCGCCGTGGTCACGCACGGCTCCTCGCGCAATGCCGAAGCCAAGCTCAGCGATCGGCAGAGCCGCGTGGAAGCCCTTCCAATTCGCGATCTCAGCATTACCGAGCGAGAGCGCTTCGCGAGCGAGTGGCAAGTCGTCCAGTCCCGCTTCGTCGATCATCCGCGCGCCGCTGTCACTGAGGCCAATGACCTGATCAATGCGCTCCTTGAAGCCCGCGGCTATCCCATGGCCGGCTTTGAGCAGCGCGCTGCCGATGTCTCGGTCACCTATCCGCGGGTGATGGAGAACTACCGCGTCGCGCACGGCATCGCCGTCCGCCACGCCGGCGCCGAAGCCACCACCGAAGAGCTGCGCACCGCGATGATTCAATACCGCTCGATTTTCGACGAGCTGGCGCAATCGCAAAAGCCGATCGCATCCAGGTCTGCGGCCTGACCTCCAGAGCCGCAAACACGAGCGAAGCGGGACGATCTCCCCGACTGGCCCATCGCTCCAAAAAGGAATCCCAGGCCTCACCCCGCCTTTGAGTCCTGGGATTCCATCCCCCACTCGGCAGCAGCGCCCGCTTTGAGACTCCGGCAGCTGACTTTCATCCTGACCGAAGCGCAATTCAATCCACAGAACTGTCATCAGGGGCGACGCGTACTTGAACCCCGCAGAACTGTCATCATGAGCGATGCGCACTTCAGCGGAGTCGAAGGACCTGCTTCTGCACTTCGTCTCACGGGCTGAAGCCCAGGTTGATTCAATTGGCCTTGTTGCCGGGGATAAATCCCCGGCCTACCGCACGAACGAGTTTTTCCGCAGCCTGTTCAGCCGGTACAAACATCCCGACGCTCCATGATGAAAAAGCAAAGGCGCGGC
>Ga0210388_10001169_pt1 | contig 20754 bp, 14 predicted proteins | sample IncBWC19OmetaG_FD_155485 | JGI IMG/M metagenome (GOLD analysis project Ga0210388, IMG submission 155485) | Forest soil microbial communities from Barre Woods Harvard Forest LTER site, Petersham, Massachusetts, United States - Inc-BW-C-19-O ... | reverse complement strand
GGTTTAAGGACATTGCCGGAAATTACATAGTCGAATCCCATGCCACCGGGAACAGTTGGCCAGTGCGCGGCTCGGCAGAATTTAACAATGCACTTGCCCAAGCCAAAAAGCTGGCCGCGGCGAACCCGGCATACGCGAAAATTACAGAACCGGAAGTGATCGAGGATCCCTGACACGGACCGTGTACCCGGCCATCGGAGCGCGGGTCTGTGACCCGCAGGATCTTCAAACACTCCCGGCGCGGCAAAGTACCTGCGGCTCACAGAGCCGCGTTCCGGGCGCAGTTTGAGAATTGTCGTTGGCATACTGGGAAAATAAATCATTCTCATCATCTTCCTCATCGTCATCCTCTTCTTTTGATTTATGAGGACGACGAAGGCGATGATGATGATTTTCCCTCTTCGTTGGCTTCGTTCCCTTCTGTAATGGTAGCCGGTGGCGCTGCCACTTTTAATACCGTTTTAATACCTTCGGGGGTCCTTTTAATTATGCAAACCCCGCCTCCCGTCCCATAGTGCAATCGTCATGTACGACTTGATTTATATCGGTGCCATGGTGGCGTTCTTTGTCATCAGCGGCTTTTACGCGCTCGGCTGCGCCAAACTTTAATTTTATGGAAAACCTCATCGGCGGCATCGTCTCGGTGCTGCTCTTCATCTACCTCGTGTTCGCGATGTTGCGACCCGAAAAATTTTGATCTGATTTTATGCACTCGACCGAATGGTTTCAACTCGGCCTGTATGTACTGGCCCTCGCACTCATCACCAAGCCGATGGGCCTGTATCTCACGCAGGTTCTTGATGCGCAGGGCAAAACCTGGTTTGACCCGGTCCTCAAGCCGCTGGAACGCATCACGTACCGGCTCATGGGCGTGGATTCCGCGCGCGAACAGGATTGGAAGCAATACACGATTGCCATGCTGCTGTTCAGCGTGGTGAGCTGCCTGTTCACCTACGCCATCCTGCGGCTGCAAAATCATCTGCCGTTGAACCCTCAGGGCTTCGGCCCGTTGTCGCCCGACCTGGCCTTCAACACTGCGGTCAGCTTCACCACCAACACCAACTGGCAGAGCTATACCGGCGAAGCCACGATGTCTTATTTCTCGCAGATGGTCGCGCTGGTCATCCATAACTTCGGTTCGGCGGCCACGGGCATCGCCCTGGCGGCGGCGCTCGTGCGCGGCATCGCGCGGCATTCGGTCGCGACGCTTGGTAACTTCTGGGTGGATTTCGTGCGCACCACGTATTATTTGCTGCTGCCCCTCTGCCTTGTGTTCGCGGTGTTCCTTGTCTCGCAGGGCATCATCCAGAATTTCAGCCCTTACACCAAGGCCACTTTGCTGGAGCCGATGAAAATTTCCGTCGCCAAAACCGATGCGAACGGCAAGCCGGTCCTTGACGCGAAGGGCAACCCGGTCATGGAGGATCAAACCGTCACGGAACAGACCATCGTGCAGGGACCGGTTGCTTCCCAGATCGCCATCAAGATGCTCGGCACCAACGGCGGCGGTTATGTGAACGCCAACGCCGCGCATCCGTTTGAAAATCCCACGCCGTTATCGAATTTCATCCAGATGCTCTCCATCTTCGCCATCGGCAGCGGCCTGACCTATTACCTCGGGCGCATGACGAAAAACCAGGCGCATGGCTGGTCCATCTGGGCGGCGATGATGATTCTTTTTCTCGGCGGCGCCCTGCTCTGCTGGTGGTCGGAGGCGCAGGGCAATCCCATCCATCAACAACTCGGCATCGCCGCCGCCGATGGCAACATGGAAGGCAAGGAAGTTCGCTTCGGCATCTTCAACTCCGCGCTGTTCGCCACCATCACCACCGATGCCTCGTGCGGCGCGGTGAATGCCATGCACGATTCCTTCACGCCGCTCGGCGGGTTCGTGCCGTTGTTCAATATCCAGCTCGGCGAAATCATCATCGGCGGCGTCGGCGCGGGGCTTTACGGCATGCTCGTGTTCGTCGTGCTCGCCGTATTCATCGCCGGCCTGATGGTCGGGCGCACGCCGGAATATCTCGGCAAAAAAATTCAGGCCTTCGAGGTGAAGATGTGCATGCTCGCGCTGCTCGTGCTGGCGCTGGCCATCCTCGTCTTTTCTGCCTGGGCCGCCGTCAACCCGTTGGGCCTCGCCGGCTTGAACAACAATGGTCCGCATGGCTTGAGCGAAATCCTCTACGCCTATTCCTCCTGTGTCGGCAACAACGGCAGCGCGTTCGCCGGCCTCAGCGCCAACACGCCGTGGTACAACACCACCCTCGGCATTGTGATGCTGATCGGACGTTTCCTGATGATCGTGCCCATCATGGCGCTGGCCGGTTCGCTCGCGCAAAAGAAGATCTCCCCCGTCAGCGCGGGCACGTTTCCCGTGTCCGGCGGAACCTTTGTCATCCTGCTGCTCGGCACCGTGCTGCTCGTCGGCGCGCTGAACTTCCTGCCCTGCCTCGCGCTCGGCCCCATCGTTGAACACTTTTTGATGCACCAAGGCATGTTGTTTTGAGCAAATCGTAAATCGTCATTCGTAAATCGTAAATATCATGACTCACAAAGCTCCCTCGCTTTTCGATTCCAAGATCGCCCTTCCGGCCATCGCCGACTCGTTCCGCAAGCTCGATCCGCGCCTGATGGTCAAAAATCCGGTGATGTTCGTCACCATGGTCGGCGCGGCGCTGACTACGGTCGCCATTTTCACGACGCATACGGACCGCGGCTTCATCATCCAGCTCGCCATCTGGCTATGGTTCACCGTTCTCTTTGCCAACTTTGCCGAGGCGATGGCCGAAGGCCGCGGCAAGGCGCAGGCCCAGGCCCTGCGGAAGACCCGCGTGCAAACCAAGACGCGTCGCCTCGGCAAGAACGGCATCGAGGAAATCAACGCCAGCGAATTGCGCAAGGGCGATGTCGTGGTCGTGCGCGCCGGTGAATTGATCCCCGCCGACGGCGAGGTCATCCAGGGCGCGGCCACCGTGGATGAATCCGCCATCACCGGCGAATCCGCGCCCGTCATCCGCGAAAGCGGCGGCGACCGCAGCGCCGTCACCGGCGGCACACGCGTTCTGTCCGACGAGATCCAGGTCCGCATTTCCGTCAATCCCGGCGAGGGTTTCCTCGACCGCATGATTGCGCTCGTCGAGGGCGCGCAACGTCAGAAGACGCCGAACGAGATCGCGCTGACCATTCTGCTCTCCGCGCTCACGGTCATTTTCCTGCTCGTCTGCGTGACGCTGAAACCCTTCGGCATATATTCCTCGGCGTATTTTTCAGTGCCCGTGCTGGTCGCGTTGCTGGTCTGTTTGATTCCCACCACCATCGGCGGCCTGCTTTCAGCAATCGGCATCGCCGGCATGGACCGGTTGCTCCAGCGCAACGTGCTGGCGATGAGCGGCCGCGCGGTCGAGGCCGCCGGCGACGTGGATGTATTGCTGCTCGACAAGACCGGCACCATCACGCTCGGCAACCGCATGGCGACGGAATTTGTTCCCGCCCCCGGCGTAACCGAGCCGGAACTTGCCGATGCCGCGCAACTGTCGTCGCTCGCCGATGAAACGCCCGAAGGCCGCAGCGTTGTCGTGCTCGCCAAAAAATATGGCATCCGCGAACGGCAGATCCACGAGATGCCCGGCGCAAATTTCGTCGCCTTCACCGCACAGACGCGGATGAGCGGCGTGGATGTCGGCGACAAGCAATTCCGCAAAGGCGCGACCGAGGCCATTCGGGGATTTGTTTCCACACCGATCCCGACGGCCGTGGAGCGCACCACGGAGAACATTTCCCGGTCCGGCGGCACACCGCTGGTCGTGGCCACGCGCGAAAAAGTGCTCGGCGTCATTCACTTGAAGGATGTCGTCAAGGGCGGCATCAAGGAACGGTTCGCCCAACTGCGTAAGATGGGCATCAAGACCATCATGATCACCGGGGACAACAAGCTCACCGCCGCCGCCATCGCCGCCGAGGCCGGCGTGGACGATTTTCTGGCCGAGGCCAAACCCGAGGACAAGCTCGCGCTCATCCGACGCGAACAGACCGGTGGCCGCATGGTGGCGATGATCGGTGACGGCACCAACGACGCGCCCGCCCTGGCGCAGGCTGACGTCGGCGTGGCGATGAACACCGGCACGCAGGCCGCGAAGGAGGCCGGCAACATGATCGACCTCGATTCCAACCCCACGAAGCTGCTGGAGGTCATCGAGATCGGCAAACAACTGCTCATCACGCGCGGCTCGCTGACGACGTTCAGCATCGCCAACGACGTTGCGAAATATTTCGCCATCATCCCGGCCATGCTCATGGTGACGTTCCCTGCCATTTCACCGCTCAACATCATGCGCCTCCATACGCCCGACAGCGCCATCTTGAGCGCCGTCATCTTCAACGCGCTCATCATCGTCGCGTTGATTCCGCTCGCCCTGCGCGGCGTGGCGTTCAAGCCCATCGGCGCGCTCGCCATTTTGCAGCGCAACCTTCTCATCTATGGCTTTGGCGGCGTCCTCATTCCGTTCATCGGCATCAAGGTCATTGACGTCATCATCACCCAATTGAAACTCGTTTAACCAGCCACAGATGCACACAGATGAAACACAGATATGGCAGATGTGGGCAACCACCGGGGAGCGCGCCCGCCCCGGGCGCAGTTTTCCGCGCCCTCGCGGAAAACCTCGCTCGCACCACAACTATTCGAGCGTTCGTGCCATCCTCGTACGCACGATGGCGGAACGCGGGGCGCGTTCCGCGACGCCCGAGGGCGGGCGTGCTCCCCATTTTCACCTTGATCCGTGTCCATCTGTGTTGATCCGTGGTTAAAAAATTTATGAAAACATTCCTTGCTGAAATTCGCAGCGCGGTCCTGGTGACCGTCATTCTGGCCGTCGTGTGCTGCGGCGTCTATCCCCTCGTCGTATTCGGCATCGCCCAGGCCGTTTTTCCGAAACAAGCCAATGGCAGTTTGCTGAAGGATTCCTCCGGGGCGGTGCGCGGCTCGCGCCTGCTAGGACAGCAGTTCACCCTGGACAAATATTTCCAGTCGCGTCCGTCCGCGGCCGGAAACGGTTACGACGCCACCAGTTCCGGCGGTAGCAACCTCGGCCCGACCTCGTCGAACCTCGTCGCGAATATCACGCAGCATATCTCCGATTACCGGACGCAAAACGGTCTGGCGACCAACGCGGTCGTACCCGCCGATGCCGTGACCGCCTCGGGCAGCGGCCTCGACCCGCACATCAGCATCCGCAACGCCGAATTGCAGGCGCCGCGCGTCGCCAAGGCGCGAAATCTGCCGTTGGACAAAGTGATGGCCCTGGTCCGCGCCAATACCGACCCCGCCGATCTCGGCTTTCTCGGTGTGCCGGGAGTGAATGTTTTGGCGCTGAACCTGGCGCTCGATTCCGCGCCATCACCATGAACAGCGATGCCGACACTTTGCTCGTGGTGGTCTATTTGGTCGGCGGCACGCTCGGCATCGCCTTGCTGGTGGGGTGGGCGCTCAAACGCTTTGGCCCGCCTAAATAGCCAAGCAGATTGCTGCTGCGTTCCCAACCCCGCCGCGTTATTTTCAAATCGTGCCTGACGATACGCGTCCCAATCCTGATGCGCTGCTCGCCGCCCTGAAACGCGACGAGGCCCGCCGGCAACGCGGACGCCTCAAGGTTTTTCTTGGCATGTGCGCCGGCGTGGGCAAGACCTACGCCATGCTCGAGGCCGCGCGCCGCGAATTCGCCGCCGGGCGCGATGTCGTCATCGGCTACCTCGAAACCCATGGTCGCAAGGAAACCGATGCGCTCGCCGAGGGATTGCCCGCCCTGCCGCGCCGGTTGATCGACCATCGCGGAATCCAGTTGAGCGAATTCGACCTGGATGCCGCGCTCACCCGCAAACCCCGCCTCATCCTCGTCGATGAATTCGCGCATACCAACGCACCGGAGTCGCGTCATCCGAAACGGTATCAGGACGTGCTCGAATTGCTCGATGCGGGCATTGATGTTTTCACCACGCTCAACATCCAGCACATCGAGAGCCGCGCCGAGGCCGTGGGCCAGATCACCGGCGTGACCATTTCGGAAACAGTGCCGGACACAACGCTGGCCGCCGCGGAATTTGAGCTGGTGGATCTGCCGCCGGAGGAGTTGCGGGCGCGGCTGGCCGCCGGCAAGGTCTATCTGCCCGAACGCGCCGCCACGGCGCAGGATAATTTTTTCCGGGTGGGAAATCTTTCGGCCCTGCGTGAACTCGCCCTGCGTTTCACCGCCGAGCACGTGGGGCAGGACGTTCTCGCCGCGCGGCAGGCGCATGGCGCCGGTGCACCGTGGAAATCCGGCCAGCGCCTGCTTGTGGCCGTGAGCACCAGTCCGACTTCCGCCTCGCTCATCCGCTGGACACGGCGGCTCGCCGGCGAACTGCATGCGACCTGGACGGCGGTTTATGTCGAGCCGCTGAAGCCGTTGTCGAATGAAGACCAGGCGCGGCTGGCCCGGCACCTCGCGCTGGCGCGGGAACTGGGTGCGGAAATCATCACCACCACGGATGACGACGCGGTGCATGGCATTTTACGCATCGCCCGCGAACAAAACGTCACCCAGATCGTCATCGGCAAACCCGCCGGCTGGCGCGTCATTGAACTCTTTCACGGCGGTTCGGTGCTCAACCGGTTGATCAATGAAAGCGGGCAGATCGACGTCCATGTGGTCCGGGCCGAGGGCAAAACAATTTCCACCCCGCCGGTGCGTCCGGACAATTTCTGGAAGATCGATTTTAACGTCTACGGCTGGATCACCGTGGTCGTGGCGTTGGTCACCGGCTTGAATGCACTGCTCGACCAATACGTTGGGTTCTATGCGCTGGCCTTGACCTACCTGCTGGCCGTGGTGGTGTCTGCCTTGTTCGTCGGCCGCGGTCCGGTCTTCTACGCGGCGACCTTGAGCGCGTTGCTCTGGGACTTTTTTTTTCTGCCGCCGCGTTATAATTTTTACATAACCAGCTTCCAGGACGGCATGATGTTCACGATGTATTTCGTCGTGGCCCTCGTGCTCGGACAACTGACGGCGCGGATCCGCGCGCAACAGATCGCCGAACGGCTGCGCGAGCAGCGTGCGACTTCGCTTTACCTGTTGACCCGGGAACTCGCCGAATCGCCCGACCTGGCACAACTGCTGGCGGTGGTGGTCCAACAGGTTGGAAAAACCTTCGGTGCGGAAACGGCCTTGTCGCTGCCAACTGAAAACGAAGTCGCCCCGGTCACCCCGTATTTCGCCAGCACCTGGACGCTTTCGGACAAGGAACAGACCATTGCAGCATGGGCCTTTCAACACCGGCAGGCGGCGGGCCGCGGCACGGATAATCTGCCGGCGGGCGACGGTTTGCATCTGCCGCTCCTCGCCGGCACCCGCACCGCCGGCGTGTTGAGCCTGCGTTTTCGCGACAACTCGCCGCTGCCACCGGCACAGCGCGATTTGCTCGATGCTTTTCTGCGGCAGGTGGCGCTTGTGCTGGACCGCGAACGTTTGCGCGATGCCGAGACGCAAGCCCGGCTGTCCGCCGAGTCCGAACGCATGGGGACGACGTTGCTGAATTCCGTTTCGCACGAATTGCGCACGCCGCTCGCGGCCATCAGCAGCGTCAGCAGCGGCTTGCGGGCGGCCGGGGAACTAAATCCCGCGCAGCGCATGCTCCTGACTGAACTGGACGAGGCCACCCGGCGGTTGAACCGGCTGGTGCAAAACCTTCTGGATCTGTCCCGCATGCAGTCCGGTCATCTGCGGACCAATGACGACTGGCATGACTTGCGCGATCTCGTCAACGCCGCCCTCCAAAATCTCGGCCACGGTCTGGACGAATACAAAGTGAAAATTGAAATCCCCAATCATCTGCCGCCCGTGAAGCTGGATGCTTTTCTGACCGAGCAGATTCTGGTCAATTTATTTGGCAACGTCGCCGTCCATACCCCTCCGGGTACAAACGTGACTTTCTCCGCGAAAACGGAAAATGACCGGCTCGTGTTGGAAGTCCGCGACGACGGCACGGGCTTGCCCGCTGGCGACGTATCAAAGATGTTCAACCGCTTTCAACGTGGACCGGAGGCTCCCGCCGGCGGCACGGGTATCGGACTCTCCCTCGTAAAAGGATTTGCCGAGGCCCAGGGCGGAAGCGTGTCAGCCGAAAACCAGCCCGGCGGCGGCGCGCGGTTCACCATCAAATTGCCGTTGGTGAAATTACCGCCGCTGCCCAAGGAAAAAGAATGAACAACCAGCCATTGGTATTGATCGTCGATGACGAGACACAGATCCGTCGTCTGCTGACCATCACCCTTGAGGCCAGCGGTTACTGGGTGCTGGCCGCGACCAACGGCCAGGAAGGCCTGGTGCTGGCGGCCCAGCACAAACCCGCACTCATCATCCTGGACCTCGGCCTGCCAGATGTCTCCGGGCAGGAAACCCTGAAACGCTTGCGGGAGTGGAGCCAGGCACCGGTCATCATCCTGTCCGTGCAGAACGATGAGAAAGGCAAGGTCGCCGCGCTCGATGCCGGTGCGGACGATTACGTCACCAAACCTTTTAACACCGACGAACTGCTTGCGCGAATGCGCGTGGCACTCCGCCGGTCCACGGGCAAGGATGATGAATCCGCCTTTCAGGCAAAAAATCTGGTGATCGATTTTTCCTCCCGCCGCGTCACCGTGTCCGGCAAGGAAATCAAGCTGAGCAAAACCGAGTACGAACTTTTACGGTTGCTCACCCGGCACGCCGGCAAGGTGCTCACCCACGGACAAATTTTGCGCGAGGTGTGGGGACCGAATCACGAAAACGATACGCATTACCTGCGCGTGTACGTGGCTCACCTCCGCGAAAAGATAGAAGTCGATCCGCAAAATCCGGAATTGATCCTCACCGATCTGGGTGTGGGTTACCGCTTTAGCGCGTGACCCAGCAATAGAACGGCTTCGGACTTTAATCAAATAGCTGCGTTCTCCCTCACCCCGGCCCTCTCCCGCTGGGAGAGGGAGAAACGCTCGCAGCTTTTCGACGAAGTCTCGCCGCTCTTTCATAGCGGAAAGGAAAATGGCTTCAGCTTGTTGGCGCGCAAGTTTTATGAAACCAGCCAACGGCTGTTCCCTCTCCCAGCGGGAGAGGGCCAGGGTGAGGGAGAGCGCGTCGCAATCACGACGACTACACAATTTTTTAAAACGTCCTAATTCGGCATATCGTGATACACCAAACCCTGCACGTTCGTCGCGGTCAAAACCGTCCCTTTTTCACAGGTGACGTGGATGCCATCGAGTTTTGCACCCTGGATGTTGGCGAGGGAAATTCCGCTGACACAATTCCCGCTGACATTTTTCAGCGAAAAATTTTGCAACGGCTTCTGCGGCGAAATGTCCCGGGCATCCACCAGCCGCGCGCAATCCGTGACGCGCACGTTGCGGAATGAAAAATTCCGGCCGAGCGGAATGCCCGGGGCGCCCGGCACCGGATCGTCCGCCGTGTTCGCATTGCCGGCGCTCGCCAGGTTGATCCGCAAAAACCCGCCGCCGTGATTGTCGAGGTTGTCGCCACAGATGTTTTCAATCACGCCCCCGCGCCCGACGCGGGTCTTGATGTAGATGCCGTATGAGCGGCCGGCCAGTTGGCAGTTTTCGATCTTCACGTTGCGGATGCCGCCGCTGGTTTCGCTGCCGATGCCGATGGCGGCAAAACGGCGGCACTTCAGATCGCAACCCGCGATGAGTACATTTTCGGTAGGCAGGCCGAGGCGTGCGCCGTCCAAACCCCGGCCGGATTTCAGGCTGATGGAATCGTCACCGGTGTCGATGTCGCAATTTTCGATGCGAACGTTTTTGCATGAATCCACGTCGATGCCATCGCGCGCACCGTTGATCTTCAGGTTTTTGATCTCCACGCCACGGCAATACACCGGGTGCGTCGCCCAGTTGTCCCCCTGCGTCACCGAAAAATCCTCCCAGCGCACATCCCGGCATGAAACCCATTCCAGCACCACCGAGCCACGCGGATTTTGCGGCGCGGCCATTGCCGGATTCCCTTCGATGCGCCCCGGCCCGAGGATGCCCGTGTGCGCGACGGTCGCCGCGTAGATCAAGGCGCGGCGGCCGGGCTGCCAGCGGCCTTCCCAGCGCACATCGAGCGTGGGGTAATCATTCGTATCGCCGCTGCCGGTGAGGATGCTGTTGGTCTCCAATCTCAAAATTGTGAGGTCCCCGATCTGCACGCTGCCGATCAGGTAATTTCCGGCCGGCACCAGCACCTCGCCGCCACCGGAAACCGCGCAGGCATCGAGCGCCCTTTGGAACGCCGCCGTGTCCTTGTTCGTGCCGTTACCGACCGCGCCGAAATCGCGGACGTTGAAAACGGCGGGCGGGGAATTTTTCACGGTCGAACAACCGGCGAGGATCAATGCGGATAAAATTGCGGCGAAGGAAATAGTTTTCATGGCGTATCAAAAAAATTATCCGGCAATTGTTTCTTGCGGTACTCGTCCAGATAGATCGTCATCGTTCCGGCCGCCACATCGCGATACAGGCCCGTCTTGAAATAAAAAAGGCCCGGGCTCGGGTAACCCGTCGTCGTGTTTTCAGGATTGGCGGTGACGCCCTGGAAATCCAGGACCGGCTTGCCGCCCAGCCACGCCTTCACGACGCCGTTGGTGCCCGACGAAAAGCGGGTTTGAAACCTGAAATCGAGCCAGCGCCCGCGAAATTCCGCCGTCTCCTGATACAGCACAGTCGCGTGTTTACTGTTGAGATTCTGCGTGATCTTCAACGTGCCGGAAATGTAGCGCACGGCCAGCACGGGGCTGTCGTCGTCACAGTTTTCACCCTCGGGGCAGAACTGTTTCCATTGCGCGATGACGAGCCGTGTCGGGACGATGGGAAAATTGGTCGGGATGAACAGGCTGAACGACTGCTCGTAGGACAAACTTTCGCGCGCGAGCAGTTTTTTCACCTCGAGCAATTCCGCGCGTTCGCTGTCTTGGTCACCGTGCCGGCCCGCTTCAAATTTTTCCCGCGGGCCGACGGTGATCTGCGCCGCACCATGGCCGGCACGCACAATATTCGTCTGCATCGTCACCGCACCCGGCGCGAAACGGTCGTGGCTCCATAACTGGCTCAACTCCGGTGATTCAAATCCATCATAAACGTCAATGCCCGGCGTGTTCTGGCTTTGCGCGGGCGAAAGGTTCGCGGTGATCGCAAAAATGATCGCGATGAGAATTTTACTCATTGGGGAGCGAAGGAGTTCGTTGGGTTTTCGTCCGGCGGAAAATAGTCGAACGTGCGCCCATGTTCCAGGCCGCGCAATTGCTGGTCGGCAAAGTCCAACACCGCGTTCCAATCATCCGCCGTCAGCATATGGCGATGGGTTTCATAGTTCACGCCGACGCGATCCGGGTTTGCGCCGAGGAATTCATAGACCGGTTTCGCCGCCAGCACGGTTTGTTTCACCGCATTGGGCACGCAGTTCTGGTCGTCCGTGCCTTCGATGGAGATCCACGGACGCGGCGCGGTGAGCGCCACGAACCAATGGGCGTCGAATGGCAGTTTCTCCATCTGGCCGGTGAAATCCTTCAAGCGCGGCACGAAGTAATATCCGTATTTGCGCGTCATGTCCTCGACACCTTCCTTGCCGCCGCGCCCCGGCCCGCAAAAACGGTACGCGCCCGTGCCCGCGCCGCTCGAACCGGCGGGCGCCCCCAGCGAGATGCGATCGTCAAACGCCGTGGCGACCATCGTGAGCTTGCCAAGCCGCGAATGACCGAGCGCAATTATTTTGTTCGTATTCACGAACGGTTGCGTCTCCAGATAATCCACCACCCGGGAGAGGCCCCACGCCCAGCCGCGCAGCACGCCCCAGTCGTAACCGGGATATGCGGGATAAAACGAGTTCGTGCGGAAATCCGGCTTATCCTCGCCGCACTGGGTGTAACGGTAGGTGACGACCGCATAACCGCGACGCAACTGGTTGGAAAAAGTTTGCGCCGCGCGTTCGGGATCGACCGGGGCGGAAAAGTTGAAGCGCGGACGGCTAGAATTGGTCGCCACTACCGATTCTGACGCGGTCGCGGACGGTTTATTCGTGAAACCCGCTCCCGGCGTCATGAAAAACGACGGGTTGATGATGGTCGGAAACGGCCCGGTATTCGTCGGCGCGAAAATCGCGATGTCGAAACCGAGTTTTTTCCCGGGGCCGAAACTCAGATGCACGAGCCGGAATTTCACCGCGCCGCCGGCGAGTGTCCGGGATTGGAGAATTTTCCCACGGACATTTCCCGGCGGCGGCGGTGCGTGGCCGAGTTCGTAAAATTCCAGAACGCTTTTCATCTCCGCACACCGCGCCGGCCATTGCACGACGTTCGTGACGCGAGTGCCGTCGAGCATGGTGAACACATCCGGCAGGTTCGTTTGCACGGGCAGGTCCGACGGCGCGGGGAACTCCGCCGCGCCCCCGGCCAGCGCCACGGCCAAAAGCAGGATGGTTGCGCACGCTATTTTCATGGGTTCAAGCGATAATTGGCCAATCCCGCAACGATGCAAAGGAAAAAGCCTTTTGAAATTGTAACTTTCGCTTTGATAAAACATCTTGGCGGGTATGAACCATCTGAACCGCTTTCTGCTCGCGCTCGCGCTGTTGTGGACTGTCCGGCTGCCCGCCGCCGACCTGTCTAACGTCAAGTTGATCCCGTTGCCCGATCGCGTGCGGGTGGAAATCGGCGGCGAACTGTTCACCGAATATATTTTTGGCGACGGCGCATCGCGGCCGTACTGTTATCCCGTGCAGGCGTCCGACGGCACGCCGCTGACGCGGAATTTTCCGATGAAACACGTCCCGGGCGAGGACACCGACCATCCGTGGCATCGTTCCCTCATGTTTGCGCACAGCGAGGTCAACGGGGTGGATTTTTGGAACGAAGCCAGCGGCGACAAGGGACATTCCCCGGAAGCGAAAGGAAAAATCGTGCAGGATAAACTGGAGGAAACGTCGGATGGAAAAACCGGCGTCCTGCGCGCCCATGACAACTGGACCGCGCCGGATGGAAAAATTGTCTGCACCGACGAACGGAAGATCTCCTTCCAGGGCGGAGCCGGTGCCCGGATGATTGATTTTGAAATCACCCTTCAAGCGCCGACCAATGAACCGCTAGTCATCGGCGACAACAAGGATGGCACGATGGCCATCCGCCTCGCCCAGTGGATGACCATGCCGCACAAGGCCCAGGGCGGCGGCACCAAAATCACGGGCGACAGCACCAATGTCGTGAGCGCTGGCGGCGGCCACGGCCATATCGTCAATAGCGCCGGCCAGCACGACGGCGGCTGTTGGGGCAAACGCGCGGACTGGTGCGATTATTTTTCCGCGCATGACGGAAAAGTTTATGGCGTCGCGATTTTTGACCATCCGCAGAACTTGCGCCATCCGACGTGGTGGATGGCGCGGGACTATGGATTGTTCGGCGCGAACCCGTTCGGCCAACATGATTTTGAGAATTTGAAAGACCAGCCGCATGCGGGCGATTACACGATCCCGGCGGGCGGTAAACTGACGCTGCGCTATCGTTTTTATTTCCATGACGGCGACACACAGGATGCAAAAATCGCCGAACACTACGCGGATTACGCCGCAGGCAGGTGATACGGGATTGAGATGGTGTCTTAATTTCAAAAAGCCGGTGGGGCGAGCGTCCTCGCGAGCCGCTTAAACCCAAGGCCCACGACGGCTCGCGAGGACGCTCGCCCCACCAATTTAAGACACTATAGCCATCGATTTTCCATTGAATTTGCCGATTCTGCGGGCTAGGCTCGCGGACATTTTATGACGAACGGAAAAATTCAGACCGTCGCCATCCTTGGCGGCGGACCCGCCGCCAGCACGCTCGCCACCCTGCTCGTGCGCCAGGGCGTCCGCGCCGCGATCTACCATGTGCCCAAGCCCGTGCCGCTGGCCGTCGGCGAATCGCTCGTGCCCGCGATCATCCCGATGCTGCGCCAGCTCGGCGTGGAGGACGAGGTGAAAAGTTTCAGCACGTTGAAACCGGGCGCGACGTTCAACATCCGCGAGAACGAAAATTATTCCTTCTGGTTCGAGCGCCTCATCGAATGCACCGGCTACGCCTACAACGTGCCGCGCAACCAGTTCGACGCCGCGTTGTTGAACAACGCAAAAAGATCCGGCGCGACCATCATCGAGGCGCCCGCAAAAATTGAGCGCATTGCCGGGACCGACAAGGTGAAGCTCAGCGACGAAACGCTCGCCGCCGCCGGAGATTTTTTCAACGGAAAACAACCCGACCTCATCGTGGACGCCACCGGCCGCCTGCGGATGTTGCCGAACCTGATGGGCATTGCGGGCATCGAAGGCGGCCGCCGGGACATGGCCTTGCACGCGCACGTGGACACGGCGGACTTGAACCATCCCGGCCACGTCCACAGCACCCGCCTCGACCACGGCTGGAGCTGGCGCATCCCGTTGCCGGGCCGCGTCTCCATCGGCCTCGTCATCCCGCAGGAACACCTGATGAAATTCGGCGCGACGAAGGAGGAACGCTACGACAACGCGCTGAAGCAGGATTCCGTTCTTTCCAAGGTCACGAAGCAGTCCAAGCGCATCACGCCGGTCGTGGAATACGCGAATTACCAGCTTGTCTCCGAACGCATGGTCGGCGACGGCTGGGCGCTCGTCGGTGACACGGCGGGATTCATCGACCCCGTTTTCTCCAGCGGCCTGCTAATCGGCATGACCGGCGGAGTGTTGCTCGCGGAAACCATCGCCAAGGGCGGCACGCCCGAACAATTGCGCGAATATGAAGCGCAGGTGAAACATCACCTCACGACGTGGCACGAAATCGTCGGGCATTTCTATGATGGCCGGCTGTTCACATTCTTTCGCGCGGGCGAGGCTCTGCGCGAAAACTGGCTGATGAAACTTTTTCGCCCCCACGTTGAGAAGCACATGGGCCGCATCTTCACCGGCGCGGCGTCCAGCGCGCCCTACAGCATGAAACTGCTGCGCTTCGGGATGAAATATGCGTTGCGCGGCGAAGATCCAAACGATGTCTCCATTCGTTAGCGAATGAAAACGGTGCTTGTCTATCTGCTGGCCCTCGTCGTTTTCGGGACGGGGATTTATTTCACCTTGAAACAGGGACGGACGCTGGATGCACAACCCGCCGCCGTCGCGGCGGCCCAGCCTGACGCCGGTCCCGGCGTTTTGCCGGGTGTGGAACCTTCGGCCTCGTTGCTGGCCAACCTGAAGGAAAATCTTCAAGACCCGCTGCCGCGGCTGTTTTTACAATTGGTCGTCATCATTCTACTGGCCCGGCTGGCCGGCGCGCTGGCGGTGAAACTCCATCAGCCTGCCGTCATCGGCGAGATGATCGCCGGAATCCTTCTGGGACCGTCGCTCCTCGGCTGGCTTTCGCCGGATACGTTCCATTTCATTTTCCCGCAGTCGTCGCTCGGCTCGCTGCGGTTGTTCAGCCAGATGGGCGTGTGCCTGTTCATGTTCGTGGTGGGCATGGAGCTGGATCTGAAGGAATTGAAACAGCAGGCGCGCACCGCCGTGCTCGTCAGCCAGATGAGCATCCTGTTTCCCTTTCTGCTGGGCATGGTGGCGGCTTTGTTTCTCTTTGAGCCGCTGGCCGGATCGAAGGCGACCTTCACCGTCTTTGCCTTGTTCATCGGCATCGCCATGAGCATCACGGCGTTTCCGGTGCTGGCGCGCATTTTGCAGGAGCGCGGCCTCACGCGCACCCCGCTGGGCAGCATGGCCATCGCGTGCGCGGCAACCGGCGACGTCGCGGCCTGGAGCATCCTGGCCTTCGTGGTCGCCATCGCCAAGACCCAGGGCATGCTGGCCACCGCCTTCACCATCACGCTCGTGGTTTTGTTCGTGACCTTCATGCTGTTCTGGATCCGGCCGCAGCTCGCGCGCTGGATTGATTTCATTTCGCTGCGCAGCGGTCCGGCGGGCAAGGGCGTGCTGGCTTGCGTACTGGTGGTGCTCTTCACCTCGGCGCTGGCGACGGACATGATGGGCATCCATGCCCTGTTCGGCTCTTTTCTCGCCGGGCTGGTCATGCCGGCGCGCAGCGAACTCCGGGAATTTCTCCGGCTGCGGCTGGAACATTTCAGCGCGGTCTTTTTGCTGCCGCTGTTCTTCGCTTTCACCGGCCTGCGCACGCAGGTCGGCCTGCTGGACGACGCCGGTGGCTTGCTGATCTGTCTCGGACTGATCGGACTGGCGACCTTCGGCAAGCTCGGCGGCACGATGGTCACCGCGCGGCTGACCGGTGTGAACTGGCACGATTCGTTCGCGCTCGGCGCGTTGATGAACACGCGCGGCCTCATCGAGCTGATCGCGCTCAACATCGGTTACGACCTCGGCATCCTTTCGCCGCGCCTCTTCGCGATGCTCGTCATCATGGCGCTGGTGACAACGTGCATGACCGGCCCGCTGCTCAACCTCGGGGAACATCTACGCGCCCGCAAATCGCTGTCGGTGAAAGCGGCTTGAATTGGGGGGAACACACGCCTTCCCATGAACCCGATCATGGTGTGACGCTCGCAGCATCTTGGCAAATTATGAACGGTCAGCGGCCCGGCTGGTTTTCGCGAATGTAGAAATGTCCAACTGCTGTTCCTTCTCTCCCGCGGAGCGGGATCAGGATGAGGGGGAAGGCGGCCTTCATTTCAAATTGTGCGGGCCTAAAATTTGGATGACCACTTCCCCCTCGCACCGGCCCTCTCCCTCGGGGAGAGGGAGAAACGCTCCCAGCGTCTCGACACTGGGATGCACTGGATGGTTCAGGGGTTCAAGCGCGACAGGCGACAGCGCCACTTTGAAAAGCGCAAAAGCGGGGTGGGCAGTCCGCGGGCCGCCGCACTTTGCGAATGATGTGATCTTAAAAAATCATTTCCAAAAATTGATTTTTGCGGGCCGTTTTGGTTTCATCTACCGCTCAGTCGCTTTCACAAATGAAAAAAATCGAGACCATTGCCATCATTGGTGGCGGCCCTTCAGCCTGCACGCTCGCCATCCTGCTCAAACGGAAAAAATTCCGCGTCGCCATCTATTTCGTCCCGAAGTCGACGATGCAACAGGCGACGCTGCTGGTCGGTGAATCCACCGTGCCGGCCATCGTCCCGATTTTGCAGATGCTCGGGGTGGAGGATGAGGTGCGTGCCTACAGCGAACTCAAGCCCGGCGCGACCATCAATATGAGCCCGGAGCATAATTTCCATTTCCGGTTCGATGTCATCAAGAACGGCCTGCCGCCCTACGCCTACAACGTGCCGCGCGACAAGTTCGACGCCACGCTGCTCGCCGCCGCGCGCAAGGCCGGCGTGAAAATCGTGGAGGCCGCCGCCAAGATGGAACGCGTGGCCGGCACGGACAAGGTGAAGCTGAGCGCCGAAACGCTCGCCGCCGCCGGGGATTATTTTAACGGCCAGCAGCCCGACCTCATCGTGGACGCGACCGGCCGCCTGCGCATGTTGCCGAAATTGTTCGGCATCAAGGGTGTTGAAGGCGGACGCAAGGACACCGCGTTGTTCGCGCACGTGGACCAGTCGCATCTCGATTTCAAAGGCCACGTCCACAGCACGCGCTTGGAATACGGCTGGAGCTGGCGCATTCCGCTCCCCGGCCGCGTCTCCGTGGGCCTGGTCGTCCCGACCGAACACATCATGAAGTTCGGCGCGACGAAGGAAGAACGTTACGACAACCTGTTAAAGCAGGACTCCGTGCTCTCCAAGGTTACCGTCGGCTCCAAGCGCATCACGCCCGTGATGGAACACGCCAATTACCAGCTCGTCTCGGAACGTATCGTGGGCGAGAACTGGGCGCTCGTCGGCGACACGGCGGGATTCATCGACCCCGTTTTCTCCAGCGGCCTGCTCATCGGCATGACCGGCGCGGTGTTGCTGGCCAAGACGATCGAAAAAGGCACGCCCAAGGCATTCCAACATTATCAGACGGAAGTGATGCGGCATCTGAAGGTCTGGCACGGCATCGTCGATTGTTTTTACGACGGCCGGCTGTTCAATTCCGTGGTCGTCGGCGAGGCAACGCGCAAAAAATATCCGTTGCTGCGCATGATGATGCCTTACTTTGAGAACAACTTCGGACGCATCTTCACCGGTGCGGCGTCAAACTCGCCGTTCCACGTGGGCATGATGGAATGGATCATCAACTGGAGCGCGGGCAAGATGGATCATAAATACATGGAAGTCCGTTGAGGGTCCCCATGCGGGATGAACACGGAACGAAAGAGAAACCAATATTTGTCCAGATGGTGCCGGGAGCGGCTTAAACCCGCTGTAGCCACTTCGCAATATTGTTTCCAACCGATGCTGTCAGTGAACCGTTACTGGTTCCAACACCCACTCGCAAGTGTCGGTAATTTGCCCGCCATTGACGCGTCCTACAGCTTCGACGTGGTTAATCCCGGGGTGAAGCTGAACTCCTTCCCAGCGGCAGATTTTAATATCATCGGGTTTGGCGACGCCGATTGACTGGCCGTTTAGTTTCAACTCCACCTGCTCACAGTTCGAGTAAACCTTGACCTCGGTATCCGCCAGTTTGCGCGGAGTCATGCGTTGGGAGGTGATGTGAACCATCGGCTGGTCAGTCCAGTTTGCCTGATAGAAAAAGAATGCGTCTTTTTTGACTTTGCGGTCCTCGGTGATGATGCCTTTGTCGTTGACGCCGGGGTTGCCGCCTTCATCACGGTTGGCGCTTGCGAAATCAAACATATTCCATAGGAAGGTGCCCCAGAGGTGCGGGTTGTCCTTGATCTGCGCCCAATCGCGTTCGTGCACGATGGCCTGCCATTCTTCCGGGTGCCATGCGCTTTTGGTTTTGGACTGTTGGATTTCACCCTCCTCGTGCTGTTTGATGTTCGCACCGGCACCGTATTCGCTGATGGCGATCCGTTTGTTGCCGAGGCTCTGGCTGAGATCCTCGACGGTGGCGGCAAAACTCTTCGGGCTGGAAGGATACCAGTAGGGGTAAATGTTGAAAGCGACCCAATCGGGGATCAAGTTGAGGTTCGTGCGCACGATTTTGTCGGACGCGGAAACATTCACGCGGGTCGGATCAATACCCTTGGCCAGTTTTTTAAGTTCACCAATCAAGGCTTCGGGCGGATCTGTTTTCGAGTCTTGATACAATTCGTTGAAGAGACCCCAAAACGAGATGGCGGGATGGTTGTAGCCTTGATGGATCATTTCGAGGAGTTGCTGGCGGGCGTTGGCGCGGAATGCGGGTGTGTCGTTGACGCGATCCACCACCGGAATTTCCTCCCATAGCAGGAGGCCGCTATGATCGCAGAGGCCCGCGAAATAATCGCTCTGCGGATAGTGCGCCAGCCGGATGGCCGTGGCACCGATGTCAAGGATCAGGCGATGATCCTCGTCGTGATCGGCCTCACTAAGGGCCCAGCCTTTGTCACGACGTTCCTGATGCCGGGTGACGCCATGAATCGGGTAGGGCTGGCCGTTGAGCAGGAAGCCGCGCTGCTGATCCACTTGCACGGTGCGGAGGCCGAGCGGTTGCGTGACTTCATCAACCATCGCGCCGTCGCGCCAAAGTCGCACGTCCACCGAATAAAGATAGGGATCCTTGCGGCCATTCCAAAGGTGCGGTTGGGATATGGTTAGGGTTTGCTTGCTGCTGATCGTTGCGCCGGGTGAAATTTTGTTTTTCGTTTGCCGGGTCAGAATCGGTTTGCCGGCTGAGTCGTGGAGTTGCACCTCAACCCGGACGGAAGCGGAGGCAGGGAGAGCACTGGAAAGTTTGGTTTCAATCTCCACTACGGCTCGCGACGCGCTCACTTTTCGTTCCGTGAGGTAAACCCCGGGCGAGGCATAGTCCAAGGGGCTGATACAAGTCTGATCCGTTATCAGAAGATGCACCGGGCGATAAAGGCCGCCGCAAACGGTAAAGTCTCCTCGTTGCGGCGGTATATCGTCCTGGCGGGAGTTGTCAACCCGCACACGCAGCACGTTTTCACCATCGAACTTCAGCCCGGGAGTTAACTCGAAACAGAATGCCGTGAAACCACCGCGATGTTCGCCAAGCTGTTTGCCATTCAGCCAGACATCCGCCACCAGTGAAGCGGCCTCAAACCGGATGAAGACGCGCCTCCCCTTCCAAGCCGGCGGCACATCCAGTTTTTTTGCATACCAACCCGGTCCGCGATAGTATCCGTCAGGCATTGACGGATCGTTAGTTTTGCCGTTTTGCCCGTCCAGTGCATTCCAGGTGTGCGGCAGACTGACGGATTCCCAGGCATCGAAGGCGGCATCCGGAGTGACCTCTTGTTTGATAAATTTCCATCCGGTAGAAAGTTCGACCGATTCGCGCTGCGCCAGGCTGGTAGCACAGGAAAAACCTACGAGTAGTGAGATTAAAGCAAATATTTTCATGAATTGTATCACTTCATCAACTCGAAGAACTGCTGTCCCATCAGGTTGGGCACCGTAAATGTATTATTGGTACCCTGAACCACAATTGACGTCTCCGTCGTCCAAGCTGCACTCGTTAAATTGGTTGTCTCTGAGAGAGTCCATCCAAGTGCGTTCGTAGGCCAGGATATGACCACATTATTGCCACTGTTTTGGGCGCCCAAAGCAACCGGCGTCGGGGGTGTAACCGCCGCCCAAGTGAACCCGATGCGCAATTCGTCCGCTTCATGCTGAATTCCAGTCGAGATGCCGCGCCAGGAGAACCGGTCAACCCCGGTGCCAAC
>Ga0210388_10001168_pt1 | contig 20769 bp, 20 predicted proteins | sample IncBWC19OmetaG_FD_155485 | JGI IMG/M metagenome (GOLD analysis project Ga0210388, IMG submission 155485) | Forest soil microbial communities from Barre Woods Harvard Forest LTER site, Petersham, Massachusetts, United States - Inc-BW-C-19-O ... | reverse complement strand
CCGGCGGCGTCCTGGCGGGCGGAAGAGGTGCGGTCGTGCTGGGAGGTTTTGAAGGCGGGTGCGGACGTTGGAGCACGGAAAATTCCGGCGTTTTCTGGTGTGAAGCTGCATATTGTATTTTACCTACAACGCGGCGACGCCGGGCGGGTCGATTTATCTGAATTAATACAAGGACGAGAGGCGGGGCGAGTTCATCGAAGTCGAATTTCCCATCGGGTGATTGCGATTGCGCCGCGCAACTGACTTCCAGACCAAGACCGCGCTCGGTGACCGAAAGCGCCTTGCCCTGCGGCTGGTTGAGGATATGGACGCAGCCCGCGAGCAAGCTGCTCGTGGCAATCAGTCCGGTGAGAAGTGATATTTTAGTTTTCATGGCGATCATGTGTTTGAGTTTTAATTTTTTGGTCTTTAAGTGCCGGCCCCGGTGTCCCTGCGCCGCTGCGGCCAAAGGCCGCCGGCGTTTTTGCGCCCTGGCGGCTTTCCGTTCGCCGGTCTCTGTGTTTGCATGTCATGTGCATCACGTTCACGACTATGACACAGTTCCGGAAAACACCCCGTTGCGCCGCGCATCCGAAATGAAATTATTTTTTGAAGGGAAAAACCCCGACGGCAGCCTTGATTTTATTGGGCGAAATGAATTTCAAAGGACGAAGACAACCAGGGGACCCCTCCTTTTTTTCCGTTATGAGAAAAAATTTTGGGTGATTTTTTGACCCGGAGGGGGGATTTTTAACAGGAGGGAACGGAGGAAAAGGAGAAATTGGAAATTTAACCGCCGGGAAAACAACGCCATTGGCGTCTATGACCAGATTTACTGAAAATAGCCCAGCCATTTATGGCTGGGTTTAAACGTCTTAAACCTAAAAAAGTCCCGCAGGGACGAAAGAATCTTAATCCAACATCCCGCCCTTGTTAACATACCCATGCTTCTTCAAAAATACTTCCAACTCGTCGCGGAAGCTTTTCTTCCGGTGATGCTCTTCCTGTGTCTGTATATAATGAATGGTATCCTCCAAGCCAGATACACCGATACTAAACGCGCCAAAACCTTCCTGCCATGCAAAGCCTTGCGAACGGAGTTCAGGAAATGTCTCGCGCAACCATTTCGAGGAATTGCCTTTCAATAATTGCATCGCTTTGGAAACTGAAAGCGTTGCAGGCAAACTTAAAAGCAAATGCACATGATCCGCCACACCACCGATGGCGAGCGCCTTCATTTCATTTTCACGCGCAATGCCGCCAAGATACGGCCAGAGGCGTTCACGGATTTCCGGTGTGAGCCACGGACGACGTGCCGCAGTCGAGAATACGCAATGCATCAGGCAGGAATTGAAGGAATGCATGGTGGTTTCAAAATAATGATGTCATCGAAAATAACCCAGCCATTTTTTGAGGCCGCGCCATTTCTTTCGTCCCTGACGGGACTTAAGACGTTCCCGGACCCTGAACCCAGCCATAAATGGCTGGGCTATTTTCAAGGAGAGCGTGAATAAAAGTGAGTTGGCGATGAGGGTTGCGCGGGCCAGATGGAATGCCTAATTGCATCGCGCCGCCTTTGCTGAACCTTTTTGCGGAATCATGCCGTTATAGATTTATGCTAGACAACAGGTTCAGCCCGGCTAGAGTTTTACACATGAAAACAGACAGGCTGTTCTTGGCCGTTGATAGGCTGCAAACCCAGCCGCCTACTATCTGTTAGGTGGCAGCGCGTATGAGCAGTCATTTCAGCACATCGCTTTTTATCAAGGGTGACGGCCTCGATTTGGATGAGATTTCTCGGACACTCGGACTCACCCCGACCAATCTCAGCCGGAAGGGAGAGCGTTATGGGCACGCCCAGACATTGTGTGTTTTCGACGGTTGGTATTATTCCCCGAAGGTTGACGGTTCACGCCCGATAGATGCACATCTCGCAGCATTGTCAGATGCGGTTCGTCCGCACATTCAGTATTTGCGGGACTTGAAACAGAGGTGTGAGATTTCTGTTTCCATTCAGGTCCAGACCGGTAGCCTTTGGTTCGGTAAAGAATATCACACCAGTTTTGATGTTGGCCATCAAGGCATGAGTTTGTTTGCAGAGCTTGAGATTCCGTGCAGAGTATTCGTTACCATTAAAGAGCGAGCCAAACAGAATGAGTAGATTTCTGCCACCTAACAAGTCGCCGGAGCCAACCGCCGTTGGCGCGGTCAGTTCCGCTATCGCGGTTCACGTCGCGAGTCGGCGGTGGCTCAGCTTTCTACGTCTGCATATGCGTATCGCATTATTATTTCTTTGCCTTGTTTTGGTGTTCGTCACTGACAGTCAGGCCACGAAGTCACCTGACACGCACACCTGCATTGATAATCTCACACAGATTGACGGCGCAAAGCAGCAGTGGGCTTTAGAGCACAACAAGAACTCCGATGCTAAACCGACATGGGACGATATTCGTCCATATCTTGCAGATTCATTTAAGAGTGGCACGAACCAGATACCGGTTTGTCCACAGGGCGGGAAATATACGCTTGGTCGCGTTGGAGACAGGCCGACATGTTCTATCGGAGGAGCCACTCATTCATTGCCACCATATTGATATGACGATGCAGCCTAATATGAGGATAGGCTGCACGCCTTGTTAAGCAACTTTCTTTCCGTAATCGTCCAACAACGGAATTTTCACCAGCGCCTTTCTCGCAAACCCGGGCGCGTCGTGGACTGCGGCGGGAATCCCGCCTGCGGGAGCCACGCCGCTTTCACCCGCGCGGGAATTTATCGAATGTTCAAAAACCGTCGTCCGCACAAAAACGGTGTCGCGGCGGCACCGTTCCCGGAGCGCGGCTCTGTGAGCCGCAGGAATGTTCCAGGTTCAAAACGCACGGTTTTTTCGCAGATGTATGGAATGGCAAAGTTCCTGCAGGTCGCAGACCTGCGCTCCGTGGCTTCACTTATTTATCGCGGTCATCAAAGACGCACGGCGACCACCGGCGCGTGATGTTTCTGCTTGATGAATTCCGGCACGGCAAATTCGATGGACACAACTTCGACCGGTTGAAGCGGGCTTAAAATGTTCCGCACTTCATCCGCGGAAATGGTGCCGACGACGTAGACCATGTCGGCGGAGGCCCAGACGTCCCTTTCATTCAGGTCGAGCTCGGACAATTGAGCGTAAACCGCCTGCACATCGGGACGGCGCGACAGGCCGGTGAGCAGGTCCCGGTAAACCTCAATGCCGGGATAGGGGTCGGTGTCCCAACCGATGGAGCCCGCATCATCGTTGCCGTCAAAAAATTGTTCGATGGGCGCGAGCCACGGTTCCGGCTGCCGGTTGAAAGCCAGTTTGAGCGCGTCACATTTGGCGTAGTCCATGGTTATGAGCTTGAGGACGAGGATGAGGATGACGATGAGGATGATTCCCTATTGCCAGTCACCGGGGTCATTGTCCCAATTTTGTTTTGGCGGCATCGATCTTTGGCTGAAGTTCAGCCAGCAATGACGGGTTGATTTGGACGGCTTTTTGCCAGGCGTCAATCGCGCCCTGGTAATCGCCTGTATCTTTCTTTGCAAGCGCCAGCAGTTTGTAGGCAGCGGCATCATCAGGTTTAAGCTCGATGTCCTTGAGGTAGTCGGGAATCGCCCCCGCGTGATCATTGAGGGCATCTTTTGCCAGGCCGCGAAAATAGTAAGCATCGGCATAACCGGGCCGGAGTTCGATGGCCTTGGTGAGGTCGTCGATCCCTCCGTCGCCAATGTCATCCGGAATCTTGGCGTTGCCACGACCACAGTAAGCACCGGCAAAATCGGGTTTGAGCTCGATGGCTTTGCTAAAATCGGCGATGGCGCCAGCCTGATCGCCCTTGAGAGACTTTTCGTTGGCACGATCATAGTAGGCGACAGTATAATCATGTTTGAGTTCGATGGCTCTGGTGTAATCGACAAGCGCGCCAATATGATCGCCCTTGTAACCCCGGGCCAGACCGCGGATATTGTATACTTCCGCCAGATCCGGATCGAGTTCGATGGTTTTGTCGCAATCAGCGATCGCCCCGTCCGCATCGTATTTTTTCTCATCTGCAAGGGCGCGATTAAAGTAGGGATAGGCCGCCGCCGGCTTGAGTTCGATGGCCTTGGTGTAATCAGCGATCGCGCCATCCATGTCACCTTTATTATATTTTGAGAGGCCGCGATTATTATAGGCATCCTCAGAACCGGGGTCGGACTCGATGACTTTGGTGTAATCGGCGATCGCCGCGTCGTGATCGCCATTCTTCTCCTCGAGCCAGGCGCGATTGTTGAAGGCCACGACCAAATCCGGTTTGAGTTCAATGGCCTTGGTAAAATCAGCCATCGCCCCGTCATAATCGGCCTTATTGATCTTTGCGTCACCGCGATCAATGTAGGCCTCGGCATAATGGGGCTTGAGATCGATGGCTTCGTTATAATCGTTGATGGCGTCATCGCTATTTCCAATGATATCAGCGGCCAGCCCGGCGAGTTTCAGCGCTTTTGCCGCCTGGTCGTTGTCCGGCGGGCTGGCTTTCAGGACTTCCTCGGCGGCGAGGAGGGCCAACCGGTTTGCATCGGCAAAGTTCTTGTTCATAAAGGCGGCAATCGCCCTTTGATAAGCGGTCGCCTTGGTGGAGTTTTGGAGGTCGTGGGCAAACTCCTGGAGCAAACCGGCACTCACCCCATATTCCTGGGCCAGTTCATCGTAGGTTTTTTGTTCCAATTCGGCGGAACTTGCTGCGGTTTGCGGGCTGCCGTTTTTGGCGGCGGCGGCGGCTTCCTGGCTGACGTGGGCAAAGGTCTGGGGATATGCCTGAAGCGCCTCGAGCAAACGCTTCTGCTGGTCCGAGATTTGATTTTGACCGTGTTCCAGGACGATCATCGCGCCGAGCAGCACAAGCAGCAAGGCAATGACGGCAAAGGCCCACTGTTTCACGCCCCGCCGCAGGTTCGCTAGGTCATCGCGCAACTTTAGCACGCTGCTTTCAAGCGCTTCCCGGGTGCTCAACCGGTGATACAGGTGGGATTCCACCATCAGCCGCCGCCGGTAGGTTTCCTGCAGTTCGGAAAGTTCCGCGGATTCCGGCGCATGCGGGTCGGTCGGAAAGTTATCGTCAATGTACAGGTACCAGACTTTCTTCCCGCGCTGGCGGGCATAGAACGCCTCGTATTGCGTATAACTCACGCGCCCGAAGGTTTCATCCGGCCGGGGCGGCCCGAATCCGTAACATTTTCCGACGAGTTGAACCACGCCGCCGCAATCGTCAATTTTCCGGCGCAGCATCGCGCGCAAGTCGCCTTGTTCGGTGCCAAACACGTCCTGCCAGACGGGTTCGTAGCCAAGGAATTGAAGGGTATTGGAGACGAGTTGCCGTGCGCTTTTCAGCTCTTTGCTGACGGCAGAAACAAAAATTGTCGGCCGGGGTGACATTTTCTAATGGTGGCTTTCCCGCTGAGATTGATTGCGGCAAATAATGACGAAATCAGGGGCCGGGTCAAACAATCATTGCCAAAGGCAATACCGCAGGATGCAGGCGCTCCGCAGCTCACGAAATTCCAGCGCCGGAGGCGCGACAGATACCAGCCCACGGTGAAACCGTGGGTTAAGTCAACCAAACCACCCAAGCCCCGGCAGGGGCGGCAGAAAACCAACCGTCGCAAAACTCTTTCGCCCCATTCGGGGCTTGATTCCATTCCGGACGTTCACCCACGGCTCACGCCGTGGGCTGTTTTCTTTCGTCGCTCCGCGACTCCCGGCGGTCCGGGCCGGACTGGTCATCAGACACTGTCATATCCGGTACCCTGACCACCACCCGCTGGGATCAAAAAATGAGGATGAGGATGAGGATGATTCCCCTATTGCCCTTGCTGCCCTATCAAAATCAGCGGTAACCTCGGAAACTACAAAACGTCTTAATACCCACGTTAGCTACCAATCGTTCGTTTCACTAAATTCGATAATCGCGGTTGGCAGGCGGTTTCGGGCGGGACGCGGGTGCTACACCAAATTATCGGCTACACTGTTTATTCAAGCGTTTAACACTATCATGATTTCTCGAATCTTCTCTCTGCTGCCCGCCATCGCCTTTGCCCTGATGGGATGCGTAACTCGCGCCGGGGCAGCGGATTCAGCGAGGCCGCAGTATTACGAAGTGCGGATTTACTCCACCGCATCCGCGGAGCAACAACAGCGCGTGAATGAGTATTGGCACTCGGCAGCGGTGCCGGCGTACCATCGCCTGGGCATCAAACCGGTCGGGGTCTTCACGGAGTTGCAGGATTCGGCGACGAACCATATTTTTGTTCTCATTCCGTATGATTCGCCGGCAGAGTTCGCCGCGATGCCGTCCAAGCTGGCGGCCGATGCGGCTTATCAGCAGGCGGCGGCGGAATTTTTGAATGCGCCGAAAACCAATCCGGCCTATGCGCGTTTTGAAAGTTCACTGCTCGTCGCCTTTGACGGCATGAAGCGGATGTGCCTGCCGGCGACGAACGCGACGCCGAATGTCTTTGAGCTGCGCACGTACATGAGTTCGAGCGAGGGCAAGGGTTTGAACAAGATCAGGATGTTCGAGAGCGGCGAGATCCCGGTGATGAAGGAGGCCGGCCTGGCCCCGATCTTTTACGGGCGGACGATCGCGGGCTTGAACATGCCCTGCCTGATGTACATGACCTGCGGTGAAAACATGGACGCCCACAAGCAGCATTGGAAGGCGTTCTCGACGTCCCCGGTCTGGAAACAGTTGACGGGCGATCCGCAATACAAGGACAACGTGTCCCGCAGCATCAGCATCCTGCTCAAGCGCACGGCGGCCTCGGAAATCTAGGTCCGGGCCGGACCGGCCAGTTCTTGCGGACGGCCACCATTGGCGGAGCGCGGGTCCGCGACCCGCACGAACTTTGTTCTTCAATACGTCTGCGAAAAATCCTGCGTTTTGAAACAGCAATATTCCTGCGGGTCGCAGACCCGCGCTCCGTGAAAGTGCCTGCCTGGTTTTCTGAACAGTCAGCGGATTCTCCATGCGAATCAGCGTTCCGTCCATTGACCAAAACTAATTAAAGTTATAAAACAGTTTATATCCACTTGGCGGGCATGGTTAGGTCCATGAAGGTCAGTTTAAACAAGGTCTATAAGTTAGTTTAGCGATGTTGATGGAACGTGTCATCGTGCCGTAACCGGTCCGATCGTGAAATCTTTTGCATTGGACGGATGAACCCGGGAATTTTGATCGCATACAAAACGAATAATCCCATGAGCGAATAAGCCCGACATGGCCGCATGATTTCCCGGTTGCGCCCCCACCGGCACAACCTTGTCCAAGCAAACTCAAATGAAATGATTTGGGAGGGTCAGGTTTTTTGATCCGGCCTTCCCATGCCCCAAAACACAAACCAACCATTAACCTCAAAAATGAATACGTTATGAGAAAATTGATCCAAGGCTCCAGCAGGATGTTCCTCCGACACATGGGGGGACTTGTCGTCACGGCCGCATTGGCCGCAGGTATCGAACAGGCGCAGGCGCGCCTGACCGGACTGGATGTTTATTCCGGCAACGGCACGGTCAACTGGTCGAGCGTGCATTCGGCCGGCATGAGTTTTGCCTTCACCAAAGCCACGCAGGGAAATTACTACGAGGACGCAAACATGGCGGTCAACATGAACAACGGCAAGGCCGCCGGTCTCAGCATGGGGGTTTATGACCTGGCGGATCCGGCCCGCTGCACTCCCAGCACGGAAGCCAATTACTTCTGGAACTATGCCAAAAATTATATCCAGGCGGACGGCCAGACGCTGATGCCGGTGCTGGATTTCGAGCCGCAAACGCTGAGCGAAAACACGTTCACCGGCGCGAGCAGCTGGTCGGACTGGGTGAACCAATGGTGCAATGACGTCAAGAACCTGGCGGCGGCCAACGGACTTACCGTCACACCCATCATCTATATCAGCGCCGGCTGGACGAGCACTTATCTGACGAGCGGCAATGCCTGGACGTACTCGTGGATCGCCGATTACAACGGCCAGAATTCACAAACGAGCAGCCCCTGGGTCGGCGGCAGTTATTATCAGCCCTGGGGCAGCGGCGTTTGGAATTTCTGGCAGTACACCAGCAGCGGAGCAGCAACGGGCGTCTCCGGCCCGGTGGACCTGGATGTGTTCAACGGCACCTCGTTATCGGCCTTCATCGTGGCCTCGGCCTACTGCAAACCGGCGGCGGTCACCGCGGGCCCCACCTGGAATTTGCGCTATACCCTGACCACGGGCGGGGCGGACTTCACCTATCACTACGGCAGCAGCACGGATACGAATTTTGTCATGGGTGACTGGGATGGTAACGGCACCATTACGCCAGGCATCGTCCGCGTCAATGCGAGCGGCCAGTACGAATGGATGCTGCATAATTCGAACAGCGGCGGCAATCCCGACTATGATTTTGCCTACGGCGATGCCAAACCAGGAGACGTTCTGGTGGTGGGCGACTGGGATGGCAACGGGACCATGACCCCCGGCATCGTGCGCACCAATTCCGCTGGTCAGTGGGAATGGCTGTTGCGCAATTCAAACGCGGGCGGCGGCGCCGATTATGACTTTGTCTATGGCCGCTACCATACAAATGATACGCCGGTGGTCGGCGATTGGGACGGCAACGGCACGTTCACTCCCGGACTGGTGACCGGAAATAACTGGAACCTGCGCAATGAAAATTCGGGCGGCAACGCCGATATCACCTTTGGCTACGGCAACGGCACCACAGACATCCCCATTGTCGGCGACTGGGACGGCAACGGGACCTGGACCTGCGGCGTGGTGCGCGGAAACAATTGGCTGTTGCGCAACGAAAACTCGAGCGGAAGCAACGATATTTCGTTCGGCTACGGAAGCCCGGGAGACAAGTTCCTCATCTGGAGGTAATTTGCCGGCCGTCCCGCGCGAGCTTGAACGGGAAAATCCCCAGGCTCGCGCGGGTTTTCAAGGTTGGAACCCGGACATCCGTCTTTGTCCAGGGACGGCGACGCGACCGGTCGCCTCGGAGATTTAGAGGTCCTTGCGGACGGCCACCGTTTGATTTTTTGCAGGAGACGAGGCAACAAATCTTAAATTTTTCTTCACCCGGTTTTGATTTGAGGGTCCTCACGTCGTCTCCTGCAAATTATTGGCTGCTTTCCACCGGCTTGATTTCGGCGGCGGTCACAACTTCTGCCTTCATTTATCAGAGCCGGTTTCCCACCCAAAACATTTTCCTAAAAAACTTGTCCGAGTTATTCACATGGACAGCCAATGTCCAAGGCCCCCTGTCATGCTGGCCCGGTTATGAAATACGGGATGGAAAAAATTGTGGAGGGCGCGGTCAAAAAAGTCCGGGACCAGGAGAAGTTCTGTCCAGTGACGCTGGAACCGGAACTGGAGGAGGAGGCCGCCTTGATGACCCCGGAGGAACGCCTGGCCCTGGCGGAAAAACTCCGCCGCTGGGCCAGGCAACTGGAGGTCAGCGCCTACATCATGAAGGCGATCAGCCGCCGCCGCGCGCGGCCGCGGACGCCTTCTTTAAAAGCTTTGCCGAATTTTGTTGCACGACAAAACTAGATACCGGCGAGAGCGACTGGATCACTTTCTTCGCCACTTCATACGTGGGTTTGTCCGAGCGCTGCATGTCCGTCAGCGTCCGGATGAGGGCGTCCAATTCGACCGCCGCAGCCCCGCGCGTGCGCGACGGGGTGAGCCGGCGGTCCAGCTCGCGGAACTGCTCGAGCGTCCGCGGCGACGGGTTGCGTTTGCCCGTCACCAGGTAGCCGACGTAGCCGCGCTCGATCATTAACTCGCGCGCGATATCAGCCTTGGTCAGGCCGTGGTTTTTTTCCAGCCGCGTAAATATCTCGGCCACTTCGATTTGTGCAGGATTTTTAGTCATGTGAACAGAGTTTGCTTTTTTATGTTGACAAAGTTTACTTTGTTATCTATTCTTCTGTCAACAGAGTAAACACTGACATATGTCCGCCGAAATTTCAACGGAAAAATCAACGCTGCGCGCGCCGGCGGTCGCATTTGCCCGGGGGAACAGCGTGACGCCGCAGCCAAATATGGAGAAAACTCCTGCCAATCTATTTTTCGTGCCCGGCATCTTGCTGCTGGGCGCCGCCAAACCGGAGCATTCCATCCACAACGCCATTTTCTGGCTGCTCGTATTGCTCGCCGTGTTCATCGCCACCCTCGCGGTCAAGGTTGTCTTTCTGATCGTGGACAGGGAAATCGAACTCTGGCGAAACCGCCGTACTGGACATCGCCGGCCCTTCCCGACGGTCGCAAAAAGCAAACACAAGCACCCCGAAAAGGAGCAAGGGCTTTACTGATCAAGCTTATCAAGCATCACTCACTGCCAATAATATGACCAAGGACGTTTATCAATTTGATATCAGCCGGGCCGGCCGCGCCGCAGATCTGCACCAGCTCACGGAGGACATCCGCGAGGACGCCATGCTCGATCAGGCCGGGAAGGATGAATTATTCGAACTCATCCGCCTTAAATTCTGCCGCCTCAACCACGCGGCCAAGCCCGATCCGAAAACAAGATGGCAAGCGTAACGGTCCACCCAAACCTGTCAAAAAAAATCCCCAATCGTAAATTGTAAATCCCATGCCTCCTTCCCTCGTCAAAGTAGACGTCGTCTCGGCCTTGCTCGGCTGGCAGGTGAAAAAACTTTATTCCCTCGTGAACGAAAGTTCGACCAAGGATCGCGGCTTCGCGTGGGTCTTCAATCTCGCCTGCGATCCGCAGGCTGGACGCCAGGAATTGCGCTGGTGGTGGCCTGAAATCCAGGCGCGCATCAGCCCGGACGGCAAGGAGCATGGTCGTTATGCCTTCTTCCAACTCGAATGGGTCATCAATCGCATCGTACCCGCCAACCGCCCGCACTTTCCCGCCGGCGAAGTGGACCGGTTGCTCCAGATTCGTCCGCAGACCCGCCTTAGTCTGCATGCGGAATGGTTTGGCCCGGGAGAAACCGCCCGTTGCGCCGTGCCCGGCGGCCCTCCCCTTTATCCGCGCACCCCGCTCGCTGAATTTCTGGAGCGGCGCTGGATCCAAAACCTGAAAAAACCCGCCGTCCAACCAAAGAATTTAACCACCACTGAAATCTATGCTCATGCTCAATGAAACCATCGGGGCGGACAACGCCATGAAACAAATCGAAACCCTCGCGCACGATTATGCCGTCATCCGCGACCACCGTTGCGCCCTGCTCCGGGAGATGGAGGCCGAAATCAGCCGCCTCCTGAAACCGAAGTTGCAAAAATATTTCGCCCTCGCGAACATCGAAGGTGAAAAAAAGGCCGCGCTCCTCGCCGCCGTGCAGGCCGCGCCCGAACTCTTCACCAAACCCCGTTCGCGTACCCTGCACGACATCAAGTTCGGCTTCCGTAAAAATACCGGCGGCCTCACCTGGGAAGACGAGAACTACGTCCTGCGCCGCATCCACAAACTATTTCCGGATGAAGCCGCCGCCTACCTCCACATCACGGAACGCCCCGACAAGGAGGCGCTCGAAACCCTTTCCGCCGCTGAACTCAAAAAACTTGGGATCGCGATCGGCGACACCGGCGACATGGCTTTCGTCAAACCCGCCGTCAACGGCCTCGAACGCTTCGCCACCGCCATCGTGGATGGCGTTGTCGCCGAAACCGTCATGCCCGCGTGAACCAGCCGGCGCTGAAACGACCATAAAAGTTGCCCGGCTCAGATGATTTCTGATGTGGTTCTGTAAAATGTATTCATCCCGTTTTGTAATATTTTCAAAAACGCATCTTTTTTTGTTTGCCGAAAACTTTTTGTATGTCATGGTAGTCGCACTTGGGGCACGTTCTTGTAAGTCCGTCAGTATCATTCAGATTTGTTTGTGGAAGCTTCCGGAAACGACGCGGTTTGGTTGTTTGAATAAGTGGTGTAAAACTTAGGCTCCATGCATCAATGCATGGGGACATGACCGCCAATTTGTCATCCGGAGGCAGATGAACCAGTTCAGTGGCAGGTTAACCATTAATCATCTAACAGGCTATGATCTGTTCGGGAAACTGGAATGAAGGCCCAAGGGCGGCACAGCCCAATGTGTCGCCTTATGGTAATGACCGGAACGGGTGTCCAAGTAAACCAAGACGAAGCCACCCGCCAACGTCGCCATTCGTCATCGCTAGGGGCGCAGCCGGTTTTTATTGTGGCCTTGTTATCTGGCTAATAGCTTCGACCTTTTCAGTAGTGCTTGCCCAGCAGAACCCGACCAACCAGACATCATCATTGAATCCGGCTGATACCGCCGGTCCGGCAGTCTACAAAAAGATGAGCCTGGAAGAGTTGATGAATCAGGATGTCACCTCCGTGGCCAAGCAACCCGAACCCTACGGTCAGGCTCCAGCCGCAATCACTGTCATAACGGGTGATGAGATCAGCCGTTCCGGCGCATCGAGCATCCCCGAAGCGTTACGGTTGGCGGACAACCTGGAAGTGGCGCAGAAAAACTCGCATGACTGGGGCATCAGTGCGCGCGGCTTCAACACCTCCCTCGCCAACAAGCTGCTGGTCTTGATCGACGGGCGGAGCGTTTACACGCCCCTTTACTCCGGTGTTTTTTGGGATGTGCAGGATTACTTGCTCGAAGACATCGACCGGATTGAAGTCATCAGCGGACCGGGCGGCACACTTTGGGGCGCCAACGCCGTCAACGGCGTCATCAATATCACCACCAAGAGCGCCAAGGACACCCAGGGATTCTACTCGGAAGCCGGCGGCGGCTCGTGGTTGCAGGATTTTGCCGGTATACGCTACGGCGGGGTGCTGACATCCAATGTTTACTATCGCGTTTACGGCAAATATTTTGACCGGGGTGATGAGTTTCTGGCCAACGGGACGAACGCTTCGGACTCATGGCGGATGGGTCAGGGCGGATTCCGGATAGATTCCGAGGCGGTGCCACAAAATACCTTCACCCTGCAGGGTGATTTTTACCTGGGCGACGAGAACCTGGAAACAGGCGGCGACGCCAGAACCGGCGGCGGTAATATTTTAAGCCGTTGGGTGCATACTTTTTCAGACGACTCGGACATGCAATTGCAGTTGTATTATGACCAGACGCATTTGCGTGAAGACGCGCCCGCGTTACAGATCGGGGCACTGCTGCTGGCTCCCCCGGGAATTTTTACGGACGCTCTGGACACCTACGATGTTGATTTTCAGGATCGTTTCAGCTTGGGCGAACGCAACCACGTCGTTTGGGGGCTGGGCTATCGTTTCACCCAGGAAGTGGAAGACAACGCGCCGTCCCTGGCGTTTTTCCCGGCGGTTGAAAACCAGAATCTGTTCAGCGGCTTCGCGCAGGACGAACTCAGGCTTTGGAAAGATGTGTTTTTCACCCTCGGCAGCAAAGTTGAACATAATGATTATACTGGCTTTGAATATGAACCCAGCGGGCGGCTGCAATGGAATGCGACCACCAACCAGATGTTTTGGGGTGCCGTCTCGCGCGCGGTGCGAACGCCGTCCCGCATTGACCACGACCTCTCGGAAGGAGAGCCGCCTTACTTTGTCCTGCTAAGAGGCGGGAATGGCTTTGAATCTGAAAAATTGATCGCCTATGAACTGGGTTATCGTGCCCGGCTGGGCTCGAAAGTCGCAACGTCCATCTCGGCCTATTACAACCAATACGACGATGTGCGGAGCACGTCGTTCACCCCCGCGACCATTCTCCCGCTGTTCTTTCAAAACAATCTTGAAGGCGACACTTACGGTGTCGAGCTAAGCGCCGATTATCAGGTACTCGACTGGTGGCGGCTGCACGGCGGCTACGATTTTCTAAGTGAACACCTGCGCATCAAGCCGGGCCAGACGGATGTCAACAATGCGCTCAACGAGACCGCCGATCCCGAACACCAATTCTCCATCCGCTCCTCCATGGATCTGCCCCATCAAGTCCAACTGGATACCGACCTGCGCTGGGTGGATACCTTGCACAACAACAACGGGGCGACCCCCGGCACCGTGCCGAGCTATTTTGAACTGGATGTCCGGCTGGCCTGGCGCGTGAGCAAGAATGTTGAACTTTCCATCGTCGGGCAAAATCTTTTGCACGACCATCACCCCGAATACGGCTTTCCAAGCCCGACCCGCGAGGAGATCGGGCGCAACGTTTATGGAAAGGTTTCATGGCAATTTTGAATCAAACCGCCCGGCGTCGGGCGACCCGCCTCCAGCATGTCCTGCTGGTCATGTTGCTTGCCGTTGGATTGAAATTGTCCGCGCAAACGGCGGCCACCAAGGAATATCAGATCAAGGCCGCCTTCCTGTTCAACTTTGCGCAGTTCATCGAATGGCCGGCCGATGCCCTCACCAACACCGACGTGCCCTTTCGCATCGGTATTCTGGGCGATGACCCGTTCGGCACGGCTTTGGAAGACACCGTCCAGGGCGAAACCATCCACAGCCACAAAATCATCGTCCAACGCTCCCGCGAAATCGGCGATCTGAAAAATTGCCAGCTGATTTTCATAGATAAATCGGAAAAAAACCGCGTCGCCGATGTTTTGTCGGAACTGGATTCCAAACCCACCGTGACCGTCAGTGAAATCGATGGTTTCGCCCGGAACGGCGGCGTCATCAACTTCTACCTGGAAGAAAAAAAAGTGCGGTTTGAGATCAATCCCGTCGCCGCGCAGAACGACGGGTTGAAGATCAGTTCGCAATTGTTGAGCCTCGGAAAAATCGTCCAACCGGCCAGGGGGGGGAAATGAACTGGCTGAACAATCTTCCCCTCAAGCGAAAACTGACGCTGATCATTTTGCTGACCTGCTCGGTCGTGTTGCTGCTCGCATGCAGCGTGCTCGCCGCTTACGGGCTCTATGATTTCCGGCAGGCCATGGTGCGCGACACCACGGTGCTGGCGGATGTGCTGGCCGGAAATACCCGCGCGGCGCTCGCCTTTCAGGATGATAATGAAGCCCGGCAAACCTTGCAGGCGCTGGAATCTGAACCGAATGTTTCGGCGGCCTGCCTGTATACCGCCAAAGGAAATCAGTTTGCAACCTACACCCGGTCAGGAACAAAAAATATTTTCCCGTCGCAACCGGCGGCTGACGGCTATCGGTTTGAGCGGGATCACCTGGTTCTTTTTCGCCCGGTGATGCTCGACAACCGGCGCATCGGCACCATTTTTCTTCAAGCCGATTTACGGGGCATGTATGACCGGTTGCGATTGTTCAGCGGCATCGCCATCCTGGTCTTGTTCGGCTCGTTCCTGGTGGCGTTGGCCATCTCGGCACCTTTGCAACGGCCCATTTCACGGCCCATTCTGGCCCTGGCTGAAACCGCCCGCCTGATCGCCAAAAACAAGGATTTCACGGTTCGCGTGCCCCCGCAGGGCCGGAATGAGACCGGTCTGCTCACGGATGCCTTCAATCAGTTGCTCGTCAGCATTGAAGAACGCGACAAGGCCTTGCGCACGACCAACGAGTCCTTGAAGACTGAGATCGCCGAGCGTAAAGGCGTGGAGCAGAAGCTCCAGGATCAGTTGAGCCGTCTGGGACTGCTTCACCAGATCACCCGTGCCACCAGCGAGCGGCAGGATTTGCAAAGTATTTTTCAGGTCGTCATCCGCAGCCTGGAAGACAACCTGCCCGTTGATTTTGGCTGCATTTGTCTTTACGACCCGGCCACGCATATGCTGACAGTCGCCAAGGTCGGCATCCACAGTGAAACATTGGCGATGGAACTGGTCACGAACAACCAGGCGCGCGTGGAAATCGATCAAAACGGCCTGGCCCAATGCATCAGCGGGCGGCTGGTTTACGAATCCGATTTAAGCCGTTTGCCCTTTCCTTTCCCCCAAAGGCTCGTACAAGGCGGATTGCATTCGCTCGTGGCCGCGCCGCTGGGGGTTGAAAGCAAGGTTTTCGGCGTGCTGCTGGCGGCGCGAAAACAACCGAATGGTTTCAGCAGCGGCGAATGTGAATTCATCCGGCAGTTGAGCGAACACGTCGGGCTGGCCGCGCATCAGGCACAGTTATACGAAGCCTTGCAACAGGCCTATGACGATCTGCGCCAGACGCAGCAGGCCGTCATGCAGCAGGAACGGCTCAAGGCGCTGGGCCAGATGGCCAGCGGCATCACGCATGACATCAACAACGCCATTTCGCCGGTCATGCTTTATACCGACTGGCTGCTGGAACATGAGCAGAACCTGAGCCCGCGCGCCCGCGACCATCTGGCCACCATCCAGCATGCGATCGAAGACGTGGCGCACACCGTCTCGCGGATGCGGGAATTTTACCGCCAGCCCGAAACGCAACTGACGCTCTCGCCGGTAAAATTGAATCAACTGATGCAGCAGGTCATCGACCTTTCGCGGGCGCGCTGGAGCGACATGCCCCAGCAACGCGGCGTCTTTATCAAGATGGAAACCGACCTGGCATCGGATCTGCCCATCGTCCTGGGCATCGAAAGTGAAATCCGGGAAGCGCTCGTTAACTTGATTTTCAATGCGGTTGACGCCATGCCCGAGGGCGGCACGTTGACATTGCGGACAAAAGTTTCCAAGACCACGCCGCCGCTGGTCCATGTGGAGGTGAGTGACACCGGTGTCGGCATGGATGAAGACATCCGCCGCCGTTGTCTGGAGCCTTTTTTCACGACGAAGGGCGAGCGCGGCACCGGCCTCGGCCTGGCAATGGTTTATGGCATCGTCCAGCGGCACGGCGCAGACATCGAGATCGATAGCGCAACCGGCAAAGGCACCACCATGAGGTTGATTTTCCAGGTGCCGGTCACGGCCCCGGTGGAAACCAACAAACCAGAGACAGCCTTTGTCATCCCGGCGCGGCTTCAGATCCTCGTCGTGGACGATGATCCGTTGCTGATAAAATCGTTGCGCGATACTTTGGAAACGGACGGCCATTTCGTCGTCACCGCCAACGGCGGGCGGGAAGGTATTGAAGCCTTCCGCGCGGCGCATGCGGACAACAAGCCGTTCGCCATTGTCATCACCGATCTGGGGATGCCTTATGTGGACGGCCGGCATGTTGCCGAAGCCGTGAAAAAAATGTCACCGGTGACACCGGTGGTGATGCTGACCGGTTGGGGACAGCGGCTCATGGCCGAAGGCGACATTCCCCCGCATGTGGATCGCGTGCTGAACAAGCCGCCTAAACTGCGCGATTTGCGTGAAGCGTTGGTACAGTGTATGCAATCTGCCAAATCTTGAGCAAGATGAGTAATCCCGATCATTCTATGAACGCCACGCCGACGCCAAAAATTCTGATTGTGGATGATGAGACCGCCCAGATGAAGGCCTTGTGTACTACGCTCAAGGATCGCGGCTATGAAACCGTCGGTTTTTCCTCGGGGAAGGCGGCGCTGGCGGAATTGGAGACGATGGAATTCGACCTGCTTTTGACCGATTTGATGATGCCGGAAATGGACGGCATCACCTTGCTGCAGGCGGTGCTGAAAAAACAGCCCGGCATTGTCGGCATCATCATGACGGGCGAGGGAACGATTGCCACTGCGGTCGAGGCGATGAAATCCGGCGCGCTGGACTACATTCTCAAGCCCTTCAAGTTGAGCGCCATCCTGCCGGTGCTTTCCCGCGCCCTGTCGGTGCGCCGGCTGCGCCAGGAAAATGCGGCGCTGCAAAGCCGCGTACAAGAACGGACGGATCAACTGGAGGCGGCGAACAAGGAGTTGGAGGCCTTTTCCTATTCCGTCTCCCATGACCTGCGCGCGCCGTTGCGCCACATCGGCGGCTTCGCCGAAGTGCTTGAACAATCCGAAACCTCGCTGTCGGAAAAAGGAAAACGCCATTTGGCATTGATCATCAGTTCAGCGAAGCATATGGGACAGCTCATCGACGATCTGTTGGATTTCTCAAGAAACAGTCGCGCGGAAATCCGGCGGACCGAGGTGAACCTGGATCAATTGCTCGAAAGAGTGATCCAGGAGGCGCGGCCGGAAACCGAAGGCCGGAACATTGCCTGGAAAATAAGCCCCCTGCCCCGGGTGTGGGGCGACCAGTCCCTGCTCCAGCAGGTGTTCACCAACCTGATCCTGAACGCGATAAAATATTCCCGCTCGCGCGCCCCGGCTGAAATCGAGGTCGGTTGCACCCACGAAACGGCGGCGGAAACCGTGATTTTCTTCCGCGACAACGGCGTTGGATTCGACATGAAATACGCGGACAAACTGTTTGGTGTATTTCAGCGGTTGCACCGACAGGACGAATTTGAAGGCACCGGCATCGGGCTGGCAAACGTGCGGCGCATCATTGCCCGCCACGGCGGGCGTACCTGGGCCGAAGGCAAGGTTGATGGTGGGGCCACGTTTTATTTTACATTGCCCGTCAAATAAAACGGGCCGGTGTTAAAAAACAAGAGCCGGACAAAAGTCCGGCTCTGTTGATGACGAGGTTTAATACGCCTTCATCAAGGCGCTCAGAAGGGCGGCGCGACCAACTTGGGGGACGCTGTCCGGGTCACGCCGCTAGCAAAACCTCTCTGCCAACCCTAAACGGACAGCGAAATCATGCATTGCTGCCCACTATACATTACGTTCGCCAACACCAAATCTTTCAAACAATCTGCTTCCAGAACAAAAAAGTTGCCCCGCTACCGTCTGACCAGGTCTCGCCGGTGCCGGCAACGTCGGACGGAATGCGGTTGTTGCCGGTGCCGGCATCGGGTAAAAATGCACCCGACGCGGCCGCCGACCGGCCATCTTGAACCATGCCGATCACGCACCCCGAATACACCAGCCTGTTGTCTGCCACGATCAACCACACCATCACGCCGGTGCAGGTGCGCAAGGTCGAGGAGTATGAATCCGCGGCGCCGAAAAAATGTCCGCACTGCGGCGACCGCGTCTGGACCATGTTCGAACCCTTCCGCGTTTCGCACGACTTCGAGAATTGCCCTAAGAAGAAATAAATCCTGACCCGGAAGGTTTGCCACGACTCCAGTTCATCCGCTGACCATCGACCCTCACCAAATTATGGTTTGATGAGCCCGGCCTTCTCCCAGTCATCAAAATTTCCATTTGGGGATGCGTGTATCTCCGCGTGGCCGTCGGCGAAGGCGTAGGCCTTGAGCCAATTGCCGCCGCCCCGCTGCCACGCCTGCTTTTGGCGGATGACAATCGTTTCCGCCGGCTTGATGATATTGGTGTCCGCGCCGGAATAGACAAGGTCGAAACCGGCGATGAGATCATTTAAAGAATTTGTATTGCCGTTGAAGTAACTGGCGGTGGCGGAGAGGTTGGGTGGATATTGTCCGCCGTGGTCGCCGGCATACATGATGCACACCAGCGCACCCTGCCGGGCGAGGTTTAGTTTGGCCACGGCCACGCGCCGCGATGCATGCTTGGATAATGTGCCGCATCCCGCAACACAGACGACGACAAGCGACCAGAGTAGCAGACGAATCCAATGGGATTTCATGCCGGAACCTCTAAACCGGTTAGCCGGGCATGTCAACGACGATCCGCCCGGACAACCGACCGCCGTGTTACAACACCGCCAGGACTTTGTCGGCCGTGAAGTCGCGCAGCAAAACCGTCTTGTGCCGCGAAGTGTGACCGCGAATGGGTTCCACCCCGTTCCGCGCACAGCCGAGTTTTTCCGCGAGCAGTTCCACGAGCGCCTGATTGGCCGCGGCATCCACGGGCGGGGCGGTGACCTTGATCCTCAATTCCTCGCGGAGCGCCTCGCCAATTTCGTTTTTTGATGCGCGCGGCTGGAGCTTCACCGAAAGCAAAACGCCATCAGCGGTTTCGCTCAGAAAAGCCGGCGCAAAAGTTGCCGGTTGAAGGTTGATGGTTGCAAGTTTCCCGGCAGGTGCGCTGGAACTTTTAACCTTCAACCTGCCACCTGCAACCATTTCATTTGTCCTCGGGATTGATGAACTTGAACGTGAGCGCGGCGAGCGCGCCTCCGGCAAAATTGCCCGCGAGATAAATCCAGAGGTTCGAAACCTTTGCGATCTTCATCACGGTGATACCCGTCGCGACCGCCGGGTTGAACGCGCCGCCGGAAACACCGCCCAGCGCAAACGCCATCACCACCACGGTGAAACCGATCGCGAGACCGTAAAAGGAATTGCCCGCCGTATTCTTCGCGGTGGCGACATTCAACACCACATAAGCCAGGGCAAATGTGCCGACCAGTTCCGCCACCAATGCAGGCACGGGGCTGAGGTCACCAGGCGTGGCGGTCGAATTACCCTTCAGAAAAAGCGTGACTCCGGACGCAGCCAGCGCGCCCAGAATCTGCGCGATCCAGTATGGAATCACATCCGCCGTGGCGCAGCGGCCGCGCAGCCAGACGGCGAGCGTCACGGCCGGGTTGTAATGCCCGCCGGAAATGTGGCCGCCGGCGTAAACCATCACCATGAGCGTCGCGCCGATGGCGATGGGCGGAAGAAAATTGTGCGGATCGCAGCCAATGACGTTCATGCCCACGGCGAGGACGAGAAAAAACGTGCCGATGAATTCAACGAGGTATTTTTTCATGCAGGCGCAAGTCTAGCGGGCGGATGCGGCGGTTTCAATTTTCTTTACGGACGGAACCAGGACCCGGTGTTTGAGGATTTTGATGCCGAAAAGCCCGTTGCGGAGCGGTTCGCTGCCAAAGAGCGCCGCCGGCTCGTAATTCGCATTCACCCACGCCATCACGTCGTCGCCATAGCCGGCGCTGCCGAAATAGCCGGTGCCAAACTCAAAGGTCTGCCATTCGACGAGCGCAAGGTAATCGGGCGGATGATTG